>Ga0209198_1000001_pt1 | contig 374324 bp, 376 predicted proteins | sample COGITO_mtgs_1105_2_FD_184804 | JGI IMG/M metagenome (GOLD analysis project Ga0209198, IMG submission 184804) | Pelagic marine microbial communities from North Sea - COGITO_mtgs_110519 (SPAdes) (version 2) | ecosystem: Environmental > Aquatic > Marine > Epipelagic ...
TTCATTGATTAATTTTAATAAACAACTCACTTCGTTGTGAGTGCATATAGCATAACTAATTTTCATTTTCTATTTCTCGTCAACTGGTGGTTCACTAGAACTTGTCACATCGGTTTCTTTTACAAACTTCTCAACTTCACGAAATACACTTAAAAATGTATCAACATCACCAAATCTGTCAATAACAATATTTTTAAATCTTCTGTCTGACAATCCATCTAACTTTGTTCCAATCGCATTTTCGACAAGCTTCTTTTCTCTCGATAACTCTGATAGTTTATCGTCTTTTGATATTAAGGTTTTCTTTTGTTCTCGGTGACCGGTGTAAATTTTTGAGAAATCTATATATGCAAGCTTGAGGGTGCTCATGTTGCTTGTTATGTAGGTTCTATAACAATCACGAAACGAAAGTATCCGTTTGACATGGGTTGCATAAAACGAACGTGGACGATTTACTATTTCCTTCACTGGGGATATTAGTTCATATCTCCGTTTTAAAAGTGATAGTGTATCGGTGACTAAAACTACTTTTAAAAATGATTTGAACTCACTCCAAGGCAGAATTTCTAAATTTATTCCATGAAGCTTCAACCCACGAGCATCTCTGAATGTATTTAATACAAATACAATACGCATTAATTTTCGTTTTGTTTTCTTGGAGTCATCCGATGGTGCATATGAGAATGTTACGATTTGACCTGGTTTTATACTGCGTATTGGTGTATTTTTGAAACCACCGACTAATCTAGATAAATATGCTTTGTAAAAACTCATTGTATATAAATACAAACACACTAGTTTATATCAGGTAAATCAATTGGAACTTCTACCGAAACCTGCTCAAACTTTGGAATTAGAGTCTGTGTGTATTTCTTGAACGCAGATTCCTTGGAAAACTCAGTGAGATTAATTTCTTTTAATTTTACTGCACTCTCTTTGTATCCTTCATATGTTTCATATATAGTCCTAAGTTCTTTTGCTGAATCTGATTCTACCACATCCGCCCACGTTGAGTCTTCACAAAACAACTCGTTGGTTACCCCTACAAGTTTTGGAACATAATTTAATAAGGTAGAGTGTTCTTCTGATAGAAAGTCTAGATGCCCTGACCAATTAGGTGCTACTACAGGTACGGCACACAAAGTTGCTTCTAACAGAGGTCTACCAAAACCCTCACCTCTGGTATGCGTTACAAAGACCTTTACCTTTGTGTGGTTATACAACTGATTTAGTTCATTTGAGTCAATTTCACCGTGGAGCAAATAAACGGAAGGTCGGTTTGATTTTGGATAATCAGAAAGAATATCACGTATGCGTTCTTGTGTATCGTAATAATCAGATGTACTAAAATTAGTTCCGTTTGTTTTTAATATTAACCCAGGTTTGACATCATGTGAATTGAATGCATTTACAAATGTGTTGATCAATGAACTTATATTCTTTCTACCCCCGTCATCCGTGGGTGATGCTGTCCATTGACCCATAAACAAATAGCAAAAATCTTCCTGAATTGAATTAAGTTGGTTTGTGATATCCGAGTTGCATATCTCTTTGGTGTTTTTGTAAAAACAATCGTTTGCATATTCGTGTACAACTTGTATATCAGTTGTTAGTTTAACTGATTCGTATATTGAATTTTCAAATGTGAGTTTGGTGAATTCAGATGGCACTATAACGATATCCATTTGATTGCACCCCTGTATAAACGGAACATTTACCTTTGATGTCTCGACTCCGGCCGTTATACCTACATTGTATGTACCAAGACGTTTAAATTCAGGTGGTAGTCCCATTTGAACATATATGTCGTAGAAATCATGTACATCATCTTTATCTACAAACATAGGTGATAATTGTTTATGCAATTCGGTGTTGTCTTTTAATCCTGTCTGTGGATTGTGACCCCAAGGTGTTGCTATCAAGTGTATGTCATATTCAGATGTATGTTCCAATAAAAATTGTGCAAACTCTCTTGCGTGGTCACCATATCCACTACGAGACAATATGGGTGATACATATAGTAATTTCTTTTTCATGTTAGAGTTTCTTTATTTTTAACTTAGTACGTGGTTTGAATTTTTTAATACAGGTATCAATTATATCAACTATACCAGATGTCATGTGTTTCAATGAAAAGTTTTTTTCAATATACTTTCTACCGGACTTTCCCATTTCAAGACGTTGTTTTGGAGTTTTGTTGTATAACTTAATAATTGCCCGAGCTACATCATCTGAACACACAAAGTCTTCGTATAAATACGGAGTTGTTGCGTCACCTGATAATTTTCTTACTTTGGGGGTTATGCCAACGCCACCTGTATTTGTTTTGCTTAGTTGATCAGATAGACCTCCTGTTTTATTGCATATTATGGGTGTTCCCGCTGCAAGTGATTCAGCTGTTGATAAACCAAATCCCTCGTTGCTTGATGCGTTTATTGTTACATCAAATGTATTGTACATTCTGTTGAGGGTAATTTCATCTACCTTGGTGGTGGAAAATATTATATTTCTATTCGGATATAATTGATCAGACAATTTAACAATGTCATGCCCACCTTCTCCAATTTGATTGGTGTGGAACATTAATAGTGTTTTTTCTGCTTGTTCAGGTGAAATCATACTGCAAAATTTATCGTATGCCTCCATTACAACAGGAAGCTGCTTACGTCTCATGTTGGCATTGTTGCAAAACAACGCAAACTCACATCCGTTTTTTAGCAAGTTGTATTTACTTTCACGAATGTTTGATTCACTTAACTTGTTAAATACGGTTGTATCAACTCCATGTGGAACATAACTACACAATGTGTCAGATCCCTCTGTTAACGAATTAACGATTGAATATGTCAACTGACTGATACACGCTATTCCGTCACAACTCATATAAACTTTTTTATTAAACTCCGGAATTGGATCGTTGTCCCATACATGGTAATATATCATGGGACACAATTGACGAATTTGAGTATCTAGTTTAAATAACCATTGATAATAACGTGGATCTGTCATAAACATCACTACATCCGGAGTTTCTTCTTCAAGAATTTTATTTAAAATCGTCTCATTTCCATATCCCGAACTGCAATATAGTCGTGCATAGCAATCTTTAACGTCGGTTAGTTTAGTTATTGACTGAGATATGTCAATAACCGATCCGTGTTCAGGATGCTCTTTTCTGCACGCTATCTGTATCCAGTCGTATTTGTCAATGGTATTTAGAATAATATTTTTACATATATTCGATACACCTGTCGGATATCTTATATCGTCACCAATTAGTAGTATTTTAGATTTCACTCACTTAGTATCATACTATTGAGTGAAAATGTCAAACTAATATTTTTTGTTGTCTGTGATCGGAGATGACTCGTCAATGGTTTTTTTAAACTTAGAGTCGGTCAAGTACAAATGAATTGCACGATTTACTAGTTTTTGCAGTGTCATTTCGGAATTTAATGTCTCCATTTTAAATTCCTTGTACTTGTCCGATAAGACCTTTACGGTGGTTAATTTGTAATTAGCATCATTCATGTGAATATAAATATATCGTAAATAAGTTTTAATTCTAAAATATTATAAAAACTACTACCATCTTGGTGGATTTAGAGGACATTTACTACTTGCTAATAATAATTTTCCACTTCCACATCCACATTTTGTACACTTTGCATAGTTGGTTTGCTTATTTTCTGTCCAAAACGAACATGATCTACATATTGAGATTCTTTTATTCCATTGATGTGATTCTACCACAGGTCTTCCACTTTTTTTCCACGATACAAGAGAGTGAGCTAAATTTTTTGGAAGATTTTCAAATCCCAAGTCTCTTGCTTCAACTTCATATTGCTCTTGTGTGGGTTGTTGTGGTTCGTGTGTAGGTGGATTTGGTGAAACTGGTATTGGATTATTTAAGTGAATGTTAGAATCTTCGGTTTGTGAATTGATGTATTCTGATAAATGTTGTTTGAATTCAGCTGGTATATCAAATGTAGGATTATCTAAATCACCACCCACAGACTGTTTAACTTCATGTTCATTACTTTTATGTAATTGTGGTTCGTTCCTCCTGGCAACGGATTCAAGTTGCAGTTGGTTGTCGGTGGCGTTAATTGATATTGAATCTTCTGATTTGGTTTCATCCACTTCTTTATATTTAGCTTCAGTAAACTCACCGACCTGTCGGCCGTTTCTTTTGTATCGTTGATATAGTTTTCCCATTTTATCTTTCTCGAAAATAATTTTACTCTAAATACTTATATAGTACATGGATTCAAATATTATTACAATTCCAAGCACAAACGATGAACTTGATGCAGACTTATCCAAAAATAAAGATGAATACATAGATTTCATATACGGAGAGTTTGAAAGATTTAAAACATTAAAGACAATTCCCGAACACGTCAAGATTTTTAATTTTAAAGAAACTGACCTACAAGTCATTATACGAGAAGCAAATTATATCTCTAATATTGACAACTTACTAAAACACTATATAACAAAGGAGGAATATGAAAAATGTAATACGCTTAATAAATTAAAGAATAGAATAATGGATACTAATTAGTAGTAGCAGGAAATAGCATTATAAATAATAATAGTAGAGGAAATTAGGATGTCAAGCAAAAAACAAACAACCACCTCAGATGAAATAAGGTCGGATAGTCAATTACAAGACCAAATCAGAGAAAACGAGAAACCAAGAACATTAAAAATAAAACACAAAAAGTTTACAGATAAACAAAAAAACTTTGTAGATATCGGTTTAGCAGATAATACAAACATGATGTTTATCAACGGACCAGCTGGTAGTGCAAAAACATACATCAGCATATATTGTGGATTAAAATTGTTATCGGAACAAAAAGTAGAAGAACTAGTCTACATAAGAAACGCAGTAGAAAGTTCAGATCATAAGTTGGGATTTTTACCAGGAGCACAAGATGACAAGATGGCTCCGTATTTAGAACCACTTAAAGATAAACTTGAAGAATTTTTAAGTATCGTAGATATCAAATATTTACAAGAAGACAACCGAATCTACGGAGTTCCAGTTGGATTTTTGCGAGGAGCAAGTTGGACAGATAAGTTTGTAATTGTAGATGAAGCTCAGAACATGACAGAAAAAGAACTAATCACAATCATGACACGAGTCGGTGAAAATACAAGAGTGTTTATATGTGGAGACACAATGCAAAGTGACATCGGCAACAAATCAGGGTTTGCTAATATTCAAAATCTATTCAATGATGAGTCCTCTAAAGAGCAGGGAATATTCACCTTTGAGTTTGACGAAGACGATATTATTAGGAGTAAACTTGTGAAATTCATAGTCAGACGAATAAAAAGTTTAAGATAGGCCATATTTATTGAAATATAAAAAATATACATATATTTATTTATAGACAGACGAATTTAGGTTAAACAATGGCGAATCAAAAAATAACGGATTTAAACAAACACACCAAGTTGACAGGTGAAGACTTGTTTATTGTGGTTGACAAAGACGAGTACGGTACATCACCAACAGGTGAAACTAAAGCAATCACCGCAAAAACACTAGCGGAACAACTTGCAGAAATAAAACACTCGGATGTCGGCATCCGATTCAGTGAACTTGCAGACGTACCCAACGAGTATATCGAAAGTGCAGGATCGTTTGTAAAAATAAATGACACAGGTGACGGTGTTGATTTTACCGAGTCACCTGGTCATTCTGAGATAACCGTAAAATACGAAGAGTTATTTCAAAGTATTGAAAGCAACCAAGTTATTGTATATCGTGTAGGTGATGTATTGATGCGTGATCCTGCAACCAACACATATAAACACGCATCATCAGATAATCCAGATTCAGCTGAAGTTGTAGGAGTTATTCGTAAAATCAAAAAAGATATTGAAGGAGACATCGTTCAAGTTAATATCGCATTTGGTGGTCATGTAGTTTTCGAAGAACCGGTTCATGTTGAAAAAAGTCAAATTGACAATACATCAGCCATGGCAACCGAGTCAGTCTTGGTTGGAGGAAAAACCTACTTTTTGGGAAGAATTGGAAAGTTATCAGATTACGATCCTTCTATACAAGTCAATGATAGTGACCCACATATATCAAAACCACTATTAGTTGCGACAGGTCCTCAATCGGGTATCTTTGTTAATTATCGTGGTTTGCTTTCTGAAAAAACAGACGAACCTCATAAATTTGTGGTTGAATATAGTGCAAGTTGTAGCAAAATTAAAGTAGGTGACATAGTGCGAGTACGCAGGCGCATCAAACGTAATGTCAATGGAAATTTCGGTAGTGCTATAGAAAATGCTGATAATGCGTTTGACGGAATGCCCGAAAACATACGACCTGCATATCTAGACTTTGAGAGTGGAGAGTCACCCTATGTATTAGCCAACTCAGCATCACAAGATGCAGAACTTGCACATGAAGATGCGTATGCGTGTGAGTTTATTGGAATTGTGACAATTGCGTCTTCTGATTACTTCCAAATACAAACAAGTGGAATGATAACATTTGATATGCCGGCATCCGTTATATCGGATGATAACTCTGCCATTGAGAAATCAAATGCAATATTCAAACGAGGATACACATACTATTTGGAGTCATTTGATATAACTTCCGACCAAAACACAAATGTTTACACGAAACGTCTTAGACGAACACTTTACGATTATAGCACAGACGAAATAAATGATTACTATGGAAATTCAATTGTTGATTCTAACATTGAAGATGTAGTAACCGGTATATCTCCATTTAGAAACACCACAATAAACAATCCGTTCGCACGTGATCCAGAAACACAGAAAGTTACATCATATGCCAAACCTGTTTTTTATGCAGTTTCTGAAAATCAAATACTTTTATTGAACCACGCAACATATCCAATGCCGTTTGATGCGTGTAACGCAGTTAATCCAACTGCAAATCAACCATGTAAAGAATTTACTCAGTCAAAAAGTTTTACAATGAACGAAACACTTGGTGATGTAAATGAATTCTTGGGTGACAAGTGGTCAGATGCAAATAAGGGTGATACTGCTGATGTTCAATTAATAAATTTCAGTGAATCAACGATCAAACACCAAGTGTGGAAAAAGGTTGAAGAAAATTCAGCTGCAGGTGTTTGGCAAATGCAAGAAGGAGATACATAATGGGTTCTTTATACGACATAGGAAATTTTAGATACAAACACTTTACTTTTTACTCCCCGTGTGAAGCTGGAAGAGATTGCTTTCCATACGAAGGACAATCGGCACTTATAGACACGGAAATCAAAAACTTTCTAAATAAAGTATGGCCGTATCGTGGAGTATTAATCGGTGACTCATCTGAAGGTGATTATGCGTTCGTTACATATGTTCACAACGAACTTGATAATCAACAAACCCCAACACAGATAGTTGACAACATATACACATACACCCGTATACAACTTGGAACAGGTGAACCTCAGTGGGTTCAGGCAACAACTCCAAAGAAAACTTTAGAAAGAACAACATCTTAGAAAAATAGTTATGGCAACGTTACAACATAGATCAGCATTCAACCTCAGAGGAAGTCTTCCCTTGGGTGGAAGTGCAGTACAAACAATTGATTCAACTTGTGATGGAGTAGTTCTTGACAACATACACGAACAAGTAAGACAGGCTGCAAACGATTATAAATGGGAAACCAACCGAACTGCAATGCGGGCAAACTTAAAATATAATTGCCCCAAGGTTGGAGACGCAGTTAGATGGGACCCATCAATAAACGGATTTAATTTATCATATGCGATGTTTGATACAAACAACCCCACCGACCAAGAACATATGGTAGAAGTTGTGGGTATAGTTGAAAGTGTCACAGTTGATTGCACAGGTGACGGAATTGATTTCACAAACGATGACACAGAAACCAATGCAGTTATTGTACTGAGTGGCCAAGTTTCATTCAACACCTTACCAACCGAATCTAGTTTAAATCCAGGTATGGTATATTATTTATGGGACAAAGGTTCTCCTCAAACACTTGCTCTAGCAAATAATGTGGTGGGTGACACACACGAACCTGTAATCAGCAAACCATTATTTTTAGCAACAGGAACAAATTCCGCAATAGTTTTGACATATCGTCCTCTAACAGGATCACCAACAGGTGGTAAACCTAGATCAGAATCATATGAGGTTGATGTTAAAAACATCACAAGTGGGTGGAGAGTCAAAGTAAAAAATACTTCTGTTGTATCATCAAAACATCCACTCGTTGTGCAACTTGATTACGACAGAGCAGTTGGTCCACGTAGCAACCTAAACGGAAACGAAGTGTACTCAATGTTCAAGCACATTGGTATATTACATGACGAAATTGTTGCCAGTACAACTGTAGATGCAAACGGAATGACGACACTATTAAACGAAATAGAATTTGATGTAGACATAAATTCAGAGTTTGGTATAAGTGGAGGTATTGCCGGTAATGCTGAAAACGGAGTAAATGGTGTTGGTAGATTGACAGTTAGTTTAAAATCAAACACAACAGGATCAATGAGTGCAAGTGCATTAAGTTCACTTATACCACTACATACAACTCCGAGATATTTAAGAAAACCATCAGTTCAACTTTTAACAAAATGCAACGACACGAATGCATTGGGCAACATAACCACAAACGATCCTAACATTCCGGACTTGAAAGTAACTCAAGACGGAACAACACAGAATGACATTCAAGAAGGTATTGTATATGAAATTAAACTACTTGAGGCAGGTGGTGAGTGGGTGCATCGTGGTGGAGAAGACGAAGTTAATTACGTTCCAATGGCAGACGAACTACATTTTGAAATCAGTAGTTCTGCACTAGACAAACCAATCAGAAGTTCACTTGAACTGCACCACCCAGACAACAATACAGGAAACGGAGCTTCAGTTGAAGTTATTCCTGTTAATGATTCTGGAAAAGGACTAACAAAAAGTAAAGTTTATTTCAAATTTATAAACGCAGACGGAACGGATTTACACAAAAACCACTGGGCATACTCACTTGGAATTGCAGGACGTTCGTGTGATGATAAAATATGTTGTGATACATCAACACACATAAACATTGATGTAGAGCGTCTTGGATTAACAAATGCAGATGCACCTCTTAGTGATTTACTTGATGCAGATGATTCATATATGAACAATAAGGCAGCTGCTAGGTTGTATTCACTTGATCCAAACCAACTTCCGTCAATAACTAACTATGGTTCAGGTGATCCACTAATTGCGTCATTTAAGAATGCAAGAGAAGGTACAACACTTTGCTACTCAGGTAATATTCAACCAGGAAGCGAACCTTCGTTTATGGCATTATACTTTAACGATGCAAAACGGATACCATCAAGTGATCGTACCGCAAAGGCATATGATCCAAGATACATTGCAATTGAGATTGGGGCGCAAGACTCACTACAAGACCAAACAATAACAATAACACTAAAACGTGATACAGACGATCAAGTGTGCATTGAACTTGAGTTTGACGGAAGTGCAACTGGAACTCATTATACATTTGAAGAATTGTACGCAGAGGGTAAGGTAAAAAGTTGGGGAAGTAAACTTGATAGTCATAACTACTTCGGCAATATAGCACCCACCTCCACGGTGGATGGATCTTTTGGTAACACAAACGAATCTACAACCACCAATGGATAAGCAAAATATCACAATAGTAGTTCCTATATATAACTTAGGATCTTTTAGGTTTAATAATTTTTGCTTTTTGGTAAAAAAATTAAACAATCTCGGTTGTTCTGTTATTGTAGTTGAACAACGATCAGACAGAACAGGACCCGTTGAGCAGATAGTTCTTAGTTTAGAAAACGTATCCCACTCACTTGTTGAGGTGGACGGTTTGGATTTCAATAAATCAAAATTAATAAATTATGCGTTTAAGAGAGTGTACACTGAGTTCATGTGGGTGGTGGACGGTGACTTTTACACAAACTTTAAAGATGTCATCACCGATGCTGATAGTTCATCTGACTTGATAGTACCGTTTAGTGAAGTTTTGTTTTTAAACAAACAAGAATCTAATAATTTACACACATCTGGTAGTGTACTATTAAATCACGATGAAAAATACAAAACCAACAATCAAGAAGGTAAATTTTCCTTTATAGTAAGATCGTCCGTATTTTCTAATTGCAAAGGAATGAATGAAGATTTTTACGGATGGGGATTTCAAGACTTGGATTTCGTGGAAAATAGATTAATGGGTGACGAGTTGAAATCACGTGTGCAAATCAGGGCGTATCATATGTTCCACTTACCTCAATCAAAAGACAACATAGAGATAAACCGAAAGTTATATTTAAACTACAAAGAAGTTAATATCAAACAGGTTGTAAAAGATAAATTAAAAGAATATGTGGGTCAGGCAAATCAACTAAGTCAAAGCAAAACCGACTTATACACCAAAAAACACAAACCGAAAACCACAGAAACCAACACATCGGTAAAAACAAAAATTACTAAACGTGTAGTTAACAAGTGGAGTAAACCAACTTTTGGAATTTTGTATTCATGTAATAGCAAAATATACTACCCAACCAACGATGTTATTACAATTCGAGACACTACACTTGTAGAGTATAAACGAATAAACGGAAAACTTTCAAAGTTGTCCACAAAAAAGCATTTTTTATATTACTACATGGAATACATATGTCATGTATATGGTATGTTCAGCTCAAACGAATCAGTTTTGTTTGCAAATGATAGTTTTTGTAAATCCCATGAGCAACTTGCTGATTTTTCGGAAAAGTTGAAACATATAAGCAACGGAAATATCCTTAATTTAGATGATTCTAACTTCATGTTCGTACACGAAGAGCAGAACATAAAACAAGGTGGAACTAGCAAAAAATTCTCTCCACAGGGATGCTTTTTCGTAAACACGGACTTGATTCTTAAAAAGAAATTTGATTTTTATTACAACCTATATACAAAGTTTGGGAACATGACAAACGAGCAAATTGGAGAGTATACATCAAAAATTCGTTCTATTTTTCTTGACAATTAAAAAAACGTTTAGTAGTATAGGTTCTGTGAAAAATTATACAGAAACTGAATTAGAACAAAACTACACGGCATTCCTTAAGTTTATTGAAGATACATTTACAGGAGACCGACAGGAAAAGTTGCTATATATGTACGGTACCGATGACAATTGCTTTGGTTTACGGGCATTAACTGCTCCTGCAAGTGGAACAATACATTATCACAACGCATATGACGGAGGTTATATTGACCATGTAATGAATGTGTGTCGTGCAGCTAGAGGACAAAAAGTTCTACTACAGAGTTTGGGAGCAAGAATTGATTTTACAGATGACGAACTAATGTTTTCGGCACTTAACCATGATTTGGGTAAGTTAGGTTCACTTGACGGTGAGCAATACCAACCGAATGATAGTGATTGGCACATCAAAAATCAGGGTAAGTTATATAAAATGAACACAGACATCCAATGGATGAGTGTAACAGATCGTTCAGTATTTATATTACAACACTTTGATATCAAGTATACCGAAAAGGAGTTTCTCGCAATAAAATTATCAGACGGAATGTACGATGATTCTAACATTCAGTATCTAAAATCCTTTAATCCAGATAACGGACTTAGAACTGAACTTCCACGGGTGCTTCATTGGGCAGATCATATGTCATGTGTATTAGAGAAATCACTAACAGACGAAAATTTTAAATTTGAATAGTGATATTTGACAAATTTAACATTTTATAGTATATTTATACCATAAGACAATGCTCAACTGAGATTGTCTAACGAATGCCCACATCGGGATTTGTAACTAAAATAGGAAACATAAAATGAAAAACTACGGATTACACAAGTCCAACGGAACAGGACTTAATAAACACGTTCCAACACTAAGAGACGAATTTTTGATACCATTCGACTCGTTGTTTGATAAAGTTGTAGGTCAGGCCTTCCCAAACTTTGGACAAGAGTTTGGAGTAAATTTCTTCGGAAATAGTTCATACCCAAGAGTAAATGTCGCGGATCATAAAAAAGAAATTCGCATAGAAGCTGAAATTGCAGGTCTTGCTAAAGATGATGTGTCGGTTGAGTATGAAGATGGTCTTCTTACCATTGCGGGAGACAAAAAATCAGAAATACTAGATCCAGATGTAACATATGTGTATAAAGAACTTAAACGATCTTCGTTCAAACGTTCGTTTAAAGTAGATGAAACCACATTACAGGTAAACAACATATCAGCCAAGTTTGACAACGGAATACTGAATGTTATTATTCCCAAAAAGGAAGTAGTTGAAACTAAATCAAAGAAAGTCAAAATTCTTTAATATTTGGTTTAAACTATTGTATTAATTTAAGGGGGTAATTTTTTTACCCTCTTTTTTTATAATTATATTATATTTATAGTCATTGAAGACATCACATAAAATGGAACTTGGGGATATATATTAATATGAAGGTATTTACTGCAATCATAGGAGGACTTGCACTGGCAGTAGCAGGAACTGCAGCTTTCTTTTCGGTACGAGGTATTGGTTTATTGTTTGCAGGAGCAGCCATTGCCGTTATGATAATGGCGGGTGTTCTTGAGGCAGGTAAACTTGCTATGACTTCTTTTTTATATCGTTATTGGGAACGAATTCCGAGATTGTTAAAATGGTACTGCACGATTGCAGTTGTGGTTTTAATTGGAATAACGTCACTTGGTATTTATGGATTTTTGAGTGATGCATACGATGACACTCGTTCAAGGGTGGAAATGCACGAAAGCAACATTGAAACTTTAAACAAAGAAATTGTTGTTATTGAAACTGAGATTAAAACCTTAAAGAACACAGATATCACAGTCGAGGGTAAGAAAACAGAAACAATCGCAGGTTTTCAAAAAATCTACGATGATTATGTTAGTGATAGAAGAAACAGACAAGAAGCTTTATCTTCACGGAACAAAGGTGATGCAGAAGTAAGAGCTAATCGTAGACAACAATTACTTGATCGTCTTTCAACATTAGACTCTTCAAAAACTGCAATAGAGTCTAAGGGTGGTGGGTTATTTTCAAGTAACAAAAAGAAAATAGAAGAATTAAAAGTTGCTCAACAACCAGAACGAGATTCCATTGCGTCTTCACTATCATCAATTTCAGAAGAAGAAAGTTCCGCAACAAAATCATACAATTCTGCACTTACAAAGATAGATGACGAGATTGCAACAGAATACGATAAATTTGTGGAAAAGGTAAATGGACTTCGTGATACAACAAATGATTTAGATAATGTATCTGTTATTGAAGACAAATATACCAAGATAAAATCAAATCAAGCAGATATACTTGTAGAAAAAGAAGGAATTCGTGCAACGGATATAGGAAGTTTTCGTTTTATTGCAGAATCATTTAATATGCCAGTTGATCAAGTTGTTAAGTGGTTTATTATTGTGATCGTTTTAGTATTCGACCCGGTGGCAGTTGCACTTGTGTTAGCATATAACATTATGGTAGGTGGAAAAATGACTCTGGGAGAAGAGTTACCGAAAAAAAAAATTGGATAGATAAGTTACCATTCACCGACAAGTTACAAACAGACGGTGACTTTGACGAAGAACAGGATGTTATATCAGAAACCCCAACTCCGTCTCCAACTCCAACTGAGACTCCGACTCCCGAGGAAACTCCCACACCAACTCCGTCACCAACTCCGTCACCAACTCCGTCTCCAACGGAGACTCCGACTCCTGAGGAAACTCCCACACCAACTCCCACACCAACTCCGTCACCAACTCCGTCTCCAACGGAGACTCCGACTCCTGAGGAAACTCCCACACCAACTCCGTCTCCAACGGAGACTCCGACTCCTGAGGAAACTCCCACACCAACTCCGTCACCAACTCCGTCTCCAACGGAGACTCCGACTCCGTCTCACATTCCAAGTTTGAAACCAACATCCCAAGAAGATGAAAATGTTATGTCAACACCGATGTATAACACAGATGACCCAAATATAGCAGGACCTTACTATGTTCCGTGGAAAAAAACATCAATGGAGGCACATGACAAATATTTTGCAAAGAAGATATATAGAAAAAATTCAGGTGAATATATACCTGATAGCACTCTCGGAAATGTACCTACTAATAATGACGAATAAAATATATATATACTTATATTTATTAAACACTTGACTTTTCCCACTATATTCCTATAAACTTCATTATGTACATTAACATATATTTAGTTTTTTCTGCCATACTTCTGTTCATTATATTAATTTATATAATAGTAAATTTGTATAAAAAAAATTCAACATACGAAAATTGGGTATACGAATTAAACGAATCGTTGTCCGACGTTTTACGCAATTGGAATACAATTGACTCCAAGCAGATGTTTGAAAAAGATGACGAAGTTGGTGTAGTGTATGAAGGAATTGATGATATCATGAAAGACATAGAAACAAGGACAACCAAAAATGGCTAACAAACAGAAACAAACAGAAACCAAACCAGCAGAGGTTACGGAAGTTAAACGGGTAATAAAACGCAGACGCAGAAAAAAAGGCAAAGGTAAGCAATACTTCACACAAGAAACTGAAGATGCAATTGTAGAATACAATGGTTCTGAAGATGTAAAGATTAGAAATGATATATACAACGAACGAATACGATACGCATTTGATAAACTAGCCGAAAACATTTTAAACACATTTAAATTTTCTTATTTTCAGTGTAGTCACGAAGAAGTACAACAAGAGGTTGTCAGCAACTTGGTTGGCAACATACACAAATACAAACAACAAAACGGAAAGGCCTTTTCATACTTTTCAATTATAGCAAAAAATTTCCTAATTTTATACAACAACGGAAACTATAAAAAATTCAAAAGACACATGAGTGTGGACGATGATGAAATTGTATATGAACGAAAAGAATTAACAGTAAATCCAAAAAATGAAGTCAAACTGAAAGAGATAAATGAATTCATCAGATTAATGATAGAGTATTATGACACAAATCTGGAAAATATGTTTAAGAAACCACAAGAGTTAAAAATAGCAGCTGCAGTTGTAGAAATATTTAGACGATGTGATTCAATTGAAAACTTCAATAAAAAGGCAATATATTTGTATATTCGTGAAATGACAGATTGTAAAACTCAAAACATTACAAAGGTTGTAAATAAAATGCGTGATGTGCAAAAGACTATAACAAAGTCTTATTTTAAAAACGGATACATTGATAAGAACTGAAGATTCTAAAAAATATATACATCCATATTTATATTTACTATGGATTCAGATACAGAAATTTTTAAAGGAAAAACATTTTCCTCTTTGGTAAAGGACATTTATTTCAACTCTAGTCACAAAAAGGAGCAAATAAATCAACTTATAAAAGACCTAAGAGAAATGGTCAAAGACCTCGGGTCGGCAACAGTTATAGCTCCTATGATAAAAGACTATATTGATGTGGGTATAAAAAACGATGATCAACTCGTTAAATTATCCGCGGTTCTACAAAGATTTATAGCTGGAACTTCGGGAGGAGGAGATGACGGAGCAACTGGTGGAGGGCTGTCCGATGCAGAAAAAGAACAACTACTTTCTACTGTTAAAAAAGAACTAGATGATCTTGAAAAGACCAACTCTGTTGTGGAAAAAACACTCGATAACGCAGACGTACCAAACGAAGAAAAACTAATTGGATAATAACGATTTATGGCTTATACCAAGTACATAAAAAAATCAGTAACAAAGGAGTTGAATACCAATCATCTGGTAACTCACAGACATCTGGTGAGTGGAACTCCTGATAATACTGAGTTTTATGAAATGGAACCTGGAGTGGTTGTGGATGTAATACGAGATGAAAACCATCCCATATTTTCTGACGAAGAGTTAAAACCGGAGATTTCTCCTGATGAGTGGCCTGCCGGATTTAATTCCGATGGGCAGGTAGATTATTCATGGATAGGTAGAGTTAAAGTGCGTTTGTTGTATAGTCAAAACAAAGCACCATTAAACGAACTATCGTGGGCGTTACCTGTGGATGGAACAATAAAAGAATATCCACTATTAAATGAAACTATAATTGTCACCAAATATGTAAACAACTTATATTATACACGTAGATTAAATTCAAGAAACTTTTTAAACAACTCAGCTGACTTTAGAACAGAACCAAGATTCGGTGCAAATAATCGTCTAAATTCTAAAAATTGTCCCAACTTAAAAGGTGCATTGAATTCATCTAATATCAGTAAAGCATCAAATCAATATGGTCAATATCTTGGCAAGTACTTTAAAGCAAATAACCGAGTTAGACCACTTAAAAACTTTGAAGGGGATACCATTATAGAAAGTCGGTTCGGTTCTAGTATTAGATTTGGTTGTTATGAAGATAATCCTGAAATTGATGTAGGATCTGCTACTGGTAGTGGAGATGCGTATGATTCCAATTTAGGCAATCCGATGATTATCATTCGCAATAGGCAACACCCAAGAGGGGGTGACGAGGAAATTTATTCACATACTATGTTAGAAGATATCAATAAAGATGGTTCGTCTATTCACATAACCAGTGGTAAAACAATAAGTAAATTTGCTCCTACTTTGTCCGGTCCTTCTGATGACAGTGGTGGAGCAAAACCAAAGGGATTTGGGGGTCTTTCAAAATTAGCAAACTCTTCGGTTGGTACGGGTATAGATCCTGCCAACATGGTTGCACAGACGGGGGCAATGACATCAGCAGCTGGAGCAGTGGGGCAATCGGGTCTCAATTTAGCAGAAACTGCCGGAAATGCATATGTCGACCAACAACTTGCTGGTCCAATGGCAGCTGCTCAGACAGGAGCTAGTGTGGCACAGGGAGCATCTTCGGCATCCGGTAGTGGAGGGGGTGGAGGAGGAACATCCACCTCGGACAGAACAGGACCAACCGCAGCTGCACAAAAAGCATCGCAGGGAGACTGGTCCGGATCAATTGGTTCAAGTATGGGAACTGCGGTAGGACAGGAAAACGGTGCAAAAGTGGGTGGTCGTTTGGGAAACATGGGAATTGAAAATGCTTCCAAGTTGGTTAAGGTTGAGGGTGTGTCAACAGGTGGAGTGGGGGTAGCATCTGCAACAGCTTCAATTGGGGGAAGTGTAGGATCAACCGGAGTTTCCGGAGCCACAACTCATTCTATCGGAACATCTGCGGGTAAAAAAACCTTTATGAAGGGTGTGGGTCTTGGAAATTTCTCACTAAACTCCACATATGAAAGTGGAATTATAGGTGCAATAAAAACTGCAAACAAAGTAGGAAAATCTACCTTATTAAAAAAGACAAAGGCAGGACGAGCTTTATCCGCTGCATCTTCCCTCGGAATTGGAATTCCGGGTGCGGGTGGTCTAGGTATAAACTCAGGTGATAGTTCTATGTTCAAAATTTTCAAATTGGCATCATTTGGTGTTCGTTCCATATGTGCAGGTTTGAAAAATAAAAATGATTTTGGATCAGACACAGAAGAATCCCTCGGGTGGTTACTTTCGTTTGGGATCAATCTGGAATTACTTGCTCTACTTATGGCAATTTTTGATAGATTGCGAAATCTAAAATTTAATTTCGGTTCTATGTTTTCATTTGATTTAGATAGTCTTACATTTGATTTATGTGATTGGATGAATCAAGTTGAGTTCGGTTCGTCATTAACTGACACACTAAAAGGAGAAGCAGGAAAAATGCTTGGTGGGGGTTTGACAGGAAGTGGTTCTTCCGGAGCAGGATTGTTGGGAGGAGTCGGTGCAGGATTATTAGGAGGACTAACAGGATCAGCTTCAAACAAAGATAAAACAAATGCCCTGGGGAAAGATTTATCTGCCAAAGGAACACTTGGTGCGTTCACAAGCAGGGATTCTGACTTTGGTCAACAATTTCAATTAATAACAGACGAAGAAAAGGAACAACTAAAGGCATCCGGTATGAACTTTGGGTCAATGGGGTTATCGTTAAAAAAAGGAAATAGTCAAGTAGCCACGATGGGATTTGATCCGTTAACTGGACTGCTTAGAAAGAAATCTCCCGGAGGAGCAAGTACATTTAGTGCATCCGTTGATCCAAGTGCAGCTAGTTCATCTAAAGTGGCCAGCAACTTGGGAGCAATAAGTTATATGTCTGGTGGAGGGGGAATACAATATGGATCGTCTGTTGATGCCATTAACGAACGAGATGCAACCAAAGAAATAAAAGACCCAACAGGAACTTCACCACAAACAACAACGGGTTCAACAGATACAGCCACAGGACCTTCAACAACAGGCCCGGATTCGTCAACTGAAGAATCTGTACCAGGATCACCAACTCCATCTTTTGGTGGACCCGAATCATCACCAAGTGGAACGTCACCATCAACCGGTGGAACAACTGGTTCTGTTTCATCTCAACCAACCCAAGGTGGTTCTCAACCATCTAGTTTAGCATCTGATCCATCTACACAATCTTCTCCAGTTGCACCAACAACAACAAGTCCATCTGCATCAAACGGAGTTCAGGCTGCCCCACCTATGCCAGATTCGGTCAATTCGTTTCACACAGGTGAGAAAATAACAGCTGCTGACTTAGCAGGAACACCACTCGCAGGTGCTGACTTAAATGCAGTTGCTTGTTTAGCACCCGCTGATCTTGCTATGTTAAAAGATACAAAAGCAGTTGCTGATTCTATTCAACAAGCAACTGATGCAGCTAATCAAGCATTTGATGCTAAACTGGAACAAGCAGAAACTGAGGCACTTGCAGAGGGTGGGGGTGAACTTATATTTGGTGGCCAACTTCCAAAATTAGACGGAAATCAAATAATACTAAACTCAGACCGGGTTTTAATTTCTTCAAAAGTTGGAGAGATGGTCAGTTTCTCGAAAGGAAAATACGCAGTAGCTACGGACGGAGAGTTGACAATGAATGCAGTAAGTCGAATAGTAACCGTCACAGCTGAACACACTTCGTTGGTTTCCCCTACAATTCACCTTGGAGATTATGTTACAACCAGACATCCTGTACTAAAAGGAGACGCTGCGGTTTCTTGGTTGAATTCATTGTGTGGTTGGTTGGGTTCTCATACCCACCACGATCCATACATATCAACAAGCAGCTCAGCTCAACAAGGACAATTATCCGGATTAAAAGCAACTTTGCCTACATTATTAAGTACACGGGTATTTATAGACGGATAATATGTATATAGATATATTTATAATTATGAAAAAAGAACAACTAACTAATCTAATAAGAGAAGCGGTGAGAGCAGAATTGAAATCTTTTCTACCCAATGTGCTGAAAGAACTCAATACACTCACCAAACAACCCAAGAACAATGCTGATTTAGTTGAAGTTACAAGGAAATCACTGAAGAAAGTTCGTGCAGATAAACCAATTAAATCTAACACAAACTATAAAACATATTCTAAAAACTCTGCTATAAATGATATACTGAATGAAACAGTAGGTGGAATACCACAAGAAGGGGGTGTGTCATCTGGAATAAATGAAGTTAAAGATTTTCAAGGTCAGGTCGTTGATGTTGACGCATTACCTGATCATGTTTCCAATGCACTAACCCGGGATTATTCGGCAGTATTAAAAGCAGTTGATAAAAAACGAGGAAACATTAAATGAGTGGAGATGGTTTAGGTATAAAACTACCCTACACACGCAGTAACAAAGAAGGGTATTTTGCTCAAGTTGAAACTGAACTTGACAAAGCAAGAACCAACTTAACGATGTTGTTGATGACATCAAAGGGTGAGCGACCGATGATGCCCACATATGGAAGTGATTTAAAAAAAATACTATTTTCTCAAAACACAGAAGGAGCGGTTGATGTTGAATTTGAAGATGCAGTTGTTGATGCAACATCAACTTGGATGAATAGTGTGGTTATCACGGACGTAAAGATAAACCGAGATCCTATAAACAATCCATATCAAGCAGAAATTAAAGTGACTTTTGAACTAACAAATCTACCTGACTCAGAACAAGAGTTGGACTTACAAATAGAGGTTTAATTATGACAACCGATATGGACATATTCGCAAATAAAAAAGGTAAAGATATAAATTACCTTAGTAGAGACTTCAACTCTTTTAAATCAAGTTTGGTACAATATATAAAATCATACTTTCCTGGATCATACAAAGACTTTAGTGAAAACTCAACAGGAATGATGTTTGTAGAATTATCTGCGTATGTTGGTGATGTTTTGTCTTATTATATAGATTATCAATTTAAAGAGGGATTTTTGCAATATGCAAGTGAACGAAATAACATAATGACACTTGCGGGTTATTTAGGATACAAACCAAAACCATCGGTTCCTGCATCCACAAATATTTCAGTTATGCACATAGTACCATCAAAACTTGATAGCATGGGAAAGAATATTCCAGACATGAAATATGCATTAAATATTGAAGCTGGTATGGAAGTTAGGTCTGGAGATAATTCTGATATTGTGTTCAGAACAACCCAACCAGTAATCTTTGCCGAAAATACCCAAGACTCTCCATTAACCATTAAAGTTTTTCAAAGAGATTCTTCTGGTCAACCTGTGTATTACTTGCTTAAAAAACTTGCCCATGTATCAAGTGGAACTTTAAAAAGAAAAGTTGTTCAAGTAGGTGAGGCCTCTTCATTTTATGAAATAGAGTTGGGTGATACTAATGTGCTGGAGGTGGTTTCTGTAAAGGACTCTGATGAAAATGCTTGGCACGAAGTTCCCTATCTAGCTCAAAGCACGGTGTTGATAGATGAACCAAACAACTCAAGAAATAGTCCACTTTATTCTAAATACGCAACAACGGTTCCCTATGTATTGCGATACATGAAAACCTCAAAAAGATTTGTGGTACATACAAATACAGACAACACAACCACAATTGAGTTTGGAAAGGGTGATGATAAAATTGACGATGAACTTATAGTCCCGAGTATGAGTAATGTGGGTCGTACTATCAATACAAATCGTTCTATTTTAGACATGGGTTACGACCCAAGCAACTTTTTGAAAAACGATTCATACGGAGAAGCACCATCCAACACAGAATTGACAATTGATTATTATGTGGGAGGTGGTGCGAGCTCCAATGTTGCAAGTAACACACTTAACAACATCAGTCTCGTTTCATATGCCGAGTCAAATGAATTTTTAAATGCAAACGAACGATCCACATTAGAAGGAATTAAAAATAGTTTAAAAGTAAACAACGATGAACCTGCACGTGGGGGTAAGGGTGCTGAAAGTGATGAAGAAATAAGATTAAAAGGTTTGGCCTCTTTTCCTGCTCAACTTCGTGCAGTTACTAGAGAAGATTATGTTATTCGAGCATATTCTATGCCAGCAAAGTTTGGAAGTGTCGCGAAGTCGTTTGTAACAAAAGACGGAATTTTAGATACACAATCTCAACTTGATATAATTAAAACAAACGAAACGAACCAAGATATATCACCCGAATCAATAAATACCGTATACGGAGAAGTGAATAATCCGTTTGCGATAAATATGTATGTACTTAGTTATGATGAAGATAAGAAACTAACACAACCCAATGAACTTGTTTTCAAAAATCTAACAAGATACATGACACAATATAGAATGTTAACTGATGGACTAAACATATCCAGTGCGTTTATCATTAACATCGGAATATATTTTGAAATCTCTGTTCTTCATAACTTTAATCAAAAAGAGGTTCTTGATAACACTATGGTTGAACTAACAAATTATTTTGAGATAGATAATTGGCAAATTTCACAACCAATTGAAATTAGTAGTTTAGAAATAATGATTTCAAAAATAAACGGAGTTCGTACGGTGGGCAACTTGAGGATTGTAAACCTTACATCAAATGATGGAAATTATTCCGTAAACGAATATGACATAGAGTCGGCCACCATTGGTAAGATATTATACCCATCAATGGACCCATCAATATTTGAAGTAAAATTTCCTGGTAGAGATATAGTTGGGAGGGTTGTGTCGTGAATATATTTTACAACCCAGAAAAAGATTCAACGATTTATAGTCAGTCAGCAATCAGAGAACTAAACTTTGGTAAGTCCGAGATATTAGAATTAAAAAACTCATGGTCTGTGGGAAGAGGAACGGGTATATCTAGAATTTTGTTGCAATATAACATACCATTCAATTTAGAAAACTATCAAGACTTTGAACATCTCAAGTTTTATTTGGAACTGAAAATAACTCAATCTGAAGAATTAACAGATACAACTCAAATATCTGCATTTCCTATATCTGATTATTGGCAATCAGGAATTGGAATCGGTTTAGATGCCGATCCTGTTTATCAACCGGTCAACTGGATATACAAAACAGATTCAGAAAAATGGGAGTCTGAAGATGATGAGGGTGGGGGTTCTTATTACACACACATTGAACGATGTGGTGAAGACAAAATCCCAATTTCATGCACATATACATTTTCACAAAAAACATCGGACGTTAATTTAGATGTGACATCAATTGTAAAGTGTTGGATGCTAGGTGACATCCCAAATAATGGATTTTTAATAAAATTCACCCAAGAAGGTAGAACCGAACGAAATCAATCTATAAAGTTTTATTCTAGTGACACCAACACTATATACTCTCCACGACTAAGAGCTGCATATTTTGATTACGTAAGTCAACAACCAAACACACCACCTTCAAGTGAATCGGGTAGTTTATCAGGAACACTACAACAACTTAGTATTTCTAACCAACCAACTTCAGAAGTTACTGATTACGATCTTGGTTGGGAACGGGTTATTGTTGGTTCGTGTGAGACTATATTGGATCATACAAATGTAATCAACAAACCAACTCCATCTTTAACTGGAGATATCGTTGCCAAAATAAAAACTATTAGGAAAAAATACTTCAACAACGAGCAAATAAAGTTCAATTTGTCGGTTAGACACAAACACCCAATCAAAACATTTTCTGACAAAGCAACATACTCTGGTAAAAATATAGTAGATGCTGATATGTTTTACAGCATAAGAGATGCAGAAACTCAAGAGGTTATAGTTGGTTTTGATGAATATTCTAGAATAAGCAACGACTCTGCTGGTCACTTTTTTATACTAGATTTAAGTGGACTTCATGTGGGTAGATACTATGTGTTTCGTTTATTGGTTTCTGGTGAAAATGGAAACGAAATTTTTGAAGACACACGAACATTTGAAATCGGAAGTTAATAGTGAGAAAATTGCCAGAATATTTAAAAGAAGAAGATTTCAACCAAACTGAATTACAAAAGTTATTAAATTCGGGTGAACTTGAGAATGATATAGATTCGTTTAATACAATAAGTTTTTCAACGGAAACCACGAACCAGGATTCTAAACTCGAAAACTATATAATGCTTATTCCGACAGAAAAACGAAAGGCGATTCCACCACAACTTGAAACTTATGTACCAACTGTTGTAACAGATTTTGCAGGTGATATCGCATCTAATCCGGATGAGGATGTACAATTACTTGATGAACTAGAAAACTTAGAAGAAGAAATGGACAACATGATAACATCTGAGCAAATGCTACAAGCACAAATTGACGAACTAAGCAACAGACTAGATACAGAAATAAGCAACACTGTTAAAGAAAAAGAAACAGCGGCCGAAACATATTCAGCAGCCAAAGACATTATCGTATCACAACGAATTGCAGCTGGAGAGGGAAATTCTCCACAAGAGTTTAGTGATGTATTTCCGTTTTTACCAATAACCGCAGAAGAAAAAGCAAACCAAGTACCTGACCCTCTTCCATTTATGGGTGGATACGAATAAGGATCAATAAAATATGCCTGATTTTTTACAGTATATACAGGATACTCCTTACGAGAAGAAACGACTAACTCGGGGGTATGATGTAGATGAATCTACTTTATCTATCGGATTTGCTGAAGAACCAACTCCTTATGACTTTGGATTATCTCCAAAAGACTCAATAGAATTTTCAGTTTATTCTTCAGATGGAATAAAACTCGCATGGAAAGTCGTTGATGATGAACCTAACTATGAAATCATAAACTTAGATTACACCAATATGTCTGATGAACGTGTTGGTGGGCAGGCCAGAATATTTACTAAAAACTATCCTACCATTGACGGAAGTGTTGTAGTTTCACCCAGTATAGATGCCAAATCGGTTGGAATAGATTCTGGTTATTATTATATGAGGTATTCGTTTGTAAACGATATAATTGGGTCTTCGGCAAATAAAAGTAAGTTGTTGATAAAGGATATATCAAACTCACGAACTGAAATAAAAGTTATACCTGAGTGTTTAAAAACCTCAAACCGACCCGAGGATATTTCTCTATCATTTGAATACGAAAACTTTTCAAACAAAAGACTACCGGTTTCTCATTTGTACAACTTTACAGAAAAGTTATTAAAACCAACTAATATAATAGCAAACGAATTTGATGAGAGTTTATCTGAATTACTCACAGATTATGAAACTTCTATGGAACTGGCCATGGAAATGCTGGGCAACACCGACCGAAAACAAGTGTTTATAGAAATTGAATCGGTTAGAAAACGTGTATTTGAACTGTATAAAAACACATTGTTATCAGAATACAATGAAGTATATTCTAGAACAGACTTTTATGTACAATATATAAATTCAATAAACTATGAGATTTCAAAGCAGAAACGATTAGCAGATTCAGAGGTATCACCACAGATTATTGATTTATATAAATCTGTTTTGATAATTTTATTTGACTCAGATTACTTGAATACTCTATTTGTTGACCGATTTGAAATGTATTTTAATAATTACATAAACTTTGGTTCGGCCGAGAGTTACCCCATATTGTCAGTCTCTTCTGCAAATGAAAACATAGGAGATGTTGAAAAACACGTTCCTATGATAATAAAACTATCAGAACCATTGCCACAAACAATAACAACTGGTAATCGTCTTTATATATCAAACAAACTATATTCAGATGATGTGGTGCAAAAAGTAAATTATTACCAAGAAATAAAATCTAATTTAACAAAACTAAGAGGACCAAACCGATCACAGGTAGTTTCAAATTCTGGTACAAAGGAATATACAAAAGACGAACTACAAACGGAGTCGGGTACATCTGAAATAGATTCCACCACCATCGCGATGTCATCTTATTTTAATTCCAATATTAATAAAGGAATGACAAAGTTTGATGAGTTTTCCGACTTTGTAAAGTTTTCATCTGCAAAGGGTCAACTTGATGTGTTTATTCAAAAGTTCTCAAAACTATCTAAGTTGATAAATACAATTACTTCATATGAATATTCAATTGAGGTTATTGATAAAAAAATAGAAGACAACAAATTACCAGATACCCAGTCATCCCGATCATCTATTTCAATTTTACAAAGAATTGATCTTAAAGAAAAACTTACTGAACTAGACAATGAACTACTTATGTTGTCTGATTACGAACGATTTTTATTTTACACAGAATCTGTTCGTGCATATCCACGAAGCACCGATTTATATATATCAAAAATAACAGGATCAAATAGACTTGCCAATGGTCGGTACGTATCGTATGGATATTTTAACGATAAAACTTCGTACAAGCACTGGTTGGCTGATTGGTTTTTTTGGTGGGACTCACAAACATATCAATGGGTGTTATCAGACACACAATACACAAAGGGTGGTGTATTCTTCGCAGTAAAAAGTGAAACATATTTTTACGAAGCTGAAGCAAAGTGGTCTGATACAAATGAGTTCGAAGATGATGTTATTCTCAAGGTTTCAAAAGAAACTATTGAGTATGGTCCTGAAAAAGGAAAACTTGCTCCTGAATATGTAACGGAAGATGTAGCTGATTGGTCTAAAACAAGTTTGGGTTATAAGTGGTACATAGACATGGCAACCGAGGCAACTTATTACGACAAAAGCAACGATGACTATTTAGCATTAAACATACCAGAGTTTTTAATAAGAGATGATTCCAACGAAGATTTCATAAAGTTACTTAGTGCAGTTGGTTTAACATTTGATACAATTGATAACTACATCAAAAATATGGGGAACTCACGCGAGGTCAGAAACGATCCTAACAAGGGAATTTCCGATGATCTTGTGTATTACTTTTTAAATGCATACGGAATGAGTGTGTCGGGTAAAAACACCCGTGCCGATCCAGCTTCAAAGTTAAAACTAAAAGACGAAACCAGTTCCGAGTACAAAAGAACACAGACCTGGAGAAGAATGCTAAATAACTTAGCATACATACTAAAAACAAAAGGCACACGTGAAGCAGTAGAAGCACTTATCAAGTGCTATGATATACCAGAACAACTTTTCGTTACACGTGAGTATGGTGGCTCTTCATTAGAAGACTCGTCCACAAAGTTTTCGGAATTTTCATTTGATACATATGATTATAGATTATCAATTCAAGAAGAAGATGAGTATGTACAAGTTCCTTGGAATTACAATGATTTAAAACCAAAAGCACTTGAATTAAAATTGCACATACAATCAACTGCATCATTGACACCCAAGTTTTATGAAGTCGAGTTTACACCTATAATTGAATGTGGAGATTGGTCGTTTGGAATAAAACGAAACACATCAAATTCTGACGGGTGGTGGAGGTTTTACATAAACTTTGCGGGCAACATTACTTATGGTGCTGACCAAGATTCACCATTTGACGCAGTAATACCACCAAATGACAAAGACCCGTTGTATATGCACCAGGACGATGGATACGACATACTCATACAAGTTTCTGACAAATACAAAGGCCTTAAAAGAAAAATGTTGTCTGTTTATGTCAAACGGCAGAATGATGGAGACCTAGTTTTAGAGGAAGTGGTGGATGTCTTAATTGACGAGACATCATACATTAATTTTTCAAAACCAACCGATCTGTTCATCGGAAATTACACAGGAGGTGCGTTTCAGGGTGAAATCGATAGACTGAGAATTTATACGCACGAAATAGAAGAAGAGGATTTTAATCAGCACATAAAGTTCGGTCAGTCTTATAGTTTACGAGTTACTGATAAGTCACTGGAGGATACTCTCATATTTAAAACTAACTTTGATTATCCACACGACGTTTCGTACTCTTCAAACTACCAATATGGGTATGGAATAATTCCCAATTCTTCTTTAAAAGATAGTCACTCTAAGCATTTAAAATGTTACAACTTTAAGAAAACAGAGTATCCATATAATTTCGTTGGTTCTTACAAAAAAGAGTTCGCAGAACTTCCTGCATTTGGTGCTCAGGTTTTCAACAACAAAAAAATTCGTATAGAGGAACAAGAAACAACTGCAAATCTAAATCCGTTTAGTCGTGTAACGAAACGTTCACTTGATCGTGTTGGTATTGATACTAATAAACTTGGTGTGTTTTTTGGAAAAAGTGTTTCATTAAACGAAGAGATTATTAAATTTTTCGGAAAAATAAAACTTGGTGATTTTATAGGAAACCCAGAAGACTACAACAAGAAACAATATACAGAACTCACCAAACTTAGAAAGATATTTTTTAAACACGGATTTGGTAAGGTTGATTGGTATGATTACATAAACCAACTCAAGGGATATTTTGATGAATCCTTTTTTGAAAATTTAGAAAGATTGGTTCCTGGTAGAACTACATTAACGAGTGGGTTGTTGATTGAACCACTTTTATTGGAACGACCAAAAATAAAAGGTACGGAAATAAAAACAGACATTGAATCAAATGTTGACAGATATCAAGTAATAGAACCAACTGAAAAAATAAAACCACTTAGAAATATCAGGTTGTCTGCCAAGTTAAAAAATAAGAATATTGTTCAGTTTTCAAATGCGTCTGTGTACGGAGACCGAAACACAGACACCAATGTTACTTGTTTGAGTTCAAAATTTTTATATAAAAAAATTAAAGGAACGAGTTATTCAACTGACCTCTTTGCTAATGTTGATTATTCTTATTTAACTGGAATTTGTTCTAATTTTGGTCATACAACATTTGACGGAATTACATACCGGGTTGAAAACGAAGATTTCAAATTAGCACACAATAATAAGTTTTTAAGTGGGTTAGTTGATTACACAATAGCTAATAAAGTTAAATTGACTCTGACGTTCGTAGAAACCCGTACCTCAGTCGAAGCTCACTTTTCAACTGCAATGGGTGAGTATATATCAGATAAAAATGTTAATGGAGCAAGGTTGTTTATAAACTCAGCTCAAACTTGGTTTATATATTATGAACCATATATAACTCGTTGGGTTTTGGTTGATGTTGACCCACGACAAACCACAGACACCCACGAACTTCTACCAGATGGTTCGGCCAGAAGAATGTATTCAACCACCACTGGTGGAACATTTCCCACCGAGTTTACTATAAATGCGTATACAGAAGTCAACTCTGTTTTAACAGGAAATTACGAAGGGTGGCACGGGATGTTCCGGTCACAAGGAACAACCGGCACAACACCACTTACACGAAACCGAGAATACAAAACATCCTCGGTGGTAGAAATCCTAAATGACAAATTCATTAATATATCAGGGGAAGTTCTTGGTGTATTAGAGTGTGAGGTGACAGGAAGTTTTAACGGAAAATATAATGAAGTAACAGACGACGGTACCGTTATCTCTCATAAACATGGCAGTTATTTATTTAGAGGATCAAAGAAAACACTAAAATTGGAAGGACACTTCACCGGAACACTTGCACACGGATTTGTTGGTTCTAAAGAAACACGTTCTGAGTTTGTGGTTAAAAACGGATATGTAAATGCAGAAAGATTCGGTGGTTGTTATTTTTCAAACAAAAAAATGTACGGTCCGGTCAACGATGTAGTTGAAGATGATCTGCGTTATACTAATTTAAATTTAGATATTTTTGATTCAACTAAACTGAATCAAACAACACAGAGTTTTAAAAACATAAAACTGGTACCTGTTCCATCTCGGATTAAATATGATATAATAAACGAATCGGTTGAAATAAAGAAAAAAGTAAACATTGAACGAAATTCAACAAATAAAGTTTTTTACGAAAATGGAATACGAACAAGAAAAACCCTCGGAACATATACAAATTGTTTTTATCAAGAAACTCAAGATGACATAATACCTGCACTGTATCACAATGTTCAACTAAAACTAAAAACAAAACTAAAAACAAATCACATCAGGAACATAAAGATTTTGGCATATACATCTGATATGGCCAAACCGAGCACTCAGCAGAACATCTCGTATGTCAGAAAATTTAAAACACAAGTAATTAAAAACGAAACCTATACTATAAATCTTGGCTTAAATTTCTATTATAAAATGGAAACTGATTCGTATAAGGTAGAACCTGTGATTTACTCACGTGGCAGAGAGTTAACAGAAAACTCATTTTATAGTATAAAGTATGATCAGTATGGTGATTCAATTTCTGAAAAAGAAAACTTTTGGGATTCTGAGATGTGGAGTGATCTTGACGATATATACAATAAGTCAGACTATGTGTTTGTTATGACACAAGAAGAAACAAAACAAGAATTCAGAACAACTCGTAGTTCTTTGTTTTCACTTGATATAAGTGCATCACACAGAGTTTATTTTGTTGCAAACTTAAATGACCAAGAATCATCTGATATCGGATTTCATTCTCTTGACTATGTAAGTGATGCCAAAGAAACAACCCACCGAGGAGAAACAAACACACTCAATGCACAGGACCTGTATAGTCGCATAGACAATTACATATACACAGAACAGGATGAGGGAGTAACATATGACAGAATTAAAATAATTCACAACCGACACTATAAAATTCATAATAACATCAAGGTCGGTGATTCAATACGACTTGATGTGTACGGAAAGAAGAAAACGAAATATTCATTGCAACTAAATCGTGAACTTACTCCCGGTGAATCTGATGATTCAGAGGCCGTCATTTTTACAAAAGAGACACTTGATTGCCACATAACTTATGACATAAAAGAAAAATTTCTGAGATATGAAGCAATCATAGAACCAATTAAATATCACGCATATTACACAACCGAGAGTCCGTCAACATATTTTCTGATAATGCCCAAGTCAGAGTATGCGGGTTTCTCTCTTGCAGGTTACAATGGTCGTTGGAAATCTGCAAATGGAACATATGCTCAAAGTCATCGGATAAACGGAAAGTACACTTATTTAAATGAAAACGGAACTTGGTTGGTATTTTGGACCACCGATACTCCAAAGTGCAACAAAGAAAATTTAAACGGAGCATGGGTCTTGGTTAAAGTAAATCCTGTGGAATTTCCCTCGTTAATACAAACCGAACTAACAAATCAGACAATATCATTGTGGATGTATGGATTTATTCCAAGTGAGTTTAATTCAGAAGTTGTGTCTAATTCGAGTACGCAAATGAACGCAACGGTGTTTAGCACAGACTATGGTTCAGGAAAACCTGCAACTGATATCAAATATGAGGCAACCGTTTCGTATACCAAAGAGTTGTGTAACGACCAGGATTATGTACAACAACAAATTAAACAAAGAAGTTCAAATTCGATTGATACCTCGTTTGTTGTAATTCCAAATAAATCTGCATTTGAATTTGCAGAAAAGCACGGTAAAAATACTCTCGGAGTTAAAGATCAAACTTTATCATGGGTATTAAGTATAAGCAGTGTTGAAAGTAAACTACCTGCCAGAGGATTATATGAAAAAATAAAACCGAGTAAAGATGTAGATGTTCAACTTGAGGTAGATTATATACAAGAGTTTGACAGAACTACTCCCGTGGTTAGGGTAATTGGTTCTGATGTTAGAACCACGGATTTTCTTATGACAGAGGGTGAATACTACCCAACCTCAGTTGAATCTAGTGGATTTCCTGTGTATAGAAATAAAAACGGATTTTTGATTCGTCGAGATAAATACATGGATGAAAGTTCCAACATGGGTTATGTTTGGTTGATTGCACAAGATTCTCAACCAATTAACACACGAACCGATGACTTGCTAAATAAAAAACGACTGGTATTCGTATCATCTGCGGGTAGTTGTACAAGTGATGACTTTAATTTTAGAGTTGGATATGACATGAATCCGAATATAAATACAAACCGAAGTCGGAATGATATGCTTGCAGGTGCATTTGAGGATTCAGTAAAACTAAAAAACCCCGACACACAAATTAAATGGGGGTACAATAGAAACGAATCTGCCTGTTCCGTGTGTGAAGATATAACCACACCTGATTTTAACATTGAGATAACTCCTGATGATATATACACATCATACGCAGGTAGGCAGAGTTATATAACAACTTATGTGGGTAGTGTTGATGCTAACATTGAATGCAACCAACTATCATGTCCTCCTGATGTGCTAAAATTCCAAGGAGACTATACAAATGCCGATTCGGTTTATTGTGATAGTTTATTGTGCTATGATCAAGTCGACGGAAACTCCAGATTCAAGAAAACCGAAGCTGGGTGGGTGATTGAAGCTTCTATGGTAGGAACTGGAGGAGATTTTTCATCTTATGTGTCTAGTAACAACTCTGACATTTCCTCTATCGGCACACAACATCAACACCCTAAGTATGGAATGTATATATCAGATGAAGGACAACATAGTTTTATTTATTATGAAAAAAATGAATATTCAGAAATTAAAATATGCATAAACTCAGATAACACCAAGTTGCATCCTAAGTTCACAAAAACAAATTACATAAAAAATGGAAGACCGGTTTATGAAAATGAAAACGAGTGGTTCATATTTTACAACAAAGAAGAAATTTCAGAAAACGAATATTGGTGTATAAGTGATACCATGTCAGACAGAAATGTAAAATATAAAGCAGACGTTCGGTGGGCAGATGAAAAAAATCATAAAGAAGGAGACAGACAATTTGATGAAGAATTTGGTGTGTACTATAAAAAGACTGATATCATTGATCTAACAGAAAAAAATGCAATCGTTGTTAACATGAAAATTAATTTGAATGTTGATAGTGCTCGTAATATATTAGCACTGGACGAATACGATTTATCATCGTTATCATATAAATTAACATATGACGGTGTCCGACAGATAGAATCAAACATTCTTGAAATACTTCCGATTATGAGTTCGTCAAAAAATCAAATTATATCAGAAATACCATTGTCAGTTAATTACAGACCCGAGATGATGTACGGAGATTATCCTAAATTGCTGGACATCGAATTTGAAACTAAAGGAAATTACGATTACAACTCTACAGACAAAACTCCCATAACTTTAAAAATAAAGTCTCTTGGCAATGTGAAGTCGTTTAACTTTGATGTTGATCTTAAAAACTCGTACTCTCGTCTTGACAAAGTTACACATCAGTCATTTAACTTGTTAATTAAAAATAACCCAAGTAATGATGATTTAGATGCAGGATTTCTTGCGATTGATCCTGAGTTTGAAAAATATTATGTAAACGAATTAGAATATGAATTGGATGTTGTCGTAAAAACTACACGTGAACCAATTACTGTCATTAAAAATCTAAAAAAAGTTGATCAACAAGTTAGTTTTTGTGAATTGTTTGAAGATGATGGAGATGAATCTGACCGAGATATAGTAATAAGTTTTTCCGAAAATTTAAATTATACAATTGATAAACAATATTCACTCACGGATGTTACTAAAGTAAAAGTAAATAATGATTTAGTTGTACGTGGACGATCAAAGGAACATATATCATACAAAAGAAAAAGAACTAAACGAAACTCGGTAAATACTGTGAATTCAACTGTCAACCTTGACGGTGGTGTGCTTGATTTTACGTCACCGGTTGTACGAACAAGAAGTGTACTCCCACGGACAGGATATGACTCTGGTGCACCTGATTCTTTTTGGTTTACGGATGAAACTCCAGTAACTAAACTACCGACACAAGAACCCGTTATAGTACGCAATGGTGTATATGATTTACCACACGATGTGTTGGATAACTTGGAATTTTATTATTCATTCAACAACGAAGATTCGGAGTTTGTTGGAAATTTAGAAACACCCACCCCATCTCCATCTGCCACAGAAACACCCACACCGTCACCCTCCCCAAGTCCATCTACCACAGAAACACACTCACCAACCCCAACCGATGACTAAATTATATAAAATAAAAGATATAACAGAAAAGGTTACCGATGCCACATTGTATGGTGATGTAGCGAGTTCAAAAGCAGATGACGCAGATACGAATTTTGCCATTTTAAAAAATCTAAGTGATCAAACCAACGACACACCACCAACTGAACGTATGGAAATCAAAAACTCAGATAACTCTGAGTTATTTAATACAAACAATTTAACACTATCATGTTGGATTTATTTAACCGGTGAATCTGAAGAAAGTTGTGGGGTGATAACAAATGGAGATAATACCAACCGGTGTGGTTTGTTGATAAACGCAAATGCCGGAGTGGGAAACGATGAAGAATCTGGTATAATTGGATATACATGGAAAAACTCACAAGAGCAAAATTCAGAAGGAGATAGTGTGTGGTCACAAGAAGACAATCCGTTCGGTGAGTTGACTATACCAAAAAAGAAGTGGACGCACATAGCAATTATGATTTATTCGTCAGGACGGGCTCGTCTTTTTATAGATAACATATACAAAGCATCTTTTGATGAGGGGGTTGTTCGTGATAGTGTTTCATTTTCTAAAATAGAACTCGGAAGATTTAATGGATATGCAGATGGATTGATGTGTTTTTCTACTACACTTGATTATGGAAATGTTGATATAGATCAAGAAGCAACCTCCGATTTCTCTTATTTATATTACACAAGTCGCACAAATCCACGAAGTCCTGTTGTAGAAACACCGATAGTTACTCCCAAACCAACGGCAGATAATATACCATTTTTTTATATGCAACCAGAAGAATACAATGAAGCAGCTGCTTTGTATGAAGAAAACACTGCTAAAAAAATTAAAAGTGGGATGTTTAAAAAAGATGTCCTTGCAGGACAAACACAAGAAGCTTTAATGTTACAGAAACATCCTATCGCAGGTGGTCCTAATGATAAAACACGGGTTTATGCAGATAATAAGTTCATGTCGTTCACAGGAGAACTCAGGAAACTGTAATTTGTGGGTTTATTAAAGAATAAAAACCTAATATATAAATATTTATTAAAAAGGAAATCTAGATATATATATTGTTATGGGTTATTTAAATAATGAAACTATTACGGTCGAGGCAACTTTGACCAAACGAGGCAGAGAATTACTTGCATCAGACTCCGGTTTGAATATAACAAGTTTTGCACTGGCAGACGATGAAATTGATTACAAGTTATACGATCCCGAGCATCCAGGTGGTTCTCAGTATTACGATGCAGCTATAAGAAATATGCCAATATTTGAACCATTGGCAGATGAAACGCAGGCACTTAAGTATAAGTTGGTAACCCTTCCGGCCGGAACTCAATATATTCCGTTGATTAAGTTGGGTCAACAGAGTATAACATTAGATAAAAACTACAATGGAGTGGTGAGTATATCACCAACTACTGATCCGGTATATAATACAACACTTGGATACACGGCTGTTTTATCAGATAAACGAGTGGGATCAATAACAGGATCCGGAGTAGACGGAACTGCAGCTTCTTCCTCTGCTTTATTTTTGGGAGATACTTCAAGTGATCAAGCACAAACCGTGGTGGGTCTTACATTTACATTTCGTCCTAATTCAACTATTGACAAAGATAGAACTGCAACACTAACCATCATCGGTAATGAAAGTGGTGGTTCGGTTACAATCCCGGTGAGAGTGTTCACCGACAACTTGGCAGAAAGTGGACTTTCCGATTCATTGAGTTTAGACTCAGGATCACCAGCTAGTTCCAATTACTAAAATGATTTACAAACAAATAGAAGATTCCGATAAAGTTTTTGGTCGTTCGTTACGAATTTCCACCGGAACTTTCAACGAAGGATTTCAATTAAAAAGTATGCACATTGATGAAGATGAAGTTACTACCAGCATGGCAAAGTATATTCAATCGGGTGCAGGAACCGAGTCAAATCAAACAGACATAGATTTAACTACCCTTGACGCAGATGAACTTGAAATATTTGCACAGGGAACAAATTATGACTCGTATGAAGATGCGTTCACATTAAATGGGTATTCTCCACAAATTACTGCTACGCAAAATTACCAACATGGTCATTGGACAGATGTTAGTTATGGTGATTATTATGCCAATGTTTATGACGAACAAACCAAGATAGGTGAAATAGAAAATGAAAATGCACAAGTTCAATTTTCGGTTTCATATGGTCATAAAACTGGACAAGGAAGTAGAATAGGAAGTCGTTCATCGGCAGTTACGCAGGCAATATACAATCAGTACAGAAATATATTATTAGGTCCTGGTGATGATTCGTTTACATTTACATCTGACAACTCTGCTATGTCGGGTAAAGATAGAGATTCCTTTTTTGTTATTAACTTTTCAGCAGCTGCATTAAAAGATAGACTTGACGAAGGAAATTTAGAGTTCACTTTGAGTTTAACTGCACGATTTGAATACGACATAGACAACAACCGAACTTTCATAGAGCAAACATTTTCACAGACATTTAGAGATGATTCTAGATTTGAAACTGAAGTTCTATCTGCAACGGGTGAGAAAAAGGTAGGAAAATCATTTAACATAATTAAAGGAACTCTTGCAGATGGAGCCCCACAGACAATAGATAAGTATGCAGTTGGAACAGGTGAGGGTTCTGGTGAAGGATTTGGTTTGTTGTATCCTGATCTTGGCTTACTTCTTTTGAATCCATATGCTCTTGCGTGTGAGTTTGGTACAAAAATTGAAACTTGGTATGATGAATGGTACGCAACCAATAAAACAAATATATTCCCTGCCAGAGAAAACAACGTAGGCAGAGCAATCGCATGGCCAGGAAACATAAATCCTGATACAAACGATATAACGGTTTCAGATGATCTCAAGATGGGTATCGAACGAAATCACCAAAACTTTTTAAAATTGTTTTATATGCTAAAAAGTGGAGGGGATTTTAAATCAAGAAGTAGTGAGTTGATTCCTTCAAAGCATTATTTCATCCGAGTTAGAAACACAGATTTTAATTTTAGCAACAATCCAAGTTATATAATTCAAAATGCAGAAGCACGATCATTGGCAACATCAACAGGAATGCCACTAGAATACTATACAGGTAGATTAAGGTTTGATTCGTTTTCAAATGACCCAAAATCATATATCACTACAATTGGTTTGTATAATGAAAATAATGAATTATTGGCAGTTGCAAAGTTGAGTGTTCCTGTTCTAAAAAGTTTTGATAGTGAGACTCTCATTAAAGTAAAATTAGATTTCTAAGTATTTTTAACAAAAAATATATTTATATTTTATGATAAAGAGTTTACGTGTATCAGATAAAACCGTCAGAAAATTTAAATCAGTTAAATCATGGAGGTACTCCACAATTGACTCCATGTCTGATTTAATGCTTGAGCAAACACAAACAGACGGAACTAAAATCGCACTGAGTATAAACACAAATCAATCGATTGCGCTTGAGCAAGCATCAAATACCACAAAAGTAAAAGTAAAATTTGGTAAGAATATGCAAGATAGATTTTATCCAGATTCACATGAGTTTCATAATCCAACAACCGAACTAAAAAACACAGACGGGTCTTACTACAGAACAGTTTATTCTTCGGTTAAGCATTTATTCTATAACAAATATGGAATATATGATAACGAAGATGAAATTAAAAACCCGTTGATGGTTTTTGGTTCGGAAACAGGACACTACAAAACAACAGGTGACACAGGTGATGTACTAAGAGATAGTTCAGACCGATACGAAACCAGACGATTAACTGATAATGTATTGGTAATTGAATTTGCTAAATCTCAGTTTGGTGAAAAAATAAAACCCAACAACTTTAAGATTACCGATTATAGTTCCCCATACGGAACTATTGAAATTGTTGATGATGGTTGTACAAACCTAGTCGTTAGTAACTCTTCGTTCAATGAAATAACAGAGATATCTCATTCTAATTCCGATAAAATTGAAAATCCTGATAAATCAACAACATTCGATTCAAGTATGTTGTCGTTCGGAAAAAATATATCAGCTGAAGGTGATTATGTATTATCGGGAAGTCCAATGGATCAAGATTCACCGTCTGACTTTTTGGCAGGAAACGCATCTTTATTCAAGTACGATGTAACACAAAAACAATTTAGGTTGATTAGAAAGTTTAAGTGTCCATTTACTCAAGAAGGTCTGTTGTATGAATCTAAACAAAACTCTGATGGATTTTTAGTCACCGAGCTTGGAAATTTGGTAGCATCTGAAGATTACTCAATGAACGATAACTTTGGAGATGCGGTTGAATTACAAAATGGAACGTGTGCAATTGGCAGTTCTCGTTCCCACATAACATCTGCTTGCAACGAGTCAAGGCAAGGTCATGTATTCATATACGATATAAACAAGGGAGGAACAGAGCATTGGGGCCTTGTAAACATTTTAGAGGGAACTCCTGCATCAGAATTCGGTGCATCTATATCCGTTAGTGGAAATTTAATGGCAATTGGTGCTCCTGGTATGTACCACTGCGAAGGAGCAATATATATTTTTGAAAAGACAGTTCGTGATAAAACAACCCCTTGGTACAGAATATCAGACTCACATGATGATTTTTGTTTCAATGAACGTTCTGATAATTTTCTTGGGTTTCCTGTTTGCGACAAACTAGAAGAGTTGAACAAAACGATACACAGATGGAAAGTTGAATCTGCCACACCCGATGAATATCCACTGACTTACTTTTCTAATGATGAAGATATTTGTGAAGAACAAGAAATTGTTACATTTGACAATGAATCAGTTTCATCTCATGGATACGACACAAAACTACCTGTGTCAACATATCACGAATTTGAAAAGGGTCGTTATAGTCCAAAATATTCAGAGGGTGATGTAACTTGGAAACTCGTTACTATTGTCCGTCTTCCTGGAAGTAATATGCTTGGTCAAAAGGTTAAACTGAAAGGAAATTTGTTGGTTTCGTCTACACCTGATACAAGAACTCAAGATGTTTATGTATTCAAGAAACGAGTTAGTGAAACATCTGGATGTGAAATGTGGGAACATACTCAAAAAATTAATCACGACAAAATTTACAATTATGATAGAAATCAACTATCATTGGGGGATGGAATTGAAAATGTGGTGTATCAACTAAACAGAAGTTCTATAACACTTCGTGTTGTCAATAAACCAGCAAATACTTCTAGTGTTGGTTTTGTTTGGAACTTAAATAAAGTCTTCGGCCAAGGTGAGGACATATATCAAACTAAGATTATGCACGGAGGTACTGTAAATGAAACCGATGAGTTAACTTTAAAAGATTTACCTTACGGTGATCATGTGCTATACATAGGAAGGTATGACGGTGATATGTTGGTGGGAAACCCAACTGCGTTAAAGTTCTCCATCAATCCCACACTTGTAACTCCTGCATTACGACCAACTCAGGTTAAATATCCATTTTCATATAACGAAACTAACTCTAGAAATTTTGGAATATCACTAGACACAAATGGTAGTCACTTATTCATAGGAGATGACCGAGACCGAGAATATTCCGATTCGGATTTCAATTCAGTATTTAAAAAGACATTCAACGCAGGTGCTGTATATTTCTATAAAATAGAAGATACTTCGGTTGAGTTTATTAAAAAAATATATGAAGATGATGACGATGAACGACGTTATTCAAGTGGGTTTGGGTGTAGTTTATCTTTGTTAGGAAAGGATATACTGATAGGATCACCTTGCATCGAGCAAACTAAAATATCTATAATTGATAACGGAGCAAGTTTTGTTATACCTGACTTTTCATACGGTGTTGACAATAATGAAGAAACTACCTTTATAGTTGGTCAATCTTTGTTTACTAAATTTGAACATGAATTTATTGGTGATGGTTACGTTGATTTAAAAATGATAATTGATGTTGCTTCTATTGATGCATTATCTATTGACTCAATTGATGATTTTGAGGTTAAGGCTTCCTTTTTATCAAAAGAACCAAGTAGAGTAGACGGTAAGTATGGTTCTTTTACCCGTGGTATTTATCGTGACAAAACTGAATACGATGGTCGCAATATAATATTTCATTTAAAAATTATTGGTCACGACTTTAATCCGGACGAAGAAATTGAGTTTATATATTACATACACAGAAACAGCATCCAAGGAACTGCAACCTATTGCAAGATAAGTGGTGCTGATGAAATAACTAAAATTAAAAACATCAAAACTATAAAACAGAGAAACAATGTTATGGGTAGTTATGGAACATCTGTAGCACTTAGTTCTGAATTTATATATGTGGGAGAACCTGTCGTGGGTGACTGGCCAATTGATCAAATTGGTGGATTTGATGCAGAAACATTTGTTTCATTTGATGGATGTTCTCATGTGTTTACCTCGGCAGGTGATATTGCATGGGGAAGTTTAGAAAAACAAGATATATTTGTTGAAGGAAGTATCATCAGTTATGACATTCGTACTATTCGTGATAACGTAAGAATCCACGTCGGAAATATATTCTATAAAAACGGAATTGCAGTTATCACCGAACTTGGAAATTATTTCAAACAGATGCTTACCAAAGGAGGCAACCGAGGATTTGAGGTTACCTATGATGGTGTAAATTCTATATTTGAAAATGAAATAATATGTAAGGTTAATCCCAACGAGTTCAATGTAAGCACAAATCCAACATCAGTTACTTATTCAGATGTGCCATTTGATGTAACGGGTAGTCAAAGTTTTGATATCATAGATGTATCTTACATTTACCGATATATAATGGGTACATTCCGAAAAGTCGTAATCGAAAAAGATGAAACGGACGAAGTTTCAAATAGTTTTGTATTGGAGCAGGACTCTCACTGGCCCAATGAAGATGTATTGTTGAGTGAATCTGAAGATGTTATATTAATGAACACACTTTTGAATATAACAAAAGACAATACTTTAAATTCTACCGAAGAACTTCAAATTCTTGAAAACATAGATAGACTGTTTAATATGGGTGCAGATGGTCTCGATGTTGATGGGGATGGTGTGGTTTCTTCAAACGATGCAAAATTACTTGCACGATATTTTGTGGGCAGAAAGGGTAGTGCATTGGTTGATGGTCTAATAAACCCACTAGATATGTCTATAACCCGTGCAAAACCATATGAAATAATTCAATATCTTGATACTAAAACAGGAAAAGACAGAGGCCGACGTATAATGAATGAATTTCTTGAATATGACGAAAAGGACCGAGATGACAAACGAGGTAGTTATCTTGCTCCCTATGTCACCACAATTGGATTATACGACGGACCAGACTTAGTTATGACTGCAAAACTTGGTTCAGCTGTCAAAGTTGTTCCTAACTATCCCATAAATTTTTTGATAAAATACGACTCTTAAACTTTTTTTTTAATATTTATTAACATACAAACCTTAAATTGGAGATTTAACTATGATTACAACACCACCACCAACCGGATTCAGAGACTTTAAGACTCAAGAAGATAGAGCATCAAACAAACTTTCTTTAGAAAAACGACTACTTGATTATGATACAATGTATCGTCAATCAGCACCAAGTCCATCAGGAAAAGGTGCACCTGGTATTGATGATCAAACAAAAGGCGCAGAAGGAGAAGGAGCAAACTTTTTCGGATATGGTAGTAAAACTACTACAAATCCATTTGGTGGAGGTGACACAGGTAGTTTGGTATCAAATGCTAATGCGACTGGTTCGGTAAAAATTAAAGGTTTCACTACCAAAAAGAGTGCCGGTAACAAAGTATCTGATTATGGTCACGGAAAACCAGGTGATGCAGCTGATGCCAGTTTTTATCGTGATGGTAAGATTGATTCATCAAAAGACAAATATTCTAGTTATATATCAGGTTTCACAGGAACCCAACGACAACAAGACGGTGGTGATACTGCCGGCCGTTCTCGTTCAGGTGTTGGTAACTCCAACTCCAGATAAATTAATATTGCTTTTTTTTAATATTTGGTGTACATTAGTGTATGTCAAATAATAATATCTCCCTTGGACTTGATATAAGCTCAACCACTATAGGTTATTGCTTTTCCTCTTCTAAGAACAAAATAAACCAAGCAGGTTTTATAGCCGTTCATAAAGAAATATCCATAAGAAGCAAGGCACATAAGGTTGCAGACGAATTGAAACAGATTCAACTGCAACCTTCTGATGTAATTGTAGAAGATTCATTGAGTGGGTTTGGTGGGGGTCGGACAAGTCAACAGACTATAGTCAAACTTGCCAAGTGCAATGCCATAATAAGTTATGTGGTAGAAGAGATGTATAATCTTGAGGTACAACACGTAAATGTGTCTACTATGCGTAAATCTGTGTTTGGTAAAAGCAGAGAAAAAGGATTGGATAGTAAAATATTCGTAAAGAACAACTTAGATAATATGCTTGATTTATCTGAATTTACCTTCTATAATAGTAGGCAGAATTATGATAAAAAAAACTATGATATGCTTGATGCCGTGGTGGCATCGTTGCACTATTGGTATTCGTTAAAGTAGTGGGGGTTTCTGAACAAAAACTTCTTAATCTTTTACAAAAAATATTGGGAAGTGGCAAAGTCGTCTCTAAGGACGAGGTAATGTTTGTGTGTCCGTTTTCTCATCACAGAAAACCAAAACTGGCAGTAAACCTAACAACTCAACGGTGGCAAAGTTGGATTGATACAAATGCCAAAGGACGAAGTATTTATTCATTATTTAAACGTCTGCAAGTTCCTGGTAACTATTTCACAGAACTTTCTAAAATTGTAAAACTTCCCAAGAACATAAAACCAGAAAATGCAGAAGAACAATTTGTATCGTTGCCATATGAGTTTAAAAAACTAACCGAAACACATACCGAATTTGCATATAAGCAGGCCTTGGCATATCTTAAAAAAAGAAACATCGGTTCATATGATATAGAACGATACGACATGGGATATTGTGCAAACGGAGATTATGCAGGAAGAATAATAGTTCCCTCGTATGACGCAGATAATAAGTTGAATTATTTTCTTGCTAGAGATTTTACCGGCAATGCGTATTTAAAATACAAAAACCCACCAGTTAGTAAAGATGTGGTTGTGTTTGAAAATCAAATAGATTTTTCTGAACCACTTGTTTTTTGTGAAGGTGTGTTTGATGCAATGGCCATTCGTAGAAATGCAATTGCACTGTTGGGAAAAAACATACCAAGTAAATTGAAAATGCGACTGATAGAACACGGGGTAACTGAAGTTAGCATTGTATTGGATAACGATGCGTATAAAAACGCATTGGCAATGTCCGAGTCGTTGATGAACGATAATATTAGAGTTAAGTTGATTAAAATGGGAAACGAAGATGCAGCGGACATTGGGTTTAATAAAATTATTCAAAGAATCAAGAGTGCAACTCTTCTTGATTTTGGTGAATTGATGAAGCAAAAATTATGCATGAATTAAAATCGGATATAAAAAATGTTGAAAAAATATATCATTTAGCAGACATTCACATACGAAATATAAAACGACACACCGAATATTCACAGGTGTTTGAAAACTTTTACGAACAGGTTAAAAAAGATAATCTTGATAATGCACTTATTTTCATTGGTGGGGACATTGCTCATGCCAAAACTGAAATGAGTCCAGAGTTGATAAAGCAAATATCCTCATTTTTACGTAGATGTTCAAAATTACACCCAACTCTCGTAATTGCAGGAAACCACGATTGTAATTTAAATAATCCTGATCGGTTAGATGTGTTGTCTCCTATAATGGATATGATGGATGATGATAATTTGTTCTACTTAAAAAATAGTGGGGTTTATAAAATCGGAGATGTTGCAGTTGGTGTGTTTAGTATTTTAGATGATCCGGAAAATTATGTAGCAGGTCTAGACATAACAGATCCCGACATTAAAACTAAAATAGGAGTTTATCATGGTGCAGTAAAACGAAGCATGACTGACATAGGATATGTAGTTATGGGGGGTGACATTGAGTTACCTATGTTCAACGGATATGACATCGTTATGTTAGGAGATATACACAAATATCAGGTGTTACAAGAATATCAATCGGAACATAGATTTATACCAGAACATAAAGTAGATGAATACAAATTAAAAGGTTGGTGTTTAAGTGATGACTAAAATACTCATAAAATGCAGAAACATCCACATCGGTGATACATTGTTTGCAAGTAGTGTAGCAAAAAAACTCAAAGAACAAAATTCCGAATCTACAATTCACTATGATGTTACATTTTTGCAACCAATTGAGTTGCTGATGAACAACCCATACATTGATAGAGTTTACTATCGTGAAAGTTGTGAAACAGATTATGATGTAGTTTATCAACTGATGGGTGAGGATGTATCTGTGTTAAACCCGTATGAATCAGCAGTTTCTCAATTTCAACGAATGTGTAATATAAAAAACTTTGACGATACCTTTGAAGTTTATACAAACAAACACCTTGATTATTCAATTAAACGGAGTATGGAGGAGTTAACTGAACTTAAAGAGTGGAATTCAGATTTAATAAAAGTCGGATATCAAATGGACTGGGAACGCAAAAGTTTTTTATTTACCGAACAAGAATATGATAGTGCAGTTGGTGGAGAAGATGGAACTGGATATGGAAATGGAAGCAGACAAATTTTTGATATTATCAATTGCCTAGAATCATCTCCTAAAATAATGTTGTTTGCACTTGGTTTGGAAGAAACTATATCAAAAAACTATCCTTGTTTAAATTCAACAAGTAAATTCTCGTTTACTGCAAGTTTAATGAAAAATTGTGATTATGTAATTGGAACAGAGGGTTGTTTGACAAACATCTCATCTGCTCTTGGAACACCCACCATTATTACAACCGACTATATCCATCAACTGTTTGGACCAAAAGGAATACATTGGCAACAGTCGGGTGGAGATTTAAGCAACTTAGAAACAAGAAAACCCTTTTTGGGTCCTAATTCATATTTTCCAACCGGAAATCATGTTCACTTGAGTCCGTTTTTGACAGACGGTGAGGTGGGTAATCAAATAGAAAAAATCATTTTTAATGGAAACTAAAGAAGTATACGTAAAAGTAAAACGGCACAACGCAAATAAACCTGTCGTGGTTTATTCGGGAAGCATGATTCAACAAAATCACGGTGAAAAACCACATGGCCATGGTTATGTTTTGTGGGACATCCCCAGTCGGAAGCACACACACCATGATGTTCACAACGACTATGGTTATTACACAATCGAAGTCCGTGACGGAAAATGCGTTAGTGATTTAGATAAACTCCCCAACAAAGCAAGACTTCGTGTAAAAGTTTATAATACAACTGCAACCGAAACAAAAGAAATAATTGCAGACATTCGTAGACGTACAAGTATAAGTGATTTGAATGTTACCCGATGTGATGCAATATCAGAAGCAAAGAAATTCGATAGAGACAACAAATTTGATTTCGGTGATATATCGTTAGTTCAGGTTCAGAATAATCTAATTGAAGATTATCTACGGCGTAACTTTGTCGTGGATGATGAGCAAATAAAAACTGCACTTGATATCAACAAAGAAGTAAACGAAAAACTTGTAATAAAGGAGACACTTAGAAATTGTATTTGGAAACCAAAGAAATTTGAGTTTGGAAATATGTTCAGTTACGGAGATGGTAACGTTGTTGACTTTTCTAATATGAAAAGTGTTATGGGGTTGTTTGCATCAAATGCAAGTGGAAAAAGTAGTGTAATGAGTGCATTGAGTTTTTGTCTGTTTGATAAATGTGATAGAGCATTCAAAGCAGCTCATGTATTGAATACACAAACAGAATCTTTTTATTGTAAATTAAACTTTGAAATATCAGGAGTAAACTATTTCATAGACCGAACTGCAACTACCAAAAAGAATGGTGATGTAACCGTTGTAGTTGACTTTTGGAAGTTAGATGAAGATGGTCAACAACTATCATTAAACGGAGAACAACGAGCAGGAACCAACGCAGCTATTCGTGACCATGTAGGTTCATATGATGATTTTGTTTTAACTGCACTTAGTTTGCAAAACAATAATGCTATTTTTATAGATAAAAGTCAAAGTGAACGAAAAGATTTACTTGCTCAGTTTATGGGTATCGATACCTTTGATCAATTACATACAACTGCATCCGAGGACATCAAAGAAATTAATGCCTTATTAAAACGATTTAATCGTGACGATTTTGATAAAACTTTATCTGAAACCCAAGAAAATCTTGATGATGTTAAGAAACGATATTCTGAACAAGATAGTAAAACTAACATGGCACTACTTGAGCAAAAACGATCCAACAAACAATTGGCAGATAAAAACTCTCAATTTAAGAATTGTTCTTTTGACGAATCATCGGTGGACATAGACAAACTTGAGTTTACTAAAAAGAATCTACAAGAACGTTTGGTTGTGGCCAAAGAAAACCGAGACGCAGAATCCGAGAGAAAGGCACAATTAGCAACGAACCGAAAAAATAAATCAACCGAGTTAGTTAAATTGGATGGTACAGAAGAAAAGTATGTTAAAGTTCTAGCAATCCGTGAAGAAATAACAACAGTTGAAAAAGACTTAGCAGTTCTTCGTACATCTGTAAATGCTAAATTAGACAAACTCAAACACTATGATAGTCACGCATATGATCCTAAGTGTAAGTTTTGTGTAAACAATTCCAAAAATCTTATAGAAAGTGCTTCACAAACAAAAGAAGAACTTGATAAAGATAAAGCAGCTGCTGATGATCTGGTAACACAAAAAAATGAATTGTTGACGATACTAGATGAATATAAAGATATTGAATCTAATTATGAAAAACTGGGTGAGTTAAAATCCACCACAACTCAACTTACTTACGAAGTTAATGAAGCAGATTCTAAAGTTCTTGCGTTGTCAAGTATGATAGAGTCGTTGGATAAAGATGTGGTATTAAATGATAAAAATATTGAAGCATACTACGAATGTAAGGATATTATAGAGTTCAATAAAAAACTACAATTGGAGGTGGATGCAATTCAGAACAAGTTAATCAGCATAAATAATTTAGCAAATATTGAAACTGAAAAACTACAAACTTTATTCGGAGAAGTAAAAATTGTTGAAAAGGAACACGAAGATATTGTTGCATCAATTGAAGAGGCAAAGGGATATGAACGAAAAAAACGTGGATATGAACTTTATTTAGATGCAGTAAAACGAGATGGTATTTCATATGAACTTATTTCCAAAACAATTCCAAGTATAGAAAGTGAAGTTAATAATATTCTTTCTCAAATTGTTGATTTTGGTATGCAACTTGAAATGGACGGAAAACACATCTATTCAAAGATTACATATGAAGATCGTCATTGGCCATTAGAAATGTGCAGTGGAATGGAACGATTCATCAGCAGTATCGCAATGCGGGTAGCACTTATCAACGTAAGTAGTTTACCACGTTCTAATTTCCTTGTTATTGACGAAGGGTGGGGTTCGTTGGACGGAGACAACATAAGTAGTGTATTTAACCTGTTCACCTATTTAAAGGGGCAGTTTGAGTTCGTAATGGTTATTAGTCATTTGGACGTAATGAGAGATATGGTGGACGAAATTATTGAAATTCAAAAAGAGGGTTCTTTTAGTAAGATAAATTACGGAGCATAAAACATATTTAGATATATATTTATTATGTACCTGACGTGTATTTATGAGCAATTCCGAAGAAAATCAAGAAGTCCAAGAAGAAAGTCTTATCAAGGCTGGTCTTCGCAAAGGATATTTTACACTCGTTGAGGGTGTATATGATCCTGGTATTTTAAAAGCAGTATTTTTGGCAGGTGGTCCTGGTGCAGGTAAATCAGCAGTTGTAGATACCGTTTTTAATACAACACCCGAAGTAAAGTCATTAACTTCAACTGGATTAAAAATAGTAAATAGTGATAGTTCATTTGAGCATTTATTGAAAAAAGCAGGACATAGTTTAGATTTAGGTTCTTTAGACGATGATGTGTTTCAACAAATAACAAGTGATGATCCAAATTCAATTCGTTCACGTGCCAAGAACATTATGCTTAAACAATACGAGAATTACAAGAACGGTAGATTGGGTGTTATTGTTGATGGAACTGGTGATGATTATGCTAAGATATCAAAACAAAAGAAAGAGTTGGAAAAACTTGGATATGATTGTTATATGGTATTTGTTAATACAACACTTGAAGTTGCACAACAAAGAAATGCGTTTCGTGCAAGAAAACTTCCACGTAAAATTGTGGATGTTATATGGAAAGATGTTCAAAAGAATATGGGGAAATTCCAAAGTTCATTCAAGCAGAATTTTACGATTATTGATAACTCAGAAGATTTAAGAAGCAAAACAAAACCAGGAAAACTTAATCTTGCTCCTTTTATATTAAAAGCAACTGCAAAATTTATCGGAAAACCAATTCGCAATCCTATTGGTAAACAATGGATTACGTTAATGATGAAACATGATAGCATGACCAAAAGTGGAGATTCTAGAAATCGCATGAATGAGGATCTAGACATGGTTGATATGGAGGGTGTAATGTTACCTATGGACTTGGAACGGCATTTAAGTCGTTCTATATTTGTTATTAAAAAATTTAAATTAAATGAAAGAAGAAATCTTGCGGTTTTATCTCGTCTGGTGGAGAGTTTGGAGTTAAACAGAAATCAAATGGTCAAGTATTTTCATCACATTAGAACTTTGAAATTTAAAGGAGAGAAATCTTAATGTTTGATAAACTACTAGACGAACTTATTACCGAAGATAAGTTAGGAGAAATGTGGAGAATAGAAATGGCTCCAAATCATGCTCGTTATAGTTTTTCATCATCAAAATCAGGAAATGAAAATTGGGCAAGAACCGTAGCAATTAAACTTACTCAAAAAGAAAAAGATGATTTTAAGTTCATTGGAATTTTTAGTGAAGGAGATTCTTCCGAAGGACCAATCGTAGACGGATACATATTTCATTGTACAGAAGAGTATTTAAACAACGCACCTCATATGCATCGTGATAAAAAGAAGGCCTGTAAACGATATCTTAAAACAGGAAAAATAGAAGAATATTTAGAGGATTGATAATGAGCATCAAAGAATACAAACAATATAAAGACGATCCGTTTTGGATGAAGTCAAAGTATGATGGGGTCTCCGGTGAACAAAAATTACCTGTTCAACGAAGATTGCGTAAAGGTGAAGTAAAATTTAAGAAGGGTGATGAAATACTTTATTATCCAAAAGGAAAAGTAATATTAGTCGGAAAAAAAGCAGAACAAGCATATCGTGATTTTCAAGCAGCTGCATCTGATGAAGATTTTTATATGTCTCAATACGAGGAATCAAACATGAAAACAACAAATGAAGTAAAACTAACAAGTCCTGAATACAAGAAAGCTCTGAATTTTATGTCAAATATGCATTCTAGTATTTTGAAGGCAAAAGACAAAGTAATCAAGTTCTTACAAAGAAAGGGGTTTGACGAAATGGCTGATGAACTTACAAAAATGTCAAAAGGTGAGTTTAATAAATTCGTTACCCAAAAGGTATACGAAAATAAACTAAGAAAGCATATTCGTTCTATTTTGTCTGAATTGTTAGAGAAGTAAATGACACAACCCACCACATCCTCGTATACAACCGATCTTACTGAATATATGCTTGGTGACTTGTTGACAGAAGCATCAACTATCACAAAGGTAATCGGAATTTATCCAGGTAGATTTCAACCTGCTGGTGCTCACCACTATAAAACATACAAGTGGTTAGACAAACAATTTGATGAAGCTTGGGTTGCCACAAGCAACAAAACCGATTCTACAAAAAGTCCACTGAATTTCAAAGAAAAGAATATGATATGGAAAAAACACAAAGTAAAAAATGTTGTTCAGGTTAAAAATCCGTATGTATGTGCAGAGTTATTGGATAATTATGATCCAGAAACTACTGCGGTTGTTTATATATTTGGAGCAAAAGATGCAGGTAGACTTAAAACTAAAAAGGTGGATGGCACTGCCGGTTATTATCAGTCATATGAAAAAAACAAAAACAACTTAGAACCATACGCCAAGCATGGATATTTTATTGTTGCTCCTCATGTAAGCATCAAGGTTCTCGGAAAAGAAGTAAACGGAACATACATCAGAGACCTTCTTGGTAGTCCAAAATACACCGACTCCCAACGGGTTGAAGCATTTGAGGAACTCTTTGGTTGGTATGACGAAAAAATTTATGTGTATCTAAAAAAGAAATTCAGCACGTTATACGAAAACGAAGAACTATTTGAATCTTTCTTAAAAGAGTATCCTGGTTATGAAAAATCTATTCCGAAACTTTTAAATGAAGTTAGTTCAATTGCAAGATCGGGCATCCAACTTGTTGACGATGGTCCTGGTTCCTTTTTTCCAGGTGATGTTTATGAAAAAGACAGTGATGTCCGTGTAAAACAACTTGGTTATGACTTAGTCGATTATGTTGTTGGAAAAAACGACCTTGGTCGTAATATGGATTATCGTGAATGGGGAAAATATGCAGGACCGGTGCCTGCGGTAAGTTTTTATCCAGCAGGAGTTACAGACGAAACAACCGCAAATAATCAAATTTCGATTGTTAAAAGTAAATCTGCTCATGATCAATGGGTTGAATTTATTAACGGTATTGCAGAAACTTCCGGATATAAACTCATTGACTTTGTCGGTTCGGAAGCATCCATCAGAAAAGATGATAAAACCGGTGAAGAGAATATAGACGGAAATACACTTGATATAGAAGACGAAGAAAAAGAAGATAAAATTGATAAGGGTGTTGAGGGCCAAGCAATCAAAGAAAAAATTGAATCTATACTCAATGACTACACAGAACTTTTAATTGAAGGAGGTGCAGCTGGTCATATGAGTCATCCATTTGACGATAAGGATTTAACGTTTGCCGATTTAAAAGAAATGATTCGTAGGTCACTTGCAGGTGAACTTAATGTTGAAAAGGAAGTTACTGAAAAACTTGATGGTCAAAATTTGATGTTCTCTTGGAAAGATGGAAAGTTGGTCTCGGCGAGAAATCAAGGTCATTTGAAAAACGCAGGTGCGGCCGCACCTGATGTTACTCAGTTTGAAAACATTTTTGCGGATCGTCCTGAGAACATTCGTGATGCGTTCGTAACAGCAGTCAAAGATTTAGAATCTGCTATTTCAAGTTTAAGTGATGCACAAAAGAATAAAGTATTTAAAGAAGGTGAAAGATTTATGAACATAGAGGTGATGACACCTGCAACACAGAATGTTATTCCTCAAAATGTAGATATGTTGGTTTTCCACGGAACACAAGCATACGATTCCGCAGGAAAACCAGTTTCAGTAGACTCTGATGGAAACGACATAACAAGTGAATTAAAAGATTCTGCTCGTATGCTAAGTGGTATGCTCAAGCAAATCAATGCGGATGTTCAAAGTCGTTATTCATTGAATGCACCAATTGTCGTGGAACTTCCTAAAAGTAAAACATTCGGAGATTCGTTTAAAAAGTATTCTGCGATGCTTGACAAACTCAAAAAAGAATTTAAATTAAAAGACAACGATAAAGTAATGAAGTATCACGATTCTTGGTGGAGAAATCTTTTGAATAAACAACAAAGCAAATTAAAAGAAATATTTCCTGCAAAAGTATATGAAGCACTTATAGGTCGTTGGGCATACAATGATAAATCAAATAAAATTACAACGATACGAATGGACTTATCTGAACAACCCAAGTTGAAAGATTGGGTAAACAAATTTGAAAAAGAAGATATCGTAAAACAATTTGAAGCAAATATGTGGCCTTTCCAATTTATATTTTTGAAACTAGGAGCAGAAGTTCTTCAAAATGTAAAAGGATTTGTGGCAGCTGGTGGAAGTGATGACATAGCAAAAGCACTCGATGCACATACCAAAACATTAGAAAACAAAAAAATTAATTCGGTGGAATCACCTGATAAGTTCAAAAAAGATATGGCCAAACTACACAAAAATCTTGATCGTCTTACTGCAATTGGTGGAACGAAAGTAATCGCACCAAGTGAAGGAGTTGTATTTCAATATAAAGGTGGTACATATAAACTCACCGGAACATTTGCTCCTATAAATCAAATTATGGGAATAATGAGGTTTTAGAAATGGAAGTTGATGAACGAAATTTATCTCGACAGGCCAGAAGAAAACTCGCAATGGTTGCAAAACGAAGTGCAAAAAAACGACAAATAAAGAAAAAGATGTTTGCAAAGAGAATGAAGTCTCCTGCCAAGTTAAAAGCATCTTCTGAGAAAGCAGCCAAAAATCTTATAGTAAAGAAGATGCTTGGTGGAAAAAATTACTCTGATTTATCAATAGGTCAAAAAGAACTTATAGACAAAAAACTATCTACCAAAAAAGGTTTAATAGCAAAGGTTGGTAAAAAACTTTTACCAAAGATTAAAAAAAAAGAAAAGGAACGACTTAAAAAGGTGAGAGCAAATAATCAAAACACAGAAGAATTATCCGAGGACACACATGGAGTTTTAACATTGAGTGTAAATGATTCACAACCAGAAGTATCTGCGAGATATGTAACTGGAAAACTAAAACCTTATGTATTTAAAACAAGAGAAGATGCAAAGCTACATTGTAAAAAAGTCGGTGGGAAACCGTTTGAATCAATTGACACGGGTCGGTTTTATGTAGAATTTACTAAACTTGATGGACCAGTAAATGAGAAGGTCGAATACAAGAACGCAAACGAAATAAAGAAACAATGGAAATTAGAATACCCAAGTGCCAAGTTTACTTTCAAAAAAGTTCGTGCAAAAGGAAACGAATTTTTGATGGTATTATCTCCAACGGGTGTTGAACTTGAGAAATATCAATTTGTACCAAAAACAGGATGGACTGAAATGAACGAAAATAAAGATAACGAAGAAGATGTAAAAGAATTAAAAGCAATGCTTGATATTGCAAAACTGCTGAGTGATCAAAGTTCATACTTTAAAGGTCGTGGTAGTAAAAAAGAATATATCAAGATGCTCGTTCATAAAATAAGAAACTTATCAGAAGCAAAAAAGAAAAAGTTTATGTCTAAAATGGATGCTTACGCACGGGTAAGAAAATCAACTATGCCTAAAAGCAGACCAATGAAAAGCAAAAAATCATACAACCGAGTAGATTTAAAAAAAGGTAAATACGATTAATTTCGTAGATGTAGTTATTGGAACGACGTGTGATTAGGTTGAATGGCAATGTTTATTTAACGGAAGACGAAATTGATGACATCGTTCACACCACATTAAATCAATTTAGAACTTCTCATCGTGCAATACTTCCAAAAAAAATAACTTACCTTGATCGTGAATTTGTAGACGCATTGAAAGACGAAGCAAAACACGCAATATTGAGTGTATATTATTTATATGGATACGGAGAAAAATACGCACCCGTTAAAAAAATTACAAAAGCAATTTCAGATAGATTTAAAGAAACAGATCAATGTTGTGAAAAGCTGTATTTTATGCAATATGACTTAACAGACACTCAACGCAAAAAATATAGAACTCAGTATGAAAACTTCTTAATCAACACATTACTGGAAGAGTGTATACAAAAATTTAAAAAGTTATCATAATATTTGACAAAATACAAAAAGAATGGAATAATAAGGTTATGGCTAAAATGGATAAAGACGATTTGAAATATGTGATCGGTCGATCACGTAAGTTGTTCAAAGGAGAAGAAATTCCCAAGGTACATGGATACGAAGGAGAAGTTGAAGAACTTGTTATTCGTCAACCCGGTGAAATCTGGACAGATAAAAACGGAAAAGAGTGGAAGCAAGTGGGTTCTAACTCAAAGGTAAGAACTGAAACTTTAATGGACAAAGTCAGAAAGACTCTACGGGAAGCACCCAAGTGTCCAAAGAAAATGTGTACTGTTGATCCAACCAAGAATTTAGATAAAAGAATGCTTGCTATGCGAGGTATGTGTTTTGATTGTGTTCAAGAGCATGAACAAAAACTAAAAGACGAAGGTAAGTATGAAGCATACGAAGCAAAGACAATGCTTGAAAATGAACTTAGTTTTTTGTCTGACACCAAAAGTAAATTGGTTGAATCAAAAGAGCATATAACAAACGACCCTAAATTTCTGAATGAAGATGGTTCTCTTGAGCAATGGAACATTCCAAATAAAAAAGAACTTATGAAAGATTTGGAATCAGACTTGGAAGAGCTTGAAGCAAGACTTTCTGAAATTGAGGACAGGTTAACTGAGTATGCAGACATCAAGTTCTAAAAGTTTCAACGATACCTTGAAACTTTTTATATTATAGAAAACTAAATACATATATATTTATCCTTAATGGCAGATGGACAAAAGATGCCCTTACGGGAAATAATAAAACAAGAGTATACTGAGTGTTTGAAGTCACCTATATACTTTATGAAAAAGTATTGTAAGATTCAACATCCTACATTGGGAACTATACCGTTTCATTTATATCCATTTCAAGAAAAAACTTTAGAAAGTTTTAAAAACGAGCAATTTAATATCGTTCTCAAAGCAAGGCAGATGGGAATTTCGACTCTTGTATCTGGATATGCGTTGTGGTTGATGACATTTTTCACAGACAAATCTATATTGTGCATTGCCATCAATCAAGAAACGGCAAAGAACATTGTTACCAAGGTAACTCATATGGCAGATTTTCTACCTTCGTGGTTACGAAGTGAGTGTACCGAGAAGAATAAACTTAGTATGCGTTTTAAAAATGGAAGTAACATCCGTGCAGCTTCAAGTAGTGTTGACGCATCTCGTTCATCTTCATTGAGTTTACTTATCGTTGACGAGTGTGCGTTTATTACAAATATGGAAGAAATCTGGACTGCTTCACAATCAACGATTACAACTGGTGGTCGTTCTATATTACTATCAACTCCAAATGGTATTGGTAACTTCTTTCACAAAACATGGGTTGGAACTCAAGATGCATCAAATGAATTTAATCCTATTAATTTACATTGGTCATTGCATCCAGACAGAGATCAAACTTGGAGAGATTTACAAACTAAAAACTTAGGTGAAAAAGACGCTGCTCAAGAATGTGATTGTGACTTTATATCTAGTGGTAGGTCTGTTGTTGATGCTAGTTTACTGGATTGGTATAAAGACAATCTTGCCAGTGAACCTGTTGAAAAACGGGGAGCAAATAAAGAGTATTGGATATGGGAGTATCCAAATCATACAAAGGATTATGTAGTCGCAGCTGATGTTGCTCGTGGAGACGGCCGTGATAAAAGTGCATTTCATGTATTTGATGTGGAAAACGTAAAACAAGTGGCCGAATTTAAAGGAGAAGTCGAAACCAAAGACTTCGGAAATCTTCTTGTTGCAGTTGCAAGTGAATTCAATGGAGCATTGCTTGTAGTGGAAAATGCAAACATAGGTTGGGCGGTTTTACAGCAAATAATAGATAAAGGGTATAGCAACCTGTATTACACTCAACGAGATTTTCAATATATAGATGAATTTACGCAACATACCAATAAATTAAATCGACAAGAGAAAAAGCAAGTTCCTGGTTTTACAACATCAATAAAAACTCGTCCACTTATTATCAGTAAAATGGAAAGTTACATTCGTGAAAAAGAAGTTGAAATTAGATCAGAACGAACTCTTGACGAACTGTTTACATTTGTATGGAATGGTCAAAAGGCCGAAGCAATGCAAGGATACAACGATGACTTGGTTATGAGTTTGTGTATTGCTTTGTGGGTTCGTGATACTGCACTTAGATTTCGTTCTGAAAACATTGAAACACAAAAATCTTTATTTGATTACATGGGAAGTACGACCAATATGAGCAGTGGAGCAAACTATAGACATTCTGGTTTAGCATCAAATCCATATGAAATGAAAAATCAACATGGTCAAAGTGAAAATTTAGAATGGTTACTTGATTAATATATACTCAACCAGGATACCTCAATATGAAGAAAACGCCGATTATACTCACCCTCACGGGTCTATTATTACTAACAGGAGGTTGTGCAACACAATCGTTGCTACCTACTAGGGGAGTGTACACGGAGTCTTTGTATGATACATATAACGAAGTGGAGGTTGTTGTTAATGAGATTGTAGTGGGTAAGACATCATACTCCGATCTTGTTAAGATGGGACTTGATTTAGAAAATATACCAAATGTAAAACGTTTAACATATCTTGATGTTATGAGTAAGTTTAAATTGGATAGTCCATCTAGATTTACTTTGTTTAATAAAATAGAACTACCTGCGGGTGTATTAAAAATGCTTGCATCACGTGAAAACGGACTAGCATATGAAATAAATTTGGAAAGACTTAAAAACAAACGAGAAGGAAGTGTACTTTTAGATATGCTCAATTTCAGAAAAATAGTTCACACGACTGGATGGAAAATCAGTGTACTGATTCTTATCGTAGATGATACGGTTGAATATGTTTTGTACTCAGGTGAAAAGAACATTGATCGTTTAGAAAAAGAGAAAAACCCACTTGGTCCTTTCCAAGGATTTGATGGTGGTGATATTATTGGAGCTGCAAGTGAGTTTCAGTAATACATATAAGTTTGACATATACATATATATTTAATACAATTATACACTTATAAACTTATATTATGGCAGACGATCCAAAACAAAGCAAATTATTCGGAGCACTTAAAAAACTTTTTTCAAGTGGTGTCGTGGTTAGAAACATCGGTGGTAAAAAACTAAAAATCGCAGATACGGACAATTTACAATATTCCAAAAAACGAGACGACAAGTACCAACGAATGCACACTTTGTATAGTGATTATGCAAATGGTTTCAATAATATTGGATTTCAATCTGCACGACTGGAATTGTTTAGTGATTATGAAGTAATGGATACTGATCCAATTATATCAAGTGCCTTAGACATTTATGCGGATGAATCAACTACTAAAAGTGAGTTTGGTGAGATTCTTAAAATTTCAAGTCCTGATTCAAATGTTAAAGGTATCCTTGAAAATTTATTTTACGATATATTGAATGTTGAATTTAATTTATGGGGTTGGATTCGCAATATGTGTAAATACGGAGATTTTTATCTTCATTTAGAAATAGAACCTGATTATGGGGTGTTAAATGTTAAACCCATTTCAACTTATGAAATGACTCGTATAGAAGACATGGATCCAGATAATCCTCAGTTGGTTATGTTCAAACAAGAAGGTCAGTATCGTGTAGACTATGAGAACTATGAAGTTGCACACTTTAGATTACTAGGAGATACAAATTATTTACCTTATGGAAAAAGTATGATAGAGGGTGGAAGACGAACATGGAAACAACTTCAGCTTATGGAGGATGCCATGCTCATTCATAGAATTATGAGAGCACCTGAAAAACGAATGTTTTATATTGATATTGGTAACATTCCACCAAATGAAGTTGATAACTTTATGCAAAAGGTAATCAATAAAATGAAGAAAGTTCCGTTTGTTGATGAAAAAACAGGTGACTATAATCTCAAGTTCAATTTGCAAAACATGACCGAAGATTTCTTTTTACCTGTGCGTGGAGGAGATAGTGGTACACGAATTGAGAACTTAGGTGGAATGACTTACGATGGAACTGAAGATATCGAATATGTTAAAAACAAAATGATGGCTGCACTTAAAGTACCAAAAGCATTTTTAGGATACGATGAAAGCATAACAGGTAAAGCAACTCTGGCCGCAGAAGATATTAGGTTCGCACGAACAATTGAAAGATTACAAAGAATTACCGTAAGTGAACTTACTAAAATTGCTATAGTTCATCTTTATTCACAGGGATACACAGATGCCAAGTTGGTTGATTTTAGTTTAAAGTTGACTAATCCATCTACAATTTTTGAAGAGGAACGGATACGAATTCTATCTGAAAAACTTAATACTGCCCGAGATATGGTAGACGCAAAAATGTTTTCTAAGGATTGGGTATATGATAAGATATTCGGTCTTTCTGAAGATGAAGTTAATGATATTCGGAGTAATTTTGTAGATGATGCTAAGGAATTTTTTAGATTAGAAAGTATACAAAACGAAGGAAATGATCCGGCTGATCCAACTCAATCTACCGATTCCGAAGAAGAAGGAGACGGTTGGGGTTTCGGTGATTTTGAAAATATGTCTTCTGAAGAAAAAGAAGAAGCAATAAAACAACGCAAAAAAGAGGAAAAGAAACGTAAGAATGCGGGAAAGGTATATGATCATCCTGACGACAAACCAATGGGAAGAGACCCACAAGGAGCAGATGAAAGACGAGTAAGTGGGCGTGATTGGGGAGATAGTCCATTGAAGTTGGAATCTGATTTAGCAAAACTAGACGAATTTTTGAAACAAAAACAACAAGTTAATCCGGAAACAAAATCAAAAATAATATGTGAAGCAGAAGAAACGTCACACGAATCAAAAGCCGATCCAATCACCGACTATTTAGACGATAAAAATATAATTAAAAAATAATTAGTTAAAATCTATTTTATATTTATATTTATACTCATATATATTACCACACCACAACGATGTGAAAAAGTTAAAACATAGCAAATATAAGAATACCGGCATCCTGTTTGAATTACTTGTCAGACAAATAACCGCTGATATACTCGATGGCAATGCAGAATCACCTGCAAACAAATTGCTAAAGAAACATTTTTCTGAAAATACTTCGCTTGGAAAAGAGCAAAGATTATATCAGTTGTTGATAGAAGAATCTACAGGTGATTCGTCAAAAGCAGATACACTTCTCGGTGTTGTGCTTGATTCCCACAAAAAACTTCTTCAAACGGAACTTGTAAATGCTAGATACGAGTTGGTTAAGGATATTAAAGAATCGTATCCAATAAATGATTTATTTCGTTCCAAGATAAGAAACTATAAAACATACGCAAGTATTTTTAAATTGTTTGAAAGTCACAATCCAACTATATATTGTGACCCCAAGGAAATATACGAATCAAAAACAACTGTTCTACAGAATTTATGTTCTCGGGGTTCTGAAAAAAATGAGGTTGTAGATGTCAACGAATATGAAAAACAAAACGAAGATTTAAGACTAATTGCGTATAAATTGTTGGTCGATAATTTTAATAAAAAATACAGTACCCTTGACGATGCCCAGCAAAAACTTCTTAAAAATTACATAAATAATATTTCAAATACGAATAGTTTGCGTGAATACATCAACAAGCAGGTTCCTTCAATCAAAAATCAAATCAACGAATACTCAGATTCAATAGAAGATGATGTTGTTAAAATAAAGTTAAAAGAAGTAATTTCTCAACTTGACAAAACAACCGAAGGAAAAGTTGTAAAGGATTCTCAAGTATCAACACTTTTAATGAGTTACGAGTTGATAAAGGAGTTGAAGAAACACGCAAATGAAAAAAAGTAATCTTAAAGACATCATAAGAACAATTCTTCAAGAACTTGAAGAAGAATCTAAATTGTCCGAAGTTAATACCACATCAAATGTAGATGGATACGAAACTCCTCATGCATTTAGTGGCAAGGATGAAGATGAACACGCAGAAGACATAAAGTCTAACGCAGAGGTGTTTGATTACAAGTCCACAGAAAATAAAAAAGCAAACACTATAAAACTAAACGAGGGCAGAAGTTTGTTTCACTTGTTCAGAGATCATCCTGATTATACACCTGAGCAAAAAGTGGGAGTCGCGGTACGAGAAATAAATAAACTTATGACTGAAGTTGAAAAATTGTTAAAAGTTTCTACACGGTATAAAGCAGAGGCAAACGTGAACAATAGTAAAATGTGGAAAACGACAAATAGATTTTTATTAAAAATAGACGAAAAGATTAAACGCATTTCTTATAAAATAAAAGAAATGAAATAGGAAAATGTTATGAAAAATTGCCAACGATTAGATAATGTAAAAACCAATATGATTCCGTTTGAAGAATCAACAACCAAGTTACTCAAGAAAAACAAAGCAGCTGTCAAACTTAAAAAAAGCAAGAAAGGTTCGCAACTTGCAAATAAATTGGGGACTGAGTGGACTGCACTCGGAAGTTCGTGTGAGATATCATCAACTAGCAATGAAATAACTTCGTATATTCGTGTTTCTCAAAATCCTAAAAATAACAATTATGAGTTTTCTTTAAGTTTTGATACTACTAAATTAAAAAACAAATCTTGTTCTAGTTTTGACGAATTAAGACAATCAATAAGTGATACACTTGTTGACGCAGTTAGATCACTTGCTGAGTCTGGTAACAAACTAGGATAATGAAATGTGTGAGTGTGGATGTGGAAGTTGTGAAGTTGTAGAATCGGAATCCAATGCCGATCCAAGTATAGACAACTATAAATTGGCACTTAAAAATCTAGGTGGTGCAATTAAATCTGCACACAAAACGGAAGAAGGAAAAAAACTCTCTGCTGAGTATTGGCTTGATATAGTTAGTTTACTCAAAAAAGCAAAACTTGGTGTTTCTATGATGGAACTCGGAATTGATGACGAAGAAGAAATCAAAAACACGCACGATACATCCATTAAAAAAGTAAAACCAACACCAGATGGAGAAAAAGGTGAAGGTGGTCCACGTGACGGGGAATCATCTGATTCAGATAAATCTACATCCGAAGGTATAATTGAAAAGTCTGCATCAAAATCACAACAAAGATTGTTTGGTATGGTTCATGCATATAACAAAGGTGATCTTAAAAAAAGTGATGTAGATTCTGATTTGTATGATAAAGTAAAAAAAATTGCAAGTGGGATGACAAAAACAGACGCAGAGGATATGGCCAAAACGGATCACTCTGATTTACCTGAAACAATTCCAACTGACGAATTTTACGACACAATGAATCATCTTAACATTTTATTGTCAGAGTATTCATTTGATAAGATAGAAAGTGGTGGGTCACAGGTTAGCATAGATACCAATGATCGCAAATTCACTATAAAGTTTGATGATAAGTTTTATATGGTTTCTCCGGATTACAACTTTGAACTCGGAAATATATCCGATTTGAATGAAGTTGTAGAGAAATTTGTCAAATTAACAAAACAATCAGAATTTTTGTTAAAAACAGAGTATGAAGCATCTGTTTAATCAGTTTGATTCATTAAACAATAATTAAATTAAGATACGTATATACTTATTTATTGATATGGCAAAAAAATTATTAGTATCCACCATGCCCTTTGAATTCAGTCCTGAGCAAATAAGTGAAAGTATTGAAAAAAACTCGGGTAAACTTCTTGTAAGGGGAATTCTACAAAAAGCAACTGAACAAAATCAAAATGGTCGTGTTTATACACGGTCACTGTTGGAACGAGAGGCGGGCAAATATAACGAACTGATAAATGATAGACGTGCACTGGGAGAACTTGATCATCCAGAAAGCAGTGTAGTTAATTTACAGAATGTAAGTCACAATGTTAAAAAGATGTGGTGGGAAGGTGATAGTCTTCTTGGTGACGTTGAAGTTTTAGGAACTCCGTCTGGTAATATTTTAAAAGAATTGTTTAAGGCTGGTATCACACTTGGTATAAGTTCAAGGGGAATGGGAACTACTCGTGAAAGTGAAGGAAAAACTATGGTCAATGATGATTTTGAATTGGTGGCATTTGATTTTGTTAGCAATCCATCAACCAGAGGTGCTTTTTTAGAACCTGTGAATTTAAACGAATCAGTTTCACCTGAACTTAAAGTCATAACCGAAGACCGAGTGTGTACCAAATATTGTAAACTTGAGGGAATCGTACATGAAATACTCGGAGAGATTGGAGAAATGTAATGAATAAAGAAATCTCTAAATTAATCAAGTCTACGATTTTAGAAGTTCTCAAAGAAGAACGAACTAAACAAATCAATGAATTTAATCCAAAAACAGGTAGGTTTGAAGACGAAGGTTTGTCAGCTGACCAAAAAAAGTTAACATCTGAGAAAATTTCTAAGTTCGGAAATTATCAGTCATATATCACTCACGAAGCAAAAGATACGGACATAGCAGAAGATATATGTAATATCGTTGAAAATGCATCTAAGTATATTCTCAATGAAACAGATGATTGGTTTGATGCAATGAGTGTAAAACGTAATCTAAAAGAAATCAAAACTCTTGCTAAAGAATTTCACAAAACTGCAAACGAAAGACAAGTATACACACAGCGTATGCAAAGTTTGTATGAAGATATGGGTAATATCTTAAACAGATATTTTGAAATAAACGGAGAAACTACCAATGAACAAACGTGAACTTAAAAACTATATAACGAAAGTATTGCTTGAGAAGTTAGAACAAACTCCGGTGGTTTTCGGTAAACTTGTAAAGAAAACAATTAGTTTCAGTGGAATACAACGTGAAATTGTCTGCGAAGGCAATGTTACAGATGCAAACGAATACGCAACACAAAACAAATTAACATTTACATCAGAAGAAACTGCACACTTCGGAGGTCACTTTAATAACGAAATGACTTCATATGAATTCCACCCAAATCCAGAGTTCTACGGAGAACTCATGGAAACGTCTATGTCTGCACGTGAACAACTTGCACGTATATGTGGAACGAACGACCAAGTACTAACTGAGGTACACGTACAAAACGCAGAAACTCTGGTTAACTTTGTTTGTACAAACGAGTTATTTCGTGAAGAACGAACAAACATGGTGTTTGAGCAAATCAATAGTAGTATAAAAGGTTGTTTGTATGACAAAACTCAATTTACAAAATTATTTGAATATCTAGTAAAACAATCGTGTATATCATATACAGAAGATAAAATAGAATTATCTGAATCTGAATTTGAGTATGCGACTACACTTCTTTCCAAACGTTTTTTTGAGAATCAAGAAGAACTAGAAGAACTAGAAGAAGATAAAACCAAGTGTGGAAAAAAATCATTTAAAACAGGTAGTGCATTTGAAAATATGCAAAGAATAAAATCAGGTCACCAAATGTTCCTATAAGGAAATATAATTATGAAAATTACAAAAAAAGAACTAAGAGAAGTTATCCAAGAAGTCGCAGAAGAACTTGGACTATTTGAAGGCTTAACAGCCGCACAAGAAAAATTACCAGAACCTTTGAAAAAAGCAATTCTTAAAAAGCAAGGTAATTCCGATTCATCTGATGATGAAACAGAAGATGTTGAAGAGGGATTAACAGCCGCACAAGAAAAATTACCAGAACCTTTAAAAAAAGCAATTCTTAAAAAGCAAGGTAATACTGAAGAATCGGATGATGATTCGGAAGAAGAGTCAATTGAAGAAGGCAATGCTTTCGGTGCGGCCGTAAAAGCTGCTCGTGAAAACGGAGACAAAGAGTTTGAAGTTGCGGGTAAGAAATACAAACTAAAAGAAAAGAAAGAAATTACCGAACAAGAAGACACCGAAGAATTTACAGGTGAAGACGAAGACGATGTAGAAGAAGGTAACGCATTTGGTGCAGCTGTAAAAAAAGCAAAAGAAGACGGAGACACAGAATTTCAAGTTGACGGAAAAACTTACAAGGTAAGTGAAGACTGGTCTAAAATAAAAGAAGTCTCTGATTGTTCGTATGAAGAAGACGATGAAGACATCGAAGAAACGGTAGATGCAGAATTCGAAGTTGGTGGCAAAACATACAAGGTTCGTGAAAACTGGACCAAGATAACCCTTGCCGAAAAACTAGACAGAATACTCGGAAATCGCAAAATTTTGTAAAATAAATCAACAAAAACAACTTAAAACACAAAAAAAGAGAAGAATCTTCTCTTTTTTTATAAATTTTTATATATTTTCGGATATAAGTATATATTTATTAATCAAAATGTTTTCACTTTATTGAAAACCAAGTTTAAGGTTTTAATTATTTGAAGTCCTATTAAAATGACTTTATCAAACTAAACACAAAAAAGGATAATTAACCATGAGTAAATTACTAAAAGAAGCTATTGCAGATGCGAAAGCAGTTCGTGAAACAGCTCTTGCAAATGCAAGACTTGCCCTCGAAGAAGCTTTCGCACCACGTTTGCAAAGTATGCTTACAAAAAAACTCAAGGAAGAAGAATTAGAAGACGAAGAATCAGAAGTTGAAGTTTCTGATGAAGTTGAAGAAGGTTCTTACTCCGAAGAGGACGAAGAAGTCGCAGTTGAAGACGATGAAATAGAAGTTGCCGATGAAGCACCAGTTGAAGAACCGGCTGCTGAAGAAGCACCTGCTGAAGAAGCACCTGCTGAAGACGAAATTGACGTTGAACCAGAAGTCGAAGGTGACTATTCTGAAGAAGACGAAGATGCAGTTGAAGAAGATGCGTTCGATTTAGATTCCATCATCAAGGAACTTGAAGATGAAATGGCAGTCGAAGACGATGAAGAAGAGTTGGAAGAACAATCCGACTCATCTGAATTAGGCACAGGTGGAGAAGAACACGTAAACGTTGCTGATAGTGACGATGAAGAACTTCCTGCTGAAACTGAAACTGTTGCTGGTGATCCAGGAACTGAAGGCGAAGAAGAAAAAGTTGCTGATATTGACGAAGATATTGATATTGAAATCGTAGAAGAATCCGAAGAAGAATCCGAAGAAGAATCCGAAGAAGATTCTGACGAAGATTCTGACGAAGATTCTGACGAAGTTGAATCAATTGACGAGTCTGAAGAAGATGAATCTGAAGAAGATGATGAAGAAATCAACTTAGAAGAAATCCTCAAGGAACTTGAAGACGAGTCGGCAGACGTGGAATCTGAAGAAGACGAGTCCTCTGAAGAACTAGCAGAACTTAAAACTGCAAATACTAAACTTCAACAAGAAAATGATGAATACCGCAAAGTTTACAAATTTTTGCGAGGTAAGTTAAATGAAGTTAATCTTCTTAATGCAAAATTGCTTTACACAAATAAGTTGTTTAAGGCACACGTATTAAATGAAGATCAAAAACTAAAGGTTGTAGAAAGTTTTGACCTTACGAAGAATGTTCGTGAAGCAAAATTAGTATATGCCACACTTGGAGAGAGTTTCAGAACTCAAACACCAGAAGTAAAGGTAAAATCAAAACCTGTAAAGGCTGAGAAAAACCCTTTGACTGAAGGAATTGCATCCAAGGCAATCAAATCAACAAAACCTTCCAAGAAGATTTTATCTGAGGGCAACGAACTTGCTAACAGATTCAAGAAACTTGCAGGTATAAAATCATAACAAAAACAAAATCTAATATATAGGAAAATTATAATGAGTGAAATAGGCAAATTATTAAAAGAAAGTCAGAATCCTCAAGAACGTCTTATGTCCGAAACCCGTGGTTTAGTAACTAAATGGGAAAAGACAGGACTTCTCGAAGGAATTTCTACTGACACAGAAAAGAGTGGTATGTCCATTCTTTTAGAAAATCAAGCAAAGCAGTTGATCGATGAATCATCACGCACCGGTACAGGTGGAGGCAACGAAGAGTGGAGTGGAGTAGCACTTCCTTTAGTACGTCGTGTGTTCGCAGAAATCGCATCAAAGGAATTCGTTTCCGTTCAACCAATGAATCTTCCCTCCGGATTGATCTTTTACTTAGACTTTAAGTATGGAACAGGTCAATCACTTCAAGGTGGTGGAAGTCTTTTCGGTGGATCATCAGACGCAAAACTCGGTTCAACCGATGAAGCAACAGGTGGTCTTTACGGAGCAGGTCGTCACGGTTACTCACTCAATGACAAGCAAATCGCTGTCGAGGTAGGTGCGGCTATCCCAGCTGATGCAGACTTAGAAGGTGTTCGTGCGTTTAAAGTTGTTGCAGCTGACGGAAGTGAATCTCAACTTGACGGTGAAAACAAAGCAATCGCAGCCGGAACATTACATTACCATGCGGCTACAACCGCAGAAAATCGTGGTGATTTTGAAGACAATCTTGGTAATTCCGAAGACGCAGCTGACACAGGAATTCAAAAAGATGTCGGTATCCCCGAAGTTAACTTGGAACTCAAAAGTGAACCAATCGTTGCAAAGACACGTAAGTTGAAAGCAGTTTGGACACCCGAGTTGGCACAAGACCTTAACGCATATCATAGTATTGATGCAGAAGCAGAATTGACTTCTCTTCTTTCCGAGTACGTTTCAATGGAAATTGATTTGGAAATTCTCGATATGCTTATCGTTAACGCACATACTGTAGGTACTGAATTTGATGCGACTACTGCTCTTACGGGTGGTGAGACTCAAGGAACATTGTTCCAGAAACTCGGCACAAGTATTCAAAAGGTGAGTAACACAATTCATCAATTGACACTTCGTGGTGGTGCAAACTTCTTGGTTTGTTCTCCAACGGTTGCTACAATTCTTGAAAGTATCCCAGGATACGCAGCTGACACAGACGGAAATCAGTCTCAGTTCGCAATGGGTGTTACTAAAGTAGGTGCGTTAAACAATCGTTTCCAGGTTTACAAGAATCCATACATGACGAGTGGTGACATTCTCATCGGATTCCGTGGAACAAACTTCCTCGAAACTGGTGCAGTTTATGCTCCGTACATTCCGTTAATCCAAACTCCATTGGTATACGATCCGGTCAACTTTACTCCACGTCGTGGTGTAATGACCCGTTATGCCAAGAAGATGGTTCGTCCTGAATTCTACGGTAAACTTACCGTTAAGAATGCAGAGAATCTGTAATTCTGATCGGAATAACACAAAATTTAAGAGGGGTTCGTTTGAACCCCTCTTTTATTTATAACGATTACCATAAGTAATGTATATTTATAGACATGGACGACAATGACAACGTAGAAGAGAATACAGAACTAGAAAGAATCAGGTGGGAGGGTGTTGTTACATCACCTGTAGGAAAAACACCGTTTGGATTCTTCGACGCAGATCCAGCGTTCGTTGAATTTGCTCCAAGGGCAGCTGATTGGGCAGCTAAAAGATTAGGTTATCCAATTGTAGATGTAGAAATGATCGATGTTCAATTTTATACTTGCTTTGAAGAAGCAGTAACCGAATACAGTGCACAAATAAATCAATTTTCAATCAAGCAAAATTTATATAGTTTAAAAGGAACTTCGACTAGTGTAAATCTAACAACGTCAGTTTTACGCACACAACCACTTCCATTTTATTTAAAATTGTCAGAGGCATACGGAGCAGAGGTTGGTGTGGGTGGTAATGTTGACTGGAGAAAACAAAGTTTAAGTGTAAAGGCGGGAGTTCAAACCTATGATTTACAAGGATTGTTTAATCAATACTATATTGATCCAAAAACAGGTGAAAAGAAAATTGAAAGAATTGAAGTTAAACGAATATTTCACCATCCACCACCTGCATTAAATAAAATATACGATCCAATGTCAAACTCGGGTATGTCTGTTTCTAATATGTTAAGTGAGTTTGGTTGGAGTGGTATGTCTCCGGTAGGTACTCAATTTTTGCTCAGGCCGGTAAATGAAGACTTGATGAGATTGCAAGCAATTGAGTTCAACGAACAGATACGAAGAAGTGCGTATGGATTTGAGTTGGTAAATAACAAACTAACTGTATTTCCAATACCAACAAAAGATTTCACACTATGGTTTGATTATATATTCAAACGAGAACGAGATATCGCAGCTGTACAAGGATATGTTGATGCAGATGAATTCAATACAATGCCAAAGACTCAGACACAAGTGACTGAGGAAACTACTCAACAAGTTGTAGCAGATAACACACAAACAGGATTACCACCCGAGTCGACCAGGCCTTCACGTCAATTGGCATCATCACCTGACTCAATAACCGACGTTAGTAATGCACCTTATGAATTTCATAGTTTTTCTGCTATAAACGATGTTGGTAAACGATGGATAATGAAATATTATCTATCAACTTGTAAAGAATTACTCGGTGCGATCCGTGCAAAATATCAAAGTATTCCGATACCTGGTGGAGAAACATCACTAGATGGTGACGCACTAAGAGCAGAAGCACAAACAGAAAAAGAACAACTGATAACTGAACTTCGAGAAGATTTGGAAGTAACAAGCAAAAGCACTACAAGTGAACAACTAAATCAGGTATCTGATAACTTGCAAGAAAACCTTAAAAAAGTTCCAAACTTTTTATACATAGGATAACCCAATGTCACGAGGAAGATATTTCACACGAAGAGATGTCCGACTGATGAACAGTTTGAATGGAGAACTTCTTACTGACATTGTAGAACAGAAGGTTATTGTGTATAAAATTAGTCCTGATGAAACTGAATCAAATATTTATGGGGAAAGTTTAGATAAAGTTTATTATCCTGGTATAGAAATAAGTTGCTTAGTTGAAACTGATCCACAAAGTACATTGTACGAAGGGTTCGGACCAGATGTTAAAAAAGGAACATTGTTTAGATTTCACCAAAAATTATGCGAGCTAAAGGAATTGTATCCACAAATTTCTGATATAGTTGAATGGGAAAATGCTCATTTTGAAATAAGTAATGTGGTTGAAAATCAATTTCTCGGTGGCCAGCCAGAAAAAAATTATAGTCTCGTGTGCAATGCTCACATGAGTAGAAAAAGTCGATTAAATATTTTGGATAGAGAAGTGTAATGAATTACGATGGAGTAAATAATCCGTTTATCACTCTGAAGAAGTTATCAGGAGACGATTCAACTGAGTTTAAGGCTAAATTAAATACCAGTCCTCCTTCATTGGCAAACGACACATATATGTCAAATAAGAAGAAATCAGAACACGCATTATACTCTGACAATCGTTCCGACAAAATGCGTTCTGATGATGATGAAATTTCATTTGAAAATTATGCAATAACCTTGATGGACATTGACAATATTCTATACGAGTATTTTGTTAATGTAATCAATCCACAGGTTGATGATACCGGAGGTGGTATTCTAACCGTTCCAGTTCGTCATGCTTCACCTGAACGATGGAGTTCAATTTTAAACGATGGAGTTTATCGTGACGATAAAGGACAGGTACAAAAACCTATGATAATTTTTACAAGAACGAGTGTATCAAAAGATGATTCGTTTGTGTATTTTAATCGTTATTTATCTGTTCCGTTTGTCAAGAAGTTTGATAAAAAGAATATGTACGACAAGTTTAGTTCGTTGACCAACTCAAATCGTCAAGTAGAAGTTCATAATATTACTTTTCCTGATCATGTTATATTGAATTACGATTTCACAATGTCAACTGAGTATGTTCAGCAAATGAATTCGTTGGTAGAACGAATAAATTGGGTTAGCAATGATTATTGGGGTGATCCTGCACGATTTAAATTTCGTGCATCGGTTGATTCATTTTCAAATAGTGTGGAAGTGCCTACGGACGATGACAGAATTGTATCAACCACATTCTCATTAACAGTAAATGCGTATTTGTTACCAGAGGTATTTGATAATACCAAAACATCAAAACGAAATCTTACCAATAGAAAAGTTGTATTCGGAACAGAGATTATCTCCGATAAAGCAGTAAACGGATTAGAGTCATCTGGTGACCGAACAAAGTTCGTATTAAACAGAAAAACACGTGAGTTGTATATTGCAGGAGATATTGGAGATGAAACTGAAATTCGTATATGGAATGATGAAGAATATTATGCGATTTATATAAATGATAAAAAGTTTGAAATTGGAATAGATGTAGACGATGACGCAAATGATTTCTTGATGTGGAATAAATCATCCGAGAATGAAATTAAACTGTTTAAAAATGAAACGGTACACGTGGAAGTTGGTAACAAGAAAGTACTTATAGAAACACACGAACATACTGTTGAAATAATTAAAATAAAATATATAACTTGATTTTTTACTTTTATTAGTGTATTATTATTTTAATGAAAAATAATCAAGTAGAATTAACTAGTGATGAACTAGCTGAGATTTTATCATTGAACAACGAGTATCAAGAAATATTAATAAGTCTTGGCCAAATCAATTTAAGACGAGATTCTATTGAAAAAGAAGAGGCGGCATTAAAAATCACAGAATCAGAACATTACAATTCGTATGATGAAACTCAAAAGAAAGAAGCAAACTTCAAACAACGTATAGTGCGTAAATACGGAGAAGGTGAAATTAATCTGGAATCAGGTGTTTACACTAAATCAAAAAAATAATCATTAAATATACAATTTTCAAATTTTCAAAACATATTTATGATAAAAGTCAAACATTTCCAAAATTCAACCCATAACAACAAAGGAGACTATATAAGATGGCAGAAAGAATTGTAAGCCCAGCAGTTTTCACCAACGAAATCGATCAAACATTCCTGACACAAGGTATCTCACAAATAGGTGGAGCAGTTGTTGGACCATTCAAAAAAGGTCCGGCATATGCACCAACGATTGTAAGAACTCACGCAGAACTTGAAGATTTATTTGGTGTTCCCCAAGGAAACTATTATCAACCATTCACCGCACGTGAATACTTAACGCACCAAGGTGTTGTTACAATCGTTCGTGTCGGTGCTTTAGGTGGATATAAACAAGACAACGCACTTGTCATTAAAGCAAAGGTAACAGATGTACCTGCAGATTTAAGTGGATCACTAGGAAGTGGTTCTCTTGGAGTTGCAGTTGGTAACGAAGTTGTTATCGGTGTTTTGGCAAATACACTTTACGAAGGAGTCACAGATGATTCCGGATTTGAAGGTTCGTCAATCGATAACGACACATCTGTTTTGTATCACGATACAGAAAGTGTTGATCCAGAAACAGGTGAAACTGTTTCAGTAGGTAATCTCGAAACTACTTTGTATCTTAGAAAAACAGTAAGACTTGCAGATGAGTTCACAGGTGACATTATTGAAACTGTTCAAAGTTTGAAAGACGATTATGATTCTGATTATGTTTTTAACATTGATCCTAAAGAACCAGATAGTCTTCAAAACATATTCGGAAGAGCACCCAAGAAAAACTTGGAACCTGCATATTTCTATACATACTTTGAAAACTCACAAGAAGAAGTTTTCAATAACATCATGAGTGGTGTTAAGTATAAAATAGAAGTTGATACTTCAAGTGAAGCAATGGTATTTGAAACACGTGATAGTGTTACAGGTGAACTTGATGATGATCCTTGGAAACCAGGTGAGGCTGCATTCAGTTGCAGACCTGCAGAAACTCCTTATATTAAGTCACAAGAAATAAGTGGCAGACGATATGATTTGTTTAAAGTATGGACACGCAACATGGGATCAGATGCAAATCGTGAAATTAAGATTGCGATCTATAATGTTAGAACTCCTGGTTCAATCCAAGATTCCGATTACGCAACATTTAGTTTGATGGTTCGTTCGTTTAACGACAACGATAAATCTCCCGAGATTGTTGAAAATTATGATGGAGTTACACTTGACCCATTAAGTCCTCGTTATCTTCCACGTGTTATCGGTGATCGTTTTACTACCATCGATTCTAAAGGAAAGATCATTGACTATGGTGATTATGTAAACTCAAGTAACTGGATTCGTATTGAAATGCCAGCAGAAAGTACTGCACCTGCAAATGCTATGCCTTATGGTCATGCTCCTTATCGTTCACCACTTGGTGGAATTGATGTAGGAACACCTGAGTATAGTTATGCTTCTCAGTATGCACGTTCACTTGGTAGATTCTTCAATGGTGCAGTTTTCAATCAAACATCACCTGATGGAATTCTTGAACTTCCAAATTCAGGAAGAGATACTTCGGAACTTTTCCGACCACTTCCTGCGAATCCTGGAGATGCCGGCCGTGGTTTTTACATGGACAGTTCTAAAAATGTAGAATGGAATGCAACTTATGTAGAAGAAGTGGATGGTGCAACTGATGTATTTGATGTTGATCCAATTCCAACTAATCCATCAACTGCTGACGAATTGCTTGTTGCAAAACTTCGTAGATTTGTTGTTGGATTCCAAGGTGGATTTGACGGACAATCTCCTGCACATCCAATCGCACTCGGAAAAGACATCACAGAGAATAATGCTCAAGGTCTTGATTGTAGTAGAGAATTCAGTTCAGGTACAAAGGGATACAAACGTGCGTTTGCAGCTCTTAGTAACCAAGACGAATTTGATATCAATCTTCTTGTAACACCCGGTTTGAGTCTTGATCTTCATAGATCAGTTATCAATCGTGGTGTTGATTTGTGCGAACAACGTGAAGATTGTTTCTACATTCTTGATTGTGTAAGTGCAAATAACCAACCCGGTCGTGTAGATGATGCAGTTCAGCAAGTTGCTACTATTGATAGTAACTATGCCGCTACATACTACCCTTGGGTTAAGATTATTGATCCTGCAACAAACGTATTGCAACCATATCCACCATCATCACTTATGATGGCAGTATATGCGGCCAACGATAAAAGTGCGGCTGAATGGTTTGCTCCTGCTGGTTTGAATCGTGGTGGAATTGAATCTGCGGTTGCGGTCATGGATCGTCTTAACTTCGCAGAAAGAGATACACTTTACGAAGGTAAGGTTAATCCAATTGCGGCTTTCCCTGGTCAAGGTATTGTTGCTTTCGGTCAAAAGACCTTACAACGTCGTGCAAGTGCATTAGACAGAGTTAACGTACGTCGTTTGCTTATCACACTTAAAAAGTTCATTGCGAGTTCTGCAAGATTCTTGCTTTTCGAACAAAATGTGGCATCAACACGTAACCGTTTCCTTAGTATCGTTAATCCATACTTAGAAAACGTTCAACAACGTCATGGTCTGTATGCATTCCGTGTTATCATGGATGAGTCTAACAACACACCTGATCTCATTGATAGAAATATCCTGTATGGTCAGATATTCCTACAACCTGCACGTGCAGTTGAATTTATCATTCTTGACTTTAATCTTACACCAACTGGTGCAAGTTTCGAAGCATAAGAATAATTTAATTCTAAACTTTAAAGACCTCTCTGTTCGCAGAGAGGTCTTTTTTTTGTGTTGATATATATTTATTTAAAATGGAAATCTCACTTACTGATATATTACATGAATTACAATATGAAGAATTTTGTAAATTTGTAAAAGAAAATAAACTTGACTCTGATGTATGTACATTGAATGAGTTTGCAATACCTGGTAGATTAAAAAAGATTTGGTCATTTTTGAAAGAATTAAAAGATATAATCAAGGTTAAGATCATGGACTTGGCAAAATTATTTATGAACAAACTTGTATTTAAGTTCTTCGCAAAAATAAAATTCAGTATGAAGTATTTATTTGATCTGGTTAAAAAAGGATTCAAGGCATATAAAGAGGTGATAAAGGCAATAGGAGACTACTTATCCAAAACTAAAGTAGGACGATGGACTGAAGACAAACTAAAAGATTTGGATGCGTTCTTGGCAACGCATCCGAAGACTAAAAGAATTGCAGGTATGGCAGTTGCCGGTATATTGATTTATATTTGGTTAAACATGACATTCACAGGAAATGCAGATTATGATTTTGATATGGGTGATATGATTCTTGCACTTGGTGGTGGGTTCACATTATCTACTTTATTTGCCGGACCAGAAGGAATGGCACTATTAACATTATTTGTAACTGGTGTCATCGGATTGTCGTTTCCATGGCCAGGTCCTCAACACTTTCAATTCATAGGAGCCATTGTATATGGTTCTGCAAAACTAGTTGGTCAGAAACTAAGAAAAGACAAAACATAAATAAATATATTTTTTAATTTGGTAACTATTTATACTTGTTGATTGAAAAAACAAGTTTTTGAATTTTTAATCAATATTTATTACTAAAAGTTAATCATTAAACTGGAGAACAACAAAAATGGCACAAGTTATTTCAACCGAAGAAATGTTTTTTACGGCATTTGAACCGAAAACAGCAAATCGTTTTATCATGTATATGGACGGAGTTCCTGCATATCTTATCAAGAGTGTTACTCGTCCGAATCTTAACATTGAAGTTCAGACCCTCGACCACATCAACATCAAAAGAAAATTGAGAGGTGGTAAAGCAGAGTGGCAGGACATTACAATGACACTTTATGATCCAATCGTACCAAGTGGCGCACAGGTTGCTATGGAATGGGTACGTCTTTCTCACGAATCAGTTACAGGTAGAAATGGTTATGCCGACTTCTACAAAAAAGACCTTGTTATTAATACTCTCGGTCCTGTAGGTGATTTAGTTGAAGAATGGACAATCAAGGGTGCTTGGTGTCAAGCAACCAACATGGGAACACTTGATTGGTCAACCAGTGAATTTATGACTGTTGAACTTACCGTGTCTTACGACTACGCAATTCTTCAATACTAATTTTTACATAATATTCAGTTTAATTTAAAAAAAACTCCCTTCTCGGGAGTTTTTTTTTTTCGACATATATATTTATTGATACAATGAATTCTGAAAAACTAAAAACACAAGTCCTTGATATATTTGAGGAAATTAAACACGATAGGCAAGGTGAACTCCAACTTGAGGGATTAAGTGGTGCGTATTCTAAACTAGCAAAGTTTCTGTTAAATCAAGTAAAGGCAGGTAAATTTCTAAGAAATTATGATATTGATACGGATAGTGGAAGATTTATGTTTCAAACAGGAAGTGGAAAAAAGATTGTGTTTAACGACATGAAACTTGGTGTTACACTAAATAAGACATGGAAGGGTAAAAAGGATAGTGAGTTTTTCAGTTACGGTGATCATAAGAAAATATTAAGTTTTGCTTTAGCAGACATTTAATATACTGAAAAACATTCTATTTTCCCCAAAAAGTTTTTTCTTGTATATGTATATATATTAGTATATATTATTACTAATATCTTAATTAAAGGTTACAATTATGAATGAAAATGAATCAGTAGATATGCCTCCTGAGGTAAAACAAGCATTACAACGTGATGCAAACGAACAACGTGCGACTAATCAAAGTGTTAAAAACGAAACAAGTACGCAATCAACGCAGTCGCAACCAAATCCTGCGTTTTCTCAAGCAACAGATACTCCCAAGAAATTTGAGTTTCCAAGTGAGGTAGTTGATCTACCGAGTCAAGGTCACTTTTACGATCCAACCTCTCCGTTGGCAAATGGAAAAATTGATATTAAATACATGACTGCACGTGAGGAAGATATTCTTACAAGTCAAAATCTTATCAAAAAGGGTGTAGTTTTAGACAAGTTGCTTGAAGCACTTATCGTTACTCCTGGTGCACAACTTGATGATATTTTGGTCGGAGATAAAAATGCTATTTTTGTGGCAGCTCGTATTCTTGCGTATGGAAAAGACTATAAAGTAAAATTTAAAGACCCATCAAACAATGAAGATGTTGAAGACACTATTGATTTGTCACAAATAGAACCAAAAGAATTTGATTTTGAAAAGTATGATCGTGGAAGCAATATGTTTTCGTTTGAACTTCCTTTTAGTAAAAAGAATATTCATTGGAGTTTGCTAACACATCGTGACGAACAAAACATTGATGCTGAACTTAAAAGCATGAAAAAGTTTTCCAAGAATAAAAACGAAACAACTGAAGTTACCACTCGTTTGAAGTATGTTATCAAAGCAATTGACGGAGACGAAGATAAATCAAAAATCAAAAGTTTCGTTGATCGTGATCTTCTTGCACGTGATAGTTTGGCATTTCGTGAGTATATTAAAGATAATACTCCTGATCTGGATATGACATTCAACTTTGAATCAGAAGATACCGGTTATACTGAAAGGATGACGATCCCATTAGGGGTCGACTTTTTTTACCCTTCCAGCCGAGTATAAGGTTCAACTTCACGAAGAGATTTTCAATCTCTCTTATTACAGTCAAGGTGGTTTTACGCAAGATATTGCGTATAATTTACCTGTATACCTTCGTAGATTTTATCTTAGAAAACTCGTTGATGTTAGAAATAAAGAAAATGAGGAAGTTGAAAAGGCAAGGTCTAAGACATCGTCTTCCAGCGCACCTACACGCAGACCACCACCTAAACGAACATATAGATAAAAACAAAGTTAACTAAACTTATATTGTCGTATATTTATCAATATATACGACAATTTTTTTTATAACACACATATAATGGAAAACAATAAACAAAAAGATAAAGAACTTCTAAAAGAAGTAGTTGGGTGGCTTGTAAAAGGGTTATTCAATAGAAGTGTAAAAGCAGCTGAAACATTTATGAAAAACGACCCACGCGTTAGAAAAGCAGTTATGGATGCAGCCAAGTCAATGAAAAAAGCAGAGGATGATTTGCATAATGCACTTGAAAGCAGATATGGAGGTACACCTGAAGAAATTGCCGATAACGCAAGAAAGGTCGGTATGTCAGTTGAAAAATATGCTAGGTTAGTTCTACTCAAAAATAAAGATGGAAGTAGACGACGTGCTTAATTTGAAATAGCATATGGCAACAATTGATGAGTCTGATTTTACTAACAAGCAAGTAGATGTAAAAGATCACTTCGCTGCTTTGCAGCGGACTATGATCAATGTACAGAAAATTGATACCGAAACAATTGCTTCTCAATTATCTTCTCTTTCTGAGGTTATGGGAAGTTCGATGGAGGCACTTGCGGAAGGTAAGTTAGAAGATAAAGATCACCTCGATTTACAAAAGTATTTGGACAAATTGGGATTGATGGCAGAAGAAGGTGCAAACGTTATTAAAGCATTTAATGCTTATACAAAAGAAGTTGCCAATTCAAAAGATGAAGAAGAAGCACTTGGAAAAGTGATAGATGCAAATCAAGCATCCATGAAAAAAATAAATGCTCTTGAAACAGAACGTGAAGAATTAATAAATAAAGTAAATAATCACAATAGCATTACTGAAGAATTATCCAACAAAATTAATAATGTATTAGAACGTAGAGAGCAATATCAAGAAACTTCTAATAATCTGGTTCAAAAATATAACGATAAAATAGAACAGGTAGAACAAAAATTAAAAGCAGAAAATTCAAGTCAACAAGACATAGCAAAATTACAACAAGAAAAAATAAACCTTGAAACAAAGATTGGTGATGTTAAGGATAGAACAAACAGATTTTTAGACAATTCGTTATCATTACATGAAGATTTAAAAACAAAACTTGAACAACAACAACAATTATACGAGGATGCACCAAATAAGATTGAGAGTATAAATTCTAAATTAAGACAAGAAATAGCATTTAATGATATTATTAAAAAAGATTTAGAAAATTTTTCCGAGGGAATGGAAAAATTTGGGTTGATGACGGACAAATCAAGAAAAGCAGTAGAAAAAGTGCTTGGTATTGATAAAGATATAAATAAAGAATTAAAAACATCCATTGATAATCAAGATAAACTCACTGGTAAAATTGATAAAACACATCAAAATTCAAAAAATGTGTTGCAAACATTAGAAAATAGTGTGGAACGTACGGAATTGTTGATATCCGATACAACTGATTTTGCAAATGAAATGGGTCGGGCTGCGGATGAAGCAGAAAGACTGTTGGCCGCAACGCTTGCTATGCAAGTTGGTGGAAGAAGAAGAAGAACAGCAGCTGCAGAACCCAATCCATTTTCAATTAATGATTCAGGTCAAGCAGAAATGCAAACCCCAGGTGGATATACAACAACCGTCTCCAAAGGTTTTGCCGCTGCCGCCACGGCAGGCATGACACTCCAGGCAAGTGCAATGAATTCAGGAGGATATATATCAGGTCCAGCTGGAATAGATGTAATTCCTGCTATGTTAACTAACGGAGAATATGTTGTAAATGCGTCTGCAACAAAAAAGTTTTTGCCTTTACTTGAAAAAATAAACTCTGGTCAAAGTCAGTCATTTGCAAGTGGTGGTGTGGTCGGTAATAATCCGTGGACAACCGCAGCCCATATAGAAGTCCCAAAATATTTGTCGGACATTGAAAAACATTTGAAAGAACTGCTGGGCCTCAGCAAAGAAGATGCAAGTAACTCCCAAAAAGACATCGTGAACCAAAGTCTTTATGAAGAGATGGTCCGTAATATACTCCAGTCAAAAGACCAATTATTTGGTCATCAAACTAACATCAACAATGGGCCCGGAAAAGAGAAAGGTCGTTTCGTATTACGCGATGAAAAAACGGGTAATTTTGATATGCCATCCTTTAAATCATCATACCCCACGGGTCGGCCCCAACTTAAGGATCACGAATTCTGGGCAGCCGATAAAAAACACTTCCTGGAAGGTCCTGGAGATATTTATAAAGATCTGCAACAGGAAACAATTAAAGTTTTTATGGAAAACCTTCACAATAATGGTACAGATTTTAGTAAGGTTGACGAAAAAACAATTAAAGCTGATATTGCTAAACAAATCCAAATTAATTTAAAAGCATTTGAAACATTATATAAAGGAATTGAAAAAGAAAATAAGGTTACTAATAAGATACAAGGATATCAGTTAGAACAAGGTGAAGCTGCGGGTGCAAGTCCCGAGAGAAAATCTGATCTCGTGGACGCATTAAAACAACAAGCAGACTCAATGGAGTTCTTAAAAAACGCAGGAGTCATAGGTGATGACTTTGGACAGCGAGTTGAAGATACAAAAAGAGATCAACTTGTGAACTCGGTATTTTTATATGGCCTTCGCGATGAGTTAACCACTGCAATTAAAGAAGGACTGTATAACGATGTTGGTGATATTAGAAAAATGCTTGCCCAATACAAATCACCGGCAGAATTGACGGAATTGGCACAATTGGGTAAAACCGACGTGAGAAGCACAGACTGGACAGGCAGGGAAAAACCTGCATTTCTTCAAGCTCTGGACAACCTTGAAAAAAATAAAAATCTTACTCCCGATTTCGCCGAGGTGAGTGCAAATCAAGAACGTCAGAAGGGTAAAACCCCGATAAGCTTGGGAACACATATAACACAACAAATTGAGAAATTAAGAGTAAAAGAAGATGCAACCAAACCCGGTAAATCCAAACCTCCTCGAGCTCGTGGTGGGGGTATGTCCGGTTCTGGTGGTATTAGGCCTGGTGATGGAGATCAAGAGTATTTACAACATTTCAATAAATCAATTGATGTTATATCAAACGCACGACAAAAAGCAAATAACGAAATTTTTGAAATAACAGGAGATGCAGCTAAATTCGGTGCAACTTCGGTTGCTGATTTTAATTCTCACATACAATCATTTTGGGACTCTTCTACGGAAGCTTTAAATGAGGGACAACAACATCTTAAAAAAGCTATGGTAGCAGTTGCGGAAACAGGTGAAGCAGGAATACGAAAATTAGAACAACTTGCAATGCAGACAACTCAGACATTTTCTTTAGTTGGAAATGATTTACCAACCAATTTATTGAACGTAAGAGATGCTACAATTGATACACTTACTTCATTGAAAGATGCTACTAAAGGTGGTTCATTACTTGATATGGACCTAGATAGTGAAATTAATAAATTAGAGGAACTTCAAAAAGATCAACATCAAAATATAGATTCAGTACTTTCGGCAATGGCGAACTTAACAAGTATGTCTAATAGTGGAGTGCTGAATACGATGGCTTCTGAAAACAAAACAGAACGATCATCTGCAATTTCTAACCTATATGATATGATGGCAAATCAGTTGCAAGGTAAGCAAGATAAAAGCCGACGTTTGTCCAAAAACGTCGGCATTGACAAGGCAACAACCGCGGTAAACTCCTTGTCAACAGGTGGATTTGTAAGTGGACCTATGGGAAAAGACGTAATTCCTGCAATGTTAACGGACGGAGAGTATGTAATAAGAGCAGATGTTGCAAAAAACTGGCGAGGTTTTCTTGAGCATTTAAATACCAACGGCCACCTTGGATTGCATCGTGGTGGACCTGTAATGCTTGCTGACGGTGGTGCTCCTGGTGGGGGTTCTGGAGGAGGAGGAGGAGGAGGAGGGGGTGGTGGAAGTGGTCCTGATCTATCTGCAATGCTATCTCAGTTAAGTAAAAACAATGCAGAGGTACAGGGTATGTCACATATTTTTAGTGAAATTGTTGAGTCCGTCAAAAAAGCTAACGAAGAAGGAAAAACCGCAGAACAACTTCAAGCATTAATAAACATCAAAGTATCTGATATGCAGAAAATGTTAGATTCGGAACTTGAAATGCAGGGAGACTTACTTAATGTAACCACGAAGCGACTCGGACAACTGAAAGCAATGAAAGACCTAAAACTATCAGGAGTGCATGACGCAGTATTAGGAGCATTTACTGCGGTAGAAGACAAAATTGATGGAATTTTATCTAGCATACCGTTCGTTGGTTCTGCACTCGCAATGAGTATAAAAGCATCGACTGGTCCTGCTTTTGATGAACTAAGAGAAGGAGCATCTGAGGCATTTTTAGCTATGGCAGATGAAATTAATAACAACGGTAGGGATATAGATAGTGCAATGGTTGTTGGAATGGATAGATTCAAAGAAAGTGCAACTAAAGCAGGAGAGCATATGGAAATGGTAGGTTCGTTTGCCAAAAAAATAGGTCCGGGTATGATAGCAGCCGGAGCAGCTGCTTTAGGTTTTGTTGCGTTATTAGGAATGGCATTAAAAAGATTTTTTGATTTAGAAGCAAAATCACTTGAATTTCGTCAAGAACTTGGATTGGCTGCATCGTCCACGAAACATATAGAATCAGCAGCTGCCGAGGTAAACCAAGAAATGGCAGGATATGGTGTAAATCTTGATCAAGCATATGAAGCCGCAACTGCTTTAACAAAAGAACTTGGTTCTACAATGCTTGTTACCAAAGACCAAATAAAAATGGTTGCTATGATGAATGCAGGTTTAGGAATATCTGCGGATAGTGCAGTTGGTGTTTATGAAACCTTCAAAAATCTAAGTGGTGGTTCGTCTGAAGTTGCAAAGAATTTAAGTTTAACAACGGTAGCATTAAGTACCGCAGCGGGAGTTCCATTGGATCAAGTAATGGGTGACATCGCAGGAGCATCTGAAACAGTTTATGCAATGTCACAAGGAACAGGTGTAGAATTGGCAGTTGCCGCTATTGAAGCACGACGTTTAGGAACAAACATTGAAAGCATTTCAAGTTCAATGGAATCTGCGCTTGATTTTGAAAGTAGCATTTCCAACGAAATGAAAATGGCAAGTATGCTTGGACGTCATATAAGCATGGATGCAATGCGACAGGCTGCATTTGCAGGTGACCAAGTGAAGTACATGGAAGAACAACAAAAGGTGATGGGTGAGATTGGTGATTTATCTGAAATGAATATGCACCAAAGAAAATCCATTGCAGCTGCTATGGGAATGGAAGTTGGTGAGTTGATGAAAATGCAAACTCAAACCAAAGCATTGGCTGCATTAGAAAATGGAACAGTTGCACAAAAAGAAGCACTTGCTAAATATCAAAAACAAAGAAATGCCGCGTTGAATGGAGAAACAAAAAGTCTTGAAGAACAAGGCATGGAAATTCTCAAGCAACAAAATGCAGAAAATGTAAAAGCAGATATAATGGCAAAGATTAATTCATTAATGACGGATCTAGGTGAAGTATTGCTACCTGTAATTCAAGCAGGTTTTAAAATACTAATGCCTATATTGGATGCAATATTCTTTGTACTTAAAGGAGTAGTTAAGGTTGTTGATTTTATTCTTACACCATTTACATTGATTGCTGACGTAATATCTGCAATAAATGATGATTCGGATGCGTTGAAAGCACGTTTCGATGGAATTGTTCCGACATTAATTACTATATCAGGAGTAATCGCAGGCATAGGAGCATTATTTTTAGGCATGGGCCCAATGATTGGTAAATTATTTAGTGGTATGGTGACCGGTGCAAAGAAAGCATTTGGTTTCATGCAAAAAGGAGCAAAGGGTGCATTTGGTATGTTAACTGGAAAAGATGGAGCTCCTACTGGAGCAGATGTAACTGATAAAATAAAAGGAATGTTCGGTGGTGACAAAACAAAGAGTGGTGATCTAGTTCCTGATGTTGATCCAAAAAAGGGTGACAAATTTAAAAAGTTCTTAGATGCTTTCAACAAAATTGATATGTCAAAAATTGTTAAAGCTGCAGCTGCACTATTAATATTATCCGGTGCGTTGTGGGTCTCGGCGAAAGCATTCCAAGAATTTTCCAAAGTTAGTTGGGATGGTGTAGCAAAAGGAATTATAGGATTAACTGCACTTGTTGTAGCTGCAAAGTTCTTAGAAAAAGGTTCAACATCTATGATAAAAGGAGCAGCTGCAATTGGAATTCTTGGTCTTGCATTGTTGCCCGCTGCATTGGCATTCCAGATGTTTAGTGATGTTAGTTGGGGAGGAGTATTAGCAGGAATGATTGCTCTTGGGGCGTTGGCAGTTGTAGCAATGGTTCTTGGAAATCTTATTGTTCCAATCGCACTGGGAGCAGCTGCAATTGCGTTACTTGGTATTGCATTAATTCCGTTTGGTGTTGCGGCTATTTTTGCGGGAGTAGGTGCAATGTTGATTGCAACTGCATTTACCGTAATGGTATCTGCGTTACAATTATTAACATTTGAAGATATAGCAAAAATTGCGTTGTTAGGAGCAACTTTTGTGGGACTTGGTGTAATGATACCATTTGTTATATTAGGAGCAGCTGCACTTGGAATAATGGGAGCCGCACTTCTTGCCTTTAGTGTTAGTGCATTATTTGCAAGTGTAGGAATTACGGCATTAGCAATAGGTTTTGCAATATTATCTGCTTCTATTGCAACAATGGGTGAAAATAGTATAGCAGTATTGTTGTCACTTGGAATGATTGGTTTATTAGCACCTATGTTCTTTATTGCATCGGCCGGAATACTTATGTTGGCAGGTGCAATTGCAGTAATGAGTGCGGCTTTGCTTGGAGCAAGTATAATGAGTATGTTCTCAAGTGATGATCCATTTGCGATGTATATTAATTTAGGTGAAAATGCAGATAAATTAGATAAGGCTGCCAATGGTCTTAAAAATATTGCTTGGTCTATGTCTGCTTTATCAAATGTAGATGCAGAAGATATTCTAGGGGACATTGCAGATGGTATGGAAGAACTATTTGACGAAATTGAAGATATAGAAATTGATGCAATAAATAAGTTCGTTTCTATCGGAACTAGTTTTGGTTTGATTGGTGCTGGAATGAACGAAATCAAAACTGGAATTGGTCCATTTAAAGAAATGCTTACATTAATCAGTGATCCTGCTAACTACGAGGCCGCAATTGTCGGTATTAACTCATTAACTCTTGCTTTAACTGATTTGTGTAGTGTAATTCAAAGTTTAGGTGAATCTGAACTAGGAATCTTGGAAGTATCATCTGCCGAAGGAGGAGGAGGAGAAGCTCCTACCACCCAAGAAATGGCAGGAGGAGGTGCTGGTGCAGTACCAATGACCACTGTGGTTCAACAAGTTGCATCTGTACCAGCTACATCTGGTGTAGCAATGAATTCTGCCGGTGGAGCAAGTAGCAATGGAGTTGAAACCCGACTTGATGAATTAATTTCATTAATGAAGTCTGGAAAGATAGGTGTTAACTTAGATGGTAAAAAAGTAGAGTCACAACTTGCGAAAACAGCACCATAATCTTTAAAAAAAATATATAGTTATATTTATATATAACATGGCTACACCTAGTTGGATTTCAAATATGTTTCCCGATCTCTTTAGTAACGGAGGACCAAAACCTAAGCCAAACGGAGAATTCACAGAGTTTACTGATCAAAGCAGTAGAACTAGTATGAAGTCAGGACGTGGATCAATGGAAGAAAAACTTGATCGTGGTCAAACTATATATCGTGACGGAGCTCCGGTTCCTGGAGGAACATCAAAAAGTATCGATGACCAAACAAGAAATTTAGATGACAGAGGTACAGGTCAAGGTGTTAATTTTTTCGGATATGGAAATACAACAAAGAAAAACCCATTTCTAAGTGGAAAACGTTCTGATGAATTGAATATAACCACAAACGCCAATTCAACTGGCCAGGTGGAAATCGGTGGATTTACCACAAAAAGCACTCCAATGATGGATTCTGATTATGGAAACGGAAATGTAAATTCCGCATCTGAGAATAGTTTTTATCGTAATAAAATGGATGTTACGAAATATGGAGATCAATACAAAGCACTTGGTAATCCGAATATAATTAGACTTACTCTTGGAGGTGAAGCAACAGAGAGACAAGAAGTTAAACCAGCAATAAACGGTGACCCACTTGGTTCAGTTCCACGGAAACTACCAAACTCAGATACGCAATTGGCAGGTCGTGGTAAAGGTGGTGGAGATGCGTGGTTGAGCAAGTATTATTTTGATCAAACATATGGTGATCCTTATTCTCCTGTTAACATTGAGTCAAAAGTTGCGTATCCTGCACAAGGAAATGTTGCATCTGATAAATATATAACTCGTTTGCAAAATACTACCAACGAATCTCTTGATAACATTAGTGTCAGTAAACTAGGTGGACAACTTGATAAGTCATCGGGTGGAGGTAAAAACCAATCTTCGTCTGAAAAAAATATCATTCGTACGGTTACAATGAGTGGTACATTACCTGCACATAAAGGTGGAGGTATGGTATCAGGTGCATTGCAAATTGATAGTGGTAGTTTGTCTAACGCATCTCCGTTGTTGTCTGGACGAAGTGATATATCACCTGAACTAAACAAAAATTTTAAGGACATGGTATCAAACGGATTGTATGATACTCCAACAAGTGAAGGAAGAGACGGTAGTTCCGATAACTTAATTAACGGAAAACTTGACAAACTTCCTAATGATAAGCAGTTTGCTTCTAAAATTTCATCTAGACTCGGCATGGGTCTCGATGCTAGACGAAATGCTCCGTATCATCCCAATCCATCGAAACCACCCAACATACCTGGACAAGACGAACTCACTCCTAATTCAGAAGAAAATTCACTTCCAAGAAGCAAGCAAATTTCGTATGTTGATGGTGTAGGTAAATCAACGGGAACCGTAAGTCTGGAAGATTCACTGGAACAATTCAATAAAGATTATAGTCAACGATTAAAAAGTATAGGAGAACTAAATTCACAAGATGATTTGAAAGTTTCTAATGACATCAAAAATTTAGTTGATTTAAAAAAATTCGCAGATGACTCGTTTGAGAGAAGAACCAAAGAAGGACCAAGTTCGGGTGCTGAAGTTAAAACTTATGGTCAAAGATTTTATGATAATCCACTTCATTTAAACAAACGAAAACTTCCAAATTATAGTGGAGTTCCTAGTGGAGAAAACCCAGTAGACAATCCGAGAAAAGACCCATTTAATATAAGAGGAGTGCTTGACGCAGAAAATCATTCATTATCAGCTGAACCAGATTTCGCATCGGAGGATTTTATTCCTTTGTATTTCCATGACTTGGTAAATAAAAAATATATCCCGTTTCGTGCATTGATACAAGGTACAACCGATCAATCTGATAGTAAGTGGTCTTCTACTCAATATTTAGGCCGTGCAGACGAAGTTCATGTATACACAGGATTTACACGAACTCTGAGTATAGATTTTCAAGTAGTTGCACTTAGTGTTGAAGAACTACATCCAATGTGGCAACGAATAAATTATATGGTCGGTTTAACACATCCTGCCAAATACACAGAACATGATTTCATCGTTCCTCCATTCGTGAGATTTAATTTGGGTGACATATACAGAAATCAACCTGTACTGATCACATCAGTTTCAACCTCGATTCCGTCTGAAGTATCATGGGAACTTGTAAACAATGAAAAAAATAATGGAACACTCGAAAGAAATAAATACGAATACGCAAACGGAGATATTAAACGAAAAGATGTCAAGGTGGCAAGATATCCAACTTCGTGTAATTTGCAAGTTTCAATGATAGTATTACAAAAACATAGTCCCGAAACAAAGCAAAATCACTTTGGAGATAGTCCACTGCATAGTGATGGTAAAGGAAATTCTACCTTCAATGAAACTTTATCAACTTACACAGAAACATCTAAGGCTACACCTCCAAGTAAAGACGAACAAAGTTCTAGAAGTCGTGGACTAACGGCAGACACAGATGCAAAATCACAACGCAGTGCAGACGAACGAGCAGGTGCGTTGTCAAAAAGTTCTAGAAGACAAGCACTTCAAAATTCTCTCGGTGGTCCTTTTAATTTATGAGATATACAAACACAAATACAAAAAAACTAGATTCTGGAAAAACAGCTTCCGAGACAACTTTATTATCTAAGTTTAAAGAAAGACCAACTGATGTTTATTTGGTGATAGTTGAACGAACCAGATTAGACCATCTATCTCATAAATTTTATGATAATCCAAATTACTGGTGGATTATTGCTCTTTCAAACGACATAAAAGGAACTATGTATGTTCAACCTGGTACCAAAATAAGATTACCTGCAAATATAAACGAAGCAATGGTAGATCATTCTAAAATAAATAATAGATAGGCATATATAGATATGATACCAAAAAGTGTTAGTGGGTTGTTAAAAAAGAAAGCATCAGACATGATGCCATCTGGATTTGATTTTGGTCCACAAGAAAAGGAAGAAGAAGATTCTGACATTTCAAGTTTTTTAGATAATAAGGATTTGAATCCGTTTTCTAAAATGAATAAACCGGATGCAAATTCAGTTAAAGACTTAATATCAGGTGGAGGAAGTTCAGGTGGAGGTGGTCTTGCGGGTGGATTTTCAAGTATGGTTGGAGGAGCTCTTGGTGCATTTGGACTGAGTGGTGGTTCGGCCAAAGATTTTAACGAAAAGATAACAAGTGAAACAACCGCATCGGGTGGTGAAAAACCTTTACATGAAAGTAAAGACTCGGCAAAAGTAGAATTGCTATCAGAACAAGCTGACCCACCACCAAAAGGAACTCCGATGGACGAATCGTTTCCGTCAGGAAACGCATCTCAATTCGGAACAACACACATCCGACCTTGGGTTCGGCATGAATTCATGAGACGAGAACGAAACATCGGTATGAATTATACTGACAATGGAGAATATTCATCCCACTCAGGAGCTCCTATGGCCGGTGACGATGGTGAATTTTCTGAAAGTTATGAAGATACATTATATCGTGGTCCAAAAACAGCATGGATGCGTGTAGTTTCTAATTCAGTTGCTCCGGATCCAGATGATCCGACTGGAAGTAAACACATTTACGGATTTGAACTAGGTGGAGTTGCAAACTCAAATGCCAACACAGAAAGTGGTGCTGACCGATATGATTCGTTTGAGCAAATGTATGGATTTGATAAAAAAACAGGACAAGGAACAGGAAAAACATTCATGGGTTGGGGATATGATTCATCTGATAAGGGGAAAAAAATTCCTCATATGGTTGAAGAAGCAGATTTTTTTCATCGACCTTCACCGGGTATAAACTCAATCAAGTCAGAAGACAAAACACCAGGTGCAAATATCCGAGAAACAACCATATCATTTACTGTATTTAGTCGGTCACAACTTGATTATATAGATGATTACTTTTTTAAACCAAGTTCAACTATGATTGTAGAGTGGGGTTGGAATACATATCCAAGAACCAACGCAGTAGATTATAGTATATTAGGTGACATTCCTGTAATGAAAAAAGGAAGTGAAGTTAAAAAAGACAAACTATTGGATAAGGTTAATTCACTTAGACTCATACATGAACAAAAAAAAGACCGATTAACATACAAAGATTTAGAAGACGATGTAGAGTATTGTACAAAACGGGGAACTGGATTACTTGCATTATGGAATGATGCAGTTCATGTTAATAACAAACTAAAAGCTGGAAAAGGAAATTATGGATTTGCCGTTGGTGCGGTTAATAGTTATAGTTTTAATTTACGAGATGACGGTGGATATGATTGTGAAGTCAAGATATGCTCAATGGCAGCTTTTGGTATGATGACAAGTAATGATTCTTCTGCTAAAAAAGGTAAAAAAGAAAAAGATAAAAAGAAGGATCAAAACAAAGAAGACTTTAAGTATTTTATTGAAAACAAGTTGGATGAAATTCTTGCAGACGAAGGAGATGGAAATGATTGGTGGGATTGGGGAGATTCTGATGATCAAGAAAAACACGCTGCTAAAATGGCCAGTTCTGCGTATGGAAGATTTTTCCAATTTGATCAAAGTATTGGAGGTAAAGACGCATGGCACTCTGATCGTGAAGATTGTTATATAACATTTGGTTATTTTATAGATATTGTTAATTTCTTTTTCTCAAAAAAAATGTCCGATTCAAAGGCCCAAGTTTTTCAATTTTCTGTGGGAGGTTGTAGGTGTGTTGCCCATCCTAATATAAAATCAACAGACGGAAAAGTGTTGCTTATACCAAATGCGATGTCACCTAGATACAATAAAGCAAAAAGTGGTGGATATAAAATGGGTGAAGGCAGTTACAAATCAGATGTAGAAGGAGTTATATCAGATGAATTATTTTCATCCGACACCTCTGGCAACGTACAAGATAGTTTTTTACAGGTGGTAAGTGCCGAAATAAATGAAGACGGGGGAAGTGCCAAGGTCAGATCATTAAGTGATGCTTTAAATGCGTCTCCACGTGATGATTTGTTTAGTTTGTTGAGTGCAGCTGCCAAACGAGCAGTTGAAAAGGGTGATTTACCTGACGGTGTCACCGAGTGTATGGTTAGACCGTTTCCTGATTATGCTACAATAGATAAACAATCAACTGATGGATTTAGTGGTAGAATAAAAGATTTGTTTATCAACTATAATGTAATAAAAGACTCGGTTATAAACGGCCAGAATATAAAACAGATAATTAAAGATGTATTGAAAAAGGTATCAACTGCAGCTGGAGGGATATGGGATTTTGATTTAGTAGGAGCAGATACAGCAACCGCAAATAGCACCACGATTTTAATTGTAGATAAACGATATGCAGGTTTAACTAATACATACGATTTGCAAAAAGAATCCCAAACTTGGAAATTTAAATCACACACTAAGAATAGTATCGTTAAATCATTATCTTTGGATATATCAATCTCCGATGAAACTGCAGCTCAGGCAATGTATCCTGAAGAAGAGCAAGGATCACAAGCAAACTTTCATTCACGTGGACGAAAAGACAGAATTTTAGATGGAACTGCTCAACAAATCGAGGCCTCCAAACCCGATAAAGATAAACCACCGGAAGATGAGGACGAGGACGAAGATGACATAGAATCGGAAGAAAAATTCATCATCGGGCAACGCGTAGGTGCCCGTTGGATTGACATAGAATGTGTTGATCCGGATAAAAACAGAATGTTGAGTGGTATGAAAAAGGACAACAACAAAAAGAATAGTGTCAAAAACAATATTCCACTTGATGGATGTGAAGTGTCACTTGAATTAGACGGAATAGAAGGAGTGCGAATACTTGACGTATTTACGTGTACTGGTGTACCAACAAGATATTATATGAATGGTCATTGGAGAGCACAAGAGGTATCACATGAAATATCAGACAATGATTGGAAAACAACAATAAAGGGTGAGTATCTACCAAGTCCAGATACAACTAATAAAGATGGATAACGAAAAATACGGTGAAGATATAGTTGAATCAGCTGCCTACAAGTTGTTGCTAGATCGATCAGGATCGTTGAAATCTAATGTTTTTAAAGCTTTTCCAACTGATAAAGTTATTACTCCATCAAAAGATGACTATGATAAAGGTATGATGACACGATACTTTGTTGCCAAGTCAAATGATATGCATTCTCAGATTTTTGAAGTAGATGCGTCTGGATATAAGCAATTTCAAAAGAACCCATTTTATGTTGTTGCTCAAATGAGATGGAAAATTACAGGTCCTGTTAGAAGTGTATATGATCGTGGTATTTTAAAAAATCGTGGAGTAACTGATTTTAATATGGTGTCGTATGAACAAATTCAACTAACGATGCCTAAAATTGACACCAAAATATCTTCGTTACTTCAATTTTACAAATCAGATTGACAAACGGAGTTCGATATAGTATATTAAGTGAATGTCAATTTATGTTGAGTCGTTGAATGATTTACAAGAATATCAATCAATTGTAACACACGGAACTTGTTTTTTTCATTTTATATACAATGAAAAAATACATCCTTCAAAAACTTCACCTATTGTGTTGTTTGTTCACCACTTTGATACACATGAGACATATGTATTTTCGTTTTCTCATCCTGATATAATTTGTATTAATCCAGACATTTTACAAATTGTACTGAATGTTCCGTGTAAAAAACTAATTTTTGACAAAAAAAATGCCAGACATTTTGCAAACTTGAATAATTTTATTGATATCAAGTTTGATAATTATGCAAAGACATTAAACGAATTGTATGTTAAATTACCAAATGTAACTGACATAAGATCGTGTCCAATTATGATCATTAAAAAAAGTTTCAACGATACCTTGGAACTTTTAAAAAATAAAATAGAATATGTTGATATAGAGCAATGTGAGTTTGAAGACGATTTCTCAAAGCAATTATCTATGATTGAGTCAAATGGCATTCATGTTGATAGACGCACATTTAATTTAGCAGATCATGTGGTAATTGATGAACAAGATTGTGTACATAGTCAGTACAATATGCTTACCCCAACCTACAGACCAAGCAACCGATTTGCAAAAATCAATTTTGCAGCTTTGAATAAAAAGAAAAATGAAAGAGATTGTATTTGTAGTAGGCACGATGAGGGTGCGATAGTTATGATTGATTATGAAAGTTATCACTTACGACTATTTGGAACTCAGGTTGGATTTGATTTACCCAAAACATCTTTACATGAGTATCTTGGTTGTTTGTATCACGACAAAGATACACTAACAGAAGAGGAATACGAACTTTCAAAAAAGATAACTTTTAATATAATGTACGGAGGAGTGTCTGATGATATTAAAGAAAATATTCCGTTTATGAACCAGATCGCATTGTATGTAGAAAAATTGTGGAGAGAATATAATTCACTTGGATATGTTAAAACGTGGTTTTACAAAAAGAAACTTAGAAAATCTACATACGGAGAATTAAATCCATATAAACTTTTTAACTATGTATTACAGAATGCCGAAACAGAACGAAATTGTTTAATGATGAAGAAAATTAATGAAGAAATTAAATCTACCGACATTAAATTTATTTTATATCACTATGACGCATTTATATTTGATATGAAATTTTCCGACTTTCATTATGTTGAAAATATTAAAAATTCATTGATAGATGATGGAATGTATCCTGTGAAAATATACGCAGGTGGTAACTACGGAGATTTAAAATTAATCAATGTTTAGAACTTCGAGTGATATTTATATACATATATTAATTTTTAAATGGTTATATAATTTTATGAAAACACAGCTCCTTTGCACATTCTCCGATATAAAAAATTACAGAAACGTTGCAGGAAATATAGATACATTCTACAAAATAGTTTTTGGTAAGATATATGTTTTACAAAACACAGATGATGTTGACGAAGTGTTGCTGACATATAATATAGATGCTACTACATCACCATCTAACTCTTTCTTTCCAAACACAATAAGTGTTCACAGAAAAAAAGATTCCAACACACTATACACAATAAATTCATTAAATGAGTTGATTAAAAAACTCAATAATGATGTGTTGGACACACATTTTTTAGTAAATTGGAAAGATTACTTCAATTCAATATTACTAACTGATCCGGTGCATGGAGTAAGAATTGTACCAACAAAACTACATCAAATAATAAAAATTTGATTTAATATTTGACTCACTAACAAAAAAAATATAAGGTAATGGTTATGGAAAATAAAAAGAGACACGAAAAGCAAACAGAAAAGAGTAAAAACACTCTCGAATCGTTAATTAGGTCTGACAATGATGATTCAGTAAAAACATACGAATCTTTGAATTGGACAGGTACTTTTTGGGATTACATTGAATTGTTGGAGCAGAATCCAAAGATTGCTCGTAATTCGTATCAAAGATTGTACGACATGGTTATGTCACATGGTACAGAAGAATTTACATATTGTAAACGTAAACACATCAAATATAAATTCTTTGAAGGTCTCGGCGATATTTCTATTTATGGTCTAGAAGAAAACTTGATGGAGTTTATGGATATTTTAAAAAGTGCAAGTCGGCACTACGGACCAGAACGAAGAGTTATATTATTACATGGACCTGTAGGTAGTAGTAAGTCAACAATTGTAACTGCACTCAAGAAGGGGCTAGAGCATTACACCCGAACCGAAGAGGGGTCATTGTACTCTTTTAGTTGGAAACTAACTGATAAAGACGGCAATGACATCGTAGTTCCATGTCCGATGAACGAAGAACCTTTAAAACTTTTACCTGACGAGGTTCGTACTGAAATTATCAGTAATCTAAATTCCAAAGCATCTGATGACGATTACAAATTGAAATTGGATGGTGCGTTGAATCCAGTAAACGAGTTTTACTACAATCAACTCATGGAAATGCACAAAGGTGACTATCGTAAAGTGCTTGAACATATTGTTATACGTCGTGTGTCTCTATCCGAAAAGAATCGTGTCGGCATTGGTACGTTCCAACCAAAAGATGAAAAATCACAAGACGCAACTGAACTCACAGGTGATATCAATTACCGAAAGTTAGCAGAGTATGGAAGTGAAAGTGATCCACGTGCATTTGATTTTGATGGTGAGTTTTTGGTTGCTAATCGTGGACTTATTGAATTTCAAGAAATTCTCAAGTTACAAACCGAGTTTCTATATGATCTTCTTGGAGCAACTCAAGAGCATCGTGTTAAACCACGTCGTTTCAACCAAGTACCAATTGACGAAGTTATTCTTGGTCATACTAACAATGCTGAGTTTGAAAAGTTAACCAACAATAAGTTCATGGAAGCACTTCGTGATAGAACAATTAAAATCGACATTCCTTATCTTTTGAAGATTGACGAAGAAAAGAAGATTTATGATCACTTCTATAATACAAGCACCGTAAACAAGCATATTGCTCCTCATACAACTTATTTGGCTGCGTTATTTGCAGTTGTAAGTCGTTTAGAAGAAAGTTCCAAGCAAGATATGGGTATCATTCAGAAAGCAAAACTTTACAACGGCCAAAGTGTGCATGGATTCACAGATGAACACGTAAAGGAAATGCAAGAAGAATCTCCGAAAGAAGGATTATATGGTGGAGTTTCTGCACGATTTATTCAGAATCAGTTTTCCAACGCAATCGTCAATCCTAGAATGGGTGCAAAAAGTTTGAATCCGTTTATGTTGTTTGCTCAAATTCGAGAAGGCCTTAAAAGTTATAGTGGATTCAATAACGAAGATGACAAAAAGAATATGATGGAACGACTTGAGTCTGTAGAAAAAGAATACGATAGAATTGTTAAACGAGAAGTTCAACAAGCACTTAGTAGCAGTGAAGAAGCAATAAAAGCAACTTGTACAAACTATATTGATAACATCGTTGCGTATATTCAAGACGAAAAAGTTACTAATCTGGTTACCGGTAAAGAAGAAACTGCAAACGAACAACTTATGCGTAGCATAGAAGAAAAAATTGGTATTTCCAATGGCATGAAGGACGATTTCCGTAGAGAGATTATGAATTACATGGGTGGACTTGCCGCTAAGGGTAAAGAGTTTAAATACGACTCTAACGAGCAATTATACAAAGCACTTGAAAAGAAGTTGTTTGAAGATACCAAAGATAGCATAAAGTTATCTGCTCTTGCTCAAGATACCGCAACTGTTGTTGACAAAGAACTTCTTGAAAAGATTGATGCTTTGAAGCAACGACTTATTACTTCATTTGGATATGATACAGATAGTGCTTCAGATGTTCTTACTTATGTTGGAAGTATTTTTGCGAGAGGTGATGCGGACGAAGACGAAGATTAATAGTCAACGAATACATCATTATGCCATCACGCAGAATCAGAGAAGACCACGGTGAGTACAGAGATATCGTCAAGGGAAATGTTGACGAGAAACTCAAAAAGCACATCAAAGGTGGTCAAAAAATAACACGAAGAGGAAAAGACTTTGTTGTTGTTCGTGTACCTCATGTAGAACTTCCAAGTTTTCGCTACGGAGCTCCATCCGATGGTGGTGGTATTGGTAACGGAGAGGCTGGTATAGGAGACGAGGTAGGTGAAGGACCACCTCAAGGGCAGGGTCAAGGTGGCCAACCTGGTGAAGGTGGTGAAGGAGAGGGTGACGGTCACGACATTGATGTGGGTATAAGCATGGATTCTTATTTTGATATGATCGGTGAAGAACTGCGTCTACCAAATCTTCTGCCCAAAGAAAATGGGGAAATGATCAAAGAAAAAATCAAATGGAATCGTATTGCTAAAGTTGGAAACAATAGTTTATTACACAAACGAAAAACTCTAAAAAATGCATTCAAACGATTAATAGCATCAGATGATTATGATCCTAAAGATTTGTCTAATTTTTATCCTATTAAAGATGACAAAGAGTTTAGAAGTTGGAGTTCAGTTGAAGTACCTGATACAAACGCCGCAATCTTTTTTGTATCGGATATATCTGCAAGTATGGATGATGAAAAACGTTCGTTGATTCGTGAATTATGTTGGTATCTTGAAAATTGGATTGAACGATTTTACCAAGAAACTCAAATCAAGTATATCGTCCACGATCACCATGCACAAGAAGTTGATAAAGAAAAGTTCTACAAATACCAAAGTGGAGGAGGAACAAAAATCAGTAGTGCATTTGAATTGGTAAACGATGTAATTGAAAAAGCATTTCCCTTGAATGAATGGAACATTTATGTATTTTATTTGAGTGATGGAGAAAACTTTGGTTCTGACAATGATTTGTGTGTTGAACATTTAAAAAAAATGCAGACTTATGCAAATCTAGTAGGAATAACAGAAGTTAAAGCAGTAAGAAGTTGGGCAACATTTCTTCCCCATATTCAATCACAACTTACAACGGGGAATCTAGACCCTAACAAGATAGTAACCGCATCAATGCAGGATGGTTCGGATGTTTTTAAAACACTTCAAAAGTTATTAACACCTGCCGGAGAAGAAGTACCTTTTTAATATTATGGGAATTGCATGGGAAGTAGATAGTTTAAACGAAGGAGTATGTCCAGAGTTGGCAGCTCTTATACCTGAATGCTTAAAGGCGTGTTACGATAATGGACTTGATCCATATCCGTTGTGTATTGAAGAATTTGATGCAGATGAAATAGTTGAGATTGCCGCTTATGGTGGTTTTCCTGTTCGTTATCCACACTTTAATTTCGGACAACAATTTGAGCAATTGCATCATCAGTATCACTCTGGTATGGGCAAGATTTATGAGATGGTTGTAAATACCGATCCAACTTATATGTATCTTCAACGAAACAATCCTATCGTTGATAATCTTACCGTTGTTGCACACGCAACTGCACATAGTGATTTTTTCAAAAACAACATTATGTTCAAGCACACGAATCGTAATATGATGAATGTGATGGCAAATCATAGTGATAAAATTCGTATGTATATGGATCGGTTTGGTCGCAAAAAAGTTAAAGACTTTTTGAATGCAGCTCTTGCAATTGATGATTTAATTGATCCATCACTTTGTTATCGTGAAAGTAATTTAAAGAAAGCAACTAAATTCAACTTTGAAGATCGTCAACCAAGAGAACACGTTTCTCGTATGGAAACGAAAGAATATATGCAGAAGTATGTTAATCCTGCACATTATATTGAAAAGCAAAGACGAGAGCGTGAAGAACGAACAAAGTTAGCAGAAAACAAATTTCCACTTCGACCTGAACGAGATATTATGTTGATGATTATCAACCATTGTCGTTTAGAACCCTGGCAACAGAATGTGCTTAGTATGATTCGTGATGAATCTATTTATTATCGTCCACAAGGAATGACAAAAGTTCTCAACGAAGGATGGGCAAGTTATTGGGATTCTTATATCATGGCAAGTTGTAACTTTGCGGGAGACGAAGGAATCTTTGATTACGCAAAACACCACGCAGGAGTTCTTGGTGGAAAATACAATATGAACAATCCATATAAACTTGGAAATACTTTATTGCGTGACATCGAAGATCGTTGGAACAAAGGAAAGTTTGGTAAAGAATATGAAAATTGCGACAACGGAGATGAAAAAAGATATTGGAACAAACATCTTGGTCTTGGTCGTGAAAAACTTTACGAAGTTCGTGAAATGTATAATGATGTAACATTTCTTAATGAATTTTTCACAAAAGATTTCTGTGAAAAATATGAATACTTTGAATATGCACTTGATAAATCAACCAACAAATATGTAGTTGTAAGTAAAGACTACAAATCAATCAAACAGAAGTTAGTTGAACGTCATGTTAATATGGGACGACCTGTCATATACATGGAAAACATGAAATACAAAAATACAGAAATTTTACTTAGACACGATTTTGATGGCAGACCACTTGATATTAAATACGCAACGGGTACAATGGCATACCTTCATGAGATTATGAAAAAACCAATTAACATCCTTACATACGATGTAGAATCAGAAGGATATGGAAATGAAAAAGAGTCAGTTGAAGTAGAAGTTCGTTATCGTTACAATAATGGAGAAATGAAACGATACGAAGGTGGTAAAGTTTGATAAGTGAGTCCAAACACAAATCAAGTATATCAATTAGATAATTTAGAGTTACTTGGTAGATTAGATACCGAGTCTATAAATTTAATTTATTGTGACATCTTATACGGAACAGGTAAAAAGTTTAAAGATTATCAAGATTTACCGGCTGAACGACATACCATAGATTCTCATTATATTCCTCGGTTACATGAAATGAAACGAGTATTGAAATCAAACGGAACAATTTATTTACAAATGGATTTACGTATAGTTCACTGGATTCGCATGATTATGGATAATGTGTTTGGATATGAAAATTTCAGAAATCAAATTGTGGTAAAGTTTAATATAGGTGGTCGTGGCAAACGAGAGTTTGCCAAAAAGCACGATTACATTATAGTGTATACAAAATCTGATGAATTTGTGTTTAATGATCTTGATATACGAGTTCCGTATAAATCTGTCATAAGCAAAAAACAGACTAGACCTAATATTACCGAAGAGAAATTAAAAATTGGAACGATACCTACAAATGTTTGGGATGATATTCCATCTGGATTAAAAGTGAAGAAGGCAACTGACTATTATAGTGAGAAACATCCTAAGATTTTAGAAAGAATTATCAAAGCAAGTAGTAACGAAGGTGATGTGGTAGGTGACTTTTATTGTGGAAGTGGCACTACGTTGGCAGTTGCCAAGTCGTTGAATCGCAACTTTATCGGTTGTGATATTAATGCAGATGCTGTTCGTATTTCCACCGAACGAATGTTGCAAAAATAGTTCAAATATTTGTCTTGAAAACGACACAAAATTGAGTTAGAATATATTTATATATAAGCATTAATTCGTTAATGTTTATCACACACACAAGCACACAAAAATCTATTAATAAATGACTAATAACAATAATAACTTAAATGCCTACGGCATTCGATTGGAGGTACTAAAAAACGCAAAAGAGATGGTTTGGGACTCTTGGCATATGGAAAACAATGAAGCAAAAGATAGTGCTACATTTGAGAAAATTCCATACGAAATTCCACCACTTCCAACTACGCAGGATGTTTTAGCAACTGCAGCTGAATTTTACGATTTCGTACAAAATCACGGAAAAAATTCTTAATAAATATAATTCTTATTGACTAATGTCGAAACGAATAGTATTATATTAAGAATATTATTAAACAATAAAAACAATAAAAACTAAGGAATAAAAAATGGCAATTGACCTAGACAAAATCAAAGCAAAACTTACCAATCTCTCTCAGAGTAATAACCGTAAGAATTATCAATGGAAACCTCAACCCGGTAAGCAACAGGTTCGTATCGTACCTTATATGCATCAACCAGATAATCCCTTTATTGAACTATATTTTCATTATGGTATCAACAATCGGACTTATCTTTCTCCCAAGTCATTTGGTCGTCCTGACCCAATCGTAGAGTTCGCAGAAAAGTTGACTCGTAGTGGAGATAAAGATGATTATCGCATGGGACGTTCCCTTATGCCAAAAATGAGAACTTTTGTTCCAGTCATCGTTCGTGGTGAAGAAGCAGAAGGAGTTCGTTTTTGGGGATTTGGTAAAGAAGTTTACCAAGAACTATTGGGAGTTATTGCAGATCCCGATTATGGAGACATTACTGATCCGACCAACGGAAGAGACATCACTATTGAGTTTCTTTCTGCGGAAGAAGCAGGTAGATCATTTCCCAAGACTAACATTCGTGTTAAACCAAATACAACACCTGTATCTGACAATAAGAATATTGCTGATTCAGTTGCTAACAATCAAGCAGAAATTACTGAAATCTATCAAGAACTCGGTTATGATGACTTGAAAGATGCACTTGAAAAATGGGTGAGTGGAGAATCTGAAGAAGATGCTCCACCTGCGGAATCAGTTGGTTCTAATAAAGTAGTTGTTGAGTCAACACAACAAGAAGTAAAGCAACCAACGGTTGCAAGTGCAACTTCTGAACAAAGTAAACCAAACGCAACTTCCACCGAAGATGTTGAGGCTGCTTTTGAAGAGTTGTTCAAGTCTTAAAGAAGAAAAAAAGAACCACACGTGTGGTAGGGCAACTCCCTACCACACAGGTTCGCAAAATAAAAATTATTAAATATGGCAAAGAAAAAAGAAGTAAAAGCAACAAGTAAGTCAGATGACTTGGCAAGTGTTCTCGCAGATAGTTTAAATACTGCATATAAAGATGAAGGCAAAGTTGCGTTCTTTTTAAGTGAAGGTGATGATCCTTCATTGATTTCAGATTGGATTCCGACAGGAAGTAGTGTTCTTGATCTTGCCATTTCCAATCGTCCTAATGGTGGAATACCAGCAGGCCGAATCACAGAACTTACCGGACTTGAACAAAGTGGTAAAAGTTTAATTTCAGGACACATTCTTGCGGAAACTCAAAAGAAGGGAGGTGTTGCGGTATTAATAGATACCGAGACCAGTGTATCCATTGAGTATTTAAAAGCAATAGGTGTTGATACTGACAAGTTATTGTATGTTCACGTTGATACGGTTGAAGATATATTCGCAACGATTGATAATATCATCGCAACGGTACGTAAATCAAACAAAGATAAACTCGTAACGATTGTAACAGATAGTGTATCAGCTGCATCAACTAAAATTGAGATGGCAGCCGATTACGCAAAGGATGGTTATGCAACCACCAAAGCAATTTTAATTAGTAAAGCAATGCGTAAGTTAACTTCAACAATTGGAAGACAAAAAATCGCATTGGTATTCACTAACCAACTTCGTCAAAAGATGGGAGTTATGTTTGGTGATCCGTGGACAACGAGTGGTGGTAAAGCACTTGCGTTTCACGCAAGTGTTCGCATTCGTCTTAAAAGTATGGGGCAAATTAAAAAAGGTGCAACCACGGAAGTTATCGGTGGAAAGTGCGAAGCAACCATTGTAAAAAATAGAATGGGCCCTCCACAACGAAAAGCATCGTTTGAAATTTATTTTAATCGTGGAGTTGATGATGTTGGAAGTTGGATAACCACACTCAAAACTCACAAAATCTTGAAACAGGGTGGTGCGTATTATTCATTTACAGATTCCAAAGGAAAAGACTATAAGTTCATGGCAAAAGAATTTCCTGAAATGTTGAAAGATGTAGAATTAAAAGAAGAATTGTATCAACATATATGCGACAATCTTATTATGGAATATCAATCAGCAAACAGTGTCATAGACGAAGATGTAGAGTTTACTGATAATGCTGAAATTGAAGATGCTGAATTGGCATCAGTTTCAAATGAGTGACAAAAAAAAGATATTTAGTTTATTTCAGGAGTTTTCAGCTGAACAAAAAGAAGAACTAGATGTAGATCGGAATATAAATTCTGATACACTTTTAATTGACGGCATGAACACGTTCATGCGGGTTTGGAGTATGTATCCAACCACGAACGACAATGGTGATCACATCGGTGGATATACCGGGTTTTTAAAAAGCATAGGTCACGCAATTAGATTACGAAAACCGACACGATGTGTTGTCATCTTTGATGGAAAAGGTGGAAGTGCAAGAAGACGCAAAATCTTTCCCGACTATAAAATGAAAAAGAATGTTCGGTTTCGGGTAAACCGTGCATTAAGTTTAGACTTGGATCAAACTGAAGAATCAAGTTCAATGAAGTATCAGATAGTTAAATTGATACAATATTTGAATATGCTTCCTGTTACTACTATATGTATGGATAATGTAGAGGCAGATGATGTTATGGCACTTCTCGCAAGATCATATTTCAGTGGTCTTGGTAAAAAGTGTACTATAATGAGTACAGACAAAGACTTTCTACAACTCGTTGACGAAGACGTAACGGTTTATAGTCCTACTAAACGAACAATTTATACTCCTGAAAAAGTTTCGTTGGAGTACGGAATTCATCCAAATAATTTTCTATTATACAGAACCATTGACGGTGATCGTGGAGATAACATAGATGGAATGAAAGGTGTAGGTGAAAAAAAACTCAAAACGGCGTTTCCTGAACTTGCAGAAACCACCCCATTGAACAGAGAAGACTTAATAAAAATTTCAGAAGATAAACTCAAAGAAATGCCTTTGTACAAAAACTTTTTAAAAGAAGATAATCAACAATTGCTAAAACGAAATTATGATCTAATGCAATTAAAAGATAGTATTCTTCCTGCGAGTATGCAGACCAAAATCTTTGATCATATTGATTCTTCAGTCACAGAACTTAATAAATTTGAATTTAGTAAAAAGTTCGCAGAAGATCAACTATGGGCAGCCTTTCCTAATCACCATAACTGGCTTATGGAAACGTGGACCGTTCTAAACAACTATGCAATTACAAGTAATTCGTAGTTTTTTTATAAATAGACTTGATTCATTTGGAATCATCTGATAAAGTTTATTAAATATGACGGAGACTAATAATAATAATGTGGACACCCTACAAAAGTTTGGGACTGCATTTCAAAGTAAAACAATTCGTGCTTTAATTGATGATAAAAAATTCTTGGATAGAACGCATGATATCATTGAAACGGAGTATTGGGAAAGTGAAGCACACAAATGGATTGTTGACGAAATTTTAACGCATCATCAAAAATACAAAAAGACTGCAACATTAGATGTATTCAAAATAAAATGTGATGACGTAGGAATTGATTCTTTAAAGGCTGCAATTGTAGATCAACTAAGAAATATATTTACACAAGTTGATTTGAATGATACCGAGTTTGTTAAAAACGAATTTTTAGATTTTTGTAAAAATCAAAAGTTGAAGAATGCAATTATGCAAAGTGTTGACTTTCTTAAAGGTGGTCAATACGATTCAATCAAACGAATTGTTGATGATGCTTTAAAAGCAGGAACTGCACGTGATATGGGTCACGATTATGCACGTGACATTGAACTTAGAATGTCAGAAACTGCACGTGATACCGTAGGTACGGGATGGGATGTAATTGATGATTTAACAAACGGAGGTTTGGGACCAGGAGAACTTGGTGTTATTATCAGTAGTGCCGGTGGAGGAAAAAGTTGGTGTTTGGCATCACTTGGAAAGTCGGCAATGAAAGCAGGTAAAAATGTTTTGCATTATACAATGGAACTTAACGAGTGCTATGTAGGTCTTCGTTATGATAGTTGTTTTACAGGTATTCCGTTTCAAGATATCGTTGAACATGAAGAAACTGTAAAAAATGTTGTAGCAAACATCAAAGGAAAACTTCTTATTAAAGAATATCCAACAAAAAGTGTAGGAGTTAGTACAATTCTTGCTCATGCAAGTTTAGCAAATACAATGGGGTATCCCGTTGATATGGTTGTGATTGATTATGCAGATATTTTATCTCCTGGTAATCACGGAAATAATGCCAACAGTTATGTTGAGCAAGGAGGAATTTATGAGGATCTCCGAGGCCTTGCGGGCGAACTCGGAGTACCTGTGTGGACTGCATCACAAGCAAGTCGTTCATCGTTAGAAGATAATATTATTGAAGCACAAAAAGTTGCGGATAGTTATCGGAAAATAATGACGGCAGATTTTGTGATAAGTTTGTCTAGAAAAGCAACTGACAAAGTCAGTAGCACAGGTAGATTTCATGTCATTAAAAATCGGTTTGGACCCGATGGTTTGACATTTCCAAGTAGAGTTGACACGTCTTCGGGTGTTATTGAAATATATGATGAAAAAAGTACAAAGGGTGCGGAAATAATGGTGGAAATGAGTGATTCTGAGAATGGCGCAAAGAATCTACTTAAATCCAAGTACGACCAAATGAACAGTAAAAAATCATATAATAACGAAGATGTGTCGGATATTGGGTAAAAAATTTAGTGTAGGTAGTATGTATTTTTACGAACATTTCGTAGAAATATTTTCTATAATATTAATATAATGTTTATATAAAATTCTAACAAAAGGTTACAAGTGAAAGTAAAAAAACGCAACGGACGTCTCGAAAATTTTAATGTTGATAAAATCAATATGTGTGCAGAGCGTGCGTGTAGAAATCTCGAAAATGTAAGTGCAAGTGAAGTGCTTATTGATGCAAAAATAAAGTTATACGATAAAGTAACAACCGATGAGATAGACAAATCTCTTATTATGAGTGCCAGGTCTAAAATTGAGTTTGAACCGAATTATACTTATATGGCCGCACGGATGCTTCTCAATACAATTTACAAGGAAGTATTTGGTGAGGGAGTAGACAGTGATGCGTTTGAACTTCAGTATCGCAAGAGTTTTATTACAAACATGAGAAAACTCGTTCGTGAGGAAATCTTAAACGAAGAACTACTTGAAAGTTTTGATTTACGTGAGTTGAGTGATAAACTCAATATAGACCGTGAAAAAGATTGGAAGTATCTTGGCATACAAACAATTTATGATCGTTATCTTTTGCATATAGAAGGACGTCGCATGGAAACACCGCAGGCAATGTGGATGCGTATTGCAATGGGATTGGCACTAAATGAGAAACCGGCCGAACGTCAAGCATACGCATTGAAGTTTTACGAAACACTAAGTCAGTTTGATGTAGTTAGTTCTACACCTACGTTGTTTAATAGTGGAACAACTCATAGTCAATTAAGCAGTTGTTATCTAAATACATTTGATGATTCCATTGATGGTATCTTTGATGGTATCTGGCAAGAAGCAAGAAAAAGCAAGTTTGCAGGTGGTCTTGGTTTTGACATCTCAAATTTTCGTGCAAGAGGAAGTTACATCAAAGGAACAAACGGAATCAATCAAGGGCCGGTTTACTTTTGGAAACTTTACAATGATATGCTCGTTGCAGTAAATCAAGGTGGAAAACGAAAAGGTGCGGGGTGTGCATATCTTGAAACATGGCACGCTGATATTGAAGACTTTTTAGCATTAAGAAAATCTGTAGGTGACGAACGAATGCGTTGTCACGATATGAATACTGCAAACTGGATTCCTGACTTGTTTATGAAGCAAGTTGAATCGGATGGTCCTTGGTATTTGTTTAGTCCAAACGAAGTTCCTGAACTTCACGAAACATTTGGTGAAAAATTTGAAAAGATTTATTGGGAATATGTGAAAAAAGGTCAAGACGGAGAACTTAGTGTTTTTCGTGAAGTAAAAGCAAAAGACATTTGGAAAAAAATGCTTAAAAGTATCTTTGAAACAGGCCATCCGTGGGTAACATTTAAAGACCCAAGTAACATTCGGTATAGTAATCAGCACGTAGGAACGGTGCATAGCAGTAATTTGTGTACAGAGATTCTTCTTCACACAAAACCAACCATTCACAATGATGATGGAACTCGTTCAGTTAAAGAATACGGAGAAACTGCAACTTGTAATTTAGCAAGTATCAACTTAAAACGTCATGTGGGAGTTGATAAGCACGGAGAAAAGTTTATTGATTATGGTAAGTTAGAAAAAAGCACAAAACTTGCAATGCGTATGCTTGATAATGTGATTGATCTTAATTATTATCCAACCGAAGAAGCACGTAAAAGTAATATGACTCATCGTCCTGTTGGATTAGGAACAATGGGTTGGCATGATATGTTTTATGAGTTTGGTGTAAATTACGGAAGTGGTGATGCGATTCGTATTAGTGATGAAATTTATGAAAACATTTCCTACTTTGCAATTGAGTCATCATCTGACATGGCAAGGGATCGTGAAACATATGAATCATATTCAGGAAGTCTGTGGGATCAAGGAAAATTCCCAATAGACACATATTCAGAACTTATGAAACTGCGTGGATCACCAAAGAAAGTTGATGTAAGAAAAGATTGGACTAAACTTAAAAAGAAAATTGCCAAAAACGGAATGCGTAACAGTAACACAATGGCCATTGCACCAACTGCAACTATTAGTTACATCGCAGGATGTTCACAGAGCATTGAACCTAACTTCGGAGTTATTTTTGTGTATTCAACATTAAGTGGTGAATTTACCATGATGAACGAATACTTTGTAAATGATATGAAGTCCGAGGGAATTTGGACAAAAGAACTTGCCAACCTTGTTAAAAGTGTAGACGGAGATTTGAATAAACTAAATGGTTCTATTCCTCAATGGATAAAAGAAAAATATGTAACTGCGTTTCAACAAGACCAATTTAAACTTATTGATTGTGCAGCTGCACGTCAAAAGTGGATTGATCAAGGACAAAGTTTAAATCTTTACAACGATAAAAGTAGCATGAAGTTTTTGAATGACATTTATTTTCATGCGTGGAGAAGTGGATTAAAAACAACTTACTATTTGCGTAATTTGGCGGCAAGTGCAATTGAAAAATCAACGGGATCAAATGTAGAAGAACACAATGCTGATAATACAGATACAGAAAATTCACAAGAAACCGAAGAACCTTCGTTGTGTAGTTTGGAAGCAAAAATGCGTGGTGAAACCTGTGAAAGTTGCCAATAGACATTAAACATTGACCTAAAAGTGCGTTTGGGTTAATATATATAAATATATTATTAATCTCATCCAGGAGGATATTTCAACATGAACGCAAGCAAACTTCTTTTAGTAGTGGCCTTATCGGCAATTTCAATTAACATTTCAACAGGAGCACCAAGTGCTAAACAAGTACGAGAAGTTGCAGACCATTTACAAGATGTATCGGTCACTATAAAAGCAAAAGCAAAGTATAGTAGTTCAGAAGGCTCTGGTGCTATGATCATTCGTGAAGTAGACGGAAAAAAAGTTACGTTTGTTTGGACGGCCGCACACGTTGTTGATAATCTTCGCAAGGTAAGAAGTGTTATTGAAGGTGGTAGACCCATTAAAATTGTGGAATTTGAAGATGCATCTATTGTAAAAGAACTCGTAGAAAAAGGCAGACGGGTTGGTGAAATGAAAATGGATGCGAAAGTAATCAAATATTCAGATTACAACGATGGTCACGATTTGGCACTTCTTATGGTTCGTGCTACTGATTATGCGAAAGAAGGAGTTGAATTTAATTTAAGTGATGCTAATGATGGTATTGTACCAATTGGAACAAGTTTATTTCATGTTGGTTCGTTGCTTGGTCAGATGGGTGCAAACTCAATGACAACTGGTATCATTTCTCAAGTAGGAAGAACACTTGATAAATACGAATACGATCAAACAACGGTTACTGCATTCCCAGGAAGTTCAGGAGGTGGAGTTTATTTGCAAAATGGAAAGTATGTAGGAATGATTGTTCGTGGAGCAGGAGAAGGATTCAATTTAATGGTTCCTGTTCGTAGAATGAAAGCATGGGCAAAAAAGAATGATATTATGTGGGCAATTGATCCAAAGGAAGATATGCCAAGCATGGATGATATCCTTGGAATGCAAATTGAAGACTCTGGAGTTATTCGTAGTGCAGACGATGACGAGGACGATGAAAAATCAATTCAAAGGCATTTTCCGTTTCGCATTAAAATTCTTCCAAATCAACGAGAACGAAATCCGGAGAGAGTATTAAAACAATTACCTCTTGAAGATTTCACTCCTAAATTTGAGTTGAAGTATTGAGACTGATTAGGTCTATTTTAAAGGTTACATTTTTATTTTTATCACCCTTGGTGCTTTATTGTGCCAAGGGTGATGGGTTTATAAAGGAAGACGATAAAACTTGGATGGACATTATCGATCCAAGATTACAAGCATCATACGAAGCATACGAAAAAGATAAACGAGAAAAAGCAAAGTTTTCTAAAGACATTGCAAGATTTGCTACGTTAAAAAAATCACAATTAGATTTGGCAGTAATGGTTCATCAATACGACTTAAAAGGACCTCATTACGATCCGAATAAATTTGATGAATATACCAAGTGGATGAGAACATACGAAAAAGAAATTTCAATCGCACGGGACAATTATGATGCAGCTGCTTATGTCTTCTTTTTTGAGGAATTTGTAAAACTTACATTCAATCGTGCAGGTATGATAAATCCCGATTGTAAGATAAAAGATTGCGAATGTGCGACATATAAAAATTAAAACCAATATTTATAAAGATGGAATGTTTAAAAAAAATAGTCTGTAAAATTAAATGCTTTTTTGTTAAATGTTGCAAAGACAACAAATGTGAGTGTCTTTGTCACGACAAAAAATAATTTAATTACTTTACGTATACAATAAAGTGTGGTATATTGATTCTTTAAATAAGGAGAATTATATATGAAACATTTATTGATATTATTATGCGTAACCACCTTTGCATCGTGTGGTATTAAGGATAAGTTACTAAACTCATCTAGTGGTGCGTTTGGAGTACCCAAACAACCACCACAAAATACAATAAATGTAGTTGACGGTCCTGTTGTAAATCAACAAGTCCGACCAAACACATCCGATACTAAAATCAAACCAATAATACGACCAGATGCACAAACTAATACATCCAATGAACCTTTTGTTAATTGGTATTATGTGCTACCATTTGTTGGTCTTGTTATTCTCGGACTTCTTGTGTATCGTTTAAAACAACAAAATTTGAAATCATTATAAACCTTTTTAACAATTAAATCGTTATATATACTATTATGAAAACTGGTGAACTATTAGGAACAGAATCGGAGGGAGTAAATCAAATACTTCCTCATAAACATAAATGGGCTTGGGATCTGTATGAACAGGGTGTCAAAAATAACTGGGTACCAACTGATGTACCAATGACAACTGATGTACAAAATTGGAAATCCTCTCCCGATGATGCGTTAAGTGAAGATGAACGTTTGGTTATCAAGAGATGTCTTGGTTTCTTCGCAGGTAGTGAAAGTTTGGTTGCCAACAACCTTATGACATTATCTCAGTATATTACTGATCCTGAGTGTAGGCAGTATATGGCAAGGCAGATGTATGAAGAGTGTTTACACAACCACACGGTGGTTTATATATGTGATAGTTTAGACTTGGATATAGGTGAGGTATACGAAGCATATCAAACGGTTCCGTCTATCAAAGCAAAAGATGATTTTCTTATGGAAGTCACCGGAGGACTCAAATCGGCAAATATTGATACATCTACCATTGAAGGAAAACGGGAGTTGTATAAAGCTGCGTTTACATATTGGATTGTATGTGAAGGAACATTCTTTTTCAGTGGATTTGCAATGTTACTTGCATTAAGTGACAAGATACCTGGTATCGCAGAACAAATTCAATATACACTTCGTGATGAAAGTATTCACATCAAATTTGGAACAACTCTGCTGAATAAAATACGAGAACAAAATCCTGATTTAATGACCGACAAGTTTGAAACTGAGTTGACAGAAGTTTTGAAACGAGCAGTTGAACTTGAAATTGAATATGCTAAAGATGTATTACCAAGAGGCATTCTTGGATTAAATTCTGAAATGTTTGTTGAGTATATGCAGTTCATTGCAAATCGTAGATTGGAAAATCTAAATATGAAATATCGTTATGATAGTGATAACAATCCGTTTCCTTGGTTGAGTGAAGTTATTGATATTCGCAAACAAAAGAACTTTTTTGAAACAAGAGTCATTGATTATCAAGATGAATCTGCATTAGTTGACGATTTTTAATTGATATGTACATATATATAGTTAGTGGATTACGACCAAGAGCTATACGAAAACAGTTTATATTATCGTCACGTTGTGGATGAAACCAACGAAATTGATAAGCATAAATGGATTGAATCTGAAAAAGTCGGAGAAGATATAGGCAAAGACAAAGCAAGGTGGTCGTGGATATATAATCACAAAAACAATTGGCATTCTCACTGGATTTCAGAAAATCTCGATAGTTTAAACAATAAAACAGAATAGTTTTTATATTTATTCTGTATGGAGAACGATGAAAATATAACAGAACCTTCTGACGAAAAAAGGTTTCTTAGATTTTTACCAACCAATCCGTTGCGACATCTTAAACTACTTGTAGTAGTTCTATTACATTGGGCAGTTGTAATTGGCAACTTTAGTGCATTTTTTATACTTGCAGTTCAGGGATTAACACCGATTGGTTATCCTTGGTATGTATGTTTACCTTTATGTTCGTTTATTATATTAATTTCATTTTCAAGAGTATTAGATTGCCCAATGACACGTTATGAAAATAAATTAAGAGTGCAGATAGGTAAACCAACTATCAAGGGATTTATTGGTCATTATTTTCTGAAACCGTATGTTCGTAGGAAAATAAGAAAAGCACGTGAGATTAGAAAATCAAAAGAGCAAAATGAAAATAAAACTTAAAGATGCAATTGAATTTGCGAAGTGGGTATTTGAAAAAAATCAAGTACCAAGCAAATATTCAAGTGTATGTGCAGATGTATTATTAAGTGCTGATGAACTTGGATTTAAGTCTCACGGATTAAGCAGACTTGGTTATTATATAAAACGAATTCAAGATGGAGTGATTGATGTAAATGCAACTCCTGAAATTGTGCGTGACAACAAGGCTTGTGTAACGATTGATGGTCACAATGCTCTTGGTCAAATCGTTGGTAAATACGCAATGAATCAAGCAATTGCAAAAACTCAAGAACATGGAATCAGTTGCGTTGCAGTTAAAAATTCTTCACATTACGGAATCGCAAGTTATTATAGTCGGTATGCAACTGATCATAATTTAGTGGGAATGAGTTTTACAAACGCACGACCTGCGGTTGCACCATTCAACGGAGCAGAACCAAAAATGGGTACGAATCCATATGCAATCGCATTTCCATCCGATGAAAAATATCCATTTAGTATTGATTGTGCAACATCAGTTTATCAAAGAGGTGACTTGGAATTAATGGCAAGAAAAACACCAGACAACTATGTTCCAAATTGTGCGATAGTTTCTCAAAATGAAAATCTTACATTCGAAAGATCACTGCGTTGGTTGGAACGGGGAATAGCAGCGTTGACACCAATTGGGGGCCATAAAGGTTCTGGATTAAGTATTGCAATAGAATTAATGTGTTCGGCATTTCAAAGTGGTGCTTATATGAGCAAACTAAGTGGACTTTACGAAGGAGATACCAAAAACCCAAATTATGATATTGGTCATTTCTTTATTTGCATTGATCCAGAAAACTTTGCAGACTTAAAAGATTTCAAAAAAAATGTTGGTGATGTGATGCGTGAAATAAAATCAAGCAACAGTATTAAAGGTGAAGAAATTTTAGTTCCAGGAGAAGTAGAATATAATACATCTATCGATGTTCATAAAAACGGAATCGAAATTTCAGATGTGTTGCTTGAAGAATTAAAAAAACTTGGATTTGATTCATGGCAAAAGCAACACACGATAAACAATTTGAAATAGTCATTGCAATATTAGGAATAATAGGAGGTGGAATAATTCCTTTTCCTGAACTGATCGGTTGGGGGTTTGTTGTTTTTGCGATTGTTAATTTTTTAAGTATCTTCTTTTTCGCAGGAAGAAAAATGTATTGGCTGGCAGCTCTTGCGTTTTATTTTGTGGTGGTAGATTCAATTGGAATATGGATTCATGTTATAGAAAAACATTTTCTAAATTAATATAAACCATATCGTTATTATATTCGTTATATACTTGACGATATGTACAAATTTGTGATATATTTAATGTAACGGTTATGAAAAAAAATGTATATTTAGTAGATGGTACTCGGACTCCTTTTTGTAAAATGGGTACGACCTTCGCAAATACTTCAGCTGCAGACCTCGGTGTTTCTGCAACAAAGGCACTATTTGCAAAGATAAATTTGAATCCGGATGTTATTGACGAAAGTGTAATGGGATGCGTATGTCAACCTGCTGATACTGCTAACATCACACGTGTAATTGCACTCAAATCGGGAGTACCTAAATGTGTTCCTGCGTATACGGTTCATCGTAATTGTGCAAGTGGTTTTGAATCAATTACACAAGCATCTGATAAAATTAATGCTGATCGTGGAAGTGTATATTTAAGTGGTGGAACAGAGAATATGACACAAGCACCATTTTTGTACTCTAAAAGTGCAGTTGACAAATTTACCAAGTTGAGTAAGTGTAGAACATTTCGTGATCGTCTTCATACGATATTAAGTTTTCGTCCAAAAGATTTCGCACCAATAATTAGTTTACGATTAGGATTAAGTGATATTACCATTGGAATGAATATGGGTGAAACTGCTGAATTGATTGCACGAGAAAGTGGAGTGACACGATATCATCAAGATAAATTTGCGTTAGAATCTCATTTGAAAGCATTTGTAGCAATAGAAAAATTATCATCCGAGATTTCCCCATTTTATTTTACAGATGGAACATTTGTTGATGCCGACAACGGAATTCGTGGTGAACAAAGTATGGGTGCTTTGGAAAAACTTAAACCTGTGTTTGATCGTAAACAAGGAACGGTAACTGCTGGCAATGCATCACAAATTACAGACGGAGCAGTATCTTTATTGATTGCCGATGAAAAGGCAGTAAAGCAAAACAATTGGAATCCACTTGGTAGAATTTCAGCATATGCATACGCAGGTTGTGATCCTGAAAGAATGGGATTGGGACCAGTATACGCAATTGAAAAAGTGTGCGAAGAAACTGGATACAAATTGAGTGACTTTGATTTAATTGAAATCAACGAAGCATTCGCTGCTCAAGTTCTTGCAGTTTGTAAACAACTCAAAAAAACCACAGACTTAGGTGAAGTTGATGATTCAATATTGAATGTCAATGGAGGAGCAATTGCTCTTGGTCATCCAGTTGGATCAAGTGGGTCACGCATCGCACTTACTACTTTGAAGGAACTTGAACGTCGTGGTGGTAAACGAGCATTAATTTCACTTTGTATCGGTGGAGGTCAAGGTGGTGCAATAATTTTGGAAAGAGATTAATATGAGCAATTCAATTAAACGAGAAGAATTTGGTGATGTTGTCACGATAACATTTGATCAAGAAAATTCAATTGCAAACGTATTCAATGAGAAAATGTTTTCGGAATTAAACGAACAACTTGATTTTATAGAAGATAATCAAGAATCAGTTAAAGGGGTTGTATTTAATAGTGCAAAACCAAGTATCTTCATAGCAGGTGCTGATTTAAAATCATTTGCTGATGACCCATCACCTGAACGAATTTCACATTTAATAACTCTTGGTCAAAATACATTCAATCGAATTGAAGATTTACGAATTCCAAGTGTGGCCGCAATTCACGGTGCGTGTGTTGGTGGTGGATATGAGTTGGCACTTGCGTGTGACCATCGTGTTGCTACTTTAGATTCTGCAACTAAAATTGGATTACCTGAAACGATGCTTGGAATTATTCCTGCGTGGGGTGGATCAACAAGATTACCACGAATGATTGGTTTACCTGGTGCAATGGGAATTATCCTTGCAGGTAAAATTGTTGTTCCAAAGTTGGCACTTAAACTCGGAATGGTTGATCGTGTAGTGTACAAAGAAAATTTAGATGCTTCTGCAAAAGCAATGTTGCTTAATGGCAAAAAGAAATACAAGTCTCATTTGTTAAATAGATTTCCGTTGAAATATATTGCCAAATCAAAAGCAATTAAGAATGTAATGAAAACAACAGGTGGAGTTTATCCTGCTCCATTAAAAGCAATTGATGTAATGATTAAGGGTCTTGGTTTAAGTCGTGACGAATCTTTAAAACTCGAAGAACAAGCATTCACGGAATTGCTCAACTCGGATGTAGCGAGTAATTTGGTCAACATATTTTTCCTGCAAGAACGAAGCAAAAAAACAAAAAGTGACAAAGAATTCAAAGTAAATAATACTGCGGTTATAGGTGCGGGAGTTATGGGAGCAGGAATCGCACAATGGATTAGTTCAAGAGGAATTAAAGTATTGCTTAAAGATATTAAACCAGAGTTTGTAGCAAAAGGAATTGCAAGCATAAACAAGTTGTACTCGGCAGCTGTCAATAAACGAGTAATGACCAAAGCAGAAGCATCTTCCAAGTTTAACAATGTTACACCAATCACGGAGTCATTGCCAATGAAGAACATTGACTTGGTGGTAGAAGCTGCAATTGAGCAACTTGATGTTAAACAGAATTTATTTGTGGAACTTGAAACACTTGTTCGTGATGATACAATTTTAGCAACTAACACATCAGCACTGAGCATCGTTGATATTGCCGAGAAAATGCAACATAAAGAACGAGTTGTGGGTATTCACTATTTTAATCCTGTTCACAAAATGAAATTAGTGGAAGTGGTTCGTGGAGAATGTACAAGTGAAGAAACGATTCTTAAAGCAACTCAGTTTGTAAAGAAAACAGGTAAACTTCCTGTGATCGTAAAAGATTCACCTGGTTTTTTGGTAAATCGTATTTTGATGCCTTATTTAATTGAAGCAGTAAATTTAGCAAATCACGGAGTTAGCATAGAACACACCGACAAACTTCTTCGTAAATTTGGAATGCCAATGGGACCATTTCGTTTGATTGACGAAGTTGGTGGTGATGTATGCCAACACGTTGCAGACGACTTATTAAATCGTCTTGAAACGAAGTTTCCAAATAGTAATCTTCTTAGACGAATGATTGAAGAAGGAAATCTCGGAAAGAAAACCGGCCAAGGATTTTACAAATACTCAAATGGAAAATCCAAGGGTGTGTGTGATGTTCCGGTGAATGATAACTTTAACACCGATTGTGAAAACGAAGAAATTGTTGATAGATTAATTTTAATTATGGTCAATGAAGCAATTCGTTGTTTACAAGAAAAAGTTGTAGAAAGTCCAAAAGATGTTGATTTTGGTATGATAATGGGAACAGGTTGGGCTCCGTTTCGTGGAGGACCTATTTCGTATTGTGATAATCTTGGTGCAGAAGAAGTTGTTAAAAAACTTAATAAACTTGCAACAAAAAACAAATACTTTGAACCATGTGAATTGTTGATTGAACACGCAAACAAAAATAAAAAATTCTACGGAGAAAAATAATTATGAGTGAAATAGATACATCAAAAATGTCCAAGGGTAAAGCAGATGCCTTGGAAGCAGCTGAAGCTGCAAGAGATACCGGTAAAAAAGGTGTAAAAAGTTTTAGTGGTGGATTGTTCACCGGAGAAGCAAACTACGATTTGATTTATCCGTTTCCAAAACAAAAAGATGAAGACAAAGCAAAAGGAGATGATTTTCTTGGACAACTAAATGAAGTAATAGATAAGCACGTTGATGCAGATGCAATTGATCGTGAAGGAGAAATTCCTGACAAAGTATTTGAAGAACTCGCAAAGATTGGTGCATTTGCAATTAAAATTCCAACTGAATATGGTGGTCGTGGATTGTCACAAACCAACTACTCAAGAGCGGCAATGAGATTAGGAGAAGTGTGTGGTAATATTACTGCATTAGTATCAGCACATCAAAGTATCGGTGTTCCTCAACCACTGTTGTTATTTGGAACAGACGAACAAAAGAAAAAGCATCTTCCTCGTTTTGCTAAAGGTGAAATTAGTGCATTTGCGTTGACCGAAGAAACTGTAGGAAGTGATCCTGCTCAAATGGCAGTTTATGCAGAATTGTCGGAAGATAAAACTCATTATGTTTTGAACGGAGAAAAACTTTGGTGTACAAACGGAGTTAAAGCAAGTGTGATTATTGTAATGGCAAGAACACCTGATACCGAAATAAAAGGCAAAATGCGTAAAAGCATTTCGGCATTTATTCTTGATATGGATACACCCGGTGTTGAGGTGGTTAATAGATGTCGTTTTATGGGTCTTAAAGCACTGTATAATGGTGTTGTAAGATTCACCGATGTAAAGATACCTGCGGAGAATTTAGTGGCAGGAGAAGGCAAAGGACTCAAAGTAGCACTCAGCACTTTGAATACAGGTCGTCTTACATTACCAGCTGCTTGTGTGGGACTTATGCGTAGTTGTTTAAAGATTTCACGTGAGTGGAGTGCATCTCGTGAGCAATGGGGATGTGTTATCGGCAAACACCAAGCAATCGCAGACAAAATTGCAAAGATTGCAGCCAAAAGTTTCGCAACTGAAAGTATTGTTTTATTTACATCAAGTTTAGTAGATGGTAAGAAAGCAGATATTCGTGTAGAATCTGCAATGTGTAAAATGTGGGGAACAGAAGAAGCATGGAAAGTAGCAGACGAAACGATGCAAATTCGTGGAGGTCGTGGTTATGAAACTGCTGACTCACTTCGTGATCGTGGAGCAGACCCAATTCCTGTGGAAAGATATTTGCGTGATTGTCGTATCAATATGATTTTTGAAGGTTCAAGTGAAATTATGCGTTTGCTTTTGGCACGTGAAGCACTTGATCCACATCTTAAAGCAGCCGGAGCAGTTTTAGATTCACGATTGCCTTTGATGGTGCGTTTAAAAGCAACTATCAAAGCAGGAATACATTACGCAACGTGGTATCCAAAGCAATGGTTACCAACTTTCAATTCAGGTCCGTCTGGAGTAAATGGTGCAGTTAAAAAGTATCTTCTTTATGTTTCAAGAACAAGCAAGAAATTAAGCAGAAAACTTTTTCATTCAATGGCACGATATGGTCCAGCATTAGACAAACAACAAATGCTTCTTGGTCGTTTGACTGAAATTGGAACTGAGTTGTTTGTAATATCTGCGTGTGCATTGCGTATTGATAGTATGATCAAAGATGATCCTGAAAAAGCAGCTGAATATCTTGAGTTGATGGATGTGGTTTTTAGTGAAGCAAAAATCAAAATCAAAAACAACTTCAATGGAATGAGCAACAATAACGATAAAAAGAATTATTCTTTCGCAAAGAAAATTCTTGGTGGTACATTCAAGTTTCTTGAATAATGTATAGTGTTCTTGACTTCTTCAAGATAGGAATTGGTCCTTCTAGTTCACATACTATAGGACCAATTACTGCGTCACGAAAATTTGTGTCGTTTCTAAAACACAAAAAAATGTTTGGTGAAGTTGATTCAATTAAAATTGAATTGTTTGGTTCACTTGCATTAACAGGTGAAGGTCACGGAACAAACATTGCGATCAAACTTGGTTTATTAAATTATGCTCCCGATCAAGTAAAGCAAATACAATTAGACGAAGTTGATGCACTTGATAATGAAATAAAACTCGGTGGAGTTCGTAAAATTAAATTCAACGATGATGATATTATTTTCAACAAAAAGAAAATGTTACCGTATCATCCCAACGGAATGAAGTTTTATGCTTATGCAAAAAACAAAGAAGTTGCAACGAGAATCTATTACAGCATAGGAGGTGGTTTCGTGGTAACCGAAAGCAATGCTAAAAAAGATAAACTCAAAACTTCTAAACGAAAACTCACGCATACATTCAAAACGGCAGACGAACTATTCACTATCGCAGAAAATAGTAATTTAAAAATATCAGATGTTGTACTTGAAAACGAAAAATGCTTTAGAAAAGAGAAATCCACTAAACAAGAACTTCGTAGAATCTGGAGAATAATGCAAGAGTGCATTGAACGAGGATTAACTACATCCGGATTTCTTCCTGGTAAAATAAACGTGGAACGAAGAGCTGCGATTATGTACGAAAACTTTCTTAAAAAGACTGAACTTGATAATCAAGCATTTTTAGATTATACAAGCATATGTGCAATTGCAGTAAACGAAGAAAATGCTGATATGAATCGTGTGGTTACTGCTCCCACAAACGGTGCATCAGGTATTATTCCTGCTACCATGATGTACATCAATGAATACATTACCGATAAACCCAAGAATTGGGAAATACAATTTTTATTAACTGCGGGAGTTATTGCTATGTTATACAAAATGAATGCAAGTTTATCAGGAGCAGAAGTTGGCTGTCAAGGTGAAGTTGGAGTTGCGTGTAGTATGGCAGCTGGAGCATTAACTGAAATTGTAGGAGGAACTTTAAAGCAAGTGGAAAACGCAGCCGAAATCGCAATGGAACACAATCTTGGATTGACTTGTGATCCTGTTGCAGGACTTGTGCAAATTCCTTGTATTGAACGAAATGCAATAGGAGTAGGCAAAGCAATTAATGCAAGTCGTATGGCAATGTTAAACGAACAAGATACCAAGATATCATTGGACGATGTAATGAAAACAATGAAAGCAACTGGTGAAGATATGAAATCTGCATACAAAGAAACAAGTCTTGGTGGTTTGGCAGTAAATGTAACTGAGTGTTAATTTTTAAGTTTGACTAAATTTACCATTTATATAATAATAGTTTTTATGTTTATTGAAGAATTTAGAGATTATATAAAAGACGAATGTACAGACGAACATGGTAATGTAAGCAAACCTTACTATGAAATTGATCCAGTAAATTGGTCACGATTAAAAGAAAAGTACGAGAAAGACGATATAAAAGAAACTCTTGCTGAAATTCTGATGCAGTATGATCCACCCTATATGGACATTAATATCGATGAAGCAGAAAAGGATTTTTACGGATTAGAGAGATTTACATACAAACAACTAAACGAATACACAGAAGAAAAGAAAAATGTAAATACAAGTTTTTTTGAATCATTTGAAATGACCGATGGGCAAAAAGAAAAACACGAAAAAAGTTCTAATGTAATTAAAAAACAAAGACAGACTTCGTTGTTCACTGAAACACCTTGGTTTGCTCGTTCTGAATATGATTGGAAACTAAGCAATCGTGTTTTGAAAAGAAACAATAAAGGTAACAAAGCAAGTAACTTTTTCCAACAGAAAAATCGTTGGAGTGTAGATGGAAGTGTTTCTCCCGGTCCTTTGCGAACTTGGGGCAATAAAGATTTTATGACAAGTTTGATGGGAAGTTTGTTCACTCTGAAGGCAGAAAAAATAGATAAATCTGCTTTAAGAACAAGCATCGGATTACGCAAATATATTTGCAGTCAGTTTAAACCAAATATTGCCAAACTGATTTATGACTTTTATGCAGATTCACTTCCAAAGGAATTTCGTGAAAACGCAAATAAAGTTGAAACAGTACTTGACTTTAGTATGGGGTGGGGTGATCGTTTATGTGGATTTTATGCAAGTAATGCAACAAAATATATTGGTCTCGATCCTCGCACAGAAAATCACCCAATATACAATGAACAAAAAGAATTTTATGAAAGGTTGATGAGCAGAACAAAAGAAACAGTTTTCATTGAGTCACCTGCTGAAGATGCAGACTTAACTGAACACACAGACTCGGTTGATTTAATTTTCACAAGTCCACCTTATTTTTCCGTGGAAAGATATAGTTACGATGACACTCAAAGTTGGGTGCGTCATAAAAATATTGATCGTTGGAATGAAGACTTTTTACATAAAGCATTAAATAACGTATTGACAACATTAAAAAGTGGTGGTTTGTTGATGGTAAACATAAGTGATGTTAATGCATCTAGTAAAGGAACAAAAGGTGGAAAACAATGGTTAAAGATTTGTGATCCAATGAATGAATATCTTAAAAGTCGTGGTGATATGAAATATGTAGAGTGTTTTGGAATGGAAATGGCAAAACGACCAAATTGCCTTGGAATCGGAACTGCGGACGATATTGATGATAGTAATATGGATGCAGAATACCATGAAAGAGAAGGAAGTTTTGGAGAACCTGTGTGGGTTTGGCAAAAAAACTAAATATATATAGAAAGATACAATGAATATGGACGATTTAATATTTGAAATGGAACAACCGAACGAGATACTGTCTGGTTCGGAATGGACTGAATGGTGGGCAATAGATGAAACAGGTCTTCATCTTGAGTATGCTCCTGGATATGAACCTGAAAATCAACAAACTGAAACTTGTGTAGATGATACAACAAGTATTTACATTGATGTGAATCTTGAATACGACAATAAGATACACTATCTACACGAAAAGTATGAAGATGTATTTGGTAAGTTAGATGAGAATTTTGCAAATAATATGTACACAGAAAATGATATAGACTTATTTTCAGATAAACCAATGCAACCATTTCCGATCACTTCATCTTCGGTAGATTACGATGCTTGGCCAAGTGATTACCTCGAACATCTTCGTGATATTATAGATGAGTATAATGGAGAAGATGCAGATTGGAGACAACAACTTTCTAAACTTCGTGCTGAGTCACCCAAAACTGATCCCGAAGAGCAGATAGTTGATGTACCTTCTACTGATGGGTTAATTTTACCAACCTAAGTGTGTTGTTATCTATGAATCGAAGGGGTAAACGAAAAAATTATCCTACACGACACGTCTATAAAATAAATGATGTGGTTGTTTTCGTGTTTGCTGGATCAAAACGAGTTGGTAGGGTAATTGAACGAACATTTGAAGAGGTTGGTGCAAATTCAAAAAGTCACGCAACCTATGTTATACGAGCACAAAATCGGGAATATCCATGCGTGGGTATAGATGGAAGCAAAGAGTTTGGAAACATAATTTCAACTGACACTAAAGAGGGTAAAATAACCAGAGCATCAGATAAACCTCAATTTGGTATGGGTGAACAGGATGAACGAGGATACAAACACTTACAATTACCAAAGTTGAAAGAAATGTGCAAGAAAAACAAACTTAAAGTAAGTGGAAAAAAAGAACAATTGGTAGAAAGACTCGAAAAGTGGTATTATGAAACCTCACAATGTGGAGTTTCTTCTAATAAAAAAGTGAACGATACATTTTTTGCATAATATATGCTTGTAAAGATAATTTACTTCGTATATATTTATATACAGAAAACAATATGGAAACAATAAACACAGATGTTAAAAACAAATGGTATACATTGAAAGTTCTTTCTAACTTTGAAGATAAAGTCAAACGACTAATCGAGAAGCAATTAGAAACTGAACCCCAATGTAAAGAATTTTTTCATGAAGCTCTCATGCCTTCTGAAATAGTTACTTCGGTTGTAAATGGAAAAAAGAAAGCACGGATTCGCAAATTGTATCCTGGGTATTTGTTTGTCAGAATGAATATTTTCAGTGAAGAAACTCCTGATGAATTGAATCCGGTTGCATATTACTTTATTACTTCAATAAACGGTGTAACAGGATTCATTGGTGGTAAATCACCTGTAAGACTAAGAAATGATGAAATTGAAACAATTTTACTTCATGTAGAAAAATTTCAAAATAAAGAAACTCCCAAATCTTATTATGAAGTGGGTCAGAATGTATCAATTTTAGATGGACCCTTTTTGGGTCTACAAGGTGCAATTGGTCACGTTGATCATGATCACCAAAAACTAAAAGTGATGGTGAGTATTTTCGGTCGTGACACTCCTGTTGAATTGGAAAACTGGCAAGTAGAACGAGTAGAAGAAGAATAAAAATGGACTTTGATGATTACTTTAAAAAAATGTGTGGAGATTCTGAAGATGAACCCTCTACACAGTTTAAAGTAAATGGAAATGTATCACCTTTCAATAAAAAAGAACTTCGTTGGTTAAAAGAGCAACTTGAAACCTGCATTCTGTGGGACGACCCCCACAAGAAAAGTAAGTATATGTACAAAACTATGCTAAAGAAAGTCCAAGAAAGATTAGAATTATTATGAATATATACGAATTATTTAATGATATGTGGGCATTGTATGCCAGAATAAATCCACAAGTGGTTAATATAAAAAAACTGATAGAACAACATGAAAATGGTCCTGTAAAAAATGATCATATTGCAATTAGAACTTTCAATCATCCGAGAGTTAATCGTGAAGTTCTTGCTCAATCGTTTTTAAACAGTGGTTACAAAGCAGTTGATGATTTAAAGTTTGAAAAAAAGAAACTTGATGCGACATATTATTTACACGATGATGAAAACTTGACACGAGTGTTTATCAGTGAGTTGAAACTTGAAGAATTTTCAGCTGAACTGCAAGCAACTATCAACCGACTTATTAATGAGATTCCAAATAAAGCAATCGAGCAATTTGATTTTTGTAATTCGGGTACACCTTGGAATATGATCACCAAAGAAACATATGATTTTCTAAAAGAAGAAAGTGAGTATGCAGCTTGGGTTGCAACATTTGGTTTCATTGTAAATCACTTTACGATAAGTGTTACCGATTGCAAATCGTTTGAAAATCTTGAACAAGTAAATGCTTTGTTAAAGGAAAATGGATACCGAATCAACGATTCAGGTGGAGAAATCAAGGGGTCTGTGAAACAAGGACTAGAACAATCTTCAATAATGGCAGAGGACATATCAGTTGACTTTGATTCATTAACTGATGAAATGCACGACATACCAGGATGTTATTACGAATTTGCTTTGCGACATAATAATTTCGATGGATTCATTGCAGGTTCTGCCGACAAAATATTTGAAAGCACAGACAACAAGTAATGACATTAAGCAAAAACGAAATTAACGATAAGTTTAAGAATGCCAAGATAGGATTTGGTAGTTGGAGAAAAACTACCTTACACCATCGTAAAACAATTTTAACCAAGTACAAAGAAATTTTATCCGCCAATTCTGATTTACTCGCCGAGACCATCTCGAACGAACACGGAAAACCATTATGGGATTCCAAGTCAGAGGTTGGTGCGATGATTGGTAAAATTGATGTAACGTTTGAGTCATACGATGATCGTCTTAATGCTATACGATCAGTTCACGCAGATATAAGCATACAAGCAAGATTCAAACCATTCGGAGTATTTGCAGTTATTGGTCCTTTTAACTTTCCTGGTCATCTTCCAAACGGACACATCGTTCCATTGTTATTGGCAGGCAATTCGGTTATATTCAAACCAAGTTCATTGACACCTCGCACGGGTAAACTTATTGTTCAATACTTACATGATGCAGGAGTTCCAACTGATGTAGTAACATTATGCGAAGGACATGGTCACGAAGTTGTAGAACATCCTTTACTTGACGGAGTGTTTTTTACAGGAAGCACCAAAGTAGGTCATAGCATTTACAAAGCATTAAGTGATTATCCAGAGAAGATTGTCGCATTAGAAATGGGTGGAAACAATGCAACAATAGTTGAAGAAGCAGGAGGTCTTAATACTGCTACAAACATTCTTGTTCAATCTGCATTTATTTCAACTGGCCAACGATGCACTTGTACACGAAGATTAATTGTAAATAAAGGATTAACTGCGTGTGAAGGTGATCGTATAATTCGCAATTTAATTGATGCAGCTGATAAACTTGTTATCGGAGAATATACCGATGATCCTGAACCTTTTATGGGTCCTATGATTTCTGTGAATGCAGTTAATGGAATTTTAGATGCTCAAAAACATTTGGTAAGTTTAGGTGGAACTATATTAAAAGAATTTAAACAAATCGGTGGAACAACAAGTCGGTTAGTTGAACCTGGTATCATTGATGTAACCGATATTAAGAATTTACCAGATGAAGAGTATTTTGGTCCGTTGCTTCAAGTTATTCGTAGCAATAGTTTTGAACACGCAATAGAAATTGCGAACGATACCAAGTACGGATTAGTATCAGGTGTCATTACCAAGAACAAGAATTTATTTTGGAAAGCAGAAGCAGAACTCAAAACAGGAATAGTAAATTGGAATCGTCCTACCACGGGTTGTGCAAGTGTTGTTCCTTTCGGTGGGATGGGTTGGAGTGGTTGTAATCGTCCAAGTGGTTATACGACCATTGAACATTGCGGCCACCCAACTGCCTTACACCTCACCGAAGTTCCTGAGTTACCAAGCACATTGTTACCTGGTATCAATTTATGAAGTTTCTTGAACTGATTGATAATCGGTTCGATGAAATGCTTGAACGTCTCGAATCGTTCGCAAATTTAAATACTCATACCTATAATTTAAAAAATCTTGATGTGGCAATCGACCAACTTCAAGAAATGTTTTCAGAACTCGAACCTGATGAAATCAATCAATTTGAGTTATCTCCGATTGATTCAATAAATTCTAACGGAGAAGCAAAACAATTAAATCACGGAAAAGTTCTTCGTTTACGAAAACGAACCGATGCCAAAACGAAGATATTGTTGTGTGGACATTACGACACCGTATATCCAAAGGAGCATGATTTTCAGACGGTATCAAGAGACGGAAACAAAATGATGGGTCCTGGTGTACTTGATATGAAGGGTGGTTTGATGACGATGCTTTATGCTTTGCTTGCATACGAAAATAGTGACTTGGAAAATAAAGTGGGTTGGGAAGTTTTGATTGTATCCGATGAAGAAGTTGGAAGTATCGCATCGTCTTCTTACTTGGGAACTTCCGCAAAAAACAATGATATTGGATTGTTGTATGAACCTGCGTTACCTGACGGAAGCATCGTTAAATCACGTAAAGGAGTAGGAAGTTATACAATGGTATTCCGGGGAGTATCTGCACACGCAGGTCGTTGCTTTAACGATGGATTAAACGCATTTTACGGAGTATCTGATTTTATTAATTGGTCAAAAAATATGATGGAAATCAATAAAGACTTGATAATCAATCTTGGTAAAGTAGAAGGAGGGGGACCAAATAATGTTGTGCCTGATTTAGCAATTGCAAGATTCAATGCAAGAGTTTCCACGAAAAAACAAAGAACCGAGTTTGAACATCAGTTAGAGATTTTTAATCGTAGAATGCGTAAGAAATATCCTGGTACAGAACTTCACGGAAAATTTACAAGTCCTCCGAAACCATATTCTACAAAAGCAAAAGAGATAGTAAGTGGTTTGCAGAAATGTGCGAATCAGTTGAATATGCCAAAAATAAAATTGGTTGCAACTGGTGGAGCAAGTGACGGAAACAAACTAAACGGACATGGATTGCCTAACATTGATTCACTTGGTCCTATCGGAGATGGAATGCATAGTCGTGATGAATATGTGCTTATAGATTCAATAAAACAACGAACAAAGTTATCTGCGTTATATTTATATAATATAACAAAGGAGTAATATTATGTGGTACAACGATTTTTTTACAGACAAAAACGCAAATGATGCAAAACAGAAGTTAATCAAAGAATATTTAAAGTCAGTAAAAAAATTAAAGTACAAAGATTCCTCTGCACCTGTTGAAATTACCGAAGATTTATTGAATCGTTTCAAAGAAGTTCGTGGTGGTGGATTGGTGTTTCCGTATGTCGGAACTGGAAAAGGATATGGTTGCTTGGTTGAATTGAGTGATGGTTCTGTTAAATACGATATGATCGGTGGAATTGGTGTAAATTATTTTGGTCACGGAAATGAGAAGATTGTTGAAGCATCATTAAATTCTGCAATTAGTGATTGTGTTATGCAAGGCAATCTTCAGCAAAACGAAGAATCGTTGGTTGTAATGGAAAAGTTCAAACAAGTTGCAAATTTACACGGAGCAAATCTTGATCATGTATTTTTAACAACAAGTGGTGCAATGGCAGTTGAAAACGGAATAAAAATGGCATTTCAAAAAAAGTTTCCTGCTGATCGTATTCTTGCATTTGCAAATTGTTTCCACGGAAGAACAACCGGTGTTTCACAAATCACAGATAAACCATATTATCGTGAGGGATTACCTGATACTCTTAAAGTAGATTATATTCCTTTTAACGCAGAATCAGCAGTAAAGCATCTTGAAAAGCATATTGCAAGACATCCAGGTAAACATTCGTGTATGGTTGCTGAACTTATTCAAGGAGAAGGTGGATTCAATGTTGGAGATAAAAAGATTCTTCAAGATATTGCAAAATGTCTTAAAAAGCACGATATACTTTTCTTTGTAGATGAAGTACAAAGTTTTGCACGAACATATAAACCATTCGCATTTCAAATGTTTGAATTAGATGAATATATTGATTTGGTTTGTGTAGGAAAAAGTACACAAGTATGTGCAACGATTTTCAAAGAAGAAGTTAAACCAAGACCAGGATTAGTTTCTCAAACTTTTACAGGAGCAACTTCATCATTGTTCGCAGCCGATGTAGTTTTAACAGAAATTCTTAAAGGTAAGTTTTACGACAAGAAAAGCAAAACAGGTCCTGAGTTGTATAAAATCGGCAAGAACCACAAATACTTTAATTTGTTTGAAAGTGGATTGAAAAACTCTGAGTTTGTTTCAAACATTGGAGGTATCGGTGCAATGTTTGCTTTTCAAGTGTTTGATGGGTCTCCTGATGTCACAATGAAGTTTGTCCACGAATTATTTAAGAACGGAGTGATTTCGTTCATTGCAGGAAAAAATCCAACGAAGGTTCGTTTTCTTTTTCCGACACCTGTAATGAGTAAAAAAGATATTGATGCAGTTGTTAAAATTACTCTTGATACTTTAATTCAGTTTAATCATGATCGTTCGGCAGATAAATAAGAATGATTTAAGTGGACTGCAAAAACTTGCAAAAAAAGCAGGAACTGGTATAACAACTTTGCAGAACGACAAGTCTCTGCTTCAAAAACGACTTGAGCATACGTTGTATTCGTTTGAGAAAACGGTGGACACTCCCGAAGGTGAAAGTTATTTGTTCGTGATGGAGGATAACAAGGAACTTGTCGGCATATGTGGTATCATCAGCAAGGTCGGTGGATTTGAACCATTTTATACGTATGTCACCGATACTGAAGTGCATGAAAGCAAAGAACTTAACATCAAAACTTCAAACGAAGTATTGAGGTTGGATAAAAAGCATTCTGGTCCAACTGAAATCGGAACTCTTTATTTGCTTCCGAACGCAAGAAAAGGAAACGGAAAGTTGTTGAGTTATTCACGATTTCTTTTTATGGCGGAATACCTTGACCGTTTTGAAAACGAAGTAATCGCAGAAATGCGTGGTGTTGTAACAACAAGAGGTCATTCACCTTTTTATGAATATTGCATGAAACACTTTCTTAAAATAGATTATACCAATGCAGATTATCTTAGTATGAAAAACAAGCAGTTCATAGAAGATTTAATGCCGAATCATCCTATTTACATAAATCTTCTTCCAAAACACGTTCGTGAGGTTCTTGGCAAAGTCCACAAAAATACAGAACCTGCAATGGGAATGTTACAGAAACAGAACTTTGAATTCAATGGAGAAATAGATATTTTTGAAGCAGGCCCAACTTATTCGTGTGAAACAAAAAACATTCGTGCGATTAACCAAAGCAAGGTAGGTAAATTAACAGGGAATTTCGTGGAAGACCCAAAAGATACGTTGATTGCAACTTATGAACCATTTCGTTGTTGTCGTGGAAAAGCAGAATATTGGGATAACCAAGAAATCCACGTAGATGCAGAAAGCATTAAAAAATTACAACTAAACATCAACGACAAAATTCGTATATATTTTCTGTAAGTGGATAATACTTATATATTGTTATGAAGAAAACAGAACTACAATCAATTATCCGTGAAGAAATTCAAAACTTACTAAACGAAGCATTCAGCAATTGGGAAGTAAAATTTATCCGAGCAATAAAAAATAAAAATGCAGGTGATGTTAAAAAAGGTCATGTAGAAGTTGTAAAAGCAAGAGGAACTTCAGAGGCAATCAAAAAGGCGTGTAAGCAAGCAGGATGTGAAGATGCTTGGATGCACGTTGATGTAGAAGTTACCAAGAAGTGATTTCAGAAGAATTGTACAAGCAAATGTTGCTTAATCTACCCATTTTGTGTGTAGATTTGATAATACAAAATAGTGAAGGTGAATATCTGCTCGTTAAACGAGATAATCACCCAATCAAAGGATACGATTGGGTTCCTGGTGGACGAATGCTTAAAAATGTGGATATTCCAACCAATGCTCAAAAAAAATGCCAACAAGAACTTGGTGTTAATATAACTGACTGGAGAGTTGTTGGAATATACGATGATCAATTTGATACAAATGCGTTTGATCTTGATACCAAAATTCACACAACATCTATATTATGCAGAACCGATGTCATAGTTGAGCATACTGAAATAAAATTAGATGAACAATCATCTGATATAACATATTCAAAGTTACTTCCTGAGTTGTTACGACAAAAATACGAAGTGTTTGAGAGTGATTTAATTGCTCAAAAATTATAAAAACTAACGAACTCCATATTTATTGTTATGGGAAAGAAGTTTGAAAGTTTTGAAGAATACTATAAATTTTATTTAAGTAAGCACACAAAACCAATCAACAAGTTTTTTCATTTGCTTGGAAACGTCGCAACGGTTGCATTTGTTGTATCTGTGTTTGTTTTCAATCTTAGTTTATTTTGGTTGTTGCTAACTCCGTTTGTGGTGTATCCTATGGCGGTTGTGGGTCATCTTCTTTTTGAAGGTAATATGCCTGCGTTTTTGTCAAGCAATCCAATTTATGCTAAAATGGCAGATTGGAGAATGATGTTTGAATGGTTGACTGGTAAGATTAAGTAATCTATAATAATATCATGTCGTTTGAAGTAAACTTTGATGGGTTGGTTGGCCCAACTCACAATTATGCTGGTCTTGCTCACGGAAATGTACACTCGGCAAATAACAAAAGCAGACCAAGTAATCCGTGTGAAGCTGCATTGCAAGGTTTAGACAAAATGAAAATGATGCATGATCTTGGGTATAAACAAGCAATTATACCACCCCAAGAAAGACCTTTAATCAACGACTATGAGGATTATGATAATATGGCAACCAACGCATCTGCAAGCAGTATGTGGGTTGCTAATTCGTCTACTGTCGCTCCAAGTACAGATTCTGAGAATGGAAAGTTGAATTTATTGACTGCAAACTTGAACTTTACTTACCATCGTAGAATTGAAGCACCACAAACATTTATCACGTTAAATAAAATTTTCAATGATACCTCTAAATTTTTAATTCATTCTCCAATAGATAGTGATGGAGAATTAGACGATGAAGGAGCAGCCAATCACACACGATTCTGCAATTCACATGACGAAGAAGGATTGCATTTCTTTATGTATGGTCGTTCAAACGATTCTTCAGAAGAAACTCCGACAAAATATCCTGCACGACAAACATTAGAAGCATCCAAAAAAGTTGCGGAAACTATGCAAATCAAGAATGCAGTATTCGCACAACAATCTGCGGAAAGCATAGATGCTGGTGTATTTCATCACGATGTAATTGGTGTTGGAAACAAAAACTTGTATTTTTATCATGAAAAAGCACTTGCAGACGAAGCAGAAACTATCACTAAACTACAAGATGCATTTAATGGGAAATTGAAGTTTCTATGTGTAAAAGAACATCAAGTCCCGATGAGATTAGCAGTAGACACATATTTGTTTAATAGTCAGTTGGTTGACTATAAAGATGGGCATATGCTGATAGCACCTGTAAGATGTCGTAGAAATCCATTGGTTCGTAAATACCTACAGAGTATCACACATATAGACAACCCCATTAAAAAGGTGCGATACACCAATTTAGAGCAAAGTCTGCATAATGGTGGTGGTCCTGCGTGTCTTCGTTTACGTGTTACAATGACCGAATCTGAGTTTTCTACGTTGCATCCTGGTGTAATATTCACAGACAAATTGCATCTTAGATTACGAAAGTGGGTAAAAACATATTATGTGAGAAATCTTATTTACGAAGATTTATTTGTACCGAGTTATATAAAAAGTTGCAGAGATGCACTTGATGAGTTAACTGAGATACTCGGATTGGGACATATATACCCGTTTCAAACAAAATAAACCTCGATTTACCTATTTATATTTGTGTTTTATGATTCAAAACTTTACTTTTGGTTGATGATTGAGTGGATGTGTTTTGTGTTTCTGTTTATCCACACAGAGTCTTCTAAGTTAGCAATTTATCAAAAAACTCAAAAACAAGATCAAGTTCAAATAGAGATGTTTATTCAAGATATTAAACAGAATCCTGATAAAATGAGAAAACTTTCTGAACTTAGAAAAAAATATGAGAAATAAATGTTGACATAATATTTTTTTTGGTCATACTTAAATCTTATTATGAAAACATTAGTTAAAATAATCGCAACCATCGCCGTATTTGGCGGAGGGTTTTTTGCATATCAATCCGTTAACGCAGCCGACATCACAGGCGACGCAGGAGTATCCTATTCAGATACCCGCACTTTCCGTGGTGTTAAGCAAGCAGACGATACTCTTGGAGTAAATGTCGGTCTTGCAACTTCACTTGCTGAGAAAGTATCATTGGGAATTTCCCTTGATTCGTTCAATGCACTTGAAGCAGGACAAACCAATGAACTTCGCACAGGAGTTTCTCTTGGTTATGATGTCTCTGAGACAATTGGATTGAGTGTAGGATACACCAACTATGATTATCAAAGTGCTACAAGCAACAATGAAATCGGATTGGGTGTTTCTGTGAAAACTCTTCTTAATCCAAGTGTTCTGTACGCAATGGATTCAGATAATGATTCCGATGTAGCAGAACTCTCGGTAAGTCATACCATCTCTCTTAATGAGCAGTTTGGTTTGACTCTTGGTGGTTCATTGGGCAATGTTGACGCAGCTGCCGACTATAATTACCATAGTCTTGGTGCTACGATCAACACATCCGTAGGAGGTGCTGACACCTTTGTTGGAATTGCCCTTGTTGACAACGATAACGCAGGAAGTGATTCTGAAACCGTATTCTCGGTTGGAATGTCACTATCCTTCTAACTTAAAAAACCGAAAGGAGGTGTTTTTACACCTAAAACTTTATTTATAGAGTTTTAAGACTTCCGTAAGGAAGTCTTTTTTTTTGTCTTTTTTAAAATAATCTTAATTTTTTGTTTACACGATTGTAGTTATATGAACAATGGCAAAAAATAAAGAAGAAGAATTTGATTTTGAACTTGATGCAGATGATAAAATTGACGAATATGCGTCTGAAGTTAATCTGATATTAACGGTTCTCGGTGAAATCGACCAAGACCTTGCATCTTCGGTACTTACCAATTCAAGTAAATTTGAAGATTTTGATTTATCTGACGAAGAATTGGATGAAGTAATTAATGGAATTGGGATAAAAGTAAATTCTGAAAACAAGATAGTTGACATTGCCAAGAAAATGCGTGATAATACGTAAATGGAAAAAACATTAATTATTATCAAACCAGACGCAGTTGAAGCAAAGTGTGTCGGAAAAATTATTGATATACTCGAAACGCACAAGTTTGATATTATTCAAACTGAGATGATGTCTTTGTCGGACGATATGCTAAACGACCATTATGCTGATTTAACTGACAAACCATTTTTCGGTGGAGTGAACAAATTTGTTCGAAAAGGTATATCTGAAGTCTTTGTAGAATTTATGCAAAGTTTGCCTGTGATTGTAATGACATTACAAGGTGAGAATGTAGTAACACGTGTACGTGACCTTGTAGGAGTCACAGACCCACTCGAAGCAAATGAAGGAACTATTCGTAAGCAGTTTGGAACTGATGTTATGCGAAATGCTGTTCATGCTTCTGATTCTGTTGAAAATGCAGAAGCAGAAATTGAACGATTCTTTGGTTAATCAACATCCGGCCGAGTGGCGGAATTGGTAGACGTTGTAGACTTAAAATCTATTTTCTGTAAAGAAGTGCGGGTTCAAGTCCCGCCATGGCCACCATTTTAATTTGACAAATATGTAATGTTATAGTACGTTATAGTATGAGTACAAAAATATCATTGGATAACGGAAACAAGCAAATTGAATTATCCAAAGAAGGAAAAACTTATCGTATGCGAATAAGTTACAAAAAGAAAGTAACTTGGAATCCGTTTCAGAAACAAGAAACTGACATAGTTTTAGAACAAGCGCAACTTGAACAACTTGCAGGATTTCTAAATCTTCATAACAATAATTATCCTTCTTCAGTTAATAATATAGACTTCGGAACATCTATGGAATAAGCAAACCTTACCATTTGGTAAGCATTAACCTTTTTTATAATCTTTTGTTTTTCCGAATTTTTTGGTATTCTTCTTGTATGTGTTACGAAGAAGACTACGAACCTTACGATCATTATGGAAATCACAATCCTTTGCAAGCAGAAGCAGAAACGAATCATTATCGTTTGAAGAACGGAACGTGTAATCAATCAAACAGAATTGTAATTCATTATGAACTTCCACTTGATCGTGATATGGAGAATTGCGATGAAAAGGATCATCCTTTTTATGGAGTAGATTGGCAAAGATTATATTATCGTTTTGAATTCCGTGAAGATAAAACTGATCATCACAATGTTTATTTAGTAGACAAAGAAGGTTATATACATTTTGCACGAAACGGAAGAAACGGAGATGGAGAATCACCAAAAGATGCAGACAACGAAAAACCATTTTTCAAATTAAATGATATGCACTATTGGAGAACTTGTTTAAGTCATAGTCGTGACGAAGAAGAAAAATTCTACACGGGATGCATAACTGCAACCAGGTATTTCTTAGGAAGTCGTGAATTTAGACGAGATTTACGTGTTGATTTTCATTTAACATTCAAAGATGGAAAAATACTTGAAATTAATCCCGAAGTTAATTACATCTGTAATATTGCCCGACACAAATTAATAGAGTACCATGAAACTTGGAAAAAGTGGGAAGAATCTGATAAATACAAAGCATTAGAAAAACATTATTGGAAACCTCTTGATAATACAGAACAAAGATTGTATAAAGCAGTAGAAAAAGCATCTACATTTTTTAATGCAATAATCAACCGAGTATGCGGTTATTGTCGTTTTCAAAAATCAAGATATCCTGAACATTGGTAAAAATATTATTTGACTTTCTATAAAAAGTCTGTCAGTATAATAAACAATGAATAAAGAAAAAGAAATGTTTGAAGAATTAACCTTTTCCCCCCACAGAAATTCACAAAGTGCTATATCAGCAAAAAAAGAATTTGACAACGGTTGCTTAATATCTGTTGTTACTGGTGAAGGATTGTATGGTGATTTAAATGCTACTGAATTTTATGATTCTACTTTTGAAGTGGCAGTATTTGATGCCAATGGAGTTTTCATTCGTTTAACTCCACATGATGATGTAATTGGCCATCAAACTGTAAAAGAAGTATCATATATAATGACTCAGTTGCAGAACGATCCCGAATCTCTGCGAGTAGATGAGTTCACCGATAGTTGATTCAAGTAAGTGGGTCCCAAGTGCAAGTTGGTCAGAAAATCTTACCAACAACACAACGCATCTTTTAAAAAACAGACACGGAGAGTCAATTTGGAAACCTTACTTTAATCCGTTCGCAAATAAACTTCCAAGTTACGAACTTGATTTTGGTAGTAACCAAATCTTTGATTATATAAACGGACTTGATCCGTGGGGAAGACCTTTCGTAAAAAGCATTTTCTTTTTTGATGACGATGCTAACAAACCTCAACGGAATGCATTGTGGAAAATACAATGTGGAGCAGGTGTACCAAACTATTTGAAAATTGCATTTAATAAATCAAGAGTTTACAGAAACTTCAGATTAATAGGATTTACTACGGTGAATGGTGAGGTGGTACGTTTGTATATTACAAATGTGCATAGTGATTCACTTGATAAAATGGCCAGTTCATTTAGTAAAACAAGTAATTTCATAGAATATAAACCTGCAAATTATGTAGATAAAACCGTTGATGATCAACGACCTGTGCCTTTGTGGATTGTATGAACTTGACGAACTTACAACCATTTGATAATATATAATATAATTTTAATATAACCAAATACACATATGAATCTTAAACCAAATCACTTTGATTTCTGGATTGAAAACAATCTTAACGTTTTGCTTCGTGGTAAACACGGAGTTGGAAAAACTGCTATGGTAGTTGATGCGTTTGAACGCAAAAACTTGAAGTACAAATACTTTAGTGCAAGTACAATGGACCCGTGGGTTGATTTTATTGGAGTTCCCAAAGAACAAATTGATGAAAACGGAAACTCTTATTTAGGATTAATTCGTCCACAAGAATTTCAAGACGATGAAGTTGAAGCAATTTTTATGGACGAATTCTCAAGAGCACATAAAAAAGTTCGTAATGCAGTAATGGAACTTATTCAGTTCAAAAGTATTAATGGTCGTAAGTTCAAGAATCTCAAGATTGTATGGGCTGCTATCAATCCAGATGATGATGAAGACTTCAATTACGATGTAGATGCACTTGATCCTGCTCAAGAAGATCGTTTTCATGTTCAAGTGGATGTTCCGTATAAACCAGATGTTATTTGGTTTAGAGACACCTTTGGAAAGAAACTTGCTAACTCAGCAGTATCTTGGTGGAACGAACTTCCACCTAAAGTTCAAAATCATGTCACACCAAGACGTCTTGAATATGCACTTAAAGTTTATGGTGCAAAGGGTAATCTTCGTCATGTTCTGCCCAATTCAAGCAACATATCCAAGTTAATGCGTGTATTATCAGATGGACCTGTTGAAGAAAAGTTGGTAGCATTAGAATCTCGCAAAAAGTTAGTAGAAGCACGTGATTTTATTCGTGTGGAAAACAATTATCGTGACGGTCTTCCTTATATTGTGAAAAGCAAGAAACTTCGGGAGTTTTTTGTGCCATTGTTTGGCAAAGAAAAGTTGTCTAATTTAATGGCAACTGAAAATGAAGTATATCAACTTGCGGTAGAACAAATTACCAAGAAAGACAAAAAATTTACGGAAATCGCAAAAGAAATTGTTACTGCAAATCAAAACAAAAAGTTGGCAAAGCAGTTGACTAAGGATTTGCATCATATTCTTAATGTTACTGATATGAGTGAACTTAAAGTTGCTCCACAAAAAGCAACCGGCAACTCGGCAACAGATAATGTAACATTCAAGCAAGTGATTAAAGGTTTAAGTCAACGTACCGTTAAAACAACTGCACACAGAAAAGACTTGATGTCTGATTTGGTGGGAAATATTCCTTCACATGGACTTACAAAAGAAACTGCATTACAAACAATATCAATGATAGATGAAGTTGCCGAACGTTCACATTCGTATACAATTGCTTCACCTGAAATTGTTGGAGCAGTAAACAACTGCATTCACACAATATGTGGTTCTAAAATGAATTGGTCAGATTTTATTCGTGATCACGGAGCATTAATTGCAAACTTTCTTCAGAAGATGCGTGATAGCAATCGTGAAAAAAAGATTTATCAACCTGGAAGATACGGAGATTCCGAGCAAAAATTTGCCGATGAAATGTTTTCTAATTTTGCAACATCTGATGTTGGCCACTACCCCCAACCACCAAGAACTCCAAAAATCGGAGATAATCCAAACGAAGTAACATTATCTGCTGATTGGAACGGATGAGTATACGAAGACTTTCTTCTTCTGAATTTGAAGAAATTGCATTCAAGTTAGAAGCACACCATTCAATTTTCTACAAGTTGTGGGAAATGGGGGAAATGGTTTTTGATGATGATATTCCAACCGCAGCTGTTAAGTTTGATTCTGCTGGTAATTATGTTTCGTTTCATTTTAATCCTGAGTTTTGGGAATCCAAAACTTCATATGAACGATTGTTTATTATTTGCCACGAATGCTTACACGTTTGGTTGAACCACGGACTTCGTACAAAGAACGCAAAGTATCCTCAGATGGTTAATACTGCATTGGATGTAGTAATCAATCATATGCTGGTAGAAAACTTCGGATTTCAACGACATAAAATTTCCGACAACAAAGAGTTGTGTTGGATTGACACTGTGTATGGTGAAGACGATGGAGATATAGAACCTGAAGAAACATTTGAATATTACTACAACAAAATCATTGATAGTCCCAACACCAAGTTTGTTGATTGTAAGTTGGTTGATTCCCACGATCACTTAGAAGATGTAGATTTTGATAAAATCGTGGACAACCTTGGTGAAGATTTATCTGAGCAAGAAAAAAAAGATATTGCCAAGACAATAGATAAACATCGTGAAAAAACATCATCATTTGGTCGTGGTGATAGAGCAATGGCAGAATGGGAAACAATGACGGTTCCCACTACAATCAAAAGAAAACGTGCTTGGTTTGAATTAATTAAAAAGTGGGCAACTCACAAAGGTCAAACTGATGCAGATGCAGATCAATGGGTAAGAAAAAATCGCAGACTTGCATTTCTTGAAAGTGATACAGGTAGTCAACTTATGCTTCCATCGGAAAACGAAGATTGTGCTTATGATGATGACAAAGTTGAAATGTGGTTGTATCTTGATGTAAGTGGTTCGTGCTATAATCTCAGAAACGATTTCTTTTGTGCATCATTAACGATTCCACAAGATAGAATCAAAATGCGTACTTTTTGTTTTGATACAAAAATCACGGAAGTCAATTTGAAAGACCGTCAACTTATTAGTGGTGGTGGAACTTCATTTTCAATTATAGAACAACACATTCAAAAAGAACTTAAACCAGGAAGAAAACATCCTGTAATTTTTGTATTTACAGACGGATACGGAGATTCTGTGAATATCAATGAACCTAAAAAGTGGCATTGGTTTATAGACGGAGATTGGGGAATGAACCACGCAAAACATTTAACTGATGCAAAATGCAATTTTTATCCTATGGAAGAATTTAAGTAGGATTGACAAAACACAAAACAAACTATATAGTATAATCATGATTAAAGTAAAAGTAAGAGAAGGTGAACCCGTTGATCGGGCATTAAAACGACTTAAAAAGCAACTCAAAGATGAAGGAGTATTGGATGCGGCCAGACAGCGCAGATATTTCACTCCAAAATCCGAGAAACGTAAAAAATCAAAACAGAAAGCATATTATGCTCAATTGATGCAAGAATATAAAAATCAATAATATGCAAATTGCTCACGATATATCTGACTCTGAAAGAGAAGCAGTTAAACGACATCTTATATCAAAGAAAGATAGATTGTCATCTAAGGTAATTGATAAAATGTTGTCTAAGTATGAAGTGAGTTTGCAAAACAAATCAAAGCAAATTTCTCATCTCAAAATGGATTTAGATGATCGTGATATCGCAGTTGATTTGTTTTTTCGTAAAAAATTAAAAACTGAAGACATTAAAAATCTAATAAACAAAAATCAATGAATGCTCCTGTTATTGCTATTTTTGAAGAATATTGTGACTCGGTAAAACAATTACCAGAAGGAGGTTCGGTAGAAGTGAAGGTACAAGGAAAGTACTTCACAGAGTTATACACACGTGTCATGCTTCATGGTTGGGCCTGTTTATCTATAATATCAGATCGACACGATAATCATATTGCTATATTCATAGAAAATAATGCTCTTGGTTTGTTAGAAAATCTTATGAACGAAGAAGAATTTGATCCAAACGAAATGTTCGGTGACGATTTTAAAGATGATGAAAGTGATTGGTGGAAGAAAAATAATTAGGAGGATTGGCTGAGTGGTTTAAGGTGGTGGTCTTGAAAACCATTGAACTTTTACGAGTTCCGTAGGTTCGAATCCTACATCCTCCGCCACTTATTTTATCATCTAACTAATATGTATAATCTATGAAAACAGCAAAATACTTTTCGGCATCATGGTGTGGCCCATGTAAAATGTTTAAACCAGTTGTAAATGAGCTAATTACAGAAGGTCACAATATTGAAATTATTGATATAGATGACAACCAAGCATTGGCACAACAATATCAAATTCAAAGTATTCCCACCATTGTCATCGAAGAAAACGGTCAGGTAGTTGATGGAATCATGGGAGCAACTTCCAAAGAAGACCTCGTTCAGAGAATGTCTTAGTGGGGGACGACTTTAAGAAGTTAGGATTTTCCGCAAAAAGGGTTGTCATTGATAAAGTTGATGACGATATTCTCAAAATTTACGTGGAAGATGAACATGGAGATGAACACATTCTTAATGTGGGAGTGACTATACAGAATCTACAAAATATAGATACATTCGGTGACAATCATGGTCATATGATTGATGTACCTACCTTGAATATAGATTATACGGTAAACAAAACCGAAAAAATAAAATCAACTGACATTTCCATGAAATGGAATACTTTCGTAAAACCTTCGGTGTTTGAAGTGAACTGCAAAGATGACGTCGTATTTTCAGGACCATTTCAAGATGCAATGGATTGGATCAAACAGAATGTCACCGAATGCAATCAGAACATTGTAAAAACGAAATCCCTACATTAGATACAAGAGCAAGAGCAATTTTTTGTTGCATTTGGTTCGGAACGATGCATTGGCAATTGTACGAATCTAAAAAACACTACGAATACGATTATTGGTCACATCTAAAACTAAATTGGGGAATGATGTGGATATGGTTAACTCATCTTAAAATTAATGCAGACGAACTTGCGTTTGAACAGAATGTTAATCCGTCTTGGTCATGTGTTTACAAAAATATGTTTGTGGGGGTAAGATAGTTTGACATTTTTATTTATTCACGATACTATATATTTTTATGAATGACGAACAAAGAGCAGAGCATATTAAAATTGTTATAGAGGCCAAACTTGCAGAGTTATCTGAGTATTGCGACTCAGTTCAAATACTTGCTTCGTGGAATGGAATGGATGAACCAGACAATACACACTCTTCATTTCGTGGTTTCGGAAATTGGTATGCAAGAGTGGGAATGGTTAATAGATTTGCTGAAGAAGAAAATGCAAAAATTCAGAACCAGATTTGGGACGAATCTGACGATTGCACAGAGTAGTTGCATATATATTAATACATGGTCTATGCTGTATTAATTGTAATATTGGTAATTTGTTTGCTCACCGGATGTGGTATATTACACAAAGCATCACCAACTGAAGAAGTTTGGAAAAAACTAAATATCGACTCGATTCACTTTAAGTCTTGTGGTCCAGTTGCACTGGAACAACTACACAAACACTACGGAGAAGAAGTTGACAACCGAATGGTAAGTATTCATTTGCAGGAGCATAGAAAAATAAAAATATTCAGAATCCTTGGTCTGGTAAATACCAAGTTTCGTCAGATAACGTGTCCACCTGAACTTCGTGCATATTTGAAACGAAATAATTTTGAGTACGAAACGATAAAGTATACAGATTTACAAGATGGAGATTTTGCAATTATATTATTAAAAGGATACGATGACATACACGAATGGCATTGGGCAACTTGGCCAAACGATGCCAAGAGCATTCCAAACTTTTTCAAGGATTATACAAAAATTGTTACGACCTATAAAATAACCAAGAAAATGTAAACATACTCAACTAATCATTTGACTTTTTATATAAAGAATGTCATATTAATAATGTGAAATCAATAATAAGTCTTATATTAATTGCAATATTATCTGGATGTCAGTCCACAAAAAAAGTTTCACATTCTCCATCCGACACCACGTTACATAAAACTTGGTCAAATGTTTATTTGGTGGAAATGGGAAACGCAATTGCTCACGATGACTTTAAAGCATATGCTTTTTATATGGTAGAATATGAAGATGCTTTGAAAGAAGAACAAAACCGAAGAGTAAATTTTTTATCAGTTGATGAAGATCATACTCGTTACGGAGATGTTGAGCATGAGTATTATATTCGCACTACCATGCGAATGGCAGAGGGGAATGTAGAAGCTGCATATTTTTATTTAACTCGCTATATGAATGTTATGAAAAATCGTTTTTTGTATAATCAAGATTGGAAACCTATTCCAGATTATGCGAAATAATTTCTTGTGTTTCTATAAAAAGTAATATAATATAATATTCATGTTAAAATCAAGATTAAGTAAAACAATAAAGTTTGATACCTGGAACGATACAAGTGGATTAAGCATTGCAGTAGATGCAATTGATAAAGCAATTCGTGAGTTACCACATATCAATAGTTCGCAATTAAAAACAGGATATCATTATGATCCAGATGGAAGTGTTGATCCATATGATGAACACGAAGAAGTCGCAGAATATATGAGAAATTTAATAGAAGTAAAAAACAAACTAGAAAGTGTAATAAAGGAAAACTAAAATGGCAAATCAACGATACTACGGAGAAAAGTTCAAACCAACAAAAGGTGCGTTTGGAAACAAAAGCAAATTTCAAAAAAGTTTAGAACGACAAGCAGAACTCAGAAAGCAAATTGCTGAATTTGAAAAAAATCAAAAGAAAAATGAAGCAAAAAAAGCAGAAGCAACTGAAAGCAAATCTGAGACAAAAAAAGTAACTGTAAAGAAAACGGAAACAAAAAAGACCGAAGCAAAGAATGTCAGTACTGCAACTGAGTAAAGATCAGTCAACTGCATTTGGTGATATAACCGATTGGTATGTTTACCACCAAAACTCTGTTCCATTTTTAACAATGGGTGGATATGCAGGCACCGGTAAAACTACGTTGATGTCATTGTTGCAAGACAAACTGAACAACGCAACAATTGCGTACTGTGCTTATACAGGTAAAGCTGCAAGTGTTCTTCGCAAAAAATTAAATGAGCATAATCAAGACATTGAAAATAATTGTTCTGTGTCTACAATTCATTCGTTGATATACAAACCAAAACTTGATAACCACGGACACGTAACTGGTTGGGACAAAAAACCAAACATTGATGCAGACCTAGTTGTAATTGATGAAGCAAGTATGATAGGTCAAGGAGTACACGAAGATTTGCTTAGTTATGGAGTTCCACTTTTGTATGTAGGTGATCATGGACAACTTCCTCCAATCAACGAAAGTTTTAATTTGATGCAAGACCCCATGCTTCGTTTAGAAACACCTCATAGATTCTCTGAGAACTCTCCGTTGATTAAATTAAGTATGCTCGCACGACTTGAAGGAAAAATTCCGTTCGGAGAATTTTCCGACAGAGTTAAAAAACTTCCTCGGTCTGAAATATCTAAAAGTGGTGGTGACATTTCAAAATTTGTGAAAGATAAAAGTTTGATGAATGGATCAGCTGTAATTGTATGTGGATTCAATAAAACGAGAATCGGATTGAATGCAAAAATCCGCAATCATAACGAGTTTACAGAACACACACCCATGATTGGTGATCGTGTTATTTGTTTAAAGAATAATAAACGAAGCAATGTTCCACTGTATAACGGAGCACACGGAACTGTTCGTCACATCATAAAAAATCCCCATCTTGATTATGCACGAAGTGTAATAGAAATGGATGGAGTAAATGAAGATATGTTTCGTGGAAAAATGTTGTATGGTGCATTTGCCAAAGAGAAATTCAATTCATACGAAACTGGTCCTGGTAAAGAAGTATTTGATTACGGATATGCTATAACTGCACATAAAAGTCAGGGTAGTGAATTTGAAAAAGTGATGGTCATTGAAGAAGGCAAATACGTATGGCGAGAAAATTGGAACAAATGGTTGTATACAGCAGTTACTAGAAGTTCTGATCAATTGCTTATCGTTGGTTGACTTTATTAACAAAATCCTTTATATTAGTAATATGTCAGTAACTTTAAATTATAATGCGTTGAGTTCGTTTGTAGATGTCGATGACATTGATGCAGAGTTTCATTCAATTATCGAAAATGATTTTGACGGTGATTATGAAAATCAAGAAACAATAAATGCAATTTTCAAATATTATCGTAAGCACGGATTTCCGTATTACAAATTCACTGAACAAGAAAAAATAAACGAAATGCGTAGATTACGCAAAGTGCAGTGTGAACAATATCTTTCAGATGATATAGTTCGTCAGACGATGCATGGTCTTGGATTGGCATGGAGTTATTTTCCACATAGTTGGAATGTTCGTTGTAATGATAAGAAAAGTCCAATGGACGCATTCAAAGATGATGAATCTTTTAAAAAGGTTATTCGTAAGTGTTTGATGTTTCGTACCAAATACGATGGTAAGTTAATAAGTGATATGTATCTTCGCAAGATTCTTAAAATAGCAACCGGAGTTCAAGGAGTCAGCAACTTTCGTCCAACCGCTGCAGCTGCCATTTACGAAAAGTTTGGTGGAAGTGGTGTTACTTGGGATATGAGTTGTGGGTGGGGTGGTCGTTTATTGGGTGCTTTGATGAGCAAACGAGTTCACACCTACATCGGAACTGATCCAAGCACTCTAACCTATCGTGGACTCAACAAATTAAGCAATGACTTCAGTTACCTTGGAAAAAATGTAGAGTTGCATTGTTTGGGAAGTGAAGCATATTTACCTCAACCAAATTCAATTGATTTGTGTTTTACAAGTCCACCGTATTTTGATACAGAACGATATAGTGAAGAAGATACACAAAGTTATTTAAAGTTTCCAAGTTACAAAGATTGGTCAAACGGATTTCTTCAACAAACATTGCGTCATGTAAATCGTGGATTAAAGAAAGGTGGTCATCTGCTTCTTAACATTGCCAATGCAGGAAAGTTTCCAATAGAAGAAGATGCAGTTAATCTTGCAAAAAAAGTTGGACTCACTTACAAAGGTGAATTGAAATTATCATTAAGTGCGTTGAACGCAGGTGGATTCAAATATGAACCAATATTCATATTTATTAAAGAAGGATAGTATTTATATACATGGCAAATAAAAAGAAAAAAGAAGATAGTCCCTTTGCTGACAAACCAGTTATTAAAAAGGTGCAAAAAGTTCAAATTATAAAACCAGGTGAAATTGTATCTGATGGAGAAAAAAAACCAATTTCGGTGAGAACTGAACGATTTCTTGATCGTCACAATCATAAAATGGAATTTTTGCGAACTTTTTTTGGATTTGTTACTATTTCATTACAAATTGTTATTCTTGCAAAGATATTTGGTTTGATGTAAATTTGTATGTATTTACCGAATTACAATGTCGTGAAAACCAAAAGAAAACGAGTAACTACAAAAACCCCACTGTCAGAGTTTGAAACATTTGAAGCAGAACAACCAGAAATGCCTGATTTTACGTGTCCACACATTGACAATGTAAAAGATTGGTTACACAAAGCAAGTGAAGAAATGGAATTGTTGCGAAATATGAATTCTAAACTAAGAGACAACGCAGAATTTTGGAAAGAATCTTGCGAACAAATACAAAATAAATTAGACAATTTCCGTCAATGGAAAGCAGATTTACAAAATATTGTAAACAACGACATTTAATAAACAAATACTTTATTAAAAGAATTCTCAGAAAATATATATTTATAGAAGTAAGTTATGGCAAATAGAAAAACTTTTAACGATTTTAATTTAAAACTCAATCCCCATCCACATGATTATTTAATTGGTTTTGATAAACCAGACGCGGGCGGTGAAAAGAAGTTTCCGTTTGCTCATGTAAAGAATTATCTTAACATGGTTGAGATTCGTGATATTGTAGATTCTCAGCAAATGCCATTAAATCAATCTCCTGATCAAACCGTAATGGATGTCAATGGAGAGATTATACAACCTCCACCATTTTTAAATGGAAAATTGTTTCATGTAAAAGCAGAACATAATGTTACCGTTACTTTGCCACCCATGAATGAAAACGACAAAGTTCAATTTGTATTGGTCAATATGTCCAATGAAGGAATCAAAGTTGACATAGAAGCAAAAGTAGGAACATTTCATGCAAGAGGAAATATTCTACGACATAAATTTGATAATGCAGTCATTTACTTTGATGGAAGTGATTGGTATGGATATGGTGATCTCGGAGATCCAATGAATATTAAAGATGTAGTTGACAAGAAGTATAAATTTTCACGGGCAGATGAAGGAAAAGTTCTTCACTTCTATCCAACTGAAACTACGAAAATAATATTACCACCCGCAGAAAACTTTGATAGTGGAACACAATTTTACGTTTACAACTTCTCGTTAGAAGAAATTACCATTGAAACTGAAGATGGTTCGGAGTTGTTCGCACGTCACCATAGACTTCTCAGAAAGTACGATGACGCAGTAGTTTACACCGATGGCAAACGTTGGTTTGCGACAGGTGATTTGTCGTAATTAAAAAAAACTTTTAAACAACTTTTAAAAAAGTTTGTCAAAAGGCTTGACGAATCGTAATAAATAAACTATATTATATTACATGATTAAAAAAGGCATATCCAGCAAACCAAACTTAATACATGAAATAAGATATGGTTCGTCAACGAAAGTGAACATTACGTCGTGCCTTGTTGATTTTAATCATAAATGGTTATGACAAGTTGACGAACCGCAAATATTAGAAAGGTGCATACAGCAATCAAAAAAAATAATGAACTATACAATAAAGCACCTTGACCCTTTTATTAAAAATTAAATATTGAAAATTAAACACTTAACAATTAAAAATTAAATTATGGAAAATATCATTTTACCCGAAAGTCACGAAAGCAACAATAACGATAATACCAATTTGGTAAACGAACTTGAGAAATCAACGAATGTTGCTTATACTGCAAATGGTGCAATTTCAAATCGCACTTCTCTTGATGCAGTATTAGACTTTTTTGCATCTGCTGGTGCAATGCGGTATAGTGAAGATAGTAAAATTTTTGATTTGTTTCACAAAGCATTTATTCAGAATAATCTTCTTGCATTAAAATGTCTTTTTTACTTTCGTGATATTCGTGGTGGTCAAGGTGAACGAAAAGCATTTCGTGTAATTTTTAAGCAACTCGGAAATCTACATCCCGAGAAAGTTAATCGCAATCTTGAAAACGTTGTTAAGTATGGTCGTTGGGACGATTTGTTTTGTCTTGAAAATACCAAAGCATGGTTTCAGACATCCAAGTTCATTCAAAAACAATTTGAAACAGACGTCGTAAATGAAAACACAGGATTAAATTCTGTATCATTGCTTGCAAAGTGGTTGCCAAGTGTTAACGCATCTTCCCAAATCACCAAAAATCGTGGAAAATATTTCGCAAAGTTTTTCGGAATGCAACAATCCGAATATCGTAAAACTCTTGCAAAACTCAGAACTGCAATTGGTGTTCTTGAAAAAAAGATGACCACCAAGCAATGGTCTGAAATTGATTACCAAAAAGTTCCAAGTGTTGCCGGACTTAAATATCGTGGAGCATTTTCTCGGAATGACGAAAAAAGATACGGAAAGTATCTTGAAGATGTTGCGAGTGGCAAAAAGAAAATTAATGCTTCTACTTTGTATCCTTACGATATCGTATCAAAACTTCTTGAAGGATGTGGTATGAAACGAGTTGGTGAACAAGAAGTTCAGGCTCTTGATGCAATGTGGAATAATCTTCCCAACTATCTTGCGGATCAACCTCATCGTGGTTTGGTTGTGTGTGATACAAGTGGAAGTATGTATGGTGGATACGGAAGTGTATCACCTATTGATGTATCTGTTTCTTTGGCAATTTATCTTGCTGAACGAAATGATGATCCAACTTTTGGAAATGCGTTTCTTACATTTTCTTCACACCCACAACTTCAAAGAATTGCCAAAGGCAATATTCTTGAAAAGATTTCTGCTATTTCACGTGCAGATTGGGGATACAACACAGACCTTCAAGCAGTTTTTGATGTTATTCTTGAAACTGCAAAAAACAAAAATCTAGGAAACGACAATCTTCCTGAGAAAGTTTATATCGTTAGTGATATGCAGTTTGATAGTGCGTGTGAAAATGATGAAAATTCAAATTACACCACCATTAAAAAGAAGTTTGAAGCAGAAGGTTTCAAATGTCCAGAACTTATCTTTTGGAATGTCAACGCAGATGGTTGTCAGTTACCTGTGACCAAAGACGATCACGGAACTTGTATGGTAAGTGGTTGTTCACCTGCAATTCTTACTGCTATTCTTAGTGGTGAGGAAATTGATCCAATTCAAGTTATGCTTGATGCGATTGATATTGACCGATACTCTTCGGTTGTTGTTTAATTCTACTGCAACTAAAAGCACTTGGTGCTTGACTTTTTATAAGTTTCTTGGTAGTATATAGGTATGATGAAAAGAATAGCACTTGGTTTTTTATTGTTCGTTTCTTCTTTGAATGCAGATTTTGTATCTGACTGGAGCAAATATTATCAAACCTCTTTAGATTCGTCCAAAGAAAATCGTGCAAGATTGGTAATTTCCAATGGATACAATATTCCAACTTCCGCACAAAAAGCAATTGAAATTGCAGCCGACATCTTTGAAAATGATGAAGGTAAAACTCGTAATCAGTTGATTCAATATCTTTCTCATACAGGTGCAGTAGAAAGTTTATATCAAACCAAGATTCAGTATGGTGGAGGTCCTGCTCGTAGTTATTGGCAAGTTGAACCCAAAACTGCAATGGATGTAGTTAAAAATTCTAGTGCTTATTTCGGAAAGAAGTTTCATGCTAAGTATGGTAAGAATGCTTTAAGAAAGTTGCAATCATTGAACGAAGCACAGTGGGCAGATGTTCTTGAGAAGTACGATGAAATTGGTGCTATTATGGCAACTGCAAAATGGTTAGCAACTAGTTGGTAATGGAATGGTCAAAATACTTTTATGATATGGCAAATCTTGTTGCCAAAAAAAGCAAAGATCAATCAACGCAAATTGGAGCAGTTATAGTTGGTCCTGATAACGAAATTCGTTCAACAGGATACAATAGTTTTCCTTCGGGTATAAACGATGATTTAGATATTCGTCAGCAACGACCTGAAAAGTATTATTGGATAGAACACGCAGAACGTAATGCTTTGTACAACGCAGCTAAAATCGGTGTATCTACTAAGAATTGTGTAATGTATTTGAATTGTGGTGTTCCGTGTTGTGACTGTGCAAGAGGAATTATCAACGCAGGAATCAAACAAATTTATATTTGCGAACAAGATATCACTAAATCAGAACATTGGTTAGAACACTCCAAACGATCAAACATTATGTTTGAAGAATCTGGAGTAGAACTGATTACTTATTTGAGTTGTTCAAATTGAGTGTTTTTCTGAGTTACTGAGTTTTTACTTAATTCTTTATGAACTTCTTTGTGTCGTTGAACAGCATTCATCATAACTTCATCACGTGAATTACTCATATGATTTCTAACTGCATCGGGTATAGGCAGTTTATCTCCTCCTGAATTTGTATCTATTATGAGTGAATCTAACAATCCGAGTGCCTGTCCAATATACAAATCTTTTTTTGTGGAATCATCAATGGATTTTTCCAAAAGTTCTTTTATCTTTTTTAGTTTCTGTTTCATATTTATAAATATACCAAAAAAACTATTGACGATACCTTAATATTACGTAACAATAGATTTATATTGAAAATAATGATGCTACAAATTAAAATGATTGCAAACAACTAATAAATGAATAGTTGCAATACATCGTTATTAAATATCAAAATACGCATTATATTTGCGTACCCAAAATACATACATGGATAAAAAACAGTTCAACAAAAAGAAGAGAGATTACGGACCCCGAATAAACGAAAGAATCCGTATACCCCAAATACGAGTAATTAACGAAGATGGTAAAATGCTAGGGGTTATGTCTCCAAAAGAAGCACTTGCTATTGCAAAACAATATGGACTTGATTTAGTGGAAGTTGTTGCCAACGCAAGACCTCCTGTTTGTAAAATAATTGAGTATGGTAAATACAAATACGAACAAAGCAAGAAGCAGGGTACAACTCCTTCTAAAAAGTCAAAGTTTAAGGAAATAAAGTTTCATCCACGTATTGACGAGCATGATTATCAAACTAAACTCAAAAAAATATGTGAGTTTCTGGGTAAAGGAAGTCAAGTCAGAGTTGCGGTAGAATTTCGTGGTCGTGAAATGCAGTATAAAAACCTTGGTAACGAGTTACTTGATCGTGTAATCAAAGATGCAGGAGAAGTGTGTAAAACAAACACCCCGTTTACCTTTGCTGGTAGACGGATTTCTACAAACTTGAGTCCTGCGAAAAGTTCTTAACTTAGAATACTAAGACGAGAACAACTGCAACTGCAACAAGAGCAACTATTTGCCATACTTTTACACCATGTATCATAATGTATAAATATAATATATACATTCCTAAGATGTAATATATTTATTTAAAAGATGAAATTAGTAGAAGCAATGAAAGAAGTCGCAGAACAATCAGCAGGAATTATTGTATACAGAATCAATTCCGAAAACATTCCTGAGTTTTTATTGCTCAACGGAGATGCGATTGGTTGGGGATTTCCCAAGGGTCATATTGACAAAGGTGAAAATCTCGTTCAAACTGCAAAACGAGAAACCTACGAAGAAACTTCTCTTAAAGTTTCAAAGTTGGAACCTGGATTCAAACAAGAAGTTAAGTATTTTCTGAAGAAGAATTGGTCAACTGGTAAGCAATACAAAACACCCAAGTTAAAGATGGTGACTTATTTTCTTGCGGAAGTTCCTTATGAATCAAATGTAAGAATTTCACACGAACACATTGGTTTTGTTTGGTTGTCATATTCCAAGGCAAAAAAGAAGCAGTTGTTCAACAAGAAACTTTTGAAGTATGCCAAGGATTATATTTTGGCAAAGTGATATCTAACCTGCGTGTGGTCCGTAGTGTTTGAAATATGCTGTATTTAAGTCAACGTGTAAACATGAACCGAGTTGTGAACGATTCTTGTGAATAATTGAATCATGTTTGTATGCCCATGCAATAGGAGATTTTACAAGGCACTTAGTATTGCAACCAGTAAATTTCCAGTTACCTCTTGATTTTTTAAAGTTACCAGTAGATTCTATTTCAGATATAGGTTTATCAATTTTTCTAGAACCGTAACTTTCACTTCCAAACCAAAACGAACCTACATCTACATGACGTTCGTCTAAGATAAATTCATTAAAAGTGGAATGTTCATTCAAGACAAAATATTCATCTACATCACAATGTAACCAATAATCTGAAGAATGGGTGGATGTGCAATGTTTGTATCCATTGACTTGAGATTTTACATGGGAATCTGTATGGTCTTTGTTAAATTCCCATGAAACTAAATGTGCGTTAGGGCAATCACTGACTAAGTCGTATAATTTATCAGAAACTTCTTTTTGAGAAGGTAACTCTGAATATATTGAATCTAGTTTTTTCTGCCATTTACTTTTTTTATCAAGGTATCTGTCATCGTGTAATTCAAATCCATTATTGTAAATAAAAATTTCGTCAATTCCTAGATTTAAATTATGATGCAACCAGTCTTCAAGAAAAAAAGTTTCTATCATCGGAGCAATTTTGACATAAAGTGAGATATTCATTAAAAATAAATATTGACTTTTTATAATATTAGTGCTAATATGCTAATATGAAAATCGTTAATTACGGACAAGAAATTTTGGAAACTCCGACTCAAAAGGTTACGGAGTTTGATGAAGAGTTAGTAAAGTTTACGGAGAATATGATTTCTACGATGAAAGAAAGCAATGGAGTTGGATTAGCTGCTCCTCAAGTCGGAGATACTCGTAGAATCTGCGTTGTTGATTTGGGAGTAACTGAAGGATTTGTTTATGACGGAGAAAAAGTTCTAACTGATGATTACTACCCATTGGTTTTGATCAACCCTGAGATTAAGGTTGTATCGGAAGCAAAAAGTGTTATGAACGAAGGATGTTTAAGTTTCCCCGGTGTTTCACTTGAGATTAAACGTCCAAGTGTTATTAAACTTACTTTCCAAGATATTCAAGGAAACAATCGTATTGTAGAATGTGCAGGAGGACTTGCTCGTTGCATTCAACACGAAGTTGATCACCTTGATGGAGTTTTATTTAATAAACGAACCAAGAAAATTAAAAACAAGGATGCTAAACTCATCCGTAAAATCAAATCAGAAAATGCCAATCTTGCACTTCAGTAAAGACACCCGAGTAGAACACTTTCACATATTCGGTTACTTCAAAGAGTTTACCGACAAAAACACAAGATCATATCTTGGACATCAATTTCTTGAGGAAATAGATTCCAATATAAAAATGGGATCAGAGGGACGAACTTACGAAACTCATTTACAGAATCTAAGATTGAAAACTGGTTTCAAAGAAAATGTTGTAGAAGCATCTGAAGATACACCACTTGAGGTTGAAGTATTTTACAATTTTGCGTGTGGTCGTATAAAGAGATAACTTTTTTTGTTTTCATATATATTTATTGTCATGAAACATACAAAACTACTCAGCATCGTTGAAGACATTTTAAATGAAGGTAAAACTCTTTGGAAAGCACCACGAGGACAGAAGTATGAAAATGAAGCACACGCAAAACGTGAAATCAAAAAGATGCCAAGTAAACTGCAAAAGTATTTTACAATCAAATCTGCTGATGGTCCTTCATACGGAGTTGATGTTGAAGTAAACAAGTCGTTTGAGAAAAAGGCAGAAACTTTAGATAGTAGTATGGACACTTACACCAAGGAAATTGATGGATTTGAAATTACACTTGCTGATGGTTACTATCCAATCAGTATATCAAAATTTGACGAATCTGAGTGGAAGTAAATGGCAAAAATAGTAACGTTTGATTTTGATGATACGTTGACTATGCCTCGGTGGGACAAAGAAGAAGAATTATGGATGGGTGGAACTGAACCCAACAAAAAAACAATTTCAGCAATGAAGAAATTTGCTTCAAACGGATATGAAGTAAAAATCGTTACATCACGACACGGAACAGGTAATCATAAAAAGGATGTTGCTACATTTGTTCAAACGCACAATCTTCCTGTTAAGGATATTATATTCACCAATGGAAAGTGGAAAGCAGATACGTTGGAACGACTTGGTAGTGTGCTTCATTATGATGACGATACTGAAGAACTTTCTCGTATAAAGTCTAAGAAGATAAAGACAATTCACATACGACATCCGTTAGATTAAGTAATTTTTGTGAGGTTCGTTATATTTATATAATATATGAATATATCAGAGAAAATCGAATGGAGTGATGTAACTGACCATGACAAACTCATGGAATATATAGAACATCGTATTGGTTTGGAAAATTTATATGATGAATTGTATGAAGATTTGTTGTATGGCATGATGCATAATCGTGACGAAAAAAAGAAGCAAGATAAACTCAACAAAAAACTATCCAATTTGGGTGGTATAATAATGCCCAATGGAAACTGAAAGTACAAAGATAGAACCCAGATGGTCAATGTTCGTAAGTTCGTTTGAAGATTATATGTCAACAAATCAATTTGTGGAACATGACGAAGTGTATCTTACTCCAACTCAACGAACTGAGTTGTATAAAAATGCAACCCGTGAACTACACGCTAAACTGCAATTACTTAAAAAGCAAAACAACGATAAAACTATATGAACTGGATTCTTCGTACATTCGATGATTTGATATTCAAGCAAGCTAGTATATCAAAAATAAGAATGGCAACGGATAGTTTCGTAAATAGTTACGGAATTGAGGTAGAAGAAACCCTCGGTGGATACAATATACAAGTTCTTAAACACGGACTAAAGTACAATAAAACTCATTTAGTTTCACGTGATCTTACATCATTAACCAAGTCAGATGTTACAAAGTACATGGAAGTGATTCAACGATTCGGCCGACATTCTTGGTGATTGACTTACCTGATCAAATTATTTAGTATAAGTGGATATGAAAAACTACAACATCAAACTCACACTTGATGATATGATGAATACAATTAGTTCTGCTCCATTGTATCGTTACGAACCAAAACCTCCCACGGAAAAATCTCTTGCAATACGAAAGTTAATTGAGTATGCAAAGATTACTGAGTTTAAAAAATAATTATAATAACTCCACTTACTTGATATTTATTATCAACTATGAAGTGGAAACAAATATTAAAATATCATGCAAGATGGCAAAGTGGATTTATTTTTTCATGGCCTACTTTTTATGTATGCCAAGATTTGCTGAATATGCCATTGTGGGCAAGTATCATTACATTTCAGTTTGTCGGAGCAATAATATATTATAAGATTGACCATTCTATATTTAACAAGTAATATATAATAATGTTAAATAATATATTCTCTGTAACTTTAATCACGATAATGAGTTTCGCAATTTATTTTGCTTCAATTTATCCTGCGATAAAGTTTCTGCAAGCAACTGAGTAATGTTACTTGAAACAGATATAGTATACGATGCGTATGTAGACGGATCGTTTTCAGCAAAATTTGATAAAGGATCGTGGGCATATACCATTGTAGAAAGTGATCAAGATGTTAGTATTGCCGAGGCCTCCGGTCTCATTGATTATGCTTTGCAACCAGAACTAAAAAAACTGAGGAACATAGCAACTGAGTGCCAGGCAGTTATTCATTCTCTCGAATATGCGTCACAACACGGATGTAAATTAAACATCCATTACGACTACATTGGACTTGAACGGTGGGTATGGGACATAACTGATAATCAAACACCTTGGCAATGCAAAAACGATTTTACTTGGGACTATCGTCAAACGATAATAGAGTATGAGCAGTATATAAATAAAATGATATGGGTAAAAGGTCATGCAGGTAACAAATGGAATGAATATACCGATGATCTCGCAACACGTTTAACTGGAACAAATCTAAAAACAAAAACAACAATATGAGCAAAGTCACAGAAAATCTAATAAGACGAAGACTATGGAAACAAAATACAGCATACGGAGAAGGATGCTACACAACAAGCAAAGGTAAAATTCGTGACTTGGTAGCAGCTCGTTTATTAAGTGCTGGTTTAGTTCCATGTCCACTTACTGAAAATTATTTAATTTCAACAGATTTTGTTGTGGTAAAAGATGGTGACGGAAATTTAAAATGCTGGGTTCATAAATGTGAAGTTGCGGGTCGTGCAAAAAAATATATGATCTATAATTCTGAATGAAAGTAGAACAAATAGATAGTTTTCTTGAATTGTGGGATGCCAACAAACTTGAACAGTTGTGGGATCGTTTAAACAAAAACACTCAACCAGACTTGGCATTTACGATTGCATGGATGACAACGATGATTCGTGATGACGGAGAAGTAAGATTGAGTCAGTGGATCGTTTGGTTGGAAACTAAAAGCAATAATCAATAATATATATTATTTGACAATTTATTAAAAATAACTTATAGTAGGTGAATATATGAAAATGTGGACATGGATAATAGTAGGATTCTTCGGATGGTGTATAATTTCAAGTTACTTCGCATACGATTTTATGCTTGAAGCAAAACCTTCACAATTTTTAAACAATCATCTTTCTGTTGAAAATAAATCTCAAACCGATACTATCAAAGTTGACGGTGTTGAATATCTTGTTGTGGAAACAAATAATGGAGTCGGTGTCACTTTCAAGTTGAACAAGAGCAATCTTAGAAAACTTGCAGAGATGGTGTCCGAACTTTCCGATGAAATGGATTCGGAAAAGTTCAATAATATAATACAAGGTAAATAAAATGAAAAAACTAACGATAATGCTTGTAAGCATTGCATCTGCTTTGCTTGCGTTTGGTGATAATCACAAACAAGTCACAATCTCTGGTAACGATACGATGCAGTTTGATATTAAAAGTTTCAATGCTTCCAAAGGCACAAACTTCAAACTTACATTCAAAAACACAGGCAAGATTCCAAAGATTGCTATGGGTCACAATTTAGTGATTCTCAAAAAAAGTGTATCTGCGATTGCATTCGGACAAAAAGTTCTTGCGTCCGGTGGCAACGCAACGAATGCGTTACCTGAAAGTGTAAAAGGTGATGTGCTTGCACATACCAAGTTACTCGGACCAGGAGAAACAGAAGTTATCAACTTCAAAGTTCCAATGGAAACTGGATCATACGAATATGTGTGTACGTTCCCTGGACACTTCGCAATGATGCGTGGTGTAATGGAAGTAGAATAAAGGAATAAACATTATGAAAATTCTTGCAATAGGATTGCTATTTGTAACATCAACATTATTTGGTGCGAACATTGTAAATGACACTTGCCCTTATTCAGGTAAACCAATCAAAGAAACTCTTACACATACAATTTCGGTTTGTTGCAATAAGTGTGCAAGTCGTGCAATTAAAGATTTAAAAGGAACTTTATCAAGAGTTAAGGATGTTACCAAATGTCCATTTTCAGGACGAAAAGGAACGAAGCAGTTGACAATAGGATTCTGTTGCAAGAATTGTCTTAAAAAAGGAAAAAACCAAGGAAACTAATATGAAAAAAATACTAATATATCTTATGTTCGCATCATTTGCGTATGGAGTCACCGAAACTTGTCCAATTATGAAAGGTGACGAAAACGATCCTGAAGAGTTTTCAGTTGTAGAAGGAAAAACAATTAATTTTTGTTGCGGAAGTTGTGTATCCAAGTTTGACGAAAATCAAGCATATTACATTAAAGCAATTCCGTCATTGCAAAAAAAGTTTACAGAAGCAGAACTCAAAAAAATCGGAGTAGACAAAGTAAAACTTCTTGAGCAAAGATTTTGTCCGATTTATCCAGAACGTATAATCAACCCCAATTCAAAAACGGTTGAATACAAAGGAAAAACAATTTATCTATGGAGCAGTAGTGCGGCTCGTAGATGGGCAAGGGATGCTGACAAGTATTACGAAGAAGCAGTTAAAGCAGGTATACTAAAGTAACAAAACAGGAACTATATAAATGAAGAAATTAATTATCGTATCACTTGTATGTGGATTGCTTAATGCAGTTGCAGTTGATAAACCACAACAAGAAACACCACAAAAAGAAAAACCACAAATTGAAAAACCTGCGAAACCACATTTTCCTCGTCATTGGGGAAACCCACCGGAAATCCAAGTAAGAGATTATGTCAAACTTCCTGGTAAGTTTGGAATGGGAAGTTCAACACTTGCCAAGTGGATTTCAGGAAATATCAAGAAAGACGTAAAAAATCGTCCAGAGCAAGATAAACCAAAACTTCCGGTGAAACCAAAACCTCGTCCAGAACCATCCGATGAACTCAAAGAAAAAATGGACACGCATAAAGAAAATCATCAGATACTTCAAACTAAACTTCGTGAAAAAATTCAAGAACTTGGTAAGAAACCAACAAAAGAAGAAGTTCGAAAAGTTGTTGAGAAGTTTCAAACCGACAACAAAGACTTGATTGATTCTCAAAAAGAAATAGGAAAGTCAATTCAGACGTGGCACAATGATAATCGCCCTGAACGTCCAAAGAAACCAGAACCAAGTGCAGAAATAAAAGAAAAAATGAAAGAAGTTCATAGCAAGAAAAAAGAAATGGACGAAATCAGAAAAACATTTCAACAAACATTAAAAGCATCAAAAGACTTGACCAAAGAGCAACGTGAAGAAATGATCAAAGAGTTTAAAGAAACGAATGTGGAAAAGCATCAAGCAATAAAAGAAGCACAAAAAGAATTGCAAAAAGAAATTCGTGAAACCACTCAAGACGGTGATCGCAGAAAGTAAAAATAATTTAGACGGAATCGTACTATTTATTATTGCAATATTGGTGGTTGCAATTGGTGTTTATACACCAAGCAATACTAACAACATTCCATTTAATAAAAATTTAACTCCTTACGAGCAATTTCCGGATGCTTATGAAAATACGAGTTTCAATCCTAAGAATGGATACATAGGAAACTCATATGAAAAATAAAAAGAGGTTGTCAATTGTCAACTTGGTAGCAGGATATATTTTATCAATATTATTCGTAGTGCTTATTTTTACGAACCTTAAAAATGTAAAAGCAACCACTCTTAACGAAATATCAGTTGTGGTAGATGAAACTGAAATAAAAGTTGAAGAACCTATTGTTGTTTCAAATGATTCTAAAGTTATTGTTGATACACCACACATTGTATACAAAGATCATCTCACCGGAATCATACTAAATGAGTCTGAACCAATTGTTGCAGTTGTGAACAACGATCCTTTGTACGTTGATAGAGATGTAATTAGAGGCAACAGAGACGTTGTTATTGATGATACACATCGTATCGGTGCAGTAGAAGGTGGTGTAGGTGGAAATGGTCATATACGAGCAGATAGAGTGCATCGCCGAGACCAACATCGCATTCGTATTAAAGAGAATGTATACGATAAAGATGTTGATCTTGGTTTGTTGGACAGACGAATTGCAGAACACGATTTATTTCGTGACGATACCACAGAAATTACGAAAACCAAAGAGAAAAAATTCGGACTTGATAAAAACGGAGTTAATCTTGCGAATTTAACAGTTGCTAATAATCGTGGTGACGATGATGCTGAGCTCGGTGAAGTTGATTTGAATTTTGATGATAACAAAAACGGAACATTTGGTCTTAACAAAGGAGAATTGTTTGCGTATAACTTTCCAAGTCAGGGTGTTGGTGCTGGTATCGGAAACGGATCAGTAGGTGCTGGATCAGGAGCAGGAGCAGGTCTTGGTGCAGGAATTGGTGAAGGAGTTTACAACGGAGAAACAGTTCCAACATTAGGTGGTGTAGGAACATATAATTCAGTTCCTATAGTTGAACCTGGCACAGGTACTGACACAGATAATGACGGACTTGAAGTTGAAGCAGAACTTGCATTAGGAACAGACCCAAATAAATCAGATTCAGATGGAGATGGATATTCAGACGGAGAAGAAATTGCTTCTTATACAAGTCCAAGTGATCCTTCAAGCAATCCAGGTGTACCTGGTTCATCTGCTCCGTCAATGGGTGGAGTCGGTGGATTAATAAGTGGAGCAGGTTCAGGAGTAGCTGCCGGACTCGTTGTTGGTGCAGTTAAACCACAACTCGGAGTGCCTGGTATTGCACCTGAAGTAGGAGTCGGAAATGGTAATTATGGTGGAAAAGCAGATTACGATTTGCCTCAAGATGGAGCATTGCATATTATGATGCACGTTGATGGAAGTGGAAGTATTTTGAATACACGCAAGCAACTTGAAATTATGAAAAACACTTTGCTTAAAAAAGAACTTCTTCCGTATTACAACAACGATGAGGATTTGTATAACAAACGAGTAACTATCGTAGATGGAAATGGAGAAAGAACATTGCAGTTTTTTTCAGAAGCAGCCAAGAAAGATAATGTATTGGCATTGGTATTTCAAGATGAAGCACAACCTGCGTATCATTTGCCTAACTTTAATAAGAAACCAGAAGATCATTATATAGATGATTTAAGCAAACTGAAAAACAAATTGAATGGATACGGAGGATTGTATCGTGGAATTATGTTTCAAGTTGATCGTGGAAAGACATTCGCAAAATCTTTCAAGGAATTTGTCGGAAACGCATTTCAAGGAACAGGATATCTTAAGTCGGACAACCTCAAGAAATATTACTGGCAAGACAATCAAAGTAATATCAAAAACAAAAATGGAGTTATTTTTAGTGACGAGTATCACGCAAAAGATGAAGGTGATCCACAATATTATATGGATTTGATTTTGAACGCATCCAAAAAGATTGGAATTGATTTAAAAGCAACAGGTGCTGGATTAACTGATGGTAGGTACAATAAAAAAACGCAGTAAATTTATTTCTGAGTATATTTATATACACCATGAACAAAGCAGAACTTAAAGAACTTATTAAAGAAGTACTTTCCGAAGAAGAAGGTAGTGAACCTGAAATCATTTCAATTGCACGAAGAATTGTAAAAAATCAGCAGTTTGAAAAAGTAAAAGATCCTGTCAGTGGTAAACGCATGGCATTGGATATGTTTTCGGCAAGTGCTATCGTAAAAGTTTACGAAAAGTTGTCTGACAAAAATAAAGCACATATGGTAAAACAACCTTTGCCAAAAATGGTTGATATTGTTTTTAAGTTGATTAAGTAACTTAAACTATTTAAATTTTACACAATTCTTTTTTTATAAAAAATGCTTGACTTTTTATAATATTTTTAGTATAGTATGGTATAGTCAAAATAATAACCATCTACACTAAAAATATGAAAATTGTAATATCGTTTTTAACTTTTGTTTTAACATCCACACTTGTGGCATTGGAACTACCAAGTTCAAATTTGGGAAAATCAACCCCAACTCAAAATAAACCATCTATCACGGGATCACCACCCAAACCACCTGCAAGTCTCGATGAAGAACTTGATAACAACAAGTTGATTGATTACAAAAAATTGTCAGAACAGCTTGCAGTAGAAAACTCAACTTTAACTCAAACCAATAAAACCTTGGTTTCCAGCAATCAAGAGTTATCATCTGAAAACACGAAACTTAAATCCGATTCTTCTACGACAAACAATAAATTAGTATCAGTTACAGAAGAACGCAACCGATTGTTTTCAAAGTTACAAGATGTAAATAATCGTGTATCTGCGTTGTCAGAATCTAATATTGAGTTAACTGCTATGGTTGATTCGTTGTCATCCAAAGCAGATAATGTAGGTTCTATTTTCAATGGTTGGGTTTATGATTCTGAGTTGGGGTGGATATTCATATCTCCAAATTCCATGCCTTATTTTTATATTTCAGATGTAGGTTGGGTTTATTATGAACTTGGCTCTTCACCGAGAAGATTTTATTTTTTTGACGAAGACCGTTGGCAAGTTATGAAAGACTGATACTCGTTCTTGCTACAATTCATTAAATCCACCTTCGGGTGGATTTTTTATTTGTGATCACACGAATCAAGTTATTTCACCGATTTAAATGATTTATTTTTTTATACATCATATTTATATAAAAAATCCCTCAGTAGTAATTATGGCAGAAAAAAAGAAAATAAGTGAGTTGTCCCCGTTGTCCCAATTATCAGACAGTGATGAGTTTGTAGTTGTTGATAAATCAAAGGTAAGTGGACCTGATGCGAGTAACTCTGGTCGCACGTCTAAAGTTTTATTTAAAGATTTGAAAACAATGATTTCAGATGATCCACGGGCTAAGGGTCCTTCGGGTCCTTCTGGTGAACAAGGAGTTGCAGGTCCTGATGGTCCAGCAGGTCCCCGTGGAGTTGCAGGTCCTGCAGGAGAAAAAGGTGATTTGGGACCAGTTGGTCCACGTGGAGAACTTGGCCCTGTAGGTCCAAAAGGAGACACAGGTCCTAACGGTCCAATCGGACCAAAGGGTGATCAAGGAGAACGTGGTCCTGCCGGAACAGCTGCTCAACGAGGAGAACCAGGAACACCCGGAGCTAAAGGAGACACAGGAAATCAAGGTGTACAAGGTCCTCAGGGAATCCGAGGAGATACAGGAATCCAAGGAGCAACTGGGAAACAAGGACCACAAGGTCCCAAGGGAGATACAGGATCCCAAGGTCCTAGGGGTCAGTCTGGTATCAAAGGAGACAAAGGAGACAAAGGAGATCGTGGAATTCAAGGAATTCAAGGAATTGCGGGTACAACTGCGGCTAAAGGAGATAAAGGAGATAAAGGAGATAAAGGTGATAGAGGAATTCAGGGTTTACCTGGATCACAGGGTTCAGGTGGAATTCAAGGAATTCAAGGTATCCAGGGACCAAAGGGAGATACCGGAGCAGTTCCATCGCATGGTTGGAGTGGAACAAAATTAAGATTTATGCAATCAAGTGGTCATTGGGGTGGTTGGTCTGAATTAAGAGGTGCTACTGGTCCTGCAGGAAAAGACGCAACCGTACAAACCAGCCCAACATTTTCAGGTTCAGTTTCGGCACTGAATGGATACGGATTCACCGTAAAATCAAATCAAAACCACGCAGGATTTTCATGGGCAAATTCTAGTGGTGTTTCAACTTGCCAAGGATTTATTCTTTCAAATCCAGGTAAAGATTCACAATACATGAGAGTATGTGGTCAACCAATGGGAGGTGAGTGGAAATATGGTTCTCAAGCAATTCGCATATTTAAAGATAATACCACCATGTTTGATAAAAACATTGTTGTTGGTCCTAGTAAAACTTCAAATCAATCAACTCATATTGGTTACAATGGAAATATTACGATTGGATCACCTAATTCTTCAATGGAAGGAGGTCAATTAAATTTAAGAAATCCAAGTCAAGGTGGCCAATCAAACGGATATTTTGTATTGGATAATTATAACGATACCAGTAAAGTTTATAAAAACTATCATGATAAAAATCATGCTTCAACTTATTTCAGAGTAAACTATAACAATGGTAAAGGTGTAGGTACAAATTATTTAGGCATATCTAATGATGCGGTTCACCATCTTTATGGTCATCTTAATTTGTACGATGGCAATAATGCAGCTATTATTCACCAAGGAAATCCATCAAATCGAACTGCCCACAATTTCATTATTCGTTGGTCACCAACTCTTGGAACATTTCAGGATAACTTGACTCTTCATTCTGCTAGTGGTAATTTATCAGTTCGTGGTACTGTGTGGGGAACCAGATGGGTAGGTGGATCAGATCGCAACAAGAAAAAAGACATTGAACAACTAAGTTCAGTTGAATCTTTGAAATCTATTATGCAATTGAACCCAGTTAAGTTTCATTGGAAAGACTCATCACAAACAACAGAGCATAAGCAAATGGGACTTATCGCACAGGAAGCAGAACTAATACTTCCGAGTGTTGTTGATGAAGTAGAGGACCCTTTTACAGAACACGATCAAACGTGTCCGTCTCAAAGTCCAATTAAGTGTGATCAGTCAGACTTACCAACTGCACCGAAAACAAAAACAATAGCATACATAGAACTTGTACCACTCCTCATATCTGGATTACAAGAACAACAAAAACAGATTGACGAACTTAAAAAACAAATTGCATCCAAGTAATTTATTTTAAAAAAAAATAATAACTTGACATACCGAGTTATATATTATAGTATGTTAGTATGTCGAAATCAAAAAAGATAGATTTAAAACAAATTGATTGGCATGACAAAGCAAATGTAGTTCCTTTGTACATCAAATGTGAATGTTACTCCGAGGGAATTGAAATTCAATATTATCGTGAAGACGACAATGACAAAGGATTTTACGTCAATTATTGGAAATATGGAATCGGTGGAAGATACTCTGGTGTAAGTTTGTGGGACAGAATTCGTTTTGCGTGGAAATTACTATTCAGAGGAACATTGCACGGTGACCAAATTATACTAAGTGTTAAAGACGCAAAATCAATGAAGCAATATTTAGATAAACATATAAAATACGATGAAGATAATAAGTAATATACAAGATGCACTTATGAATTCGTTCAGAATTGCCAGTTAGCACAATTGAAATAATCAACTAGGTATATATATATTTATTGGAAAATTAAACAAAAGAATAAGTTATGAACAAAATATTACAAATGCTCAAAAAAAGTGAACTTTACTTTATATTTGCACTAGTTTTACTAAACCTGTATTGTGCAGTTGCTTTACGAGGAGAATCCTTCGTAGATGCAACACACTTAATGATGGCAGTTATTATGCTGATATTCGCCAACGATAAAATTCTTGAAAAACTTGAGAAAAAATGATTTTTGGGGTTGACTTTTTATAAAAACTATGGTTTAATGTATATATTAACTTAGATCAAGACCAACACAAAATAAAAAATAATGTTATGAGAAAAACCACCGTTAATTTAATCGTAGGTATTCTAATAGGAATGCTAATTTCAGGAGTTTCCGATTCAGTATCAACCGACACCGTATCTGCAACTAATGTTCCAGTTGCAACTACTATCAGTTCATCCATTTCTGCTAAAGTACCCAGTCCGTTTGATCAACAAGTTGCACCAGGACTTCAAATCGTGGAAGTTCCACCACCCCTTGATATGAATGGTAGAGTTCCATATCAGTGCTATTTTAATGGTCAAACTATAAATCTTCCAACAGAAGTTGTAAAGCAGATTGTTGCAAACCACGGAAATCCGTCTGATAACGATCCAAATTTTAATGTTCATAACTTCACGGGAAACCTAAAAATGATTGATCTTCCTGTTGGTTCTAATGTTCCAACTTCTCCATTTCCTGTTGCGGGTCGTGTACGATAATAAAATGTCAGCAGAAGATTTACAAGAACAAGTTGCAACACTCAAAGCAGTTGTTGCAACTCAAGAAGAAAAAATTGATTCGTTGACGGAAGAACTTGAAAAAAATGAATCTAAAAACGACTACGAGTTAACACACAAATGTGCATTCACAGATAACGGAATGATTGACGATTGTGGAATTGAAGTACACTTCGGTTACGGAAGCAATCGCGATTTGCAATCATTTACATTCAAAAATGTAAGTGACGGAATGGGAGAAAAAGTTTTGAAATTTTTGAACGATTCGTTTGTAAACGGAAAAACTATTCGTGATTATGGTCACGATAGTTTAGGTGGAAATTCAGAGGACATACCACTTCCCACAAACGAAACGGTCTATAACGCAGAAAATCATATACAAACATAAACCAATAATATAAACTAAATTATGAGATTAAACGAAGAAGATATTGAACACGTATTAACGCAAAAGGGAGTAGATCAACCCCGAGTAAAAGACATTATGTCTGAGATTAAACGTTTAGAAGATGAAGAAGCAGAACGAGCAAAATTACAATCTGCTTCTCGCAAGAAAAAGAAAATGGTGTTGGTTGCAAGTGATCCAGATGATCGTTATGCTCAAGTCGTTGATTGTCCTGTGTGGGTTGTTCAAATGAACGAAGAAGATAATCACACGGATGTCGTGGAAAAGATAAATAAAGCAACGTATGCTTACAATAATGATGTGCTTAATGGTCAAAAGAAATCATCACGTAAAAATCCTGTTTACAAGGTAAGTGAAAGTCTTGAGCAAGTTACTGCAAAGTACTTCAAAGAAGAAGAAATTTCAGTTAAAACAAAAGAACCAACTGTTATTGTTAGAACTGATAATCAAATTCCACAGAGTTAAAAAATGACAACTCCAAAGAAATCAACTGGTCCTAAGATGATACGAGATAATAAAAGTATTTATCATCCTTCGTGGAAAAGCGTTGCCGGAAAAGGAGATCAACCCAGACAAGTTACAAAAAAATACGAAAAAAATTACTTGGATGTATTTCCTAATTCGTTCAAACCAAGTTGGCAAACAGAATTGGAAACGGAAACAGATGTGGAAAATGAAAACTTACCAAAAACTTAGAAACTCAATAGATACTTTCAATCAGCACTGGCGTGATGGGTTGTTGACGAAACTTAACACGAAATTACCTCAGTTGGTTGAAGGTAGATGCAAGTATAAAATCTCAGAAGTACAAGAAAAAGATGATGGAATTTACATTAGATTTTTCAACGGACTTTATACCCGATGGAAAAAACTTGCACCCACAGACGAAGTAGTGTTTAATGATAGAAACTATAAATTAATGTGGGCGCAACAATAGAAATACGAAATATATCAAAGGCACTTGAAACTGCCGAAGATCATGGATTATTGACAGAAGTTGTTTGGAGTGCAATGCACTATATGAAACAAAATCCTAAATCAACTTTGTGTGATGCAGTGTCATATGGATTGCTTGAATGGGTTAAATAAATCATGTTACGAGTAATAGACTTTTTTAGTGGATGTGGAGGATCTTCGTTGGGAATTGAACAAGCAGGCCTTGAAATGGTTCTTGCAGTTGATTTGTGGGAAGATGCGTGTAAAACACACGAACTAAATATTGATTGTCCTGTTTGGTGCAAAGACATCAACTTGATCGAAGCATCTGAGTTACCTGAGTGTGATATAATTATAGGTTCTCCTCCGTGTCAAAAGTTTTCTCAAGCAAATTACTATAATCGTGATTACGATGATTCGTTAGTAAAACGGTTCATGGAGATTGTTGAGCAGGTGAATCCTAAGTATTGGGTTTGGGAAAATGTAGTAGGAGCAAAACGAGCAATGCCGGGTGTTTGTTTAGACGCACAAAACTTTGGTTTGCCACAAAGACGCAAACGACATTTTGTATCAAACTTTAAGTTGCCAATGGAAAATGCCGAACCGAACAGAGTTATATCAGATGTGCTGAAACCCGAAGGAGAGGGTCTTTTAGATGGATACAACTCAAAGGTATATCCTTTAAACAAAGTAAGTCCTACCGTGCGTAGAATTCCATTAAAGTGGTATGACGGCCGTGAAATGCCTAAACGATTTAGATTCACCGGATTCACTCATTTAAGCATCGAAGATCATTTGACTTTGATGGGATTTCCTATAGACTATAAATTATACGGAACAAAAACAAGCAAAATGCTTCAAATAGGAAATGCAGTATGCCCACCTGTGATGAAGTCAATAGCAGAAAGAATATTAGAATATGAAGGACTTGGACGACAAGATCAAACCGAATCTTCCTTTTTTGCGGAAGTGGGCTAAACTGTACACAGACGAATATGGTATAAAAAACGAAGTAGCAAACGAACTTCAACAGTGTCTGTTGTATGTTAGTTTTTTACAAGACAGGGTAAAACAACTTGAATTATATAACGAGTGTTTTCAAAAAATAATAGAAGAAGATTTAGATAAATGACAACCGAACAACAATTAATTGTATCCTTTGATGATTTTGTAGATTCGTTGGAACTTGAACCAAAAATTGATTTTGCTACATACTCAGAACAACTTGGGGTTTTATATACCAATTATGCAAGAATGGATATGGATAGTATCACCAAACCTGCCTCACGATATAATGTAAAAAACTTTATTTTAAAGTATGGCAAAGCAGATTTTCGTTATTATGTAACAAATCAGTTCATTGAAAGTTGCTATGATATGTTTGTAAAAAATCGTGAAGATACATTATACGACTGGTACTCACACTACATAGAAATTGACAATATTAAAAGTGGGTTGAACTTCTCGGTTGTTCCGTGTAAGGCCGGTAATTATTATGATGGAACACTCAATTTAGACACAAGTAAAATCCTTCGTAATATTAATTACAAAACGATGTATTCCACCAAACGACTGCATAAAAATGATTTTCAAGATTGTCAGAGTATTTTGAAGTGTTTATTCAAGTGGCACTTGCTTCGTAATAGTTTTGTTGGTCCTGCGAGTTTTAATTTCTTTTTAGATAAAAATATGACTTCCGTGTGGAGTTCTGTTATGTCCACCATTTCAAAACCAAGTGTTTTCAATCCGAATACATATGCGAGTATTTTGAACACAATTTTTAAAGGTACAAACTTGTTCGCACCAACGATGGGTTGGAATAGTTATCAACTTGCATATTATCAAACCAACTTTGAACAATTTGTTGCAACGGATGTTATATCAGATGTGGTTGATAATGGAGTAGAACTTCATAATTATTACGAATCAATGAAAAATCCGTTTTTAGATTATGGAAAGAAATCAGTTACATTATATGATTGTCCAAGTGAGAAACTACAAACCAATTTTAACTTTTGTGATGAATACAAAAACAATTTTGATGCGGTTTTGTTTGGTCCTCCGTGCTTCAAGTTTGAAATTTACGAAGGAGCTCAACAAAGTGTTGCGAACTATGAAACATACACAGATTGGTTGAAATATTATTGGAAACCAACATTGGAAGTGTGTGCCGATGTAATGAAACCTGGTGCAAAATTAGGATTTGTAGTAAGAGATTATTCAGATTACTTTGGTTATAGTTATATGCTTTCTCAAGATTTAACCAAGTTTGCTGAAGAAATTTTCGGAAAATCCAAATCTTATAAAATAAAATTAAGTCAAATGAAAACCAAACGAAGTCCAAAGAAACTTGCTCTTGGTAATTACGAAACACTTTGTGTATATGAGAAAGGATAATGCAAATATGGTTTCACTTAATCCAGAATACGGAATAGAAGTAACTGCACTTGCCCAACTAGCAGATAGTGTCAAAGACGATAATCCAGAGCTTTATGCGATATTAACAGTTTTGATTGCATCTTTGCTCGGCAAAGACGAAAAAACACTACTTGATCATTGTAATCGTTATTTAGAAGAACAAGTATATTCTGACAATATCAAGCAACAAATAAACAAAATGTTAAAAGAATATAAAGGTTATCAACTACCCGATGATAACGATAATCCACAAACTGGATTATGGGAATTTTAATGCTTGACTTTTTATAATAATTTAAGTAATATATAAACAATGTATAACTATATTAAGTGTAAATATTCTCTTAACTTAACAGAGAATGAAATTTCTTCAATTGACCGTGACTGGACCACTATAACTTTTTTGTGTGATCCAATATTAGATAAGGTTGGTGAATTTTTAATCAGAGGCAACGGAGAGTTGTGTCATAATGTTACAGATTTTGAAAAAGTCGGTGACGATTGTATAGGCGAACCGGGTGTCATATGGAACGGATCAGAATATGCCAGAGTAAAAAGTACCGAGTGGGTTCGTGTAAATTTTTCAGGTAAATTTACAATAGAGTCGCAGATAATTTCAAAGTCAACTGATGCTGATATTAAAATTGAGTTTGAGTTTGAAAACGGTTATGTAGTTGATCATATTCCTAATATTGTTTTAATAGATAACTCAGAACGACTTGAACATGACAAACGAATAAAACAACTTGCAATAAAACGAGCACATAAATTTAATTCAACTTCGTATAAAATGTACGAATGCATTGTCAAAAAACCTTTAATTAAAATACTGCATGGAATTGGATATACTGGAAGTTATATGCAAGATGTGGCATGGAAACTAGAACGCAAACTAAACAAATAAATGAACAATACAAATTCAACCGAAGCAACTGAAGAAAGCACGACAATGTCCACGTTTTCTGCATTCTTGGAATACGCACTCAACAAATATATGCCAATCGCACTTGTTTGTTTTATTTGCGTTTATACTCTTGGGTTTTCTACATGGGAACCGTATATTATAGTTGGTCTTATGTTATTTTCCAATGGTTACAACTTTAAGTGTGGTTATATTCATTCTGCTCTTGTCGGTACACTTGAAGACACTGAGGATGATACTTTATGATAAATGTAATTGAAAATAGTAATGCACCTGTATGCAAATATAATTTAATTTCTTCTACAGGTGAGGTGCTTGAAAAAGCAAATCTCACCAAGTATGAAGCACACATAAAAAATTATGCGTTTAGGTTGAATCGTGTTGATAAATGTTACGAGTTGATATTCTGTGAAGATGATGCAACTGAAGAATCGGTGAAGTTGATACTTCCTTGATTTAGCAATACTGGTGGAAAACCATAAAGTAATATGTGCAGGCTGGGTCGGTCGGTTTGGCAATAAATGTCATTCTTATTTATATGGTAAGCATATAGAAAGTAAGTTCGGATCAAAGTTTTATATTCCAAGTAGATGGGAAGGTTGTGCAATTTTTAAGAATCCTGCTCCTGTCGCAGATACAAACTTCAGAAAGTATTCATTTGTTTACGGAGGTGGATCAAAGAACACAAATGAGTTCACACGAAATCAAAAAAAACTTGAATTATACAACACAAAGTTCAACGACAATATTGAGTTGATAGATGCGTGTGATCAAACTTCCTATGGAAATACAAATTGTGCTTATATAAGTTTAGTATCCGATGCCGATTGGTTTTTTCGTGAAGTATCTTTGGGTGATATCAAGAAGTATCTTGCGTTTAGTGATGAACTCAAACGCACGGATATGTTCAAGTATTTTGAAGATGCACAAGGAACATATGATGTAGCACATTTCAGACGAACTGATATATCAAAAAAACACTATGTCGGTGGTCATAGTATGGTCAGCAAAAAAAGTTATTATGATGCGTTCAAGAAGTTTGATGTTGATCCCAATGAAATTGTATGGGTTTCAGATGAACCATCGTATGGATATCGTTATGAAAAAGATATTCCTATCATAAATGGTCAACGGATATCTTGGTTACCAGATTTTCTTAAACTAGTATTCTCACGAAACCACTTTCGTTCTAACAGTTCATTTAGTGTTTGGGCTGCTTGGATCGGCAACTCTAAGGTGTATTCACCTTGGTTGCATGAATACTCACCAGGAAAAGAGATTGACTTTGACTTCGTTTTAGGTAATCATCCTCATTGGATGGCCGTAAAAGGAGTTCATACTTGTTATCAATTTAATATTAAAAACGATTTGAAAGAAACCAAAATGGATAATGTACAAATAAAAGAAAGAGTCGCAAAACCAATTGCAGAAAAACGAAAACGAATAATGATGGTTCATTGGAATGGTCGTTTCGGAAATCGTGTATTCAGTTATATGTTCGGAAAAAGTTATGCTGATAAATTTGATATGGATTTTTATATACCAAGTGAGTGGGAAGGAAGTCGTTTGTTTGTAGACAAAGAATACAAGATTATTGATGATGATGAACTTAGAATGTGTGTGAATCAAACTGATCCTAATTTTGATAACATCAATTTTAGAACCAAGTCTGTTTATGCGTATAACAACAGAACCAACTCAAACATTCAGTTTATGAATCCTGACAGAGATTCTGACTTTGGAAAAACAGATGTATTTTTTGATAGTTTGTGTATCCACAACAAACAAGTATTTGAATCGTATTCTAAAAAGAAGATTTTAAAGTGGTTGGAATTTACTGACGAAGTTAAAAATTTGGATATCTATAAAAGACTTGAAGATAAACAAGGAACTTACGATATTGCTCATTTAAGAAGAGATGACATCAGCAATGCAAATTACAACAAAAAAAATCCACAGGCATATAGTGTAGTTAGTAAAGAAAGTTACATTGAAGCATTCAAAAAGTTTGACTTTGATGAATCAAAGATCGAGTGGACTACCGATGATTGGACTGGTAAATGGGGTGTAGGAAAACCACAACACGGAAGTGGTGGTTGGAAATATCCAGAAGGATCAAAAGATGTACCTAATATTATATTTGATTGGTTACCTGATTTTCTGAGATTGTATTTCGCACGAAACATTTTCAGAGGTAATAGTAGTTTCAGTTGGGTTGCAGGATTTTTAAGTCCATGTGCAACTGTATATTCTCCGATATTGCATCAAAGAAAAATATACCGCAATTCATCAGACGAAACAAAATTTGAGTTTGTAGAAGGAAATTGGCCACATTGGATGAATTTAAAAGGTTCATCTTGTGACGAAATACGTATAGAAAATTAGTATAAATACATACAAATCAATATTTATTGATTGTATGAAGATATATTTTGCATCGTATGCAACCCATGATGCTATGGGTTTCTATAAAAACCAAGATTCGTTATCGGATCAAGCATTAATACACGGAGGTGTTAATGAAGTTATTAAGTGTCGTGGAAATGATATCAAAGACTTTCTTGATATTGCAAACGATTTTATCAAAGCAGTTGAACCTGCTAAATATCCACGAATGCACAATGCTAAGTATTACGTGTGGAAATCATATTTCATAAAGGATTGTTTAAAAAAACTCAATCATGGAGATGTATTGATATATCACGATGCTGGTAGAAATTGTTATCCTTACAAAATTGAATGTGAACTTCGTACTTTTTGTGAGTATGTTGTAAAAAAACACAAAGGCATTTATGTAAACTTTGGACCATTTTGCAATCGTAGATTTACAAAACGAGAATGTTTTAAAGTTATGAATTGTGATGAAAACTATTATTGGGATAGCAGACAAGCAAATGGTTCTTGGGGAATTTACGAAAAAAATGATTTATCAATTAAGTTTGTTAATGAGTGGTATGATTATTGTATGCATCCAAGTATGATAGTTACTGATGTTGAGAATGATACCGATACATTACCAAATTACGAAGCACATCGTCACGATCAATCTATTTTGACAAATATGTTGTTGAAATATGCAAAAGAACACAACTTGCCATTAGACCCAAAACTTCAAGGTAAATTACAAAAACCACACGGATGGGAAAAGGATATGTGTCTTGCAATTTCCAACTTCAAGAAGTCGGGATTAATATGAGGCAACCAGAATATAATTACATTTTTATTCATGTTCCAAAGTGTGCGGGTACGAGCATTGAAAATGCACTCAAAACAAATCAAATGCAGTGGTTTGGGTACGATAGAAAAATACAAGGATTTCTTCAGCATTTAACTTGTGCAGAAATTCTAGAACATAATTTTTTAACAAAACAAGAGTTTGATAAACACTACAAGTTTGCGTTTGTAAGAAATCCATTCAGTAGGTGTGTGTCTGAATACATTTGGCGAATCAAGCAGTTTGGAAATTTCATTAACACACCAATAAATGTAACTGAACTTGGTAACAACAAGATGATAACTGCAAATGATGTTCGTCAGATTTCGTTCAAAGACTTTGTGAAAAGAAATTTTCCTTGGCAAGAAATAAGTTTTGAACAACACATGAAACCACAAATAGAATTTACACACGATAGTAATATGAATTTAATGGTGGATTATGTTGGTAAGTTTGAGAATCTAAAACAAGACTTTGATTACGTGTGTGATTGTATTGGAATTGAAAAACGAAATCTTCCACACAACTACAAAACCAATCACACGCATTACACCGATTACTATGACGATGAAACAATAAAAATAGTATCAGAAATGTACAGAGCAGATTTAGAAATATTTAATTACACATTTGGAGACTAATTTATGATAAGTGAAAATCACAAATTTATTTATGTTCACATCATTAAAACTGGTGGAACAAGTTTAGAAAAGATTTTAAAACAACGTCATCCTGTGATGATAAAACATCCTCAAAAAATACGAGGTAACGTTTTTAATGGAATACCAAGAGCTATTCCTCATTCAAAACCTCCTGTTTACGATTTTTCGTTGGTGGGTAGACGATCTGTTGATGTTAGTGTGATTGGTGCGAAAGCAATGTGGGAATATGAACGAGAAAAAAAGTCACACATTTCTGCAAAACAATATAAAGATTTTTTGACCAAAGAAAACCGACTTGATATTTGGAATGATTATTTTAAATTCTCTGTTGTCAGAAATCCATTTTCATATATAGTGTCGGTATTTAAAATGCTAAATGGACCATACTTTGGTCGTGGAAAAAAACAACATTATGAAAATCAAATACCATCTGAATTTCCGGAATTTGTAAAACATCTCACGGATGAACGAAATCCGTTGTTTAGAAAAGAAGATCAGCATATGTGGACGCAAACCGATTGGTTGTGTGATGTAGATGGTAATGTTTTGGTTGATAAGGTGGGAAAAATGGAAACTTTACAAAAAGACTTTGGTGAAATATGCAAGAAGTTGAATTGGGATAACATAAAAGTACCTAGAATCAACGCATCAAAAATAAAAATTCCATATACAGATTATTATACAGATGAATTAATTGAATTGGTTGGTAATTATTATTGTAATGATCTTATAAATTTTAATTACAAATTCGGAGAATAAGTTATGAAAACAATGAATGAAATAAATGAATTTTTGTTGCACGAAAATTATTACAAACCAGGAGTTATGTTAAACGATCCACAACCTTTACCTGGACAATCTCAAGCAGTTTGTGTTTATCGTGAATTGCACAACAATACACTACCTGAGTTTACTATGGTGTTACCGATTCATAATCAAGATGACATTATTGTCCGAAATATGAAAACCTATTTTCAGCACACAACTAGTTCTTATGAGTTGATTGTAATTCTTGATAATTGCGTGGACAATACAGAACAAGAAGTAGTGAATTTATTAAAATCATTGGAAAGTAATCCTCCGTATGTCGGTGCAATGGTAATACGACAAGATACTCCAATTTATGAAACGAGTTGTGATAACATTGGATTTAGATTAGCAAGGGGTAAATATGCTTTGCAACTTCAACCTGATATGCAGATGGTTGAAACAGGATACAACGAAGCAATCGCACGACCTTTCAAAAAGTTTGATGATGTATTGGGTGTATCTGGAAGAGGATGTCACAAGTTTCGTCCTTGGCATGGCCCTGGAAAACTTGGAATGAAAATGGAAAACCCACTAGAACCTCAATGGGATGCAAAACGAAATACTTTTTTTATCGGAGAAACTTGTATGAGAGGACCATTGTTGTTGCACATGGAAAAATTAAAAGTGATGAAGTATTGGGATGAGCATCATTTCTTTTTAGGCAAAGACGAACGTGATTTGTTTGCTCGTTCTTGGCATCAATTTAAATGGGTATGTGGATATGTACCGATGGAGTTTAAGAGTCCTGCGAGAGACGGTTCAACTCGCAAGAAAAAGAGTCCTCAAGACGCACATTTCAGAAAGATTCGTCAGCAAAGATTTGGTCCTGGATTTTGGGGTGAATATATGCGTGACTATGAAACAAAAAAACGAGAAATAGAGGAACGTTCTCTGTAAATGAACTTGAACATCAACAAAAGACAAGATAGAGTATTTGTTCTTGCGTGTGGTAAATCATGCGATGTCGTAGACTTTTTACCTTTTCTTAAAAACGAATATGTTATTGCAGTATCTCGTTGGTTGTTTTACGATAAATTTAATTTTGACTTTTATTTTGTAAACGATGCGGAAAAACTAATTCCAATAGCACACCGACACGGAGGAATGGATGAACTCAAGCAATTCTTTTCGTCAGATTTAATAAAATGGACACGAGATGCCGACACGGATATTAAACAATTTGAGAAATATAATATCACATGGGGCAAGCATACATATGGAACATTTCCGTGGAATAAAATAAAATGGAATCTGAATCACGAACATTTATTGCAACCCAACGGAGAAATGTCGGTAGATAAACCATCTGATCATTTTATGGATGCCAACTTCTCACGATATGAAATACCTGGAACTGGACACGGAACAGCGGCAAGATGTGCGATTGATCTTGCTTACTTTTTAAAATTCAAAACTTGTTATTTAATGGGAATAGATACGTTTCCGATGGCAGGTGGAGGATATAGTGATCATATTTTAGATAAAGCAGTTGTACCTGCACGAAAGAAAACTCCTTACAAACGAAATATATTTTGGATTCAAACTATGTGGAAAAAAAGATATTCTCAGTACAAAGGAATGAAGGTACGAAGAGTTGTTCCGAAAGAAGTCTTTGCGTTGGAAAAACAAGAATCAAAAAATAATCCATCTGTTTTGACTCGTCTTGGAATGTTTAAAAATGTATTCTATGAAGATTTAATAGAAGATTGCCCTCATGTTGTTGATGACATAAATTATCATTCATATGTTCCTTAATATGTAATATATATTATATTTATATGAGTGGAGATTGTTGATAAAAAGAAAGATAGAGTATTTGTTTTAGCCTGTGGAAAGTCGTGTGATTTAGTAAACTATTTAGACTTTTTACGTGGCGAATATGTAATCGCAGTATCACGTTGGTTATTTTTCGATGGATATAAATTTGACTTTTATTTTGTAAACGATTCTGGTTTATTAATTAAATCTGCTAATCTTCACGGAGGTTTGTCGCAACTTAAAACATTTTGTAGTGGCAATAGTGCAAAATGGTTCAGAGATTCAGTAAAGGATAAAAATATAGAGTCGGCATTCGGACTCCAGATGGGCAATTATACATATAGAACTAATGGAATTGTAAAGTGTAGAACGAAACCAAATACAGAACCTTGGCAACTAAATGATGAAGAATTTCTAAATTCAAACGGAACGATGTCAGTTGAAAATCCATATGATCATTTTTCTCATGCAAATTTTTCTCAATATAAAATCAAAGGAACTGGATGTGGAACGGCAACTAGATGTGCAGTTGATTTGGCATATTTTCTTAAATTTAAAACTTGTTATTTAATGAACGTAGATACATTTCCGATTGAAGGAGCAGGGTACAGTAAACATATCTTAAAATATGCAGTTCCAGAAGCAAGAAGAACCACTCCATATATTAGAAATGGTTTTTTTGATGTAAGAACCTGGGGACATCGTTATACTCAATATAAAGGTATGAATTTACGAAGAGTTGTACCTGAGAATATGCTATCTCAAGAACTTGAAATCGCAAAGACTTCAAAAAAAGTGGCAAAAAATGTGGGAATGTTTAAAACTGTGTTGTATGAGAATTTGATAAATGAAAATGAAACGGTTGAAGATTGTGTAACATATAACCACTATGTGGTCTAAGAACATAATATATATTATATTTATAAAAACTATGGGAGATGTAAAAATTATTGCCGAGATCGGTATCAATCATAATGGTGATATAAACATTGCTAAAAAATTGATAGACGTTGCATCCGTTGCAGGATGCAACTATGTAAAATTTCAGAAAAGGACACCTGAGTTGTGTGTACCAGAAGAGCAGAAAAACAAAATGCGTGAAACTCCCTGGGGTAAAATTACCTATCTTGAATACAAAGAAAAAACTGAGTTTGGTAAAAAGGAATACGATGAAATAGCAAAATACTGCGAAGACCGTGATATAAAGTGGTTTGCGAGTGTGTGGGATACTGAATCAGTTGATTTCATGAAAAACTACGTAGACATTACAAAAGTTCCGTCTGCGTTAATTACAAACGAAGAGTTGCTTAAATCAGCAAGGAACTCGGTTGGTTATTTTATGTTTTCAACCGGTATGAGTACAGAAGAAGAAATTGACAAAGCAATAGAAATAGGAAATCCTGATTTGATTTTTCATACCAACGCAACTTATCCTTGTCCTGTTGATGAACTGAATATGAACTATATTGATTGGTTGAAAAGAAAGCACCCAACGAAAGAAATCGGATACAGTGGACATGAATTTGGATTAGTTCCTACTTTCGTAGCAGTTTCTATGGGAGTAACGTGGGTGGAACGACACATCACTTTAGACAGAACGATGTGGGGTTCTGACCACATGGCATCAATTGAACCAGGGGGTGTTATTAAAATGACTAAAGCAATTCGTGATATTGAAAAAACATTCGGAGAAAGTGGTCCTAGAAAAGTTCTTGGTGGTGAGTTAGAAAAACGAAAAAGTTTAAGGGGGTAACTGATATGGAAACTGAAAGATTTATAGAGATTAGAGGAAATAAGTTTATTTTAGACGATGAATACTTAGAATGGCATCGTAAAAACCTATATGAGTATACTCCAAAATCAAATACATTTTGCTTTCGGTGGATAAATAGACCACATAAATTTGAGATAGAAGAGCATACTCTTGTTGAAAAACATTTGCGTAGAGACTCAAACGTGATTGATCTTGGGGGTTTTATTGGTACACTTTCATGTGCGATAAATAAGAGTTTAAAAAATCCTAATAATCATGTAGTCACGGAAATTCATCCATTTTACACAAGATATCTACAGAAAAACAGAGATATAAATAACTGTAAATTTGAAATATTAAACAGAGTGGATAAACTAGAAGAATTAAATGTAGATTATTTTTTTGATACAATAATTGCAGACATAGAAGGAGATGAGTTTAGATTTATACTAGATAATTTTGACTATATATCAACCCATGTTGAGTTGATAATAGTTGAGGTGCATAAACGGTATTGTGCATTACCAAGTCAACCTGAAAAAAGTAATAAAACTGTACCGATAAACTTAAGAAGACAATGTCTGGCTACACTCGATACAAAATTTAAAAAAGTAGACTTTTTTAAGAATACATTAGTATACAGGAGAAAATAAATGAAATATAAAAAATTATATGACGAATTATATGAAAATGGGTATCATTCTAATTTTAAAACAAACCACACAAAACATTTGTATGCCTATGTTGATAAATTTATCGGTCCGGCCGGCAAAGTTTTGGATGTAGGATGTTCACATGGAACGGCAGTTTACCATCTTAATAAACGTGGATACGACTCGCATGGAATAGACATTTCATCCGTTGCCATAGAATTGTGCAATAAACGCAAAATTAAAAATTGTAAAGTAAGTTCTGTTGCAAATATAGATTATGATGATCAGTACTTTGACGGTCTAGTATCGTCTGATACATTTGAACATCTAGACCCATCTGAAATTGAATCGGCATTACTAGAATGCAACCGAGTTCTAAAAAAGGGAGGAGTTGGAATTATGCTAATTGCCACACGAAAGGAGGTGAACCGACATTATGATTTCGTTGCAAAAAAATATGGATTAACTAATTTGCATACATCTATCTTTAATGCAGAAGATTGGACAAATAAAATAAAATCAGTATTTCCTTTTCTTGAGGTAATAGTCAAAAAACGAGGAGCTATTTTCATTTTTAAAAAATGAAAACAATATCTCTGATTCTTGCCCGTGGTGGTAGTAAAGGTATTCCAAATAAAAACATAATTGATTTAAATGGAAATCCGTTACTTTATTACACGACAAATGCTTCATTAAATTCTAATGTTAATGAGACATGGGTAAGCACAGATTGTGATAAAATAAAAAAAATTGCACAGAATATCGGTTGTAAAGTTATTGATCGTCCAAAAGAAATTTCTGGTGACAATAGCAAAAGTGATGAAGCACTTGTTCATTTTGCTGAAAATGTAGATTTTGATATTTTGGTATTTATACAACCAACATCTCCTTTACTTAAATCGTCTGACATAAACAAGGGACTAAAGAAGATGCAAAACTATGATTCAGTCTTTAGTGTAACAAAAGAGCATTGGATTCCAAGGTGGAATGAAAATGGTGAACCTGTCAACTGGAATATCAACGATAGGCCTATGCGACAAGATGTAAAAGAAACTTATATTGAAAATGGTGCATTTTACATTACAACTAAAAAGCAATTGTTGAATTCAAAATTAAGATACGGTGGAAACATCGGAATGGTTGAAATGCCATTACACAGAAGTTTTCAAATTGATACGATGGATGATTTAAAATTAATTGGAAAATTATTAAAGTGATAGACTTGATGAATAAAAAGGTATTATTGCTTGGACCAAGTAAACTTGCTGAGTCTGACACCGTATCCGTAAACTTTAATGAATTCGATTATGTTGTGAGATTCAATTTAATTCTGAAATGCTATGAATTACACAATCTACCCAAAACCGATATTGTTTTTATTAACGAATCTAGTCGTAATAAATTAATTACCGAATACAATAAAAACTATCAAAATAAAATTATATTGTGCAAAGTTTCTTTAAAAAACTTAGCAAATATTTACGGTTCAATGTGCTTTAAAGCAACTTGGAATTGGAAGCAATTCAAAAAACAATTTAAATTAAAAAGTCCATATGTAGGTACATTCGCAATAGGTTATTTTTTAGGAAAAGGATGTGATGTTACATACGGAGGAACAGATTTTTACTGGACAGGATATGCAGATGCTTTAAATTATCCTGATAACTACGAATTCAGTGCGATGCCGTCCGGCAAGGAAAATAAGGTACATTCTATGGCAGGCGATCTTCGTTTTATTAAAAATTATTTAATGAAGGAATATCAAGGCAAATTGCAGTTGTTACCTAAAACTCAATACTATTTTGAAAAATCATTAGAAAAATATGGAATAGTTTGATTATGATAATTTATGTGGACATAGACGAAACGATTTGTGAAACTGCATCTGATAGAAATTATGTCAATGCCAAACCTTTGAAAGAACGAATCGCAAAAATAAATAAATTATACGATGAAGGAAATACAATAATTTATTGGACTGCAAGAGGAACAGGTACTGGTATAAACTGGCAAGATGTAACTGAAAAGCAATTCAAAAAATGGAATGTTAAATACCACGAATTAAAATTTGGAAAACCAATTTATGATTTGTTTATTGATGATAAACACATCAACAGTGAAACCTATTTTAATGAAAAGTGATGTTTGTATAGTTGCAAGCGGTTCGTGTTTAAAAAACTCTGACCTTGGTGAGCAAATTGACGATTTTGAAAATGTAATTAGATTCGGGGGTTCTGAGGTTTATCTAGAAACTTACAAAGAAGATGTAGGCACGAAAACCACAGAGTTGATACATAATTCAAATTATCGTGCTTTGTTAAATTTTAAACAAAGATTGATAGATTATGCAGAATTATATTCTGAAATTCCAAATTTATGTATTACGTACAAAGGATTGAACTCAAAACGAAGACTTCTTGTAGAAGATATAATCACAGAATACAAAAAAATAAACAATGGAACAATAAGATATCTCAAAACAACGCACAAATATCTTAATATATTGAAACGAAACAATTGCACTTTGTTACAAAAAAAGGCATCTTATACATCTGGTTTATGTTTGATTCTAGATTCGTTGCGAACATATAAAAATGTTTACATTTGTGGTTTTGATGCGTTGCAAGTGGAAATGAAAAACAATTACTTTACACATTTCTATGGAGGAAATGCAAACTTCCATAGATATGGTCACGATGTTAATTCAGAGGCAAATACAATAAAAGAACTAATTGAAAAAACAGAAAGATTATTTGAACTTAAATAATTATTTTCTTTCAAACAACTTCTCGTTGTCTAAACTCAACACACCATCGTTTATCAAATCAAGGTTGTGAAGTTTTTCCTTCACCTTTTCACACACTTCTTCTTCAACGGTCTTGGCAACAAACACAATTCTTTGAAGTGCTTTTGTTTTTGCACCATCACGATGAACTCTTCCAAGACATTGCTTTAAAATGATTGCACTATAACTTGGGGAAATTAGTGCCATGCGTGGATACTTTCCGTTTAGGTCATGCAAACTGATACCAGCACCTCCTGCTTGGGTATTCACTATGATAACTCGTTTTTTATCATTTTGAAAATCATCAATGTTTGTTTGACGTTCTTTCTTTTTGTTTCGTCCGTCAATAATACACTTGGTTTTTAATCGTTCGGACAGTGCATCAATGCTATCTTTGAAATTCATAAACAATACGATGCTCATTCCGTTTTCAATTGCATCTTCTGCAAGTTCCACGAACAATGGAACTTTAATAAGTTCACACTTTTGTCTTGCTCTTAATTGAACGACCAATTGGTTTGCTTGCTTTTCTTTTGCAGTTTTAGCAATTTTATTAAGTTTTTCAAGTTCTGCTTTCATTTCAAAAAAGACTTGAGTAATCTGCTTGGTATCTGAGGTATCCATATCGTATGCAATACTATGAACATCACATTCAGGAAATCCAGGAATAGAATCTCTGCGAAGACGAATGCCACGATCAAGAAAAACATCTTTATGCAAACTTTTAAGAACATCTTTGTCTCCGTTGAAAGTGTATCCGAATCTACCTTGATAACATCCATTTCGTTTTACCCAACTCCAAAAACTAGTATTGTTATGCAAACCAAGAATATAACCCATTGCTCTCATATCCATTGGATTGATTGCTGACGTAGCACTTGCCATTAAAATTTTGTATTTTTGTTCTTTTGCAAATATTCCAAGTTTACTATTCAATGAGGTTTGTCCTTTGAGTTTGTGACTTTCATCAAACACAATTAAAGTGTTTTTTGGAATACACCATTCAAATACCTTCTTGCGTCTTCCACCTTTTTTTCCACTTGAAAGCATTTTCCATGTTCCAATTGCCTTGCGATTACCTGTGCGAAGACTTTCGTAATTCACCACAAATTCAGGTACCATATTAAAATGATTTTCACACACCCGTTTCCAACTTTCTTGAACTGCCTTCGGACATACAATTCCTATTTTCATTCCAAGTTCCCGTGCAACACCAATTGCAGAATAAGTTTTACCTACACCTGTATCACTTCCGTCCATAGCAGAACCATGTGCTTCTATACTCGCAACTAGTTTAGCAACTGCATCAACCTGCCAAGGATGTAATCCTTTTTTCTTTTTGATCGTTCGATCCGGCAAATCACTTTCAAGCACAATTTCTGCGTCAGCAACTTCACCGATTAAATCTACACGACTTGTTGCCCAGTGAGTAATAAACCATTCACGGGTGTCTTTGTTTTTAGATACGGAATATCCCTGCTTCTTCATGTAATCAGAATTGGTTTTCCAAAATGCCCAAAAACCAGAAGCAAAGTCTGGTTCAAGCAAACATTGCTTTTTCCAACGATTTCCGTATTTTGTCAAAACTTTTTTAGGTTTTGACCATGTTAATTGATCTGCTAAATCCATTTTTATAGAAAGTACATATATATAAGTGTTCTAATTATACTAAATTATGTGGGAAGAAGTCAAACCAATTACATTGCTTTTGGAGCAAGACAACGAAGATGGAAGTCGTTTTCTGATGCATTTTTATTCTCATGATTACGAATTAGTTAAGTTAAAAGAAGCATCTCATTTTAATAAAAGTGGTGCAATGATAGGAAATTATTCAAGGTTATATGAATTGCATTGTGAGTGTACATACGATTTGAATTTTTTTGTGGAACGACTTTCAAAAAACACAACTCAGAAAATAATTGAATATTTTGAAAATCCAAACATTTATATAGAATACTATCTCTAATTGAAAATCAAATGTGATTGTTTTAATACGAAGGTATTCGCATATTTATAGTTATGGCACCAGAAACTAACATCTCTGCAAAAAACATTTTTGTTTGGCACGATTCATATTCGTGGTGTAGTCCTCAGGTAATAACGAGTGTAATTTCCAAAATTGCAATTTCGTCTAATTCACCTTATTTATCAGGTTCACCTGAAATTTCATGTGGAGGTGCATATAGTTTAACAACAGACGGAACATTCAGTGAATTTATGTTCGTTGTATCTGCACTTGATATTGACTCTGGTCGTTGGGACGCAACCACATCAAAGTATCCTTTGGAATTTGAAATAGATAATCAAGGTGCATTTAAAATAACCACTTCATTTGAAAACGGATCACCGACATACAAACGAGTTCGTGGGAACATAACTGATTATATAAAACACATATCAACTTATACATGGGAACTTATTGAAGAAACTAATGATGTATTTGGTGATCCAGTTCAAGTTAGTCGCAAGATAAAATACGGAGATACGAGTCCTGCACCAACGGCAAAATCATCAGATGACGTTTGGGATGTCACCACCTCGTTTGCTTACATTGATTATGAAGATTCAACTGCTTTGGCAGCTGCTTATCGCAAATATGAACATCCAATGAATATTTGTATAAGTGGTGGTACAAACCAAATATTGTTGTCTGCGGATTTTTTCAAAAAGCACCAAGCAAACACAGAACTTGAAAATGCACGACCCACTTATATAGGTCAATATCAATCATCAATGGAAATAACATCATCTATATATTTTGAAAACGATGAATGGAAAGTAAAGTTTTCAAAATTTAGTGAAGGTGAGTTGATTGAAACGGGTGTATTATACACTTCATCACAACCATTAATGAATCCGTGTTCAATAACACACTGGAAACCAAGTAGTGAGTATACTTCAGTTGAATCGTTATCAATTTTACCTACATCGTGTGATAATATAATTCCTGATTTATTGTGTGTACAGCACGAATCAAAAAATACGACAACATTACAAGGTTTTTATTCACTTGTTAAACGAGACGAAGAAACACCACGAAAATATAACAATAAAATTATGTATTGGTCTATTTTTGACGAACCCAAAACACTTGCAGATTTAGGAATATCAAACTTTGATAATAACACTTTCACTCAATCTCAGATTTGGTGGCAAGGAAGTTACTGGGTATTGAATTATCGCAAAAACACAGGAAGTAGTTCTAGTCCTGTGTGGGGTCCTATGAAACTTGCATATTTTTCGTTTGATGATGTTGAACTACCATCAGACATTAGAAATTGGAAAGTATTTGACAAAGATACATTTGGAAAAATGAAATCGGTTCATGTGGATACCTGTCCTACTCCAACTCCAAGTCCGTCTCATACCCCCAGTCCCACATTTACACCATCTCCAACGGTTACTGCGTCTCCAACTGCAACGTTGACTCCATGTGAACCAATTGATGTAGGTTGTGGGGATGTAAAACTTCACTTACAGGCAAACGATCATTACGGTGTTACTATACGTGATCGTAGTTTGTTTCAAAATGAACTTCAATTGATAGACAATGTTACATTTTCAAGAGATACAATGGGTCCATTCGACTTAAATCAACAATCATTTTATTTTGATGGTCAAGATGATCTTATTCGTGTCGAAGTAGAAAAAACGAACATTGGAACAGATATAATGGAATTTAGAGCAGATGCGTTCACAATTGAATTGTTTGTTAAATTTAATACATTGAATCAAAATCAACCTTTAATTTCATACGGAGATGCTGAAAATTGTTGGTGGAGATTAGTTTATGTAAAATCTGCCGACCGACTTGAATTTTTATATGTAACTAAGGGAAATGGTTTAGTCAAACGAGTAAATATTTCTGCAAATCTGTTGGAAATTGATACCTGGTATCACATAGTAGTAACACGAAATACTGATATAAATCAATTCCTCATTTATATAGACGGAGTAGAACGTGGGTCATCAATTGAAACCGAAGAATTAGATTATTCAGAAGAGGATAATATTGTGTATATAGGAAGCAATTTTAGAACTCAGCAAACCGAGGAAGAAGAATATTTTACTGGATATATGCAAGAAATTAGAGTATCATCTGAATGTGTATACGAATGTGCATTTAATCCAATAACAGAGTTAAATGATGTGTGTTACGAAGGAACACCTACTCCAAGTCCGAGTCCAAGTGCTACCGTCACACCAAGTCCTACATTTACTCATTCACCAACTCACACACCATCACCTTCACCGAGTCCATCGGAAACTCCTTCACCGAGTCACACACCTTCACCGAGTCCATCGGAAACTCCTTCACCGAGTCACACACCTTCACCGAGTCCATCGGAAACTCCTTCACCGAGTCACACACCTTCACCGAGTCCATCGGAAACTCCTACTAACGAATAATAATGTTTGACTTATTTGTTTGTTTTGCATAGTATTAAACAAATGAATAAAAATAATAGGTTGCTCAAGTATTCTGATATAATACTAGTTCCTAAATTAAGCAATATAGAAACTCGCAATGCAGTTGATGTAAGTTGTAAATTCGGAAATCAATCATTTAATTTACCGGTTGTTCCTGCGAACATGAAAACCGTAATCAATGAAGAACTTGCAAAGATGTTGTCGGATGCAAATTTCTTTTATATTATGCATCGGTTTGGTATAAGCAATTACGAGTTTGTAAACACGACAAATAAACAAAATCTCAAATGCATTTCAATTAGTGTGGGTGTAAAGCAAAGTGACATTGAGTGTTTGCAGAAAATTGCAGAAGATAATCTTCGTGTTGATTATATTACCATTGATATTGCACACGGTCATAGTGTTTTAATGAAAAACACGATCAATGAAATCAAAAAGATTTTCGGTGATAAAACATTTATCATTGCAGGAAATGTAGCAACATCTGATGCAGTAAGTGAAATTACTCAATGGGGAGCAGACGCAATTAAGGTTGGTATAGGGCAGGGAAGTCCATGTACAACCAAAGACAAAACAGGATTCACGATGCCAATGTTCAGTTGTATGTTAGAATGTGCCAAAAATGCTGATATACCATTGATCGCAGATGGTGGTGTTAAATGCAACGGAGACGTTGCAAAAGCAATATGTGCAGGTGCAGACATGGTCATGGTCGGTGGAATGTTTGCTGAATGCGTTGATTCTCCGGCAGAAAACATCACCAAAACTTTACACACAGGATTTTTCACAAGTGAACCATTTCGACCAACCAACTATAAACCTGAATATAAAGATGTTTGCTATAAACGATATTACGGAAGTGCAAGTCAGTTTAACAAAGGTCATACAAAAAACATAGAAGGAGTTATGCGTGAAGTACCTTGCAACGAACTAAGTTATCTTGAAAAGATGGACGAAATGACGATGGACTTACAAAGTAGTGTAAGTTATGCCGGAGGAACAAATTTGAATTGTTTGTCAACTACGGAATATTTATTGGTATGACATCTGAGCAAAGATATAATTTAGACAAAAAAATGTCAGAGTTTGAATCTTTTGTGGAATTTCATGCATATGCATATGCAAATAATATTATATTTGACAATGAAGAGTGGGAAGAGTATAGTAATAAAATGAAAAAATTGTTGCGTGAAAAGAAAAATGCACCAATATATATTGATACCACAGGATTAATTTTACCAAATATACATAAGGAATAAAAATGAGCGAAGAAAATGATTTTACTGTAACCGTTGACGGAGCAGAATATAAGTTTAATGACTTGAGTGATGAAAACAAGTCGTTGGTTGGCCACATTCGTGACCTCGACTCCCAAGTTGAACAACTTAATTTCCGTTACGAGCAACTTAGTGCATCAAAGAGTTTTTTCTCGGACAAACTTGTTCAGTCGTTGAAGGCACCTGCCGAAGACGCACCACAAGAAGCAGAAGCAGTTCCACAAGAAGCACCTGCTCAAACCGAGTCTGCATAAACGTAGATATTTAGATTTCACCGATATTTATTATTGGTGGAAAATCTAGTTTGTATTTATACCTGCGAATCACACGCAGAGCAATTGAATTTGCTCAAGAACTCGCCGTTGTACGATGATCTAACAAATTCCAATCATCGTATAATAGAAGTTCGTTCCGGTGGAACACACACCGAGTTTTTGGGTGGAAACCTCATATGCAAAGGAACAGAGTCGTATGATGCTCTTTCAATTAAAACATACGAAATGATTGATTATTGTTTTAAAAACTTTGAGTATGATCATTTAATTAAAATAGATTGCACTCTTGCGTTTGATGAAGAAAACGAACCAGAGAAGTGGAAACGACAATTCACGACAACCGAGGTAAGCAACTTCGTAAACAAATCTTCTTATTTGGATTATGACGGAATTCAATCTCAGTGTGCAACTATGTTATCATTCAGACGTTGGGCAATACGCAAAAACATAAAAACCGAGTCAGTTGCCAATTTGATTGGTAACAACACCGCAAATAGATTTTACACAGGCAAGTGTTATTCCATTTCAAGAAACTTTTCCAAGTTTGTTTCTATTAACTGCAAAAACGTGGCATATTCATTTGCCAAGAGGTATGGAGGGATAGAAGATTTATTTATTGGAAAAAGTTATTATAATTTTAGAGTTTTGGACGAGGTACGATGAGTTTGATATATTTGATAAACCTTGATTGCGTGGCAGACAGAGTGCCAGAATTTTCTTCGCAGTTGGATATACACAGAATATCTGCAATAGATACGAGAAGTAGAACAAACGAGCATACGAAATTTGGATTATCTTTAAATCCACCTGATAAAATATCAAAGTTATACTTTTCATTGTACGCAGGTGCACTTGGTTGTTATTTAAGTCACTATATATTTTGGAAGAAAGTGATTGAGGGTAAAAATAATTATGCTCTTGTTCTTGAAGATGATGCTGATCCGAATGATGTGGAACGATTGATTGCATCTGATACTCTTGAAAAACATTTAAACAACAACAAACCGACATTATTGCAGTTAAACAAACGAACCACTTACGACAAACTACCATTTTGGTTTGACGGAACAGAAAGTTATGCGGTTAACAAAGCAGGAGCAAAATCATTACTTGATTTAACATATGACTTTTCTTGCTTTGAAAATACTTTTATTGAATATGCGTGGGACTGGCCAGAACTCAAAGGAGGAAAGCAACAATTATTTACAGAGTGGGCAGACCACGATGCAAATATAAATTATACACAAAAAAATACGATTCGTTATGCAGTTGATAAATTTATCGGATATTGTGGCATGGATAATGTTCCTACGGAAAAACGATTGAATATAATAATAGAAAATAAAGTAGGAATCAACGAAAAATACAAAAATCAATCAGATATACTAAATCAACGAAAATTAACATGGCAAATGTCACTACAAGAATTAAAAAAATGCGAGACTGACGATAATTATATGTGGTGGAGTAAGCATGAAAACAATTTCAATCAATAAAACATTTGTAGTTAATTTAGATGATAAAATTCATCGTTACGATTTATTTCGTAATTTACCGAATGTAGAAAGACAACGTGCGGTGGATTCACGAATTAATTGGTTTGTTTACGAAGATTACAAACTTTCATTGAATCCATGTGGACGAAACACTATTCAATATTTTACGCAATCAAAAGGAGCAGTTGGGTGTTATCTTAGTCATTATGAAATATGGAGCAAGGTATTAGCAAATAATTACGAGTGGACGTTAATTCTTGAAGATGATGCGAGCATTCACGATGCCGAAAGATATGTTTGTAATTATATTGAAATTGAAGATGATGTTGATTTAATTCAATTTAACGATAGAACTCAGCATGGTGATTTGCAAAATTATTTTAATGGCACAACTGCATATTTACTGAACCAACGAGCAGCTAAAATTTTATTTGATTCAACACATGAGTTTTCACATTTTAACGAAAATCCAAGTGAACTTCTTGAATGGAGAATAAACAAGCACAATTTATATACTTGCTCTTACATTTATGATAATGAAACGAGAACCGAGTGTCTGAAAATACCAAATTCAATACGAGTCGCAGTTGATAAACACATTGGATACAATTCGTTTTACTCACTTCCGTCTGACAAAAAAATAAAAATAAAGTTTGATCCAAGAATTAAAATATATGAAACTAACATCAAGTCGGATGTAACTGGAAACGAAAAACCATTTTATGAAATGAATTGCGAAGAACTTGCTCAGTTAGAAAACAGAAAAGATTTTAAGTGGTGGGAAAAACCAAATGAATTTAAAAAGAGCATTTAAAAACGAACCATCCGATAATTCTATTGTATTGATATGTGTTCTGAGGGACGAAATATTATTACTTCCTTATTTCATTGAGTATTATACGAAAATGGGAGTTTCACATTTTATATTCGTAGATAACGATTCAATAGACGATTCACAAAAGTATTTGTGCGAACATCCGTTTGAAAATATAAAAGTTTATCACACCGATGAAGAGTATTCAAAAAATTTATATGGTGTATCTTGGGTAAACGAAATTTTAAATGTTCAACTCAAAAACAAATGGTGTATAGTAGTTGACGTAGATGAATTGATTCAACCCAAAGATAAAATCAACCTCTCACACCTCAGAGCAAATATGCAAAATTCAAATGCAAATATTTTAGTTACCTGCTTATTGGACTTTTATCCATCTAAATTAAATGAGAAAATATACGAATCAGGAACTCCGTTTCAAGAGCATTCAGATATGTTTGATAAAATGAATGATGACAATGTTTTTTATGCAATTCAAAATGATGGAGTTGTAACTATAAAAGGAGGACTGCGTCATAGATTGCTTAATTCACACAATAAACCAAGCAATAATTCGGTGTGTTTAACGAAAAAAACTTTTTTTAAATACGATTTTTATGAAACTCATCATTTATCCGAAGGATGTCATTGGTTGATGCCAAACAATTTTATAGATTGGTTACATCCTGATAACAACAAACTTTGGAAATCAACAAACAAATTTTTAAGGTTTTATGAAAATTTGCAAATTCTTGGTCATTTTAAATACCTCAAACCAAACGTGTTTGAATATTTTGAAGAAAGAGTGAACCGCAATCAAGATTGGGACGGTGGAATCAGAGTCACATCTGGATCAATTGAGTACCAGACATATATTGAAAATAAGTCGGAAAAAATGGAAGACGTCACCACCAGTGAAATGTATAACCACAACCATGATGATTTATACGAAAAAACTTTGAATAACGTTCTGAAAAAATTATAAAAACAAAACAAACAACATATTTATAGTAAAACCTTTATTAACAACGGGAGAAAAAAAATGAGTAGCATTCAAGAAAAAGGAGATTTAAGTGGCGATAATAAATTGTCAGGTAAAGATATAGACATCAATTGGGCATACCTTCAAACAAAATTACTTGCAGAATCCGAGTGGTCGGAAAATATAGCAAAATCAAACGAAACTGATAAATGCAATGACAATCCTGCAAAATGCTCACCAGTTGATGCTCAAGGCAATGTTACTCAGGCAGTAAATAAATGTGGAGATCCTGCAAACTGGAGGTTAAATGACACATATACAGGTAATGGTTCGAACGAATGCCCACCGTGTTGTCAATATCTTCCTACAAATTTCATTGAAAAAATGCTCGATTTGTATGAAGCAAATCAGGGTGCGGGTATTGCAGAAACCAACACTGAATTTGGTCCTACTGTTGAAGACAATGTTGCCGATCTCCCTGGTACACTTGAACTTGGTTCTCCACTTGGAAAACCTCAAGTAAATCTTTTAAAAAGGTGGACATTAGACGATCAACCAAACTCTTCATCTGACAACGGTGCTACCAGCAAAGCAGTGGAATCATTTTCAGGTGACTTGAGTGCAACTTTGAATGACGCGTGGTGGAGGGCAAAAACTACTGCAACGGATATGTTGCAACTCGGGTCAACAGCTAGTGTAGAATTTGACACAGGTGGTGCTTTAAGCAACGAAGGAAACTGGACTATACATTTTAAAGCTATTCCAAACTGGGGATCGAGTGGGAGCAATCAAATCCTTTCCATTGGAAACATGACCCTCTCAACTGGAAAAAAACTTTTGACTCTAAGAGAAGCAAATAACCGACCATATTATTTTGTATTTCCTAATGAAGTAGAAAAATCTACATATAATAATCAGCTTATTGATTTTTATTTTCAAAGAGTTACACAGGGTGTTAAAATGTTTATAGATACTGGTACGGGACCTAAATTATGTCCACAATCTGTTGTAGGTGTGATTCCTGTGATAATAGAAGACAACGATTCTCCTTTAATTATATACGGTACTGGTGTTAAGCACTTGAAAGATCTTTGGATTGCTGATGGTTCATTGAGTTCAACACAAATCACTAAAATGACTCAAGATAGGTTTGATGTATATAGAGCAAAAAATGATTTAAATGTTAGTGAAGCATTTATCGGATTTTTGGATCAAACTAACGATATATACGGAAACTGGTTAAGAATTTTCCGAACCAATGACTCGGCTTTATGGAAAGGTCAACGACCAGACTTGTGGCAAACACCACCAGCTGGTTCGGCAAATGGATTTTCAACAAACAATAGAAATCATTGCTTGAAGTTAGGAGCCGATACTCGTAACATGAAATTGGAAAATATAAATTTTAAAGGTAATTTTACCGTAGGGGCATGGATTAGAACTGGTAAGGTAGATGAACCTTTTATTAAATTTCAGGATATGTCAGACACGAAATCATTTGGTATCCAGGTGAATGGTGCTAAAACAAAACTGCAAACTAAAGCAACGGGATTATCTATGGCTTGGCCAGGACCTATAAATCATGATTTTTCCACAATGGAAACTGACTGGTTTCATATTGTTATTGTCAAAAATCGTAATACAATTGGATTTTGGATAAACGGAGCAACGGGTGACGATATGCACGTTACACTTTCTGATGCTGATATAAATGCACTTGGAAATACTAGATTTTGTTTTTTCGGAAGTACATCAAATCCGGTTTATATAGCAGATGTTCGTGCTTATCATTATGCATTAAGTCATGTTCCTGCAAATGGATTTGGACCAAGAAGTTCGTGGCCATTCATAGATGATATAAAAGCATAATTTTACAATGATAAACGATAAGCATAAGTTTATCTTTGTAAGAGTTACTAAAACTGCATCAACTTCTATAACTGATTGTTTAGAAAAAAGTGTAAAATTGGACTCATATAAATGGTCAGTTGTCCAACTAGAAATAAAAGAAAAATGGCAGGATGACGAGAATCATATTCCGATGTGGTTCATAGAAGAAAATATTTCTGATAAAAAGTTTAAATCTTACTTTAAATTTTCGTTTGTAAGAAATCCATTTGACAAGTTAGTATCAGCATATGGGTATGATATAAATTGGCATTGCAAGAATAAAATAAAAAATGATAATTTAGATACCTTTGCTAGATATATTAAAAGTGGTTTTGGGACACGATTGAAAAACTCATCACAGTATGATTTTACATATGGATGTGATTTCATCGGAAGATTTGAAAACCTTCAAGAAGACATCAATGTTGTCTGCGACAAAATTAAAATTCCACAACAACAACTTCCACATAAAAACAAATCAAAACACAAATCTTACAGTGAATACTACGATGACGAAACAAAGCAAATTGTTGCGGAAAAATTCGCAAAAGACATTGAGTATTTCGGTTATGAATTTGGAGAATAGGAATGAAAAAATATACAATTACAAAATCGAAAGAAAGCAAGTATGTTTGGTTTCAAATAGCAAAAAATGCGTCGCGTACGACTGTCAATTATTTAAATGAAAACACAAAGGTAGACTTTGGATTTCCACTCTACCTTAACAAAGATGCTGGATATCAAAAACCATATGAAAGTGAATATGATGACTATTTTAAATTTACAATAGTTAGAAATCCGTGGGATAGAATTTTAAGTTTTTATTTAAATAAAATACATGGCAAAGATGTGTACACAGAAAATTATTCCAGTTTTTCTGAATGTAAAACACTTAGAGATACTATTTCAATATTAATGACAAAAAATCTTAAAGATTGTGATGTTCATTATCAACTACAAATCGAATGCTTTCCATCTGATAATATTGACTTTATAGGTCGTTTCGAAAACCTCCAACACGACTTCAATATAATCTGCGACAAAATCGGAATTCCACGACAACAACTTCCACACAAAAACAAAACAAAACACAAACACTACACAGAATATTACGATGATGAAACTCGTCAAATTGTTGCAGAAAGATATGCACAGGACATTGAGTATTTCGGATATAAATTTGGAGAGTGAGGGATGATTATATCTAAAAAACATAATTTTATTTATATTGCAGTTTCTAAAACAGGATCGACGTCGATACATAAAGCATTTTCAAATTTAGATGATGAAACACTTTTTATTGAAAAAGAAAATGAAGATAATAAAGATAGAGTTAATAAATTTATATATAAACATATTAAAGCAACTGACTTAAAAAAACAAATTGAAAACTATGATGAACATTTTAAGTTTTCTTTCGTTAGAAATCCATATGATAGAGCTGTGTCTTGGGTTTACTATTATTATAGAAACAGAAAGATTAATTTAGATGAACACTCCTTTAAAGAATTAATTTTTAAATTCCCAGACTGGATATGGACCGGCCAACATGAGTTTCTATTTGAAGATAATAAAAATTCAATGAATTTTGTAGGTAAAGTTGAAAACTTCCAACAAGACTTCAACATAATCTGCGACAAAATTGGAATTCCAAAACAAGAACTTCCACACAAAAACAAAACAAAACATAAACACTACACCGAATACTACGATAAAGAAACAAAACAAATTGTTGCAGAAAAATACAGGAAAGACATTGAGTATTTCGGATATGAATTTGGAGAATAAACCGTGAATATATTTGAAGAAATGATTAATAAAACTGGAAAATCTAAAGATTTTTTTTTCATTCAGATAGGATCAAATGATGGAGTTCGAAACGATCCGTTATACAAGTTTATCTGTAAATTTAATTGGTCTGGTATCTGTGTAGAACCTGTTCCTTATTTATATAATAAATTGCAAAAACTTCATGTGATGCGTAAAAATATTAGTTGCAGGAATGTTGCAGTTTCCTCCACTGGTGGTAATATGACTTTTTATTATATTAAAGAAAACCAACACGACCAAACAGACTGGGCGAGTGGTAACGGCCTGGGTTCTTTTAATAAAGAAATAGTAATGAAACATCAAAACGGAGTGTATGACTTTGATGATAATTTTTCTAAGATGGAGGTTAAGACGATTACATTTAGTGACTTAACTAGTGGTGTACCTAAAATTGATTTACTTCATATTGATGCAGAGGGGTATGATTTTGAAATAATTAAAACAATAGATTTTACTAAAACAATACCTTCATTTATTTTGTTTGAACATAAGTGGTTAGATGATAAAAATGAAGTTTATGAATTTTTAAAAGAACATAAATATAAATGCTTAGACTTAAACAATAAGTCGGATACACTTGCAATACACGAAGATTGCAAGCTTGCAGAGTACAATCGATGAAAAAGGCAATTTACCAACTTACTATAAAACCATTAGAGTTTACTGACATACGAAATAAAAAACAGGAATTCGAAGTAACCCGATGTATACCTACTGTGGTCGAGTATGCAAAAAATGTAAATGCAGATTATATAATGTTAAACGAGGATAATCTACCGAGTTGGGTTCTAAATGAAATTATAAAAAAAGATGGTAGTTATGTAAGAGCATTGATTGCCAAATGTTTGTTATTTAAGGTATGGGCATCAACTGAATATGATCAAATTTTGTTTTTAGATAATGATATCCAAGTAATTGGAGAACGTGACATATTTAATGAAAATTTTGACATAGCAACTCGTCACTATGAAAAAATTAGACAAGACCGTGCGACTAAATACTTTGGTCGTCCAATGACCCCGTGTAATACCGCGGTCATGGTAATGAATAAAGAATATATTAAAAAGTTATCAAAAATAAAATTTAATTGGGAAGAGATGTTGAAAAAATGCCATGAATATAAAGGTAAAGTTGGCGAACGATACTTTAGTGGATATTTAGGTGAGTTTTTTTATATGCATTGTCTAGATGAATTAAAAACTAAACCAGTGGATTTATCTGTTGATAAATGGACTAAAGATTATATAGGATATAAATACAATCCGAATTTCTTCAAAGATATTTCAGAATATAATTTTATTCACTGGGTTGGCACAGAATATTTAAAATAATATATGGTAATTCGGATATGAGTTCGGAAAGTAAGTTTTTATAAAAACTCGTATATACCATACTTATTATAATCATGGAAACGATATTATTCATATTATTGGGAATGTTTATTGGTTGGAATTTCCCACAACCTGCATATGCGAAATTTATTCAGAACAAGGTTCTTGATTTCGTAAGAAAACTTGTAAGCAAAAAGTAATCTAATTTAAAAATTTTAGGAGAGATTGATATGGATATTATATTATTGTATATCGTTGTGGGTATGTTTGCGGAACACTTTCTTGGTATCGCAGGTAAAATTACAGAAGTAACTTACAACTACATCAAAAGAAAATTATAAAAACCACTTGACATTTTCAGAACAATATACTATATTTATATTCTTACTTGTTCATTGATAGTCAAATTTCTGTTGGGGGTATTCTGGATTCGATTTGTATTTAGATATCCAAACTGCACGTGAAGGATAATACACGGCCTTCTCAAAATGTATTAAATTGTTTAAATGGCGAAGATACATTCGTTGCAGACCTTCTCGCAGACGCAGAAGCAGAATTCTCTGCTTTAGAAGAAGCGGAAGCTGTGTTGGTGGCATAAATAAGCCCACCCCGTCACCCAAATGATCACACGACTAGTTTGGTGTTGGCGTCAACAATCGTGGAACCAGAGATTGTTTTTTCGTTGGAAACTCTGTATAACAATAAAACGAATAGAAAAGGTAGACTTGTTTGTTGGGTAACTTTTTGAAATTTACGACAAAATAAACGTGTAGACGTTTGGAAAGAAGAATAGAAAGACGCGGGTTCGACTCCCGCTACCTCCAGAAGTCTTTTAATTTAATATTGGAAGATTACTGAAGGTAGTTGAAAAACTACTTCCAACAGAGATTTGATTTGACAAATTATAAAAACTATCATATTTATATTGTATGAGAATTGGTGTACCGAAAGAAATTAAAAAACACGAATATCGTGTGGGTCTTACACCCAGTGCAGTTAGCAAGTATGTTGCAGAAGGGCATCAACTTTTTGTGGAATCAAGTGCCGGACTAGGAACAGGATTCACAGACGATGATTATATTCAAGCAGGTGCTAGTATTTGTAATGTTAAAGATACATTCGGCAACGCAGATATGATTATCAAAGTAAAAGAACCACAAATTTCAGAGTTACCAAATTTCCGCCGAGACCAAATACTTTTTACTTATCTGCATTTAGCTGCTGACAAAAAATTAACCGAAGAACTGATAAACATTGGATTAACTTCAATTGCATACGAAACAATTCAGTTGCCAAATCATAGTCATCCTTGTCTTACTCCAATGAGTGAGATTGCAGGTCGTTTAAGTGTCCAAGAAGGTGCTAAATACTTGGAAACACCCTTCGGAGGAGCAGGTATCCTTCTTGGTGGTATACCCGGTGTTAAACGAGGCAAGGTGGTCATTTTAGGAGGAGGTGTTGTTGGATTCAATGCAGCTAAAATTGCACAAGGAATTGGAGCATACACAAGTATACTTGATATATCACAAGAACGACTTGCATATCTCGATGATGTATTTGGTTCGTCAGTTCAAACGTTGTTCAGTAACGATGCAAACATTGAATCGGAAATAGCAGATGCAGACGTTGTAATCGGAAGTGTTTATGTTCACGGAGCATCTGCACCAAAACTAATTCGCAAGCATCATTTAAAAAGCATGAAGAAAGGTGCGGTGTTGGTTGACGTGGCAATTGATCAAGGTGGATGCTTTGAAACAAGCAAAGCAACAACACACGATAAACCCATTTATGATGTTGATGGAATTGTTCATTACTGCGTAGCAAATATGCCAGGTGTAGTTCCACAAACAAGCACGGTTGCATTAAACAACCAAACACTTCGTTATGGTCTTGAAATTGCAAGTGGGATTTCACCCGACAAATACAATGATGCTTTGAAATTGGGTGTTAATACACACGATGGTAAATTAATTTGCGAAGCAGTTGCGAATACGCACAATCTTCCTTTTTCTGCAATTTAAGTTTTTATAAAAACTCTCCCTTCTCCATATTTATAGTTGGAGATTTTGTGATTTATTGTAAGGGAGAGTTGATGATGGAATATGAAGTAATTGATACTTTTGGTAATCGAGTTATTGGTGTATACGAAACGAGGGATGCCGCGATATATGCAATTAGATTGTATTGTGTACAAAAGATGATGAACAAGGTGAGTTTGTTTGACCAAGACTTTGTGAATCTTGTTGAAAACGGAACTGAGATAACATATGAAAACCCACTTGGTTATTTCCCCACAAAACCAAAGTTTTTATTAAACGAAGTATGATAAGTCATACCCACAATTTTATTTTTATTCACATTCCCAAAACAGGAGGATCTTCAGTTGATGATGTATTGAAGAAGTATGTAAGGCGATGGGTTCTGCATGAATATGTATATCCAGATGCAGTACATAAAGCAGAAAAACGCAACGGATTCAAAAACTATTTTTCGTTTTGCTTTGTTAGAAATCCGTGGGATAAAATAGTTTCTCAGTATCATTTTAATCGGGATAAGTTCGGCATGACGGATTATACGTTTGACGAATATGTTCATGCGTTCAATGAAGGCAAAAGAATTTCTTGGTTTAATCCGGACTTTTTGTCATGGATGACTGACGATGACGGTAATATGCTTATGGACTTTGTAGGAAGGTTTGAAAAATTGCAGGAAGATTTTGATTATGTATGTGACCAAATTAAAATTCCAAAACAAGAACTTCCACATCACGTTAAAACTGAAAACAGAACACATTATACAGAATACTATAACGAAGAAACAAAGCAAATAATTGCGGAAAAATACATGAACGACATCGAGTATTTCGGGTATGAATTTGGAATCTGATATGATCACTCATAGTATGGCATATACATTGCACACATTTGGGTCATTTCATAAGATATATTTCTCGGTTTGGTTTGCAGATGATGATACCGATTTACCAATGCATATCAAAACTATATTAAAATGGAATGCCAAGTGCTTGATAAAATTTAACATTCCTCTTGTAGTTTTATATACAGGAACAAAAGTTGGAAATACATTAAACAAACTACATAAAAATGTTTTGAGTATCAATGCTACATCTTATATGAAAAATGAGTTGTCGGTTGCATTAACAAACACTTACACAAACGAACGAACTACTCCAGACGAATTTGAGATAATGTGCTATCAACGATTTATAGTTGCATCTCACATATTTAAAAAAACAAACACTCAATTAACTCATCTTGATTGTGACTTTATGATCACACGTGATTTGTTGCATGAGGTAGAATCAACATCAATGAGTTGTGATATTAAATCATTCGGCACAGGATGTACTCCGTGTGTTTGGTTCAATGGAGTTCAGCAACTTGAAAACTTTTGCAATTACTTTTCAGAAAGTCCACAAAAATGTGACATGATTGCTTTGCAAAAATACATTGAAGAAATTCCTGTGCATTTTGAAAAAATTTTGTTGCATGAGCAGTTTCGTAAGTATTTAAAAAATAACGCATTTCCATCTTATTCAATTCGTGCTAAAATCGGAAAAATATGTAAATTATACAACATTGACATTCCTTCGGATAAAACAGACAAACATTTTTTAAAACAGATATCAAATTTTTTTGAGTTTGATAAGTTTTCTATTCGGATGAATGAAGAGAGTGTTCCATTTATTCACTTTCAGGGTTGGTCACGTGGACTTGCAAAATATATTTTTAAACATTCTCCGTTGACATTGTAAGTTTTGTTGGGTAATATAATGTTTGTTATATGCCTAAAACCAAAAAAACTAAACCAAAGAAAAAACCTTCAAACAATTTAGGTCCTAAGAAAAAGACTTTGTTTGATCACATCAATCACATTCGTGAGAAAAAGAATGAAAGATATTTTGACACACTCACCGATGAAGATAAAAAGACATTTGTAAATTACATGGTAAATCGTTTTTTGTCAATGGATATGAATCTCGTTGAAGTAATTGATGAGTTACAAAAACACGCAGTTGGATTGAAACCCAAAGATTATTATCGTGTTCTTCGTGAAGTTGTTCCGAACGGCCGTGCTTTTCACAAGTATATTAAATCTGCAAAAGAAGAAAAAAACAATTCGGATTTGGTTTCATTGATTTCAGAGCATTATGAAGTTAGTAAAGCTAATGCCGATGAGTATATTGATTTGTTCAAGTCATCTGAAGACGGAACAAATGAACTTGAAGAGTTGCTCATTAAGTATGGCAAAGAACCCAAAGAAATTAAAAAGTTATGTTCGTAGTAGGAGTAAGTGGAGTTGCCCGTAGTGGCAAGAATTTGTTTTGTGATTTGATCATTGAAGAATTAGCAAAACAAGGTTATACAGCAAAGCAGTTTGCGTTGGCAAATGCTCTTAAACGAGATTGTGAAAACTTTCTGAAAACACAATGCAATCTTGATGTTTATACAGACAACACACAACAAAAAACATTGTTTCGTGAGTTTCTTGTGTGGTACGGAGATTTGCGAAGAAAGCAAACCAACGGCCGTCATTGGATTGAAACAATGGACGATACAATATCACGATATACAGGAGATGTTGCGTTGGTTAGTGATGTACGATATGCACATTATACTAACGATGAACTTACTTGGGTTACACACGAACATGAAGGATTGCTTGTGCATCTTCGTAGATATGAACGTTCTTCAACTGCGGTTATTGATGCCAATGGCAATGTACAAATGAATTACGTTAAACCACCAAACGAACACGAACGAATCAATGATCCTAAATTAAGAGAAGGATCACACTTTCAACTCAATTGGCCAACCGTAGAAGACCCACGAAAAAGTTTGGAAATTATGAATATGGTCAATGAAGTAACAACAGAAATAATAGAATTGGTAAACAAGTAAATGGGAACAACTAAAAGTAAACGAAGAGTTAAAATTGTAGAAAGCATTGCATCTGCAATTTCAAGTAAAAAGATTTTTGATACAATTGATTATCGTAATCGCAACGAAGATTACATCAAGCAGTATATGCACCAACCACTCATAAGTGAGCTAGAAGAGTTGTATGAAAATTTAGAATTAAGCAAGTCTATGGACAAAGACCTTGTTAAGCAAAAAGCAAAAAATTGTTTGTTGTGGGAAGGTGATGTTAATACCACAGTAAACAACTTTACATTCTTTGGAACTCAGCATCGTCCTGATTTTGTTGTTAAGATTGATAAGTTGAGTGTCGCAGTTGAAGTCAAGAAGGGTGAAACTGGAAGTTCATTACGTGAAGGTATTGGACAAAGTTTAGTTTATTCAAGTTCGTTTGATTTTGTGGTTTATTTGTATGTGGATATTTCCAAAGATAAAAAGATTCGTGATAGTATGAATGGTGTAAAAGAACAAGAACTTATCAACGACCTTTGGGATAGTCACAACGCACTATTTCAAGTAGTGTAATGAATTTACTCGCAGAAACACGGTGTACTGTCATCGGTCATATGCAGTATGCGAATGGTCGTGATATTCGTGAAAACATCAATCAGCAACTTAAAAAGATGAACATCAAGTTGTTTGATCATTACAAGCAACCTTTTTTGATGGACGTTAATGAAGATGAAGAAACACATGATGAACTTAGACTGGCATTAAAAAATAGTGACTATGAAAAAGTTGAAGCATACAAAGAAATTCGTAGTTACGATCTCAGTTTAATTGATAGAAGTGACTTTGTGATATTCGTTTACGATCCAGAAGTGGTAACTTGTGGAAGTTGGGAAGAATTTTTTACTGCAAACCGTATGAAGAAACCCGTCTTCTTTGTTAATGTTAGAGGAAAGAATAAAACACCAATGTGGGTGTTTTGGACAATGCCACACAAATACATTTACAATTCAGTTGACGAAGTTGTAGAAAAACTGCAAAACATTGATCAAGGTAAAATCCCTATTGATAGTGAACGGTGGAAATTGTTGCGTAATTGTTTTCGTTAAAAAACACTTGACAAACTATAATAAATGTTATAATATAATATTTATATAAAGATGAAGAAAAGTAAAAACAATCTATGGCGCACCAAAACATATTTGGTTGGGCATATGCAGTATAAAAGTGGTCGTGATTGGAGAGGGTATGTAACCGAGGAATTGAATCCTATGGGTGTTACCGTTTTTGATCCATACCACAAACCATTCGTAGAAGACGTAGACGAAGATGAACCAGCAAGAGTAGAAATGCTTCAAATGATGGAAGATGGAAAATATGATGAACTTACTCGTAGAATGAAGAAAGTTCGTAATTATGATCTGAACCTCGTTGACAGAAGTGATTTCATTATTGCGAATCTTCAACCTGAAATTGCAAGTTGGGGTTCTGCTGAAGAAATCGTAACTGCGGTTCGTGAGCAAAAACCTGTGTTCGTTGCAATTGAAGGTGGCAAAGTCAAAACTCCATTGTGGATGCTTGCGATGTTTCCACACAAATACATTTACAATAGTATTGAAGAAGTTGTAGACATTATCAAGGACATTGACTCGGGTAAAAAACGTTTAGATAGTGGTAGATGGAAACTGCTGAAAAAAGAGTACCGGTAAAGCAATTTTGCTTTGTATGTACAGGTAATCTGTACCGAAGCAAGTATGCGGAGGCGTGCTTTAATTATTTGTGCATTAAAAACAATGTAACAAATCTCAGAGCATTTAGTCGTGGTCTTCGTGTACAACCAACGGAACATTATGAACACGGAGAATCATTTACATTTCCAATTAGATTAGCAATTCCGACATACAAACGCATGGTTAAACGCAAAATACCATTTTGTTTGATTGGAGCAACTAATCAGATGCTTGATAATTACGATTGTGCAAGTAGTGATAAAATTATTTTAATGAATAAGAATGAGCATATGCCGTGGATGCAACAAAAGCACTCTGAGTATCTTGATCGTGTTGAATGTCTTGAGATTGGTGATAAAAATTATCTTCCTGAAAATGGATACGATGGTCCTGCGTGGGAAATTGATGATGCTCTGAGTGCGATTGAAGTGTTCGTAGAAAATTTTTTTAAAGAACACATATAAAGTTATACAAATTCTTCTTGGATTTCATATTTATCTATGAAAGGAAGACTGAATGGACTATAAAAAAATACCAGTAGGCAAAGATTCTCCCCATACAGTAAATTGTGTAATTGAAATACCAAGAGATACCAATCAGAAGTATGAGTTTGATGACGAGATACAAGCATTTCGCTTAGATAGAATATTAAAGTCTGCTATGCGGTATCCTGCCAATTATGGTTTTATTCCATCAACATTAGGTGAAGACGGAGATCCAATTGATATGCTCACCTACAACTGGACACCAATGGCAATGGGTTGTGTGGTGCGATGTCATGTAGTTGGTGTTTTGGAAATGGAAGATGACGGTGAAATGGACTGGAAGGTTATTGGTCGTCCTGTGACATCTTACAAAAAAAGTATCGTTGATATACACAACATCAATGAATCATTTCTTGAAATGGCAACAAATTTCTTTCAACATTACAAAGACCTTGAAGGCAAACAAGTAAAAATTGGCAGTTGGTTACCAAAAGACAAAGCAGTAGAAATAATTCAACAAAGTATACAAAGATATAACGACAATAAAAATATTTAATATATATTTATTGTTATGAACATATCACCCGCATCTGGAAAACGAAGAGGTAGTAGTGGATTTATTCGTCCCGAGTTTTATGCTAAAGATAAAGCATACAAAGCAGATACCTGTGAAAAAACAACCGGATACACATTGGCAGAATATGAAGACAATGTAGAAAAAATGCTAACAAGTGGAGATTATCGTTTATTTTACAAGCATTTTTATTATGCTGATGCAGACAAACAATTAAAATTTAGAACCGAGGGTGGTGATGATGATTACATCATTGATAAACAAGATTTCCACAAAGATGAGGATTTAACAAAGGAATTGTAATATGAATGTATATGATGACGGCCGTGCCGAAGATAAAAATCCTGCATTCGGTGGTGTAATGATCAAGTGCAAAAACAAAGTTCTTTTGTGCAAACGAAGAGAAGATATTCCAGATACTGCATTACCAGATTATTGGAGTGTTCCGTGTGGATATGTAGAAGAAGACGAAGAAATCAAAGCAGCTGCAATCCGAGAAACATTAGAAGAAACACAAATTGAATTGGATGTTGCATCGGTGAGATTTTTATCAGCATATCCTGCTCATGGTGGTCGTGGAGTATTTTACGATTACGTTTGCGAAATAGAAGAAGAAGCAGAACCTATTATAGATGAAGAGCATTCTGAGTGGGGATATTTTTCAAAAGATGAAATTCCAACTCCAATCACAGACGAAATGCGAAACGATGTATTGATTGCACTTGGAGAGTGATGTGATTAGTTTGACGGATATAGTTGCGGAAATAACCGACAAACAAACTTGGCAAATTTTATCCAATGTATTTCATACTATGCCCAAATATGTGTTTGATGATTTCATTATGTCTAAAGACGGATTTTTTCAAAAAGAATTAAAACGAATATTGAAAGATGATCCAGATGCAGACGAAGATGATATCGCATTTGAATTTGAAGATTGGATTGATGTAAAGTGGAAACTAAAAGTGATTGAAGTAAGTCCATCAAACTTCACCAAGAAAAATTTACAGAATATGATTCAAAGAAAATTCGGAAATGCAAATCCAAGTAAAATACCTGATGACGAAAAACGAACTGAGTATCAAAGAGACCTCGCAAAGAAATTAAAACCAGGAACAAACGAACCCGTGATTATATTATCCAATGGCAACGAGTTAAAGTTGCTTGAAGGGTGGCATCGTACTATGGCCATTTTAAGTTTAGGAAACAACGGAGAAAACAATCCAACCAAGTGGAACAAAATTAAAATAAAAGCATGGATTGGAACAGGTTCTACAGTCAAGAATGTGTGGTAGTGATCAATGAAACTCAACGGCAAGAAATATCTTAAACAAGATTCTGTTACCAACACACTTGAGGATATGATAATTTTACTGGAAATGGGAAGTTATTATGAAATTTCTGATGCAATCAGAAATATAAAACCAGATCACGCAGATAATGTAGCAAAAAAACTTGCTCAATTTCAAGATATGTTTTTGGTTTATTTTGAAACAGAAACACATTGTAAACTTGATACTTTATTGGAGATGACAGACGAAAACAAGTACGATCCACATAAAGAAAAAGTTAGTTTATTTTCGCAGGGTGCATATGGTGTGACTGTTCACGCAGATGCTGATTCGTGTGAAAGATATATTTTTAATGTTTGTCTGCAAGTATTTGCAAGCAAATTAAAAAAAATAAATAAAGACTGAGATATACAAACATCTTAACTAAATACTAATGTTGGGTATATTTATTTATAAAAAATGGCCAGTTTATCAAAAAAATCATTTATATGGATTTCATCCACATTACCTAATCCAGTTTTAACTGAGTTGAGAAACTTGTCTGACTTGATAAGTTCAATTTCGATATATCAATCTGAGAAATCTTCAAACTATCTCAAAAAGGGTAGCAAGGCAAGTTATAGTGCTACGAAGCAATTTCAAAACGGAGTAGCTTACAACCAAACTTCAACTGGTTCAATGGGAGTAAATCATGTTATTCAAACTGCGATGGACTTTGACGCAGGTAGAATTATACCCACATTTAGTGAGGGATTTGAAATAACTGGATTAACAGGACATTATTCCAACGGAAATGGACCATATAAAATGTCTACTAATTTTAAAAACGACAATGTCGTTTATTTTAACGAAAATAAGTGGGCAATATGGTATGATTCAGATAAAAATGAATGGGTTCTTACAAATGAACTAATAAAGCACAAGTCACGAACTGAGTATGAATTTATATTAAGAAACGGCAACACAGAACCTGATGCCGGCACTTACACCTCGGCCGATGGTACACAAAATGGATACACACCAAGTTCAGTTGGTTCACAAGTTAAAGTGATCATGCCATCATTTAGTGAGTCAAGTTCTGTAATTAAAGTTGCAGCCGGTGGAACACACACGCTATTTCTTGATAAATCAAATAATGTGTGGGCTGTGGGGTTGTCTAACTATGGCCAAGCAGTCCCAACTGAAATATCTTCACTTCCAAAACGAATTTCAAAACATGATGCGATTGACATAGCAGTTGGTCCTGGTGTATCATTTATTACAAAACAAGATGGTTCTGTGTGGACTGTGGGTCAAAACACGAAGGGTACTGGTTTACTAGATAAAAATACACTTCGTAGGCATTCGACTCGGACCATAGGAACTCTTTTATACAAAGAAAACTTCGGAACTATTCCAAGTTTAACCAAAGCATCAAACGGGGGGCAAGATGATATAATACTTCAGATTAAAGCAAGTGAGGCAAATTCGTATGTTTTGAAATATGAAAAAATCGATGGTGTATCACGAAAAAACTTATATTCATACGGAAGTAATGAATTCGGACAACTGGGTACTGGAGATGCATATTTTGGACTGAACAAAACTCCTGTGTTCGCACAAAACCAATTGGTAACATCAGATTCGGCACGAAATGAAATTCAATTTGACACAGGACGAAATTTTTTAATGTGGATTCGTCAAGGTAGATTGTATGGCATTGGCAATTCAAGTTATGGCAATCTTGGGAGACTTCGGACCTCCAATTATGGAAATTCGGTAGCACAACCAAATCCGTGGGGAAATCTCAAAGCAGTTAAGGTATGTTGTGGCCAGGATTTTTCTGTTGTACTACTAGACGATGGATCTGTTTGGGCAAGTGGTAATCGTGAAATGAATCGTTTTCCTTCGGCAATAGGTGGAAGCAAAGATACACGTGCTGGAAGTTATTACGTACATGAACAATTTTATAGAATTCTCGCGGGTGGAGCTCAAGATATAGAGACTGGTCAATTTCATACAATTGTGTTGATGGAAGATGGACGATTGATGAGTTCAGGAGACAACCGATTTGGCCAACTTGGCCATCCTGGAGCAGTGCAAAATAAACGATCAGTTACTGCTAAATTTCAAAGTATATTGGTTGATGGTAAACCGGTGGTATCTGGTGTGACATATATACACGCAGGTGACTTAAGTACATTTTTCATTATGGACGATTCGTTGTATGCAGTTGGACTCAATAATTACGGACAACTTGGTGATGGTTCCCGAAACAATCTGACTTCTGCATCAAAAATTTATCCAACTGGATAAAATTATGGCCATTGTTAAAAAACGAACCTCTCATGTATGGATCACCTCAGTAGATGGATGTGAAAATAAACCTATTGATGATTATTCTGAATATGTTAATTCACTTCTTGCGGTAAATGGTGATAAACAAGAATATATCAGTAAATCACCACACAACATTACCGAATTTAATTGTGGTTCTACATATACTTTATTTTCCGACAAAGTAAATTATTATGTTCCCAACTTGGTTGAATCAAATATTGATAAAGATGAAGGTAGAATAAGTCCTCATATTTTTGAACGATTTGTAATGTATGGTTTAGATGAATATTACCTTGATGCCAACGGAATTTATATTTTAACATCCACATTCAAAAACAGAAAACCCACATACACTAATCGTGAGGGAACATGGAAAATATTTTGGGAAACCGACACAAAGTGGAATTTAGTGCCAACTGCATTCAATTCAGTTGAACCTCCATTTCTTGATAAACCTTTATTGAATGATCACAATGAACCAACAAGTGGTTTTTATACAGGTCAAAATCAAAAAGGATATACTTCTCATTCTATTAAATCATTTGAAATAACTGATTTGATTGATTACTATGTTACTGCAAATGGAAACTACAATGTTACGTTTTTCTTTAAAAATGATCGTCAAACATATCGTCACGAAACTAATCGTTGGTGGATTTGGTGGGATTCAAATAAAAACAGATGGGAACTCACTTACTCAGAAAACGATTCATACGAACGACCATATACAGATAGATTGTTCAATTTAGATGATGATGTAATTGGAGGTTTGTGGGAAAGTTTAGATGGAGTGCAAAAAGGATTGGGTCCCAATTCTCCTGCGTTACCTCCCACACCAACACCAACTGCCACTCCGACACCAACTGCTACACCAACTCCGACACCAACTCCGACACCAACTCCGACTGAAGTTATAAATGAAATTGTGGATGTAGCTTCAGGTGATGATTTTACTTTGATTTTAAAAACCACCGGAAAAGTGGAAGTAACTGGTAACAACGAACATGGTTCGTTGGCAACCGGAGATAGACTTACAAAAGATTACAAACGAGAATCAAAAATTTCTGATGTAAAAGCAATTGCGGCGGGAAAACGACATTCTTTATTTTTGAAAAATGATGGTTCTTTGTATGTGTGTGGTGACAATTCATATGGTCAATTGGGAAATACTGATGTAACAAGTTCGGTGTCAGACCCAATGTTGGTGGAATCTGCTGACGTGATAAGTATCTCATGTACTGCGTTTGGTTCTTTGTTCGTTAAAAATAATGGAAAAGTTTATGCGTTCGGATACAATAAAAACGGAACACTTGGAACAGGATCGTTTGATAATATAACAACTCCTATTGAAATCAACAACAAACATACTTTGACAAATGTCACGATGGGATATGATCCAAAAACCGTGACAAATACAAACGGAAATCAAATGATTCGGGATGAAGTTTCTAGAAGCTTCAAATCAGTAAACAATAATTGTATAAATTATACAGAAGAACGAGGTTTGGTTTTCGATTTCAATGAAAGAAACGATTTCTTTGATATGGGAAATGTTCACAATGAAATATTCAAAACAGGAACATTTTCATTTTCATTTTGGTGCAATCTACGTTCTCATCAATCAACCGAACACAATACACGTGGTGGAATGTTAATTTCAAAGTGGTATTCAAGTGATGCGTTGTGGTTGAGAAATTCATTTATAATTTATGCTTCAGGAACATTTGTATCTGCACATGAAAACTCAGTAACACATATACTTGATGAATCTGGAAACTCTGCTAGTTTACCTCTTAATACTTGGTTGCATATGGCATATGTACTTGAAGACGGAAAACTTAACATTTATATAAACGGAGAACAACAACACATTTCCAACAAAAATCACATACATAGATTTTCTGATCAAGCAACCTCCCGATTAGCTTTGGGTATTTTGCACCACAACAAAAGCTATGCACTCAATGGAATGATGGATGATTTCAGAATGTTTGATAAAACTTTATCTGATGGTGACATTATGTCGTTGTACAAAAACGATGCTTATTTTGGTGACGATGTAGAATTAACTGAGTTTCCTGAAATGAAAGAAGTAACATCAGGTTACTCTCATTCATTTTTAATATCAAAGCACAACGAACTTTATGGTTTTGGTCAAAACGACCACGGACAACTTGGTGATTCAACTCTTGAAAACTCATTTGCTCCAAAAAAAGTGTATGAAGGTAGAATTAAAAAAGTTTCTGCTGGATCTGCTCATAGTATCGCATTAACTGAAGATGACCGATTATTAATGGCAGGTAGAAACGATGTAGGGCAAATTGGAGCAGGAGCTGCACCTGGATACAGAAAGTTCACATACATTCAAAAACCAGAGATTGTCAACTTTGCAGCCGGTGCTGGTCATAGTTTGATTTTAAACTATAAAGGCAATCTGATGGTCACCGGTAAAAATACTGATGGTCAACTTGGAACAGGAAACTTTAGAAATCAAAATACATTTTTAGCAAACAATATTCAAAAGGTTATCAATGTATTTGCTGGTGCGAAAAATAGTTACTTGTTGTTGTCTAATGGTAAGTTACTTGGAATGGGTGACAATGATTTATATCAGTTAGCAGATGGAACAACATCTGACAGAACAGATCCAGTTGAAGTTGGAAACGAAGCAATTCCTCCGGAGACTCCTACTCCTACTCCTACTCCTACTCCAACCTACAATGAGTTTGATACAGATATGGAGTGTGATGTAACCTTTGATTATTGGTTGCAAAATGCACCAACAAAACAAGGAATGTCAGATTTTGCAAAATATCAAAAAACATTCACATTGAATCCATTCTCTGTTCAAAGAGTAATGCAATTCGAATTTGCATCTACTCACATAAACGAAGGTAGGCATCTTGAAATAAAAGACTTGGAGTTATCGTCAGAAAAAACTGCTCCATTTTTAGTTGAAATTTTGAATCAAGAAATAATTCCACCACCCGAATTACCAGATTATCAATCATATGTTATTACTGATAAATCATACGACTTGGTTGCATTGAAAAACGAAAATATCGATTTGCAATCATCAATTGCAAATGATTACAAACCAGTCGGACTAACTTCAACCATTTTAACAATAGAAGATTTAATTGAAAATCCCAATCTAATAACCGAACTTGGAGGTCCTCAGGCACTTGACAACATCGGTATTGGGGTAAGAGAACCATTGAAACTTTTCGGAGGAAGTACAAGCACCAATTTATATTATGAAAGTTCTATAATTCGTCCATTTTATTTGCAGTTGGGAAGAAAGGGATTGTTGCACACTTACAACAATGCTCATGTATTTGCTCCACACGGATTGTTTATTAAATCGTGGAGAGGTTCACGTAAGTATGCGATTAGAACAAATAGTTTAAATGATAACATAGATACCAGTTACAAATTAAATGTAACAATAAACGTTCCACCATTAACTAGTGCGTGTGTGCTACTAGCAGAAAATTCGGAGGGTACACCCAAAATTTCTCAAAAACTATTTTCATTGGACACCAATGCAATAAATGATAAATTCGGTGAATCAGTTGCAATGACAAAAACTGATGCGATTGTTGGTTCTCATTATGATAGTGACACAACTTCACAGGCCGGTTCGGTTTACTTTATGCAACTTAAAACCCAAAATGAAATTGATAGTTGGGTGTTGCAACAAAAAATACCCAATCCAGATAGACACACAGGAGATCATTTTGGAATTAGTGTGGCAATTTCTGATTATGTTGCAGTCGTGGGTGCAAATAATGCAAATGGTGTAAACCGAAACACAGGTGCAGTTTATGTATTCTATAAAAGTGTTGAAAACTATTGGCAGTTTGCTCAGAAACTTGAAGCACCTGATGGTGAAACGGGTGATAACTTTGGTATGTCAGTTACAATAGATGCAACAGATGATGTTCAGAGAATTGTAGTGGGTGCATATACCCACGGAGAAACTGATTCGGGTGGAGCATATGTGTTTGAAACAAATCCAATTAGAAACACCGAAGCAATAAATTTAAAACCTGTGTACACATTCACACAGAAACTAGTTCCCAATTCACCTGATACAAACAATAACTACTTTGGTCGGTCACTTTCGTTGTTTAAGCATCAACTTGTAGTTGGAGCATGGGGAGATTCTAATGAAGCACACAAATCAGGTTGTGTTTACTTTTACAATTTGATGCCGAAAAATGCTCCTGCCCCGAGATTATCAGAAGATATTGAATTGGTAGATGGTCCGTCTGCATTAAGTAGCAACTCACCATTTGGATTTAAACTTATTGGTAAGTCATTTCATCCAACTGATATGGCAGATGCGTATTTCGGATTTTCTGTTGCAATTCATTCAACGATTGCTCTGGTGGGTTGTCACGGAGATTCCACCAAAGGTGAAAAGGCAGGTTCGGTATTTGTATTTAGAAAATCAGAAGGAACTTGGAAGCATTACACAACATTGTACCCTGATAACAAAGTAAATTCAAACCACGAATATGGATATCAAGTTGCGGTTCATTACAATCGTTTTATAGTATCTGCATTCAGAGATGATGTAGAAAAGCAAGATGCAGGAAGTTGTTATCTTTATGCATTTGATGGAGAAGACTGTAGAAAACTAAAAAGAATTGTTTCATTGGATTCAAGTGCAGGTGATATGCTTGGAAGTGGTGTAACAATTCACAAAGATTATGCGATGGTCGGTGCAAGTGGTGAAGATTTCAAAAATGCGAAAGATTCGGGATGTGTGTATACCATTGACATTCCAGATAACATTACATTTGTGGATCACGAACCCACCCCAACTCCCACACCAACCCCAACACCAACCCCAACACCAAGTCCATCAATTGCATCTGACGAATGTGAAGTAACTTTGTATTACGATGTGCATTTAAAAGACGGAGAAGAATCTTCAATTTTAAATAAAGAATATCATCTCAAAAAGGTGTTTAAAAAATCGGATAAATCACAAACAATAACTGAGAAACTTATTGTGTTGACTGATCCAATGTTGATAAATGGTGATCCTAAACTCAATTTTATTAAAACATTCAAAGCATTGCCAGGTGAGCATACTAAACTCGATGTAATGCGTGATGGAGTTGATATTCATTTTTACAATAAAGTAATTGATGACGGAGATTGCCAAAAGAAACTTGAGGATTGCCACATAATTTACAGTTATGTACTTCCACCAATTCATTATGAATGTAGTTTTGGTGAAATTCCACCTACTCCCACTCCCACACCAACTCCCACACCTGAACCTATATTAGATTATGAGGTTACTGAATATGGATTAACTGCAAACAATTATGATCTGCTTGCAATCGGTCAAAAATTATTTAGACACACAATTGCTCAAGATTACGAAGAATTTAATATGATTCCGACTTTAATTTATATCGAAGATTTAATTGAAAATCCAAGATTGATTACAGAAATCGGAGTAACGAATTTAAACAACGCAGGTATAGTGTGTAGAGTACCGGGTAAGTTATCTGCAACGTTGGGTGGTTCAACAAACGAATACTATTACGACTCGGGTACAAAATATAGACCTTACTATTTACAAATTGGTAAAGCTGGATATTTACACACATACGGTGGAACTCATGTATTTGCTCGTCATGACATTTATATAAAGTCATGGCCACACAACTATAGATACTTGGTAAAAACCGTAGGAAAATCAATTGAAGAGGTTAAACCTTTAAGTGTTCAGTATACATCTACTTCTAGAGAAATGTATGAACCATCTGGATTTAGAAATCACAAACCATTTTGGACAGGTAGTGTTACGATTCCGAGTAGTTTGGGTGGAAGTGGTCGTCCAGTTGATTCATATATTTGGTATGAAAATAATCATTGGAACTGGAACACACAATTTTCAGGAAACGAAAAACTGCATTGTCGTGGCAACTCTGAAGGTGGTGATGGACCATGGGAAGTTTCTCCGTTCGTTCATGCTCCTGAACCAAAGGGTTGGAAAAATGACGGAATCAGTGTAATTGTAGAAACAGACGCACCCAAAGGAGTAAATTTAATTGACGAGTCACTTCGTGCATCTTGGCACGTATCATCAGGAACATTACCAAATACCGCGGAGGTAAACGGAAGTCCTGTTGGATTCGTTGAATATACAGGTGACATTAATTTTGATAAACCAACTCATGTTAAAAATATAAAAGTATCTGCTTCTTCGCAACAAGATACTTGGATACGTGGAATTGAACTTCAGCAAAATAAAACTCCATCCGAAAATGTTGCACCTTATTACTACATAGATAGTAAAATCTCATCTGAACATCTTCCTGCGTTTACTTTATCGTTTTTCTATAATGTTCAAGATTACAACGAAGTTGATATTGCAGATATGACAAGTCCAATGTCAGGTGCACAAGGAGTATTTTGTTTTAACTATAAACCATCTGAGTTTGTTAGAATGTTTACATTAAAAAACAAACAATTTTCACCAAGTGTTCCAACTAAATATTTTGATAATATAGTTCCTACCACGGGTACTAGTTTATACATTGATGGAGGACCTTTTAAAACTCCTCAACTATTGGCCGCAGATTTACAACGAAATAAAACATATAGTGTAACAATTCGGTATGCTGAACCAGATGAACAAGCAACTCAAGAAGATAATCCATCAAGATACATTAGAACTGAAACTGGTTATGATTTTGGAACTGATCCAGGATCAGTAGAAACTCAGGTAGTAAATGAACACACAGATTCCGAGGAATCTGCCGAAGTTATGACATTAGAGTATTTGTTGGAAAACATACATTTGATAGATGAATACGGAGTAGATTTCTTTGACAATGTTTTTATCAAAGTAACAAATACAGGAAAACTATCAGGTTACAATTCATCTTATACAAAATATGCAACTGGCAACCGCACATGGTATCTTCAAAAAGGAACGAACGGAGCTCGTTGGGCATACGATAATAGACATCCATTTAAACGATTTAATTTGTATTTAAAATCATGGCCAGGATCAAGAAGATGTATAGTGATCAAAAAACAAATCAAAACAAGAGATTTAAGTAAAGGTCAGTTTGATGTGACACTAGTTGACACAAGTACAACTTCTAAAACAAAAATCGTAAAGTCGGTGGAAAATCACAATTTCATATTTGATTGGACTAAAATTAATAAACTTAGTTTCGGTGGTGGAGCAAATTCTGCATTTGGAGGATTTAGAATGTATGATAGAATATTATCAGACCAAGAAGCAGAAAAAATTTATGATTTGAGTAATCCAAGATTCAATCAACTTGGTAATACATATCCCTAGAATTTTTTATCGTTTTTTCTTATTTTCATAGTTTTTGTTGTTTTTACTCAGTATATACATATATATAATAATATGAAGATACATCGTCCACTTTTAGAAAGTGAGATAAAAGTTGCCCAAGATGCCAGTCACTCAGCAGCGGAAGCAGCCAGAAAACTCAATGTAAGTTACAACACATATAAAAAATATGCTAAACTTTATGGCATCATGGAAAGATGTAAATGTTTAGATGCTTCAGGTTTACCAAAAGTTCATAATCCATATCGTGGAAAATATCCATTAGAACAAATTTTAATGGGAATGCATCCAGATTATCCACCACACCGTTTGCGAAAAAAATTATTCGCATCTAATCTTAAACAGCAAGTGTGTGAAGTGTGTGGGTATAACGAACCAAGAGTAACTGACGGAAAACTTCCATTGGTGCTTGCATTCAAAGATGGAGATCGAAGCAACCATCTATTAGAAAACCTAGAAATTATTTGTTACAATTGTTATCATAACACTCACGGAAATTTGTTTGGAATAACCATCAAATAACACAATTGTTTTATTATATTAAGTAGATTGGGTTCTATTTATATAATATGAGATATATTGCGAGATTCGTAGATGGTGATTCTGTGCAAACATTCAAGGATCAGTTTGATGGTGACATCCTTGTAGAGTTTGCATTACTTAAAATGTTAGTGCTTGAGTTGACTGATGATAATTCAGCTTATTCAAAAGACGATCTTGAAGATTTTCCTGGTGTACTTTACATCAAAGAAGATTTGATAGTTGCATTGGATGATAAAACTCCTATCAATGAAAAGCAAGTTAACAAACAAAAAGTAGATGCGTATGGTTCTACTTTGCTTGGTACTGTTAATGGTACTACTGAATATATCACTCATTTAGAGATACTCAATTCGCAAAATTATGAGTATGCAACTGATGCACATGATTATACAACAACTGCGAGTGGTAAAAATGTTGATTGCTTTATCCTCGATACAGGCATTTTATCTAATAATTATTTTTTATCAAACCGAGTTTTCAAAACAGATTTTTCTACTACGATAAATGTTGAAGGAACTAATCAAGAAGACAACGATGGCCACGGAACAGTATGTGCAATGTTGATAGCAGGAGATGAATATGGAGTTGCGATTGATACCAATCTATATTCATTGAAAGTATTAAATTCATCTGGCACAGGAAGTTTTTCAACGATCATCGCAGCCATTGATAATGTTTTGAAATTTCATTCAAATAAAATCAACAACAATCCAAGTATAATAAACATGAGTTTAGGTTATGTACCAAGTCCTGAGTCTCCTGTGATTCACAGTGATTTTACAAGTAATGACGATAATCCATTTAAGGATGCGATAAAAGAAGCAATAACAAGTGGAATTCATGTGGTACTTGCAGCGGGAAATGGATTTAACTCAGATTCAGTTCATTATGGTCCAATGTTATCTGTGTATAGCAATGGAAGTTTAAATTTATCACCGGAAGAATCTGGTAACAATGATCCTGGTCAAGGAATACCAATTGTGGTGGGAAGTCTTGATAGTGCATCTGCTCATTTAAATAGTAGTCCAAATATTATGTCTTCGTTTAGCAACTATGGCAAAGGAAACACAATCAATAGTACAGGAGGTCAATTATTGATGCCCAGATGGAATACAACTCAATCAATGGTTGATTCAAACGATGGAAATTATTTTGTTGACGAAGAAAGTGGAACTAGTTTTTCTGCTCCGATTGTAACCGGATTATTGTGTATGCACTTAGAAAAAAATCCAAATGCAACACCTTTGGAAGCACGTAATTGGTTGTTGCAAACTGCATCTTCAAATCAAATAGATAATTTATTCGAATATACTTCAGTTGAAAGTACATTTGATGTGTCATGGAACAAAGAATCAGAAATTCTGATTTACGAAACAAACACACCAGGTGTGAACTTAACGGAAACTGCGTCTGCAAACTCGGTTGTTCAGATTTTAAGAACTTCGGTAAATGATATTAGTGATGTAGAAGATAATATTGCCCAACTGAATTTAGTAAACGAAGATTGGTGGAATGTTGTATCGGTATCTGAGCAGAAACTTAAATTAACACCATTTACAACAGGTCAAGATATAAGTTATGATGTAGATGATTTTAATCTTAGTTATGAAGGCCAACTAAAAATAGCAAATTTAGTAGGTACACACGAATCATCGGATGGAGTAAAATTTTGGCAAAGAATGTCTACCGAGAACCGATTGTATGATGAAAATACATCAATATCAGTTTATCTTGGTGCATTAGAACAAACTAATAATATACGAGCATTTAATCCGTATCAAATATATAATCCCGTGTGGGGTGCAAACGAAGAATTGGATTTAAATTCTATGTTTTCAGATTCTCCTTTGCTGAATGTAAAACTTGAAACTTCACGTGGAGAGCAACCTATGCCTATAACTTTTAAATTAGTTGCAGGTAATTTTCCGACTGGAGTTGCTTTAAATGAAGATGGAACTTTTTCAAAATCTATTGACTATGAACGATCTGTTTATGAGCATGGTTCGGTTATCATTGAAATAAGTTCCGAATACTCGTCACCATTCGCAAAGGTGTATAAGGTGATTGATAACGGAGTACCTACAAAAATGACAACAACTGAAATCACAAAAGATGGATTCGTATGGATGGGAAGTGAGTGTGGCCAAACAACGAATATTATGTTAAACACTCAAACATCTTTAATAAAAGAAGTTATCAGAGTCAGAGATAACAAATGCGAAGTTTGGAGAAACGATATGCCGACCACATTAACCCCATTTGAATCAATAGAAGTAGGTAACATTTACTATATAAAATTGGTTGATGAAAAAACCGGAACTTTGTCTGATGTATTTCGTGACAACCAAAATATGTTGATTATTAGTTGTTAATCTATATATTTAGATATGTGAAAATAAAAAATAGTAAGTTTACTAGTTCTGTTAAGATAATTTATCTTACCGAGTCAGATGAAGAGTATGAACGAGTAAGCAAAATGTTTAAAATTCATGGTTATGCATTCATCGCAAACTCGGTAATATTCGTGGATGTTCCTTCTTTGAAAAAAGACGGATGGTTTAAAAAGCAATATCTTGAATTCATAGAGTCACACGAAATTGCTCATAAAGTATTAAAGCATCGTGATGGAGCAAGAAGTCGTGTACAAGAAGCAGAAGCAGATTATTTAGGTGTTAAGTTGTGCCAAGATAAAGGATTCAATGCAGCTGCCAACGTTGGTATAAAACATTTTGCAAATAGAAATTCACTTTCATTCACAGAGTATGATGAAAAGTACGGAGAAAAAATACTAAATTCAATAAAATAATTGTTTGATTCAATAGTTAAATATATGGATGATAACAATAAAAAAAATGATGAATTGAAACCTGACGATTTAGGAACCGTTGCAGGAAATTTTGTAAATGCCATGAAATCATGGCAATCAGCAGGTCGTCCCGTTGTTTCAAAGACAATTTGGAATGAACGACTTGCAATTTGCCGAGGATGTGAATGGTGGCAAGAAATAGCAAAAACTAAAATAGCACGATGCAAAAAGTGTGGATGTAGTAGTGCTAAATTGTTGCTTGGTACAAGTAAATGTCCACTGAACCCACCAAAGTGGAACTCACTAAGTTCATAATAATCTTGATATTTTGTGGCTAATATACTATAATGTTGGTATATGTTTGAATTAGCTTACAACAAAACAAAAGAATGGGGACCTGGTTCATGCTTCGTCACATTTTACTTGATGTCAATAAGTTTAATATTTACTTTATTTTTCTACAGAGTTTATACAGAATCTTTTACTAAGATTTTAGAAAATTTCACAATTCAAGAAAATCTTCCGTTATTTATAGATTCATTGTTTTTTGCTCCTCCGTTTGAAACACTATTATATAATGTATTTTTGACATTTGTATTTTCTTGGTTTAAATGTAGACCACGTACAATTATATTTGCAGTTGCACTTATATTTTCAGTATCTCATTATGCCAACGGAATTTTTGCTCCGTTGTTGGTTTTTATACCAGGATTGGCATTTTCTTGGAATTACTTTTTGTATCATATAAACAAACAATACATTTGGGGATTTTTAAGTACCACGATTTTGCACTTTGCTTACAACTTCACTTTGTGTGTTGTAATTCCGATGATTTATGTCGTGATTGATATTTATTATGGTATAAACTTGATAAAATGAATATCGTAGAACAAGAGTATTTGAATAGTATAAATAAAATAAAAACTTCTGGAGTAAAAGTTGTTGACAAATCTACATGGAACTATAGACTTAGTAATTGTAAAAAATGCGAACATTATCAAACATTCTCTCAAAATCAAAATATGTTCAGATGCACAAAATGTGGTTGCGCTGGATTCAAGTTTATGGTAGAGTCTGTTAAATGTCCTTTATTAAAACCAAAATGGAAATGAATAAAATATTATGATGGGAGACCTTACACCAAGAGCACAACAAGCACTTGCTTTAAGCAAGCGAGTAGCAGTAGAAATGGAATCAACCTATGTAGGAACAGAACACCTACTTGTCGGTATTATCACACTCGGTCAGGGTGTCGCAGTTAATGCCCTTCTTAGAATGGGAGTGGATTTTGTGTCAGTTCGTGCAGAAGTTGAAAAAGAATCAGCAAAAAACAAAAAGCAAAACAAAAAAAGTGATATTACTCATACACCTCGTTTGAAAAAAGTAATTGCACTTGCTGGAAAAGAAGCAAAGGAATTGAGTCATAGTTATGTTGGAACAGAGCATTTATTGCTCGGGTTACTTCGTGACAATGAAGGTATTGCATATAAAATTCTTAAAAACCTCGATATTGATTTAGAAACTTGCAGAAAAGAAATTCTTGCAGAAATTGATCCCAATTTTGAAGCAGACAACATGGAATCTGCGGTTGCAGGTGGTTCTGAAAAGTCATCTACTTCAAATTCTAAAACTCCTGCGTTAAAATCGTTTGGACGAGAATTGGTTGAACTTGCCAATGAAGGAAAAATTGATCCGGTTATTGGTAGAAAAGATGAAATCGCAAGAATGATTCAGATATTGTGCAGACGAACCAAAAATAATCCAATTCTTATTGGAGAAGCAGGTGTAGGAAAAACTGCAATCGTTGAAGGCCTTGCCCAAGAAATTGCGTTGGGTACCGTACCTGAAATGTTGTTAGACAAAAAAGTTTATATGCTTGATTTGGCAGCTATGGTTGCAGGAACAAAATATCGTGGTCAATTTGAAGAACGTATCAAGTCGGTAATGAAAGAAGTTCAAGTTGCCGGAAACATTATTTTGTTTATTGATGAAATGCATACTATCGTAGGAGCAGGTGCAGCCGAAGGTTCTATGGATGCATCTAATATCATTAAACCTGCGTTGAGCAGAGGAGAAATGCAATGTATTGGTGCTACCACAATGGAAGAGTATCGCAAGTATATTGAAAAGGATAATGCTCTTGAAAGACGATTTCAACAAGTTCAAGTTGCTCCACCATCTGTTGATGATTCAATTTTAATTCTTCGTGGCATTCGTCACAAATATGAAGAACATCACAAAGTTGAATACTCCGATGAAGCACTTGTGTCTACGGTTAAATTAGCAGATAGATACATTACAGGTAGATTTCTTCCTGATAAAGCAATTGACATTTTAGATGAAACTGGTTCACGTGTACGCATCGAATCTTTAAAGAAACCAAAAGAACTTGATCATCTTGAAACCAAGATTAAAGAATCTTGTATTGGTAAAGAAGAAGCAGTTTCAAAACAAGACTTTGAAAATGCGGCTGCTTGGAGAGACAAAGAAAGAAAACAAAAAGACAGACGAGACAAACTTCTTGATCGTTGGAAAAATACTCGCAAGGATGCTATTATTCCTGTGCAAGAAGACGATATATTGAAAGTTATATCTGCATGGACGGGAGTTCCTCTTAGTCGTATGGAAAAAACCGAAGCACAACGATTGCTTGGATTGGAAAAACGATTACAAACAAAAGTTATTGGTCAAGATTATGCCGGAAACATTATTTCCAAGGCATTGCGTAGAAGTAGGGTTGATTTGAAAGACCCAAAACGACCCATTGGTTCATTTATGTTTCTAGGACCGACAGGTGTAGGTAAAACTTATTTGGCAAAGTGTTTAGCAGAAGATATTTTCGGAAATCAAGATACCATTCTTCAGATTGATATGAGTGAGTATATGGAAAAACACTCGGTGTCTCGTTTGATTGGATCTCCTCCTGGATATGTTGGATATGAAGATGCGGGTCAATTAACCGAGGCAGTTAGACGAAATCCTTATTCGGTGGTGTTGTTTGACGAAATTGAAAAAGCACATCCTGATATTTGTCAGTTGTTGTTGCAAGTATTAGAAGAAGGACATCTTACCGACAACGTCGGAAGACGAATTGATTTCCGTAATACAATTGTTATTATGACTTCTAATGTAGGTGCAGAAATATTGCAAAGAAGTGTTTCGTTGGGATTTGGTGCAGGTCAAGATGTTGAAAATGATTACGAAAATACCAAAGCAAAAATCTTGGAAGAAGCAAAGAAAACATTTCGTCCTGAGTTTTTAAATCGTCTTGATGATCTCGTTATTTTCAGAAAATTGACAAAAGATCACATCACTCATATTGTTGATTTAGAAATTGAAAAACTGCGTGAACGAGTTAAAGAAAAAGGATACGCAATCAGAATTTCCAAAGCAGTTAAAGAATTTCTTGTGGAAGAAGGATACGATGACAAAATGGGTGCAAGGCCTTTACGTCGTGCAGTTGAACGATATTTAGAAGACACCTTGGCAGAATCAATTTTGCAAGAGGAAATAACAAGTGAAGGAAACAATCTACTTGTTGCTAAAATCAAAGATAAAAAAGAAATCTATTTTGAAGCATCCTCAACTCCAACTCCAACTCCAATCAAAAAAGAAAACAAGGACACAAAAACCAACCAAAAGAAGTAGTTCATATATATTTATGCTATATGAAACTTAAAAGCTTACTGTCAGAAGCAAAGCAGTATAAAATATATTGCGACATGGATGGAGTTCTCACAGATTTTAGTGGGGATTTTATGAAACTTGCAAAGCAACTTGGTGAGATTGATATTTCAGAACGAGATGATGTACCCAACAACGCAGCTGCTCGTTACGAAAAAATTCACGGAGCAGAAGCATTTTGGAAAGTAGTTGAAGATGGTGGTTTAAAGTTTTGGTCTGATATGAGTTGGATGCCCGGCGGTAAGAAATTGTGGAGTTACATTTCTAAACTTGATACTGAAATATTAAGTGCTCCTAGCAAACGAGTTTTACAAACTTGTATGAAAGGAAAAAAAATGTGGTGTTCTAAACTCGGTTCACCGAAAATTCACTTTCGTTCAGCAAGTAAAAAAAGAGAGTTCGCAAACAAAAATTCTATACTAATTGATGACCTCAAATCAAACATTTCTGCGTGGAACGCATCAGGTGGTGTAGGCATTCATCACAAAACTACCAATTCTACAATAGCACAACTCAAAGAATTGGGTATGTAATTGATTATTAAGTCTATTTATAATAGACATGGCAGACAATAATTCAGTTAGACCAGGAGATGTATCTGATACAGGTGATGGAATAAATGTAAAAGATTTATTGCATTTAAGTGATGTTATTGATAATCGTTCAAGTGCAACGGCAAATTCAAATCTTTATGATATCAACGAAGATTCTACCATTTCTCAACAAGATGCAGATGATTTGTATGATATATTAAGAGGAGACAAACCTGCACCTGATGCAATCCAGAGAGTTGAATTCAGATGGGTATATAACGAAGAACAAGATGACCGATTTCTTCAAATCAAAAATTGGAATGGTTATCAAAATTTTGTGGCCATGGGTAATGTATCTGAGTATGCGAATGTATATTGGTTTTATGAAAATACTTTTAATGCACTTGATGAAGATGAATCCAGGTTGGTTTTACGACCATCCGTTGCTGATAACTATCCGTTTGAAAAAAACTTTGATGTAGATGAAGATACACACATAGAGTTTATACTTAAAGAAGGAGTTTATAGATTATACATAAATGGGTTTCCTGCTATAATGTATTGGGTCGGAGCTGGTGGACAAGTTAAACTAGACGATGCGAATCCACCGGTTTATACAGACGGAGAATCTGAAAGTGGTTATTATCCACTTTCTAAAAAGTCGATGTCTTGTTTTATTTCCACGTGGGAAATTGGTGCAGACTCACTTGAAATTGAACTTCCGTTGGGTGAACACAGTCACTGGCCAATAAATCAGTTTAGTGTTGATTATGGTGATGGCACACCTGTATTTTATACAGGCGACACCGAAACACCCGAGAAAGTTTCTCACACATATGCTCAGGCAGGAACTTATGAAATTAAAATCACAGGGAAACTTAAAACTTGGTCATTTAATAACGATGAGTTTTCATCAAATATAACAAACATATCAAGTTGGGGTTGTTTGGATTTAACAACAACTACACATCAATTTGATGGATGCATTAATCTTGATGTCACTGCAACTGATTATCCTACTATTGGCAATAACACTAGTTTAGAATGTTGTTTTCAGAATTGCTCTTCGTTGACAGGTGGAGTCAGTAATTGGAAAGTAAACAATGTGGTAAACTTTGAAAAGATGTTTAACGGATGCATAAACTTTAATGACGATGTTTCAAACTGGAATACATCATCTGCAACAAACATGATTTCAATGTTTATGAATGCTTCGTCTTTTAATATTGATGTTAACACCAAGCAAATCGGAAACGAAACTGCGTGGGATGTATCAAAAGTGACGGATGCGAATAGAATGTTTGCGGGGTGTACACTTTACGATCAATCAATTCATTTATGGAACATTAGTATTATACAAAATATGGAATTAATTTTCAATGGTGTAACTCTTTCTTTGTGTAATTACGTAAAAATGATAAGAAACTGGGCAGGATTAACATTTGAAAACACTAATATAAAATTCGGAGCTTCATCGTGTAAATATGATTATGCTACTCAGTCATATCGAATACGATTACAACAATCTATGAATATAACAGATGAAGGCTTAGATACAGAAAATGTATGTGAGGGGTCTGTGCTTTATGCAACACTTGTAAACCCAACACTTGCTCATTTAAATTCTGGAAATGATCTTATGGATTCACGAAAATGGCAAGCCGTGTGGGACGATCCCAATAATCAATATCAGTATGAGGCAATATTTCTTCCTTTTTATGATATAGATTATCAATTAAGTAAGTCACTTTATGATGCGGAAAACAATAAACTTAGTGATCATGTTAATGTAAACACTAAACCTTATTTAATGTTTGATGTAACATTTGAAAATTCTACATACAATTATGAACATACATGGTCTATAGACATCGGAACAGTTTTAATAATTGATGAACCGATGACAGATGATTGGAAAGCAACATTAAAAACTCAATATCCAACTGCTAGTATCGTAGATAATATAACAGAAATTGACTCTTTGGATGCAACCACGACCACAAAAATAATAATCCCAGTTGGAAATTTATATGTTGCAACGGTTGAAGATTACATTTCAATGGAAAGACCGTTACCTACACAATTACCTTGGCCTGGAGAGCATATGTATGTTTTTCGTAAAAATGAAACATCTACTGATATGATAAATTCCGAAAAGGTACGAGTGGATAATTTCGACTTAGGATATGTAAGTGCAAATTTTGCAGGTTACCCACAAACGATGTGTATGTATGTAGATAATGGATTATCTGGTATGATGGTGTATATGGTGAGAAGAACTCCCACAGATGCAAAAGATGATCGCATACAAGAAATTGTTAACATTGAAGTGGTGATGAAAACATCCGGAGTTTGGAAAGATGCTCGTAAAATTGAGGACATAATTCCCGAAATAAGTCAATCAACACTTATGCCTAATATAAAAAAGTCAGGAAAAATTGTTTATTGTTCTCATGTTAAAAAATTATTGTTGTATTGTCACACAGGTTGTATTTGGTTAAATTATGATGATGTATCAAATTCACTTTCATATCATCTTGAGAGTACTCCGGGTGGTGACCACGATTTTCCTGCACCCACTTACTCCGCATTTATAGATGCGAATCAAAACTTGGATCTTTTGTATGAAGATGGAATTCGTAAGTTTTCGGATTCCGGATATTCAGAGAAACTGACGGTTGAATATACAATTCCAGGTGTATGTCGTGATCCACATATAAGATATAATCGTAAAAATGATACTATTGAAGTTACTTACTTTACTAGTGTAGATACATGGATTCCATTTAGTGGAAATTTAGTTTGTGTAAAAGATAGTTACACACTAGATCAAACTCTTCGTCCACAGAAAGTTACTTCATCTACAATGACAAAAAAGGTGGTTGATGAAACAGGAGAATCTATATATCCACAACTTTTTCCGAATCTGGGAGATCAACCACATTTTCATTACTCTGATGACTTCGCTTGTATGTCCATTTTTCCAGTAGGAGCATCTGATGATGTAAATTCTATTTACTTTCCTACAGAGTTTTATTGGAATGTAGGATCAGATAGAATGCCGCTGTTGTATCATAACACAGAAACACATCACACTCAATCATTTGAATTAGAGTGTGGTGTGTTGTTGTATGCCTGTATATCACATGGAATGTTAATTACACTTGAATATGACGAAGATGTTACACTTGCATCTAATAACATTTATATAAGATTCACTCAAATAAACACAAACGATCCAGTGAACATTCAATTGTCTCAAATTGGTGAACGAAAAAATATAAAAGATATGGGATTTCAGATTCCTGATCCTGAGGGTAATAATAAATATAATCCTACTCCAGATAGATTTACTTCATGGCAATATGGAGTATCTGGAGACGGTGATTGGTTATCGTTTGCTCCGAACGCAAACAAAGATATATTTTCTGTGTTGATAACTTAATGATTTCACACGATAAGAAATTTATTTTTGTTCATGTTCCAAGAACTGGTGGAACGAGTTTAGAATCTTTTTTTTGTGAATCGCAACTTAAACACATCCATTTTAAACAAAAACATTCTAGGCATGAACATGAGTTACAAGATCATATTGATTATTTTTCTTTTTCTTTTGTAAGAAATCCGTGGGAAAGAATGTTGTCGTTTTACCTTTTTGATATAGTAGGTAGCACTAAATACTCTTTGTATAATTGGTTAAAATTAACTCGTATAAGAAATCGTTTTGCTCAATCTATGAGTTTTTTTATTATGCACAACGAAAAACCTAGAGTTAATTTTGTTGGAAGATATGAAAATTATCATACAGATGTGAAATATATTTGTAACAAATTAAACATAGAATACGCAGAACTACCTGTTTTGAACAAAACAAATCATAATTATTATGTTGATTACTATGACGAGAAAACAAAAAAACTAGTTGAAAGTATGTATAAAGAAGACATACTGAATTTTGAATATGAATTTGGAAAAAATAACTGAATGATTTCTCACGACAACGGAGTAATTTATATAGATATACCATTTTCGGGTGGAAGCTCTTTCAAAGAATTTTATATTGACAAGCATAAAGATTCAATGAAAACTATAGAAGGTGAAAATCGTCAAGCAGTTGATAAAGCAACGGGTAAGTATATAAAACAATTTTTTGATTATGATATTTTCACAATAGTCAAAAATCCATATCATCGTGCAGTTGATATGTGGTCAGTTGCTCAATCTAAATATAAAAAAACAAACATCAAAAAACAAACAATAGGTGAGTATTACGAGAATTTATTGAACAAGTGGGATTGTGCTGATGGAGATGCCATTGTTCGTCAAGTTGATTATTTAAAAAGCAACAATGATTGTTACTTTGGAGTATCTGATGTTTCATTTGAAACAGAGCATTTGTTTTATTTTGAAGACTTGATTGATTCAAAGTTAGATTCAATAAATTTGTTTTTTTCCGAAAATTATATGCCAAGGTTAGCATTTTATGTAGAGTTTTCTCCAAACGAATCTTGGAGGGATCATTACGACAAACATTCTATTGAAATTATTAACTATATTTTTGACGAAGATTTTGAATATTGTGGTTATGGAAAAATTTAATTTTACTATTTATTTATAAGTATGGAAGAGGATTTTTACTGCGGAGACATCGTTGAACCTGGTAGTCACATCTCATTGGATGATGTGATTCATTATTTTAATATATTTAATGGAGACGTTCGTGAGTCTTCGTTATCGCCAACTCAACGCAAATTGCTAAACATTTTAAACTCAGAGCAATATGCTGGAGTAGACAAAACAAATCTTGATGAACTATATAATGTATTATCAGGAATTGCAGCTTCAGTATTATGCGTGGATCGTCCTGTTGAATGTTGTTTAGGAAAAAACGAAATTCAAACATACGGAACAACTGAAGAATATCCTGCTATAAAAGGAGTATCAGTTCAAGTATTTGAAGAAAACGGCCTTGTTTGTTTTAATGATTTAGAACTAGATGGATTGAGTTATCCATATGGAGTTACTGTAAATAAAAAAGATGGAAGTTTCGTTTATGGTAAAATAAAAGCAACTGGAAAATTTACAAACAATGAAATTGTTTATTATTCACCTGCCGGAGATTTTTACACTGGTCGTTTAACAACAACTTCTGGATTTGATAATCAACTTGATTATGCGGGTGAATGTATCTTAGACGGAGAACCCATACCAAATCCAACACCAACACCAACATATGTTCCGAAACCTCCGTGTGAAGATCATGCGTGTAATTTAACATTAACTCCACATGATGAATATGTTAATTTCCAACGATCATTTAGTATTCTTGGAAATGCCGGAACAGGAGAACGAGAATTAGATGGAAGTTCACAGGTAAAATACTTGGTTCCTGAAAAACTTCAAGTTAATACAATTAGTTCTCCTGGATATGCTTCTAATTGGGTTTGTGTACTTTTTGATAAACGGTACACTTTGCAAAATAGATTTGAATTTTTATGTACCACTCTTGAGTTTACTGCAACCAGTGATCGTGATACAAGTGTTGGTTTTCTTGTTAAGCAGAACGATAGTTACTATCGTTATCAAATGGCCATTGGAACTAACTTTGATTTAAACATCAACGAGTTGCAATTATCACAAGATAGTTTCAAGAAAATTTATGGTGGTGGACCTGAACAACTTGATTTTTACAAAAATGCAGATTTTGAATTTGGATTGGATTTTTCAAGTACAGGTTCTTCTACTTTTAGTGTAATAACAAAATTAAGCATTTGTCTTGGTGGAGATTTTCTAGAATCTGAAGAAGCACCCACAGGACCAGTTCAACCTACTCCTACTCCTACTCCTACTTATATAGATGATTCTGGAAGTTTGTATCTTGCGAGTGGTGAAGAAACTGAAGTTCATATTCCAAGCATAGAATTTTTTGGTTGTGCAGGAACTCCGTGGGCAAGTGTTAAACGAACGGGTGCTAAACCACGATTCGCAGCTAAATATGGTCATGGTCAGACTGGTGATGAAAATGGTGGATTTAGTAGTTACTCACTTCAACAAAAAGCATTTGAATTTCGTGGCAATACAATTGTCATAGGAGCACCACAAAGCAGAAATACTGCGGGTAATGTATATGTGTGGAATAAAAATAAAAGTCTGCAATCTGATGTGATCACCGAAACGGTATGGAAAACTTCAGGTGGAGCAAATCCAAATCAATCGTGTGATCCAATAAATCAACAATTTAGAGGTGACATTGTTAATAGTGGTTCTAACCTCGGTGACTTCGTTGCACTTAATATAAACGGAACAACTGCATTTTGTGGAGTTCCGAATTTACCACAAGGAAATCAAACTTCTCAAGTCGCAGGTGGTTATATGGATGTACCGATCAATTCCAGTAATGGTCTTGCAACTTTAAATCAAAGCACAACCAAGTGCCACCGTATGATAAATTATGCAAATGGTGCGATGAACATTTCAGGTATTGCAGTAGATGGAAGCAACAATACAGCATTTGCTCGTCCTGCGTATAGCAATGGAATTGGGGCTGTTCAAATTGGAACTAGTTATGTTTTTTCTCCTACCAGTTCCAACGGACGATTCGGATTGAGTAAAGCAGGATCAAGAGTGCTTGCATCAGGTAACAATTTCTTTGTTGTTTCAAATTATTCTATAGGTGTAGTTTATATAATAACAAAACAAGGAAATGTGTGGGCAATTCGTTCAACGATAAGTGCGGATAATTTACCTCCTGAATTTTCGGACTTGAATGATTTTGGTTTTAATGTAAGTGCTACACCACCAAACAAAACTTCACAATACATTGCAGTTCAGGGCAAAAAAACAAATGATCATGTTGTAACTGCGATATTTGGAATTAGTATAATGGGTATTGCAACTTATGCAAATGTAATTGATCATGGTTATACAACTATGATGGGATTGTGTGTAAATCAACGAGAAAATTCTATGCTTGGTAACATGGTAGATGTGTATGTTGGAAATGCAACTTCAACAATTGATCATTACAATGGATTAACAGGAACAAAAGTTTCAAATACAATTGCTCCTGAGCATGGAAAAATAATAGTAGCAGGAGAAAAAACAACATCTGTGTCTAATTTAGGTGCGTGTATATCCACGAACGGAACACAGGTCGCAGTTTCGTGTTCTGCATTTGCGTATCAACCAGATGCTCAAGGCAACAAAGTAAATGCGGGTAACAATTCGTTTATAATATTCGACGTACAAAATAGTTAATATAATGGCAGAGTTAGCACAAAGTGAAGATACCTTAAAATATTACCTCGGTTGGTACGGTGAGTGCAGCGATGAATTGTTGTGTGCAAATTTCGATTTAACATTCGGAGCAAATCGTGACAAAATTTTTAAAGTTTATCAAATAAACAATATTGGTGACAATTATGCTTATTTTGATGGAATGCTTACACCTGAGTTGGATCAACTACAAGGATTCACAGAACTTTTATGTGGTCATGCGTATTTGATTGTTTTAAATGATGGTGACGGAGTGCTAGATATACCTGGATTTGTTCACACGAACAGTGAAGATTCAGAACTTCAACGATATTTAACTGCGAGTTGTGAAAATCAAGATTTACTTGCACAACAAGAATTGGTACAAGATAGAAAAGCACTTACCTATTATCTTGGTTGGTATGGTGGATGTGGTGATATATGTGAAAATTTTGATTTATCACCGGTTCATGTTAGAAGCAAATTATTTCGTGTATTTCAAATAAACAAATTTAACGACAATTATACGATTTTTGAACCAACATATACTCAAAAGCAAGATGCACTTGGTTTACAAGGTTTTACTCAACTTGAATGTAGTAAAATGTATTTGTTGGTGTTGGAAATGGGTGATGCAGTTTTAGAACTTGATAATTTCACTTATACAAAAATTGATTCAGACGATTCTGGACGAATAATCAATGAATGCCTCACAGGTCCCCGTGGATTGAATCCTGGAATACCAAGAGTTGAATTGTTACCCGAAAGCATAGATATATTCAACGATAAATGGTACGATACAATTGAAGAACCAAAAGCAGATGCAGATTTGTTTAATGTTAATCTTAACTCTGATGGACAAGTCGTAGAAGACAATTCAATTTATTGTGGAAAATCTATTGTATTTGACGGAGTGATGGGTGCGTATGCTAATCTTGGTACATACAAAGAAAAATTACAACTTATGACAATGTGTGTTGAATTTACGATTGATAGCAATGTTGGTAATCGTGAAATCGGAGAAGCAAGTAAAAACTCACAATATATTGTATTTCAGCAAAACGAACGAAAAGATGAAAAAAATAGTGGTTTTTATGTTAAATATTTAGAAGATGAAGACACAGAAACTCAGGGACGATTAGAAGTTGGTGTAGTTAAAAACAACGGAACTCGGTATTATTTAAAGTCGAATCCATTTTCAATAGTTGCTGACAAACGGTACATGGTATTTTTTGTGATATCAAAAACGATGATTTATTTGTATGTTGAAGGTAATCTTGTTGGTACGATGAATAAAACTCCGGGAATCGATTACCACGAAACTCATACAATTCATCTTGGAAGAAAAAGACCAATTGGAACAATTCAGGATGCGTATTTTAAAGGAAGAATACATAGATTTGTAATTTGGGCAGAATCACTTGGTACAGACTTTATATATAATTATTATTTACAAAATCGTTGTAAACCACCGATTGGAGTTGTATATAAATCATGTGAGTATATTTGGAATCCTCCTGCAATACCTGACTTTACAATATCCGCACCAACCACACGAACATCTAGAATAGGTGTTGTATACCAAGTATGTTCAACTGGAGGTTCTGATGATTCAATTCAGTTGCCGGCATTACATACACTTGTGGTTCGTCCAAAAGTTCCATATCCAAAAGTAATTGGTGTTAAGTATACACCTGGTAATTGCCCATCAGATACCAATTTTTCAAACTACTTTGAAAATTTGGAAAATCAACAAAAATGGACCAAACCAAATTCCACAACCGGGGTGATCAATCACGATCCAATGCAATTGCCATCCGACCAAAATACTCCTATACCTGATGATGGTTGGGGAGACAAATAAAATAATTTGTAACTGAAATAAAAGAAAAGATAATATTTATATATACAGGAAATATCTGCTATGAAAAACGACAACAATTCAAACAACGACAATGTAACTGCATTTGATAACCAAGACAATCCAATTGTGATTTTAGTTGGTGCTGGAAACATGAATACAGCACCTTACTATCCATTTACCTTTGAAGAGGGGGGTGAGGTTGTCACACAACTTGTTGCAGGTACTTCGTACAAATTTAAAGCTGGTGAAGAATACACCGGTCACCCACTTAATATAGGAACAGGTGGTAGTACGGCAGAACCACTTGAGGGACTTCAACCTTTTCGTGATGGTGAAGATCCATCACCTGCGGGAATCATGCCATTAAATCCAAATAGTTACTTTAACATCACAGTACCTGAATCTGCCGAATCTTTAAATTATCAATGTAGTAGTCATATGTCAATGTTCGGTACTTTAACTGTTGTTGAACCTTCAGCAGAAGATACAACTGACGATTCATCAACTGAAGAAACTACTGATACTGGTTCAACTGCACCGGGTGCAGTAACAATGTCATTACCAGACGAAATTGTAGTTGATAAAGATAATCCAAATGCTGGTGACTTTATTTACGTAAGTGGTCGTTGTTATGAAAAAACGAACACCTCGGGGGAAGAACATGAAGTAACACACGATCAAGTATTTGGAGGAATGTTAGATACCAAATCTGTTACTGTTGTATCACCCAAAGACTCACCCACGGTTACCTCTATATCCAGATATGATGTAATACAAAAGCAATTTACCGGTTGTGACGATTGTGGTTCTTATGGTACCAGATATCGTGGTCAATCAAAAGAAACAGGAAAAGATTTTAAAATCAAGGTCATTAAGGAAATTGATTCTGATAACGGAAGTGTATATAGATACAAATTAAACGGAGAAGATAGAAATGGTTTCTTTAATCTTGTGACCAACCGAGATTTATTATTTTATGATAATGATTCGGTGACATTTGATATCGGATCGTTGAGTAGTGCTGATAAATCAAACTTTAATGTGACTGCTCAGAACGCTGCCGATGGTGAAAACAAACGGATTGTGGGAAACACACGCAGTGACCCTGGGTTATATTCAAAATTAAGAAATACAACATCTTCTATTAACGTCGGAGAGTATGCATACAACGAGAATGGCAACTCAGACGATATGGGTGGAACTATTTTAGTTAAAAAAAATCCATACGAAGACAACATATATTACGATGAAGCAAAACTCAAACAATTTCCTGATAGATTGCTTGCAACTAAAAGTCACTCGTTACTTATTAAAAATGATGGTCGTGTTTACGGAACTGGATACAATTCCAGTTTTCAGCTGGGAATTGATCGTGATAGATCAAATTCGTCTCGTCGAGATACCCTGACGAATTGGACACCAACCTTAATCAATGAAATTGGCCCCATAAAAAAGATTTCAGGATGTGGCAATCATCATTGTTATATTACATACGATAATAAATTGTATTTATCTGGACAAAACGATAGAGGTCAACTTGGTCGTGGTGACACCGCACACTCACCAAAACCCCAAATGGCAGAAATCAATCACGCAACTGCTTCCGAGGAAGGTAGTGAAACACTTTATTTAAGTGAAGATATTCACACACGAATCATTGATGCAGATGCAGGTATGTATCATACCGTTGCATTGGATGTAAATCAACGAATTTGGGTATGGGGAACAAGTGGTACAGCTGGTAATATGCTACTTAGTTTCAACAATAGAACAGGTAGTACCTCCGGATGGAGATATCAAGAAAGTCCATATAATACTTATGACCCGAGTGGTGCTGGTGGATTTAATACTGGAGGTCATGCTTACATTCAGACACGATCTATTTTGGCATATTGGGGAGAAACTTCTACAACAAATTCAAATCCTGCGAAGATAACAAATCCAGACCAATTCGATTCATCGACACACATACGACAAGTTGCGTGTGGGTTGTACACAACATTTATACTAAATAGTGCCGGAAAGGTTTATAGTTGTGGATACAATGCCAATGGAGAACTCGGTCAAAGTTCTATCGATGGCAGAGAAAATGCAGATGCCGGTTATGCCCAAAACCCACATAGATCACTCGGAGCGGTATCTAGCACAGGAGGTAACGGAGAGGATACCGAACTGATTCATGTAAAAAAAGTAATAACAGGTGATCGTCACACTTTACTATTAACATACGATGAGAAATTATATGGATTTGGAAAAAACACAAATGGATGTTTGGGTAAAGATCCTACTGATGATGCTTACGAATCAAAACCAATATTGTTATCAGGAGAAGATAAAGTTTATGCAGCTTCTGCTGGTGCCAATTCCACAGCATATATTACATATGAAGGAAAAGTTAAAGTTGCAGGAAGCAACATAAACGGAAAACTTGGAATAGATAGATTCATCGAAGCACCTGTACCACAAGTGCGAGCATCGACTGAGGAAATAACTTCATTCACAGAATCACCCAACTTAACGGGTGTAATTGAAATTAAAATGGGTGATCAATATACTCTTGGGTTAATGACCGATGGCCAGATAATCGCATTGGGTGATAATCAATATGGTTCTCTTGGAACTCGGGGTAGTATTGATGGAAATTCTGATACGTATTCAAGGTATGACGATGCAGATGCAGGAGTCAATTCCAACAATTTGCAAAATTTTGGAAGAACCATTGATTTTAAAAACACAGACAAAACATTGATATGTATGCCGAATACCACATTAATTTGGCAAAAAGAAGCCACTACTCAGAAAGTACAAGCTGCCGGCCGCAGTGCTGAATATCAAGGGGGCTACTATAATGATGTTGCAACGGCTATTGCAGCTGAAAAAGATTTAACCCTAATTAATAATACATTGTCAGGTACGGTTACTGAAGACAATGCGACTATTACAAAAATTGTAGCAACACACTCTAATACCGTAAAAATGATAAATAGCAAAGGTGAATTGTGGAGTTATGGGGCAGGAGATCGATATCAACACGGCAACAACAGTGCAAGTAACTCAGCAACTCCTGTTCAACCTATTGCTAATGATGCTCCACTGGAAAACATTGTAAATGTTGCGGGTGGCCACTATTTTACTCTTGCCTTGGATACAAACAATAGATTGTGGGGATACGGAACTTCCGGAACATACGGTTCATTCGCAAGAACCTACAACAATAGAACAGGTAGTACCTCCGGATGGAGATATCAAGCAAGTCCATATAATACTTATGACCCGAGTGGTGCTGGTGGATTTAATTCTGGAGGTCATGCTTACACACAAAACACTGCACAACTATTAAATGACGGTGGACTTCGGGTTATTCCTGATTATGTTGGAAGAATTGTTGATATACAATGTGGGGGATATACAACATACATTTTAAACGAAGATGGAGAGTTGTTTAGTTGTGGATACAATGGCAATGGAGAACTTGGTCAACGTCACCTCCGTGGAAGAGAAGATGCGGATGCGGGTGTTACTGCTGGTAATTTACATAGTAGTTTTGGTCAAGTTTATCCGTATACATCAGTTCTTGATGCTCGTGTTAAAAAAATAATTCCTGGTGGAAGTCATTGCTTGGTCATAATGGAAGATAATAAATTATATGGATGGGGAGCAAATAATCATTATCAACTTGGATTGTCCGAAGGAAATACTGAGGGTCGTATTTTTAAAGATAAGCATCATACTCCTGTATTAATTGCAGACGATGTAGAAGATGCGTTCGCAGGAACATCCAATTCAGCATACAAGAAATTAGACGGAAGTGTTTATGCAATGGGTTACAACATTGATGGTCAGATTGCTGGTTGGGGTGATGGTAGAACACTTGGTCTTGATAGACACGATGATATATTCGGACTGAAAGACGAAACATCTCATGCTAAAACACCAATTTCTTGGTTTGAATCAAGTGATAGAATATTGGAAATTGCATTCGGAAATCACCACTCGGTGATAAAACGTGCCAAGGTGAATAGTGCCGAGAAAACTCAGATTGAGTGGTATTCTGCAGGAAGCAATCAATTTGGTCAACGTGCAATTGGACGTGATCCTGCAGGTGAAAACGGAAAGTGGACGGCAGACGATCACCAAGTATTGGATGTTACTAATATACCAGATTATGTCGGTTCGGATAAATGGGTGAAAATTCAATCCATCACATTGGATTAATTATGACAGATTGTTTTCCAGCATCCTTCACAGAATTTAACTCAGACAACTTGTCTGCGTCAGGTGTAAGTGTATCTATTTTTCAGGCAGGTTTAAAACTTGCGTTGAATTCGGATTTGTTTACAACTGAAGGTAAACTTCCGATTGAAGGTAAGATATTTTTTAATTCGTTTAAACTTGCAACTATTGCCTGCAAACCATTTGCAACAACGAATGATAAAATTCAAGATATATCCAAGTGGGTTGAAATTGCCGATAGAAAAATTTACTGCATGATAAATGGAAACTGCTATGAAGGAACAATCACCGATCCAGACGGATCACAATACTCAGGATCATCATTTCAGGTAAATTTAACACAGGTGGGTGAAACGGTTGTTTGTACAGAAGATGCTAAAGAATGTCCTGATGGAAGTTTTGTATCAAGAGATCCTAATAATAATTGCGAGTTTCCTGAGTGTCCGTTGGTATCAGAACCATCTACAACACCCACTCCTACTCCCACACCAACTCCACAAGTAACAATTCCAGATTCATCAACCAAGTTTACGGACATAAAAAATTGTATTGATAAAAAACCACAATATCATTCATTGTTTAATTTGCAAGAAAATACTATGGATGACGGAGAGTTTGTGTGTACAGATGAATTGGATGGTCAAATTTCATTTTCAGTTCGTTCTGGTATGCCATTAACATTTCAATTATACTATAATAAATTACAATCAGGTGCATTTTCTTCGGCAGAGGATGTTCCTTTGGGTCGCATTGGTTCTCTTGTATTTTTTGAAAAAGATGTTTCTGATTTATCACCTTCTAATTTTTCTGACCGAAAAGTTTGTTCGTTTTCAAAATACATTTATGGTGATGACGAATTGTTGATTCAAATTGACTCAGCAACTGCAAGTAAGTTTGAAGTTAAAGAAGGATGTTATATTGCCGAATTTGGAAACTCAGATGATGTAAGTGTGAGTGAATGGGCAACAGAAACTTTATTAGACGGTGATCTTACTATAACGGTGCTTAAAGAGTATAACGTTGCAACACCAACTCCTACACCTACACTTACACCAACTCCAACTGGAACTCTCACACCCACACCTACACCGACTCCCACACCAACTCCTACTGCACAATCATACAAAATATTTCCACTTCAACAAAAACCAGAGTCGTTGACATATTACATGGGTTGGTATGGAATATGTGGATATGATTGCAAACCATACTCGTTGGTTGACGATCCACAAATAAGAAACAAGATTTTCAGAGTTTTGCAAATAAATAAACTCAACGACAATTATTCAATTTTTAATGCCGAATATGAACCTGCAATTGATGCATTTCAAGATTTTCTTGAATTGGAATGTCAACGACCTTACTTGATTGTATTAAGACCAGGTACCGATTCTATTCATATACCTGGATTTGTAGAAGCATCTGCAATTTCAGAAAATGCAGGTTTATTGACATTGTGGTGTGGACCTATTACATATACCGCAGGTACACCAACTCCGACACCAACTCCGACACCAACTCCGTCACCTACGGGTACACCAACCGATACAACACCACCAACTCCAACTCCATCACCATCACCAACTGTATCACCAACTGCAACATTGACCCCGACTCCAACTGTATCACCAACTGCAACATTGACCCCGACTGCAACCGAAACACCTACTGCTACACCAACTTCAATGGTTGATCATTGTATCAAAAAAGATTGCGAAATATCGGTAGTAGATAGCAAGTATAATTTTGGAGATATGGGTTATGTAATGCCATATAAATTGAATGTGGGTATATACAAATTAACCGGAGTTCCAACCAATCATCCTATATTTCTAAAAGACCACGATGAATCAAAAATAAAGTTGGAAGGTGACGAAGCAAACAAAGTTACTGACTCAGGAAAAACAGGATACACGGGAGATGTTACATTGACTGTTTACTCTGACTTTGGTGTGGTGAGTTATGCGTGTGTATATCACGGATATATGGGTGGAGAAAACAATTTACAATTTAGTAATTCATGTGGTGTGGGTTACGATGGTTTACCGGAAACGAACGATTCAACCGAAGGTGAAACTGAAGAACCACCTGCCGAAGAACCACCTGAAGGTGAAACTGAAGAACCACCTGTTGAAGAACCACCTGTTGAAGAACCAACTGAAGGTGAAACTGAAGAACCAATTTTAGAACTTGAATTTAGGTGGTATGAAATAAACGGAAAAGAGATACTGCAAGTTAAAAATCTTTTGCAACCGACACACGAAGTGGACGGAGAAAAAGCATTTGGTAACAGAGATATGTCGTATTGGTCAACGTTGTATGGTGTAGCACCAACTTCAATGGAATCAAGTTATACACTTGCCCACCAAGCATGGCCAGATGCAGCTGTAAGTGAGAGTCATTCTGATGCAGAAATCTCATTTGATGGATTAACAATTAAATTAGATGGTTCTCAATCGTCTAACGATGGTTATTTACAACTTTATGTCAATTTAGCAGAATCAAAACATATATTTCTTGGTGCAAGTGATGCGGTAAATTTATCTGGAGATGTTCCAATGTTTATTTATTCAGGTGACAACTCGGATTCAGAAAATAGCGCACTCGGTAAAACCAATATGTGGCCAGTTGTTGTAAAAGGTGCTGATTCAGAATCTACAATGGACTTTGAATCAATGTCCAACGAATATCAACAACTTCCACAGGCCGACCGGAATGATCATTCTGAGGCAAAGGGTGAAGTGGTTTATGAAAATTTAGAAGGTGGGTTTTATGGAATCGTAGTTTATGATGCGAGTGGAAATCCACTTGCAAAATATCTACCAATTAATCTTCAGGATAAACTAAAAGAAGACGTAGGTAATACCATAAAATTGCAAAGTTTTTATTCAGAGAAAGATGCAATGAGTATCTTCATGTGGGGTACACTTGTGTATGTGGAAGCATATACAATTGAAGCAGATCAAATTGCATTTTAAATTCAACAATTGTTGTTTGTCTAGTTATTATAAAAACTCCTTCCGTTGACTATTTATAATCAGAAATGATTATTAAATGGGGGGTGTTAAATGAAGCAAATAAGTTGGCAATATAAACTTAGAAACTTTACATCGGTTGATGTAGGTGTATTTGAAAATTACTTTGAAGAATTACCGTATGATCCGTATGTTAAAGGCAATTTTAGAAAACGAAGATTTTCTTCTATCAAAAAAGATCATTACGGAAAATTTGAGATTCTTCCACATAAAACTTTCACTCAGTCAGCAGATGTAAATGATTTGCTTGGTGATGTTGTTAGAGAATATGAAGAAATTGAAGAGAACCTTATTTTATCAGATGACTTTTCTAAAATTGTAGAAGGATTCGCTGCTCTTGCAGGAGTTAATCCTTATATCCAAGAAATCGGAATTCATCAAATGCGTATTTTGTGTTCAGAATATATCAAAGGAGAACCTGCACCTGAAGGACGACATCAAGATGGATTTGATGTTATTGGTATTTTTTGTGCGAGACGAATCAAGGTTGATGGTGGTGTTAGTGAATTGTTTCTTGGTAAAGAGGACGAAGATGCAATTTTAGAAAAAATGCTCGAAGAAAATGAACTACTTGTGGTAAATGATCGTGAGGTATTTCACAACGCAACAAAATTGAGTCCAGTTGATATGGAACTTGGATACAGAGATGTATTCGTTTTTACTGCATGAAAGATGTAGGTCAAATAAGAAGTTCGTTTCCTGCGTTGAAACGAAAAGCACAAAACGGAAAACCGGCAATTTACTTTGACGGACCTGGTGCTTCTCAAATGCCGAAACAAGTGCATCGTGCTTACACGGATCATGTTTTAAACAACAAAGCAAATGCAGGTGGATACTTTGAAACGAGTGTAAATACAAACGAAGCAGTTGAATGTGCAAGAGCATCTCTTGCATTGTTTATGAATTGCGATGACAATGAAATAGTAATGGGAGCAAATGCAACCACAAGTATATTTCAGTTTAGTCGTGCATTAAGCAGAAATTGGACATCTGAAGATGAAATTATAGTTACCAAGTTGGATCACTTTGCAAATGTATCTCCTTGGTTGGAAGTTGCCAAAGATAAAAATTGCAAAACAACTTCAATTGGTTTTGATGCAGATACAGGTGAATACAATTTAGCAGACTTTGAAAAAGCAATTACCAATAAAACAAAATTAGTCGCAGTTAATTATGCTTGCAATGCAATTGGTACGATTAATCCAATCAAAGAAATTACAAAGATTGCTCATGCGAAAGGTGCAATGGTATTCGTTGATGCAGTTCATTATGCACCACATGGTTTAATTGATGTACAGAACCTCGATTGTGACTTTTTGGTAACAAGTGTGTATAAGTATTTTGGACCTCATATAAGTGCAGTATTCGCAAAGAAAAAGCATTTGCAGAACTTTTCTCCGTACAAGGTTGAACCTGCGATTGATAAAATACCAAATTGTTGGGAAACCGGTACTCCAGACTTTTCTGCAATATCAGCAATTCCAAGTACAATCAAATACATCATTTCATTGTCAGGCAATTCAAGTCCGACACGTAAAAATTTAGAACTTGCTTATCAGAATATCGTTGAATATGAAAATGAGTTGAGTAGATACTTTCTGCAAAAGGTCTCGGCGTTAACACACGTTAAATTGTATGGACTATCTGATGTCAACGATGTAGCAAAACGAACTCCTACATTTGGATTAACAGTCAACGGAAAAACATCACACCAAGTTGCGGAGTATCTTGCCAAACATGGTATATTTTCTTGGAGTGGTCATTTTTATGCTTTGGATGTGGTTCGTGAATACAATCTAGAGAAAGATGGTTTGTTGAGAATTGGAATGCTTCATTACAATACAAAACGAGAAATAAAAGAATTGATTTCTATATTGAGTCTTATAAAAACATAAGTAAATAATATTTATATTAATCAAACTTAAATAAGAGTAGGGGGATAAAATGGCAGTAGAAAGATTTATTACAGAAAGTGGTTCGTTGTCACTTGAACAAATGGGGTCACAAACTTCACCTGTTAGAGTGTATTTTGTGGTCGCATTAGACGAGTCACCTCAAATAAGTTGTGAAGTTCAATTTGCCGAAGAGTCTGGTTTAGGAAATGTAGAATCACTTGTATGTCCATACGTTAGTTCTATTGAAGGTGAGCATTTTTATTCATGTACATACAAACCACTTTTATATTTGTATTTAACTGGTGACGAAAACAATCAGGATAGTGATTTGTGTATTGAAAATAATACCACTGTTACTGATGCCAATGGCAAACTTATATTAAACGGAGAAACTGTACATGGTAGATTTGCATTAAATGTCGGAGAATATAATTTAGTGGTAGCTGAAGCACATCCAATTCGTTTAATTGATAATGATACCTCTAAAATACGCATCACAGGTCAGTTCACACACACAAACGGTTCAAGTAATGTTGGTTATCATGGAAATGTGGTAATATCTGTATATGAAGATTTTGGTACAATTTCTTACGAATGTACCAAGCACGGAGCAATGGGTGGAACAGATAATTTAATTTTTAATACAAAGTGTAAACTTGGAGAACCAATTATACCAACTCCAACCCCGAGTCCATCGGCAACTCCTTCTCCGAGTGTTACGTTAGATTCAGGACCTCAAGGACCAAGTGGAGAGGGTTATACATTTTCAACAAAAGCAGACCTTCAAACTGCGGTAAATGCTTGGAATGACGATTCAATCTCTGCAACAGAAACTTACGGAGATATCAATACATGGGATGTTAGTGCGATTACGAATATGGCACTGATGTTTAACAACAAAACTAATATTACCTCTCTTGATCTTAGTGGGTGGGATACAAGTAATGTGACGATTACGAGTGCTATGTTCCAAGGTTGTTCATCTTTAACTTCTATAACTTTCGGAATCAATTTTGATACAAGTAATGTAGAGTATATGAATGGTATGTTCTACGAATGCAATAACCTAATTTCTTTAGATTTAAGCAATTTTGATACAAGTAGTGTGACGAATATGGCTAATATGTTTTCCTACTGCTCCTCTCTAACCTCTATAACTTTCGGAGAAATTTTTAGTGGGGATGACATGAACTGGATGTTCCAAAATTGTTCTGCTTTAACTTCTTTAGATTTAAGTTCTTTTGATACAAGTAGTGTGACGGGTATGACTGGAATGTTTGTTAATTGTTCTGCTTTAACTTCTATAACCTTCGGAGATAATTTTGATACAAGTGATGTGACGAGTATGGGTTTTATGTTCCACAATTGTTCATCTTTAACTTCTCTTGATATAAGTGGTTGGTGTGTAACACAAATTGACTATGTACCATTTCGTTTCACCGAGAATGCACCATTTGCAAATGATCCAAGCAATCTTCCAAATTGGGGATATTGTCCTGTAACAGGAGTAATTTCTGGTGCCACTAACATTGGTGATGATACTTTAAATGTAAGCAATTCTGCGGAATTTACAATCGGAGACCAACTTGTAATTGATCGTGGAACAAGTTCGGAAGAAACAACTACAATTATAGATAAAGGATCGTTGGTCATTTATCCTGCATTAACAAAATCTCATGCAGATAATGCTACGGTAGAATCAAGACCCGCAGTTCCATCACCAACTCCTTCTCCGAGTCCATCACCAACTCCTTCTCTGAGTCCATCACCAACTCCTTCTCCGAGTCCATCACCAACTCCTTCTCCGAGTGTAACACCAAGTCCTTCTCCGAGTGTAACACCAAGTCCGAGTCCATCACCAACTCCTTCTCCAACTGAATCTCCTACTTATGTAGAAACTTACATTGATGATCCATCACCAACTCCTTCTCCAACTGAATCTCCTACTTATGTAGAAACTTACATTGATGATCCATCACCAACTCCTTCTCCGAGTGTAACACCAAGTCCGACAATTACGACAAGTCCGTCACCAAGTCCGTCTGCAACCGAAACTCCCACACCAGTTCCATTCAATATGAAAACTGTTGATTTTACTGATCCAGATTTAATATTTTATGTTTCAATTAGCAATATTCAAGGTGCATATTATAATAATGGAAAAACTTTGGTTGGTAACTTTAATCAAAATGATAACACTTCACTTAGTAATGAGGACGGCCTTATTTTGGGAAATACCACTTCCTCTGCTCCCTACATGAACCACCTCCGGTACGTAATACAGGTAGATTTAATTGATCCAGTTAGTTCTGATATAAAAACATGGGCTTCTTCTTTCGATGCACCTGTGGAATTGGGCAGCTCCACAAACAGTTTGGGAGGCTCGTATAACGTTTCTGGATTTATCTTATTTGGTACAAAAGCAGATGCAAGTCAATTTGATGGATACATCTTACATGACATAAAAATCGATGAAAAATTCAAAACTTCCTCAAGTTATCCAGGTGCAGAATTTACTTTAAATTTATATTCTCATAGTTCAAGTTCCAATCTATACAACGGAGTTAAACTTGGAACACTTTTATATACAACGTCTACGTGTGGTACACTCAGAAGTCCCGTGACCTCGCACAACAATCAGGCGGGATATTGGTGGTCAGTTACATCTAGATCGTGGGATGCCAACTGAGACATCAGTAACGGATCATCTTCAAATGAATATATGGTTTATTTAGATGGTGGGGTGATCCTTGGAACTTTAAGCATTCCTGCTTAATACATTTTAAAAATAATTATATGTTCTAATTTTATAGTGTTTGTAAATATTCACGATATTACTATATTGATTATATCAATCGTATAAAGTTTGAGTAATATATATTTATAGATTATGCAATCTATAAAACTTAAAGATTTGTTACCCGAAGGATTATTTGATAAACCATCTTTTGCAAGAACTGAACGAGTTCATGCGGAAATGAATAAAATTGATTCTAAAACAATTCTTCGTAAATACAAAGCAACAAATCAGAAACTTCATAAAAAACCAAATGGATTTTGGTATGCATTTGGAAACGAGTGGACGGATTATGTAAATGGTGTAGGGGGTGGTTTTGAATCACAATACAATTGGTATTACAAAGTAAATGTAAACGGTTGTAAAATGCGTGAGTTAAAATCTGAAAAAGACATCGTAGAATTTACAAAAGAATACACAGACTTTGACGGTACAGATGAAACTTTATTTGCAACATTTTTTATTGATTGGAATTTGGTTGCAAAAGATTATGACGGAATAGAAGTATTTCCATTTCCCAAGAAAAATATGCCTGAAGCAAAGTGGTTAAAGTCATGGGATGTAAGTAGTGGTTGCGTTTGGAACACAAACAAGGTAAAATTAGAATTTGTGGGATAATTAAAATGGCAATTATTAAATTAAAAGATTTATTGATGGAGGGTGCGAAAGAAAAAGCAACATTAGACTTCCTTAAACAACTTATTAGAAAAAGTCCATACGAAGGAAAGGTATTTCTTGCAGGTGGAGCAGTTCGTGATGAACTCATGGGAATTGATGCAAATGATTTGGACTTTGTTATTAATCTTGAGGATGGAGGAGCAAAGTTTGCAGAATGGGCAACCAAGAAGATCGGTAACTATAAAAAAGGATCGAATCCTGTAACCTATGAAACATACGGAACTGCGAAGTTTAATTTAGTTGGAGTAGAACACAAAGGATTTAAATTGGATGACATGGATATTGATTGTGTTATGCCACGTACTGAGGAATACGAAGAAGGAAGTCGTAAACCAAAAGTTGATTCGGGATCACTTAAAGATGATGTAGATCGCCGAGATTTCACAACAAATAGTTTGCTTAAAAATTTAAGCACAGGTGAAATACTTGATTTAACAGGTATGGGAAAGCAAGATATCAAAGACGGTGTAGTAAGAACACCTCTTGATCCTAACGTAATTTTCTCGGAAGACCCACTTCGTATGCTTCGTGCGATTCGTTTTACAATGAAATACAATTGGAAGTTACCATTGTTTATGATCAAGGCACTTAAAAACAATGCGAGCAAACTCAAGCAAATAAGTGTAGAACGAGTTCAAGAAGAACTCAACAAAATGCTGATGACCGATTCTCCTGATCGTGCAATCAAACTTCTGCAAATTACAGGACTCAGCAAATATGTTTTTCCTGAATTAGATCGTTTGATAAAACTTGAACAAAACAAGTATCACAAAGAAGATGCAATGGAACATACTTTAAGTGTTGTTAAAGGCACTCCCAAGAACCTTGTAACTCGTTTAATGGCATTGTTCCATGATATTGGTAAAGAAGCAACCAAAGAAGTTATCGGCAAAGAAATTCATTTTTATGGTCACGAAAAAATTGGTGCGGAAATGACCGAAAAGATTTTAACAAGATTGAAATATCCTAACAAAATCATAGATGCAGTTGTAAAGGGTGTTGCAAATCATATGAAATTGAAACACGGAGGACCTGATTCGTTTGGAGCAACCGACAAAACACTTCGTAAATTCAAAGTAAATATGGGTGACCACCTTGAAGATGTTCTTAATTTAATACACGCAGATAATATTGCCCACGAAGCAGGATTTGATATGCCGAATCAAATTGATGCAATTCGCAAACGTCTTGATACACTTGGAATACCACAGGGCAAATTGAAACTTCCAATCAACGGAAAAGACATACTGAAAAAATATAAGTTGAAATCTGGTAGCATTATTGGTGACCTTCTTGCAATCGTAAAAGACGAATATTTGGAAAATCCAAAAGTAACTGCAAATAAGATTTATCCAAAACTTGAAAAGTATTTGAAAGATCATCCTCAGTAAATAACTTTACTAAGCAAACAAAATGAATGAGTTTTATTCCAAGCAGAAGTTTGAATAAACTCGAATCCAGATTTGTTTAGTTCGTTGATTTTGTCCTGTAGCAAATATCCTTGAGAAATTTCATACTGAAAGCATTTGTATTGAAATTTTATAGGACTTGTTTTATCACCGATCAACTGCAACTTAAAAACAAATGCAGCGGTTCCACTTTTTTCATTAACAATTCCCATTCTATCTGTATGCCAACCATATTCTCCCATGTCGTTCATAGACTTTTCAGTTGATTTATTTGTGACCATCAACGAAAGCATCATGTATTGAAACCGTTGATTTTTTCGTCTGATTTGAAATGGAATTTCAGGATCCCATGAATAATCAGGATCACCTGTTTTATAAATGTAGTTATCGAACGACTTTGCTTTTTTAATTGCTTCGTCAACTGTACGGAATTTTGTGCGAATCCAAGAATCATTGTAACTTGAACTTGAACCTGAACTTGAACTTGATGAATTTCTGAATGCCATGATTTGTAACGTATTTACTACTTATATATATGTTGGAAATGCCAAACTTAATTCAATTGATACCAGAATCAAAAAAACTTATAGGAGCAACCATACCTGATTTATTAAATACTTTTTTAAATTTTGAAAACAAAGTGTTGATAATGTTTGATGTTGAAACTCTTGGATTGAATCCTGGTTACGATTACGAACAGATCACCGAAATTGCCGCTTGTGCAATTTCGGGTGACAATATGCAAGAATTGAAAAAAATAAACTTTAAGGTTGAACTTTCCGAATCAGCAAAGGAACTGTTAGAAAACACAGATAGCATTCAAAGATTCAATTGGGAACGACGTCAGTCAAAGCGAGGAAAAACTGCGTTTACTGATCCAAACGAACTTTTAAAGATGACACACTATTATGAAATAAAAAGTAAATGTGAAACAGAAGAATTTGCTATAAAAAAGTTTTACGAGTTCGTTGAACAATATGAAGATGTCATTTTGGTTGCTCATAATGCAAACTTTGATGTGAGTTTTGTTCATATACGTGGCAATCAGTATCAACTTAAATTCCCAACTACAACAATATTAGATACTCTTAGGTTATCTCAGTTTTTCTTTGTTCCTACGGTTGAAACACTTAAAACTTCAGTTGCAACCGAACTATATGAACGTTTATCTAGAAAAAACAGAAAACGAATTCATATTAGTTCTAGATTGGGGGATTTGGCAGACGCATTTAAAATAAATTCCGAGATGTGGCATTCTGCATCAGCAGACATTGACATGATGAATCAAGTTATGGTAAAAATTATAAAGTTTCTTGAAACCAACAAACAAACCAATATAAAACTTGCTCAAGAAAAAGCAATTTATAGAACATTAAAGAAAAAAAGAATACCAAGAAAACGAGGTGGCAACGGATAATAATGTGATTTTGTATCTATTTATATGTGATGGATGAAAAAGAATCAGAATCTAGCAAAAAACAGCATTTGCTTCAAAAGCATGGCATATTAAGTGAATTTGATATTATCAGTGTAACTTCTTTAGAGTCGTTTATGAACACATACGATAAAATAGCAAATTCGTCCGATGATATCTCAGAATTGGCAAATGTATCTAAACTTCTTACTAAAAATAAAAGTGAAATTCCTGGTTTCATCATTAAAAATTCCAAAACAAATACCGATGATAACCCTGAACTTAATAAAATAGCATATGCACTTATTGAGTTTATAATGAAAAAAACGCAAGACCCAAGTGATTGGGCATACATTTTAACTTTTGTGATCAACAAGTTGGGATTGGATTTTGAAGACGAGGATTTGGAAGAATAATATCAGGTGAAATGAATTTAATTATAGATGCAGAGTTAACAGAACCACCATCAGAGGTGTCTGTTTTTAGAGATGTTACTTTGTATTCTAGTGTTTTTTTGAATATGGAGGTGTTGTTGTTTTGTGAATCTGACATGAAAGATTTGTACTGGTATTGGTTAAAACAAAGAGGTGCTTTCGATTTCGTGGAAGACATTGTATGCAAACGAGTAGAACCAGGATATATAATGGCAACCAAAGATGCGAATCTCCAAATAAAGTTTCTTCGTGTAGAGACATTAAATTTTGTTATACAAAGATTACAAAGATTAAAAAATTAGTACAGTAAATTCAATATATTCTATATTTATAGTGTAATGGCAACAATTAGTTCAAAATTTCAGTATGTTTGGTATGGCACGTGTGAGTCAGAACGTTGTGACGATGTTCTGTTTGATAATTGGTATGAAATGAAAGATGAACTTGAAAGTGCGGTAGTCGAAATTTCAACTTATGAAGAAGGTGAGTTTAAATCATATTCTCCATCAGTAGCAAATTCTACTTCATCTTCATCTGATGACAAACCAAACACATTACTCGGATTGCGATGTGGACATATGTATTTGTTTACATTAAAAACAAATAAAAGTATAACAATACCAAATACATACGTTTCGGGCCCTTTATCTAAAGTTTTGAAGTATGGTGCATCCGAAACTTGCTCAACAATAAGTGATGCAGATTTACTTGGATGTGGTGGTCAAGATTATACTACATTCTACATGAACGATGCAGTTGTTGGAAATTGGACTCAACCTGACGGCACCGAATCAGTTAGTTCTCATAAAACTGCGATTTATACAAATGTTGCCGGAGAAATTTACACAGGATCACTTGGATTCAGTGAAAAACCGTCTGACGAGTCGGGTTATACATTGCTTACCGAGTTGATTTGGTATCAAAGTAATGCTTCGGATCAAAATTCTTATATTTCAATTAAACTTGATGATTATGAAAAAACTGCATCAGGTGCATCAACAACTCCGATAAATGTCGTTAATTTGACATTAAATGGAAAAACAATTGCGTGGTTTACCATCAATGGAGGCATAACAGAATCAACTCAAATTTATTATTTTGAAAATGCTTCTTGTTATCGTGGTAAAATATCTCCAGATGACTTTATACCAGACGCTGAAAATGGATTTGCAGGTAGAGTAAACGTATTACTCGGAACAGAGCAAGCAATTCATACATGGCCAGAACTTTGTACGTTCAGAGATCCGAATGAAGATGCAGAATCAGAAACTGCAATAACATTTGATGCATTTAATGTTAGCAGTTCTCCAAATGAAGATAACACACGAAGTGATATTGAATTGAGTCAATTTGTTTGGAAGGGTGTGTTACAACTTCCACCCGAACAAACTGGTACTGATGCGGTAACATTAGAATCTCCGAAAGTTATTACTGTGAAAAGTGAATCGGGTGCTGAATTAGGACGAGTTAAATATTTAAGACACGAACCTGTAAAAATAAATGATAAAGTGTTTATGTATTTTTATGTAGAAAGTGGTCCACTTGATGGAAACTGCTTGTTTGGTGTGGTGAATAATGATGAATGTATATTAAGGGGTGTTAATTAAAATGGGAACAATAAATAATTTACATCAAATGGGTTGGTATGGTTCTTGTGGATTTGAACAAGAATGTGAAGATTTTTATATGGTCAATTTAGACAACGCAAGTCGCGAAAATCTTGACTCAGTTGTTAGAACACATGATATATCAAATGGAAGAACATTCACCAAATTTACTGCATACGACTTACATGATAGTAATATCGCAAGTAAAATTGGTGGGGAAACAAATCGTTCAGTTAATTTTGATTCGTATTTCAATTATACATTTGAAAGTATGGAATGTGGTTCAGGATATACAGTTCATTTATCACAATCAAGAAATTCATCAGGAGCAAGTTCCGTTGAAATTGAAAACTTTAATGTAGCAGATGGTACATCATTTGTATCAAACGATTGTTCTAATGTAGTTGCTTCACCGTGTACAACTGATGGTTATTTGTCAATGATGGCAAATTCCACAAATACGGTTGAAATAACCGGAGTTGCAACTTTGATAACAAAGGATATTCAACTTGAAGGAACATTCTTTATTCCACCAAGAGATTCATCTGCTAGTTATTTACCGAAATCAATTGATGTTTCAATAGATGGTGGTTATTTTGCAACAATAACATACAATGGTGATTGGGACACAAGCATGGGTTCAATCATTTACTTTAAAACAGACACAGATTTGTGTTATAGTGGTGCAATTGCACCGGAAACAAATCAAGTTACTTTAACTTTAACTAATTAATGGGGTGAACAGAAAATGATATTAAACAGAAGAATAAATTTAATTTGGTATGGTCGTGGAAATATAGAAAATGAGTGTGTTGCATTTGCGTTGCATAATGTTACAGAAGTATCAAATGCAATATCTGACGTGTATTGTGTAACAGACGGAGGTTCAAGTAACACATTTCAAGAAAACACATGGAAGACATCAAAACCAAGTCAATTAGCCGGATTCACAGAATTGAAATGTGGAAATCTTTATGTGGTTGTATTGAATGATGGAGCAACTATTGATATTCCTGAAGCAGTTGTTGTTTATGGTGGTGAATCAGTGAATCCTGCTGATATAGTTAGTGTTCTTCCGAATAACGATGGTGGAACTAATCCAGGTCCTGATCCTGAACCACCAACGGGAATTTGTGGTCCTGTAGGTCACGATGAAATTGTAGTTATTGCTGGTTCGGGTGACGCCTACAACGCAAACTTCAATCACAAAACTAATTCACAAATCTCAGCAGTAGCAACAATTACTCCAACTGCTGGTATGGTAGACAGTGCCTCGGATATTAAATTTTATTTTCCAACGAGTATGTTGACTAAAAACGATAGTCTTGGAAGTTATACTTTCTCTTTAGACGACAGTGAAATTATGTCTATGGATACAGAAATCAATTTAGCAGGTGCAGATTTTTATATATCAATAAACTCTGTGGTACCTGCTTTTAGTGGTTGTTATAAAACTACAGGTAATATTTCAGGACCTGATCCTTATCCAATTGAAAAAGTAGGTGAAACCGATGAGAGAACACCAACCCCATCTCCTTCGCATACGGTAACTCCAGATGTTCCCGTGGATGCACAAGCAACTTGTTTTGCGGACAATGCAGCGGAATACAAAATGGTATACGAAGCAGCGTCCAATGCAACTGCCGAAACTCTGGTAACGACTGATAATGTTAAAGTTTACAAGAAGGGTAGTGCAGATGCCCTAGGCGATGCAGGATCCAACAATTCGGATTTAGCCGCAACTATGTTGCGTGATGAGATGATAGGAAAGGCTGCGAGTGACGGTGCTAACAGTAAACACTCGTTTTGTATTTGGTTTAATGTAGAACTTGTAGATAATGCAAACGACCCGAATGATGATGTCATTCTAAGTGCTACGAGTACGGGTAACGGGATTACAACTGGGGATACACTTGTCGTTGCAAACGGCACACTGGTGAAGGATTTGAATAACGGGTCCAACAAGTATGGAAAATTTGTTTTGGTAAATACTCCGAAGATTTATGTAAATTCCGAAACTCCATCCTGTGTAACCACATCAGACGACGGTGACGGTGTGGTATCGTTTAACTTCTAATTGAGTTAGCATGATTTGCAATGACTGCACAACACGGTACAACAACTACAAGTAGTATAGGTTGGTACGGCAGTTATTCAGATGAATCAGGTGATTATTGCGAACCGTTTGACCAAGAATTATACGAATCTCAATTAAGACACTTTATTCTTGTAGGATCAACGGGTAAACCATCTCGTTTGTTTTCCGAAAGTCAACATCCATGTGGATCAGCAAGTTTTGTTTATAGCAGAAAACATGAAGCAGTTGTTATTCCTGATTATCATGCAGGATACATCAATGAAGCAGACTCTGGTAGAGTTCGTCCAAAAACAAAATATACTCTTGAATTTGAATTGCAAGGTTTAACTGATGATTTTTACGGTGCCAATGCAACAATCGATTCAAAATACAAAATTACCAACACGATAATCAATCGTAAACCTGTTTACAAAAAGTTATTTGAGGATTGGTTCATATTTTTTGATCAAGACCGACTGAGGTATGTTCTTGCCAACGGATTAATTGATTACAACAACTTTTTAGTTGGTGAAATACAAAGACCCAACGGAATATATCGTTCGTTGTTGGATGATGACCAAATTGGAATTTCAGAAGGAGTAGAAGAGTTCGCAGAAAAAACAACGTGTGAAGTGGATATACAATATCAAGTACGAACTGTATCTGGTGCATATTTTCCGAAAAAATACAAAGAGTATTTTGAAACATCTGAAATAAAAGGTTCTGCGAACAGAACCATTTCAGAAAATACTCATTTAGCATCTTCTTGTTTTCTTGATGTTAAAAAGTTAGAACTTTCCACCGAAATCGGTCGTGGATTTGGTTCAACTGTTTCACCTAAGTTTACTCAAGAATTTGAAACAGATTGCACAAATTCAGGAACTTTAAAAATTTCATATGAAGCAGATGTTGATCCCAATTGTGATGTAACCGCAGTTGAAATTGAGCATATAAATGAAGGTGAACGTATTGTAAATTTGGTGGAACGATACGATGCAAATTATACAACCACTTCATTGAGTGTAGATGAGGTTGTCAACAACAAAACGATGTATCTTGGAGACAATCCTCCAACAATTACACAAAATTCAAACGGACAAAAATCGTTTTTGTTTGACGGAACAAATTGTTTTAAAATCAGTTCTTTGTATGCTCAAAATGCAGTAAACAACGAAGAATTTTCAATATTCTTAAAATATAAACCTGCAACTGAATCACAAACAGGTGTATTAATGTCTAGGTGGCAAATCAACGAAGCATCAACTATCAATTTAAAATCAACTCATCTTGTATACACACACAAACTTCAAACTTACAAAAATACCAACATTTACTCACTTGATAAACCAACAAAAGATGTTTGGCATAATTTACTGATAACATACAACCAATCCACCACCACCGATAATCTGCAAATTTATTTGGATGATCAAACTGCAATTCCATTTGATACAACTTCAGAAGAATTTAAAGATAGTGATTTACCATTTGTAATTGGTGGTTTTTTGTCAAACAATGGAACTTTAAAAAATGGTTACATTGGAGAAATAAATGATATACGATTTTACGACAGACAACTTACAATAGAAGAAAAACAACAATTATTTTCCGGAATCGATTACGATTCGACTCGTCAAACTTACAATATTCCTGAAACATTCAATAAAACTGAGTACGAGCATTTGTTTTACGAAAACACAGAAACTCTTGTTAGTGAAACAGATTTTAGTCTTCCTGTAGATATACAAATAAAAGAAATGCACTCAATTGATGATATAACTGCGATAAGTTACATGGAAAACGACAAATTGCAGTTGGAATTTTTTCACGATGGAACAAGTTCGTATAAACGAACAACTGCATATCCAGAAGCAACTAAATTTAAGATCACGTCTGATAAAATATTTGTTTGTTATACAAATCATTTGTTTATATTAAATTTAAATAAATCAGAATCAGGTGCAGTTTCTGGAATCAGTTCATTTACAGAATTAACTTCTTATATTCACAATGATTTTTTTGATGTATCTGCAAGTGGAAAATTTGTATTTGTTACCAGATACATAGACGGAGAAAAAATTGCGACAAGTTATTTGCTAACGGGATCAACTCTTACTCCAGTATCATTTTCGGGAGACATTTCAAATGTAACTGATTTTTGTACACTTGATGAATTTGTGTTGATTACGTTGAGTGGAAAAACCATGATATTATATAAAGAACTTGATGACATTTATGAAATCAAGTGGTTACAGGATATACAAGAACCAGAAACGATAATCAAAAGTAAAATTATATCATGCGTTCAAGATGAAAAAACCAAGTATTTTATTGCAAGTAGATACGAAACAAATGATTTAAGAAGTTATTCATCACGATTCAAGTCATCCACTTATATCAAAAATAACGTCGGAATTCTTAAATTAAGAAAAATCAATGAATCTTTGACTAAAATAAATGGTTATGAAATCGAAGAAACTCCGTTTCAAGTAATCTGCCCTCCGTATGATGTTCATGGCAACGGATTTTTAAATACAAAAATGTTTGGAGATCAACTTGGATTTTATGATAACTTTTTAGTTGTTGCTACTCCTGGATATAAATCGTGGTGTTATCAACTTACATCTGATTCTCAGTATGTATTTGTTACTGCATTAAAATCTTTGACGATTGATGGGTCATTTGTAAATTCATTGAAAAACTCAATTCTGATAAACACTAAAACAATTGGAAACGAAGCAGCTTTCTTTAACAACCGAGACAAACTTGGTAGTTTTTCATTCACATCAAAAAGTAACAGTGAACTTCTTTTGCATAAACAAACTAAATTGCCGTTTACTGAATACGGACAAAAATTAAAAACATGGTTTCGTTTTGGTGATGATTATGTCAACAACGATGAAAAGTTTGTGATGTTGGACCGATCAGGAAACTACAATCATCTTAATTGTTATTTTAAAAATTCAGATAATACATTTGTTTCTCCGTTTGATAATCGTTTCGTGGGACCAACCGAAGGAGATTCATCTATCTTTTTGAGTGGAAACACTAGAATGGATTTTTCATGTTCACTTGAAAACAAAAGTTTTTCAATTAATGTTTGGTATATGCCAACTCAATTAAACACAGGAACAGAATACAATGTGGTAATATCTTCAAAATATGAAGCATCTGATACAGAAACTGGATTTTGTATATTGGCAGATGGAAGAACCAAGTCAGGAGATACTATTTTAGAACCAACACCATCGGTAACTAATGTATACGAATGGGTAATGGTAACTGTGTGCTATAATCACGAAGCAAAACGATTGAATCATTATGTAAATTCAATTCCATCTGTGTGGTATGATGATGTTGATATTTCACTTGATGATGACATTTTTAGAATCGGAAGAGAATTCGAAACAAATGATACTAATGGATACATTGGGTATTTAGATGATATCAAAATATACGATACATTGTTAACTCCAACTGAGATTCAGAGTGAGTATAAAAAAAGTTGGAAATATGAATGGTTACAGTGATTCAACTGAAGAACAAAAAAACAAGCAAAAACCAATAAAATATTATACTTATAAATAAAGGAGTTTTACTTATGGCAATTATTACATCAAGATATGCATTGGGTTGGTACGGAATATCGTATGCCTCAAATGACACATTGTGTTCAGAATTTAATTTAACGAAAAACATTGGAAGTTACAAAATGACTAACAATGGAGGAAATTGGACAAAAACTTTTGTACGTGGAACATCACTTCCTGCAAGTGCAACTGAAGAAGTTGTTAATGGTTTGCTTATTTTTGGATACTCTTCCACAGGTGCACCTTGGGTTTGGAGTTTGCAAAAAGAAGAATCTGCTTTTTATGATCCAGAAAGTCCATTTGTTTCATCTGATCAAGCAGGCCAACCATTTCGTGGAGGAATTGCATTCACCAAAAATGATGAAGGTGACGCAATTCTTGCGTGTGGAAGAATGTACTTTATTATCAACAATCGTAGTCTTGAGTTTGATATACCAGGATTTGTTCCGAGTGCAGACGGAGTTGATATGGGAAGAATTGATACAACCAATAAAAGTGTTAAATAATTAGATGGCATTATTAAACACAAACACAAGTCTTGTTTGGTTTGGAGACGCAACTTCTAAATGCGAACAAATCGATATCTTAAACTTCAGAGATGAAATTACATCAGTTTATTATGTAGAAGATTCAAATACAAATTTGCTTGCTTCAAAAAAATCATCTCTTGCTACAATTTCAACTAGATACCGATACCTTGACGCAGGTGCTGGTGGTTTAATTTTCGTTTCGGATACCTCATTGGTATTGGATGACGTGGTTAAAAGTTATTTAAACGAAGATGCTGGTAGAATAATTCCAACATACATTGAACGATTTGAAACATCAGGTACCATACCTGGTACATTCGTAATGACATCCGAATTCAAAAACAAAAAACCTGTATATAAAAACACAGATTATCAATGGTATATTTGGTACGATGAATCAGAATCTGTGTGGATTGCGTCTGAAGATGCAGTTTCAAAAGATAAAACATTTTTAAAAGGTGATACTTGTTTGCCAAATTTTCAGAATTATACCAATGATTCTTTTTCATCTCATCTTATTACTACACAAAATTGGGATTGTCTTGAAGTTGATGAATTAAATGGAGTAGTTGAATCTGCAAATGGAATTTATTGTCAAACTGCAACATACAATGAACATCCTGCGTATGTAAGTTGCAATGGAGCATGGTACATTTATTTTGATTTAATAACATGGGTATTAACTGATTCACCATATAATCGTGAAGGTATGTGGTTGATAAATGGAAGTACATCCGTGTATACCAAATTCAATAATGTAGCAGGTGGAAACGGAAGTTCTTCGTTCAACAATCAAACGGCAGTTGTTAAGTCAATGGGTATTCCTGCAGGTGCTTTAATGGTTGAAGATGGTGAAGATATATTGTTCACAGAAAACGATAATACAGCCGTTACAGGTGAAGGTACTTGATCAGCATTACAATTATTGAGTATATTTTAATATAGCACTGATATTTATATATTTAGTGTTATGAATCTTCCCTCAAAAAATGCTCGTAAAATGTATATGGCTGCGGCCAGTAAAGGCAAATATCAGTATGTATGTGACTGCTCTTTGTATGAATCGTGGGACGGCTATAAAGACAACCCAGGTGAAATAAAGTATTCACTTCTTATAGATGATAATCCACTTAATGATGTTTCTCAAGTGGGTGATAGAATACTTGAAACTAGTGTTGAGATATTTGATGATAGTGTTTTCAACAAAATCGTATTCAATTATTTTGGTCATAGTGAGCAAAAGAAATCATTTATTATAAAATATGTGTGCTTCGTTGATGTAAACGGAAATTGTCTTCCTGTGGATATCAAGGATATTGTAGGACGAGCATACAGAAACACCAAACGTGACACTTATACATCGTTACCTGTAGGTAATGGAGTTAATTTGTTTTCAACAGGAGAAGCATCACTTGGAACTCAGTCAACTTTAAATTATGGATGTGAAATTGAAGTAACATTCAAAAATAGATTAAGATACAGAGATGTAAAAAAGATCATGTGGCATTATTACACAGATGATCCTGCAGGAACTAAAAAAGTTTCAATTGGTAGCAACTTTAATTTATACAAAGATGGTGATGTTGTTGTGCATGGAGATAATGTTTGGTCAGCATATGGAGATATAAATGATCCAGATGACGAACCAGGTACATCAATTCACTGGGAGTTTTTGTGTTCATGTGAACGAGATGAATTTTATTGTCCTGAATATACACCAACACCCACTCCAACACCAACACCCACTCCATCACCAACTCCATCACCTACACCAACTCCAGAAGAAGTAATATGTTGGTGTGATGAACATCCACGATGGATTGCTATGGATTATGCTTGGAAATCTGTGGTGTCGCACGAAGGATACATTTATCAAGCAACTGATTATCAAGGAACAGAGGCTGCTGATGTACCCGGAACTTCAAATCACTGGTTTCAAGTGTGTCGTTGTTTAGAAGAATGTTATCCAACTGAAATATGTGTTAAAATGGAAGAAGCAATTGGTTGGAATTTGGGTATTAGTCATACTCCTGATTTATTTCCAACACCAACACCAACACCAACTCCTGCGATTTGTAATCCAGTTTCTCATCAACTTGGTGGAAGCAAGCAATACTCTCATGCAGGTTCACATGAAAATGCATACGATGGAGATTCACAAACTGCAACGGGTGACTATAAATGTTGGTGGTCAGGTTCTTCAATCAATTCTACTGCATGGGTAATTTATACATTTGATGAACCATTAACAGGACAAACATTAGAAATTGATATTGATTTGTATATAAGTGGTGGAAACGGAAACACGGCAAACTTCTTGGTAGACTACAAATCCACAAAAGAGTCAAATTGGATTCAAATATGGAAAGCAGATGATTATTCTGTGCTAACCAGAAAACGCATGACTTGGGATGTTGACTTAACAAACAAAACCGTTTATCAAGTTCGTGTGTGGACTCAAGACACCAAAAACAATGCACCTTCATTCCGAGTATTTGATATAGGAGTTAAAAATTGCTTCGTTGAATCGTGTGAACCAAGAGAACTGGATTGTCAGAATTTATCGTTTCATTTACAAAGTAACAGTGAAGATGATAATGTGGAATTTACTGACGAAAGTCTTAATAACCTTGAAGTTGATAGAATTGGTAATGCTCATCATTCAAGTGATAAAACTTTATTTGGAAGAACTTCTGTTTATTTTCCAGTTGGAACACGAATTGACATACAATCATCTGACGATTTAAAAATTGGTACAGACGAATTTACAATAGATGCGTGGGTTTACATTACAAATACCCGAACAGGAACAAATCCACCGAGTTACTCAGACAGAGCAATTGCCGGAACATTCTCTGGTAATGGTGGACGAGGAGCAGGTTCTGCGTGTTTCCTTTTTCTTGAAAACAAAACAAATAATTTGTGTTTTTGGGATGGTGTAAGTCAAAAAACAGGAAACATGGTGATACAACAAAATGCGTGGACTCATGTTGCAGTATCCCGACATTCTGGAGTATTAAGATTGTTTGTTGATGGTCAACAAGCACTCACCGAAAATCATTCGGTAAATTTATCAGGCAACGCAGGATGGTCAATCGGTGGAGCAAGAACAATCAATCCAACATTAACGAACCGATGGTTTGATGGATATATTCAAGATGTTAGAATCATAAAAGGAACTGGATTATATAGTTGTGAATTTGATCGTCCAATTGCATTAAGTTCAATTTGCAGAAATGTTCCAAATCCTGTGATTAAACTACTTGGTGAATCTTTAACAGAAAATAACAATGTATGGAACAATTCAGCATCCACTTCGTATCATGCTAACATCAAAGGATCACATCAAAAGATTTTTACGAATTGTGGAGGAGTTCAATTTGCAAATACAGGTGGTTTCATTGAAATGAGCAATTACGGAGCAAATCCTCAGACATTAACATTTGAAACAACATTTGCAATCGAATCAACAAAAAATGTAACACAAGGTTCAAGTACTGCTGATCGTCAGTATATTGTATTTCAACAAAATTCAAGAACCACATCGTTTGAAGGATTTTCACTTCAATATTATGAGTCATCTGAAAGTTTGACATTAGTTGCAACGAATCCTCATACACGTGAGCAACATCTTGTTCGTACACCCGAAGGTTTAATTACTGTTGGATCATTGGTTCATGTGGTGTGTGTACTTGAAATTGACAAAATGCACATTTATGTAGACGGCCGCATGGAAGCAACTGGAAGAAAGTGGTCAGGTGGTATTGATTATAGTTCAACTCACAAACTTACCCTTGCAAGAGCAAATCCAAGAGGAACGGTATACGATGGTTATATGAATGGAACTATATACGAATTTTCATTGTTTGAAACCGCATTAACTGATGTAGAAGCAGCTGCTTTGTATAATGCAAGCATTGCACGATTAGGCAATTGCTCAGGAGTTGGAACTGGACCAAGTGGATCATCTATTCAACTTGCAAATCAGTGGAAATCAAAAAGTGGAAACAATCACACAATCTTTTCACTTTTGGGAACTACACAAAAAACATTTCCTCAATACAGACAATGGAATTCAGAAATAACAAAACAAAATTATCGTGTGTTGACTGTAGATGATTTTACTGAAGATTTGGTTAATATCAATGGAAGACGAGCATTGCAATTTGTAGCTGGTGGAGTATCTTCTGGACCCACAATGGCACGACAAATTAACTATAATAGAAACATTAGCAGTTCACCTTACGATATCTTTATTGTATTGAATCCAGGAAGTGGAGGTCACATTTTAGATGGAAGTCTTGACGAATATAATTTAAGTTTTATACGAGTAAACGGAGGTAAATTCGAAATGAGACACGGATCAGGTGGAACACGCACATGGGTACCTGATCCTCTTGTACAATTAACATCCAAAACTTCTTTTCTGGGTAAGGCTGAACCGTGTATGGTATGGTTTAGATTCGATGCTTCCGATGCCAATAAATCATTTATTCGTATAAATGGAAAAGAAGACGTTCGTGGAACAATGAAATCACGATATTCATTTGAACTAGGAGGAATGGGTAGACTCACAGATTTTTCACTAGGACGAAACAAATCAGGTAGTTCAGGTTTCACGGGTGTGATCGGTGAAATTATTACTACAAGTTCCGGTAGCACAACAATTGAAGGATATTTAGCACACAAGTGGGGTTTACAAGACAAACTTCCAACTGATCACCCACACAAAACTTGCGTAAAAACAAACGCAGATTCAGATGCCGACTGTTGGGAGCAAATTGGACCATTTTCTACCGAATTGTGGTATGATGCTTCTTGGTCTGATGCATTTACATACGAACAATGAAAACAATAAATAATACTTTTTTTAATATCAACAACTCAATTCCACATTTGATTTGTAAATACTTATATGAAAAAAATGAAATAAATTTAGGTAATAAATAACATGGCAGATAATTGTTTAGGCACCAGTGCAGATTTGGAATTTACTCGTAACAACGGACTACCGAGGTTTAGAGGAAAGGACCGTTATATAAATGCCGTTAGATTTGTTTATGCTGGTAATGCAACTTCACCCAAACATTTTAAAACAAAATTCTTTGCAATGTATCGTGGAGAATCAGAAGTTTCGTTGAGAAATTATGTTCTTATTGATCCACTTGCATCCGAGCAACAACATTCGTATTGCACAGGTTGGAAAATTAATAATGGTTCTCATGGACTAAGTGGAGAATCAGATTCTATATTTGAAGAAAACGAAGATTCATGGGGAATACCTGGAACAGGATGTGGAGGATATTTTACATTGTTTTTTAAAGACCCAATTGATATGTCAGGTATCACCAAAATGAAATGGAGATACGAAACAGGAGACGAATGTGGTTCACGGGCAGTTACATTCAGAAGTGTAGATGTTGGTACAAGTATAAGTGGAACATATGTTCTTGCTGATCCTGAAAACAATTGGAAAAAACTTGCTGGTATTCAAGACGCATCCAACTATAAAAATGTTGGTTATATTCAAAAGTTTGGTGAAAACAGAATATGTCAAAATCAAGCAAAAAAAGGAAACAGACGACCAGTTACTTCTAAAATGCCTTTGTCAACTTTCAACTTTGCAGATGATGAATCTGAACCTGTGATGGTTTCATTGTCAACTGACATGGAAATGCCAGGATGTTGCACAGATTATGACAATTCAATTATGACATTTGGTGACGGAATTGATCGTCATTCAGTTGGTGGAGTAAGTGTTCAGTATTTTGAAGAAGGTGGTAGATTGTGCTTTGATGATATTACAATGGATGGATTAAGTAATCCATATGGTGTAAAACTAGAAATAGACGGAGAAACCGTATATGGAAAAATCAAAGCAACTGGTCAATTTAAAAATAACGAAGTTGTGTATGTTTCTCCAAACGGAAATTATTATAGTGGAAAATTGATAAGCAAAACTGGATTTGATAACACATTACAGTTGGTAGGAACTTGTGTATCAGAAACTCCTGTGATTGAAGTTGGTGATCCACGACCTGTAATAAAATTACCTTCCACTAATTTAGATTTTATCAACAAAACATGGAACGATGCAAGTTTGCCTGCAATAAACGGAAGCATTGGAGGTAATGTTAGATTTCAAGATAGTAGATGTGGAGCAGGTGCTCGTTTTCGTGGAGATGGAGGTTATATAACATTTCCAACCTACAATACACAACCACAAACATTAACACTTGATATGATGTTTGAAGTAAATGGTCAAACTGAATATTATGACGAACGCAATTTGATAAAATATGAAAATATTGATTTTGCTCAATCTGGAATTTACAACAAACAAGAAAAATGGAATGGATTTTCACCCGACAAAGATCAATGGAACAAGTTGTTAAAATCCGAAGAAAATGAACATTTAACTGATGACGATGAATTTGTTTATAATTCAAATGTAGATGTAAACGATTATCCAACTATGCAAGTGGTGGGCAATGCAACCACTACTGATCCTGGTGGGGATTATCGTGGATTTGATTATCAGATAGTAGTTTCATTTAAAGAACCCATTTCTATAAAGAAAGGTTCTCGTCTTCATTTCAACTTTTTACCACGAAATGTATTTTGGGGTTACAATCAAGGTGGTGCCCGTAACGCCGAGACCAACAAAATTAATATGTATGCCACGACTCTTCCTAAATTAGAATCATTGGCAACTAAACAAAATGAATGGTCTGGTTGTTCTTGTTGTCCTTATACAAGTTTTATATTCAATGAAAAATTAGGATATGCAGAAGCAACTGAAGATATAAATGATATTACGCACATTTCATCTGGACCTGTAACAATTTATGAAGGTTGTAACGGACGATACACATGGACTGCGGGTTTACAAGCACTTTCAATTATTCCTCCTGCAAAACAGAACTCTCAATATCTTGCATTTCAACAAAATACAACTATTGCACATCCCACAGGATATTATTTGGCATACAATCCAACATCAATTGGAGGTGGATCATTAGAAATGGGTGTTCAGTATCCAAATGGTTCTAAATTTAAATGTGAAACACTGGATGATTCTGTTATACTCAATGAAAGAACTCATGTTCATGCGGTGTTTGGAGAAACTGATATGCAACTTTTTATAAACGGAGACTTGATGGTTGAAACTGAAAAGTCACGTGGAATTGATTATCATCCATCTCATAAATTGCATTTAGGAAGAGCAAGAGCAATCGGAACATCTTCTGATAGATTTTTAAATGGAACGATATATGAATTTGATTTTTATGAAACAGCATTAGAATCTGCTTACATTTACAGATTGTTTATAAACAAAAAATGCGCTCCACCAAATCCGACACCAACTCCCACTCCAACTCCCACTCCAACACATACACCCACACCAACTCCAATTATTGAAACTGAGTGTGTGGATCATAATGATGACAGAACATGGAGTTTATTGAATTCTAACTTTACCGCATACGGAAGCAATTGTATAACCGAGTCTGTGTGGGAAAATTCTGCAAGTAATGCTTGGAAAATAAATATATTATCTGATGATTGTGGAGAAATAATGTGTTGTACAGATGATATGAATAGTTACGATGTGGGACCTGAAATTAATACAATCGTTGACGGAGAAAATCAAATTACGGTTGGTAAGCAACTTTATGAAGGTATGTTGTGTGTTGACTCAGGACGTGGTGATATTGAACAACTTGTTATCAATGAAGTTACATTGTTTGTGTCAGACGCAAAACCAATTGGAACTATTATCTTCACCGGCCATGTAAATAGTGATCCAACTCTATATTTATCAATAATGGACTCGGCGTACGCAGAAGATAATGGATATCCAAACTATAACGGAATGTGCTTGAAAGGTACAATTTCAAACGGTGAATGTAGATTAAAGGAGTTTAACGGATAAAATGGGAAAGTTAGATAAAGTATATAATTTGGTATGGTACGGAGATTGTGATGATCCAGATTGTCAGCCCGTAGATTTGTCTTTGTATAAAGACGACCTTGAGTTTGTATTTCAGATTTCTGATGTTAACTCGGGGTGGAAACATTGGTCATCAGCAACAGATGCAATCAATCTCGGAGATTTTGCGGATTTGATATGTGGTGTGCCTTATATCATAAAGTTGACATCAGATGATAAAGTAAAACCAAATAAAGTAGTTGAAATTCCTGGAGTTACTGTTGGTAGATTTGCAGATGATCCAACTGATGCTACTAGTAAACGAATAAGTGACAATTGTGTACCTGCAAAGTTTTGTACATTTGTGGTTGATAATGTTTTAACAAGCACATTTGATTTAACCATTTATATGTCTACGATAGATTCATATAGAACCAATAATTATATTCGTGGTTTTGAATTGTTTTTTGATAATGTTAAACTGAAACCCACAGGTACAATTTCGCATACTTTTCAAGAACGAGTTGCAACCGCAGTTAAAAATGATGACAATGAAGAAGAAGAACTTTTTCGTGAACTTATCAAACGAACAAGTTCATTGGTTTCGTTTGATGAAGAAGGTGATACAACTTACAACAAATGGGGTTTTTCAGATTTAAGAAAGTTTAGTACAGGCATTTCGTTGAGCAACGAATTTCAGTCATCGTATAAATTTACCATTCCGTTTGATTCTATTGACGGTGAATTGAAAGTTAATAGTGCTAACATTTACGATACAACGGTTGGTCGTTACAAATTTGATTATGTATTGTGTGATGGTTACAAACCACCCACAAATCCAACCCCAACTCCAACTCAAACTCCAACTCCAACAAGTGAGTGCATAAAACCAGACGATGAATATTGTGAAGAATTGGTATTTCATTTGCAAAGTAAAAATGAAACAGATGGTTCTGATGTGGTGATTGATGCAAGTCTTAAAAATCATCCACTTGAATTTCCAAATGGAAGAATCAAGCATTCATCTGCCAGAAGAAAATTTGGGGAAAGCAGTTTTGATTTCACAGGAAACGAAGTTATCAAACTTCCTCAGTCAGAAGATTGGAGATTTCTTCAAGGACAATTTACGATTGATGCGTGGGTTTATGTAGATTCATTTGATGCTTCTAGTAACTTTACACGTGACAAAGCAATTTTTGCAAGTTTGGCAACTCAACAAATTATGTTTGGAATTGACAATAAAAGTGGAAAACTGATTATGTGGGACGGACTTTTGCAAAAAAGTTCAGACGAAGCAGTTGTTGCACGAAAGTGGACTCATGTTGGTGTAACTCGTGACGGATCAATTCTTAGAATGTATATTGATGCCAAGAAAGTATTTGAAGACAGAGAATATTCATCAAATTTTTACGAATCAAATAGTTTCAGTATAGGTGGAGCAATAGACTTTGATTCAGGAGATTCAAATTACACAAGATTGTTTAATGGTTACATTAACGATCTTCGTGTTGTTAAAGGTGTCGCATTGTATACATCAGATAGATTTTGTGAATACGAAGACTTCCATGAAGATTGTGAACATCCTCCGTCACCAACTCCAACTAAAACTGATGTTCCACCAGAATGTAATCCAGAACATTATACTTGCGAAACGAAAATTGAACCAAGCAATTTGTTTGATAACTTCACTAATTTCTATGGATTAACAGGAGTAAATTCTTCAGGAACGTATGCCGTAACCAACGAAGGATCAATTAAAAGTAATCTTGACAACACATTGACAATAGAAACGGTTGAACCTACGAGTGGTGATGCAAACATGGTTGCAGTATTTTCCGATGGAAATTATCAAATGACATCATTCTTTAAGCATTTTTGTTTGAGCATATTTGATTTGTCTTATTCTTCAACACAAGAAGTAACAAGTCATTTGGCACTTTATCAAACTGATACAATTTACACAATGGAAATTGCAACCGGTAACTCGTTTAATGATCCAACTATTCAACGAGGACCAGTGGTTGCTGAGTCGTTTGTTCGTAGAGTAGGAATGGGACCAGAGTATCCAATTTTATCAACAGGAAATCGTTTTAGAGTCGGATTGGCATTTTCAAGAACAGGAGTTCCTGTTGCATCTGAAATCGTTTTACAAAATGGTTTTGATATTTGTTTGAGCAGAAATATGCTTTTTGTTCCTGATGACGAAACAACACCAACTCCAACACCTACGGTAACACCAGAAGAACCATTGAATTGTTGTATGGGATTTGATTATCAGAATATTGAGGTTACTGCTGAAATGGCAGCTAGCACAAAGGCAGATGGACCTCCTGGAATTTCAATAAATGGATTTGAAGAAGGGGGTATTGTGTGTATGAATGAACTTACCGAAACGGTGCAGACATTATCTTGTCCAGTTTCAACGGCCGACTTCACACTGTCCGGTATGATAACACTAGGTCAGACATCACCTGACAATAAACTAAGATATACATCTGTCGCAGGTGATTGTTATGAAGCAGATTTGGAACATAATCCAAGTGCTGGTTTTGTTTTATTAAATCCAATAACATAAAATGAAACAAAATGGCAAATTTAGAACAAACAGAAGATTCTTTAGCATATTACCAAGGATGGTATGGAACATTATCTGAAAATGGTATAGACGGATGTGAACCTTTAAAACTAGTGCTTGGTGACGGTCCTTATACAAAGGCTTATACTGAAATTTTGAATGTTATTGAAATTCGAGATGACAACAAAGCACCAATAAGTTACAACGGAATTCTTCCAGATGTGTTGCTTGGAAATGCAACAATAAAAGAATTAAAATGTGGGCATTCTTATTTAATCGTATTAAAAAAAGGAACAGGTAGTGTAGATATTCCCGAATTCACGTTTGCAACCGCAGGAACCTCAAGTTATGAGTACAAACTTAGATCAACTATCTGATTCTCTTGCATATTATCAGGGGTGGTATGGAACTTGTCCTGAGAGTGGTTCTGATGTATGTGAACCTTTAAAACTAGTGCTTGGTGACGGTCCTTATACAAAGGCTTATACTGAAATTTTGAATGTTATTGAAATTCGAGATGACAACAAAGCACCAATAAGTTACAACGGAATTCTTCCAGATGTGTTGCTTGGAAATGCAACAATAAAAGAATTAAAATGTGGGCATTCTTATTTAATCGTATTAAAAAAAGGAACAGGTAGTGTAGATATTCCCGAATTCACTTTTGCGAACGCAGGAACAAATGACGATTTGGAAAAAAATCGTTTAGCATTAAATTGCGAAGTAGATACAGGATGTCCTACTTGTGAAGATTATACAGGAAGTTCATCTACATTCAATATTGATTTAAAGAATTTACCAACAACTGCACAAGAAAGTGTACACGTCGTAGTTTATGATGCTTCTGTAGAAGGAACTTTATGTCATGCAGAAGTTGATTCCGGACTTCCAAAAACTTATTATATGTTCGTTGATTCTGCAACCGAACCATTTGCTTCTATTACAATCGCAGGTGAACTTAGAGGCACAAAGAAAATAAAATACACAATAAATGACGATTGCTACGGAGCAGAACCCGAACAAGAAACTTACGCAGAAGGTGATATAAATGTTTATAGATTTAAATCAATAGGAACCGTGGTAGAACCAGTTCATACACCCACCGAGACACCTTCTCCTACCAATGTACCAACTCCAACAGAAACACCTTCTCCGAGTGAGACACCAAGCAATGTACCGACTCCAACGGAAACACCTTCTCCGAGTGCTACACCATCGCATACACCTTCACATACACCCTCTCACACACCAAGTCCTACATTCACACCAAGTCCATCGGAAACTCCAAGTGCGACAATAACACCTGATATTATTGAACCTTGTTGCGATGCAGGAATGATAACTGGTATCGTTGGAAGTTCGGTGACAGAAATTTCAATGGAAATAACTGCTCAACCATTTGATTGTGATGGAACGATATGCTTAAACAGCAACATCACAAGTTCTATGCCAACGAGTGTACGAATAAATGTAAACGGAATTTACATGGGAGCATTGGGAGTACAAGGAACTTTAAACAACGGAACATCAGTAAAATTAACAATATCTTCCACGACAAATTCATCATTCAATAATTTTGTGGGAATATGCTTAACAGGAACAATTTCAGATAATATATGTAATTTAACGGAATCATAAGTCATGGATACAATTCAACAATTAACAAACAACAAAAAAATAGCAATCGTATGGTATGGTGAATGCGGAGAGGACTGCGTTGATTATGATCTTGACGATTCTGCTAATGCCACAGAAACAAACAAAATAGATCACATCTACGAAATTGCAGATGATCAAACCAAATCTATTTTTTATTCAAGTTATGTAGGTCATGTTCATAGCAACTCGGATCAAACATTAAATACACTTCAATGTGGTCATGCTTATTATCTTGTATTAAAAAAAGGTAGTGATACATTGGAAATTCCAAATATGACAATTGCTCATGCTGGAATTTCCGCAGGAAAGATTTCTCAATCTTGTGCAATTGCACCTGAAATTGAATTTGTTGATTTAATTGCAAATATTCCGGCAGATTTGAAACTCAAAATTACAGTTAATATTGATGATCTTGTTGCTCCGTGTGCAGCCAATACATGGAAATACAAAATAATTAAAGGTGGTGAAAACGAAACTGATCCATACACCGAAATAATAGTTGATGATGTTGAAGGTGATAATACAACACCAGTTGGAGTTAATGTGGAAGAAATTTCAATTGCAATGCCTGAAGGTGGAATTTACTATAAAGTTGTTATTTGGGGTGAGAATGCAAACGGAGATAAAATCACAGAAGAACCAGATCAAGAAAAAGTGGCATTGATGCCATGGCCGTCTGGATTATTTAGCATCGTTGGTACTGTAGGTGTAGATTATTTGGAATACGAAGGACCATCTACAAGCAGTACAGAACTTACATTCAGTGGCCAAGATTCTTTGATTGATACTTTACATTTAATTAAACCAAGTTTGAAAGAAATACCTGGTGCAGATACAAATGTTGTAAACTGGCAATACAAAATAAATGGTACAGGTGCTTGGGTTGATTACAATGATATTTCAAGTGACGGTCAAGTTGAAGTTCAGTATACAGATAAAATTTACTGGAGATTAAAAGAAGATTTGTCAGCAGGAACTGAAGTTGATTTGTTCAAAAATTATCCTGCGACAATGGTTGTAAAATATGTTGAGAAAAACGGAACGACTTTATTCGTGGAAAAAGATTTAATTGGTGACGTACTCAATCGTAGAATTACAATTCGTGCTTTTCAAGATGACAGAAATTTTAATGCTTCATTGGATATTACTCGTTTGAATGTTAAACGATGGGATTACAAACTTGAAAAGTTAAATGATACTCAAACAGCTGTAGAAACAACGGTCAGAGATTTTTCAAGTATTATCGCAACTGGAGCAGAACGAGGAACTGAAACTGAAGATTCTACCATCAATATTCAAACTGCTATTGAAACTCATGGTGCAGGACATTATCGTGTAACAGTTCAAGGTTATCATAAAACCGACAATGACATAGTTGTCACGGATGTTCCTGCAGTTGACGAAGCATTTTTTAATTATCCTGTCCCGACCTTTGCTATTTCTAGTACAGGTGCAGATGCAACTACAGTTGACGTATTTTATCGTGAGTACGAAGGTCCAAGTTCATCAGAACCTCTTGTGTTAACTGCACAAACAAATGTTGCTTCTGTTGAATTTACTTCTTTGACAAATGAAACTAGTTGGTTTTACGGAGTGGACACAACTGCAAATGCATCTCCACTTCCATTTAATCCCACAAATATTGTTGTGACAGACAAAAACAAAATTAATTTTATATTAAAAGAAAATCAAAAAGCAACCGGAAGTGCTGATAAATCTTACGATTCAGATTTAAGATTTACAATTAAAGGAAAAGATACATTGCATCCAGCTGATCCGGGTACTACCTTGAATCCAGAATTAACAATCAAAGGTCATGTCAAAGAAAGAATAACAAGCATAGATACATTGGTAATACAAAGTAATGATCCAAATGCAAATACAATTAATCTTCGTGCAACTTTTGATTTGACTGAGACAAATCGGTATACTTTTACGTGGAATAAAGATTCTGCATCGTTGTCCACAACAGATGCAGATACTGGAGCAACTTACAATTCCAACAATCTTACAAAAGATTTGTCGGTGGATTTAAATACTGATAACAGAGGTGAATACAAGTTTGAGTTGGTTGGTAAACATTCTGATGCTAGTAATAATGTGGTTCACGAAAGTGGGTGGATTGCTGGACAAGTTGCAGAATCAGATGAGAAATCAATTACCGTTTCTTATCCTGCTCCAACATTTGCAGTAACTTCCACAATTTCAGACGGATACAAAGAACGAGAAGAATCAAGTAGAGCACCTTCTCCTACAGTGAAACTAATAACATTTCATTGGATGGATCATTCCGAGGATATTACTTTCACAGGACCATCAGATTCAATTTGGGAATACAAAAAAAGTGGTGATACGAATTACACTTCTGTTTCTGCTACTCCTGTTGTAGTTACCAAATCAGAAGAAATTGAAATTCGTGTAAAAGAAGGAAAATTGGTAAGTGACAACGGAGATGAAATCTTAAATTGGTCAGCAACATCGTTAGATGGAACAAATCAAACTGCGACTACAACGATGACTGCGACAATGACGGAAGGTGAGGAATTACCTAAAGTTGCATGGATTGGGTTTTCCGGAGGAAATGCCAGTGGAGTGAAACAATACTCAGATTGGTATGAGTTGGAAACTGTGGAGACGGCAAAGGTTGTTCTTGACAATGAGTGGCCACCGGCCGCAACTGGTGGTCAAGGCGGTGCTATTGGTGTTGGTATAGATATAGATTTTACACCGTCTAATCCATTTGCTGGACAGACTCCTACACATAACATATTCAACAATACACCATTTACGTCAGATACACTCGCACCTTATGGATCAACTCCAAGTACAAGTCACCCATTTCATGGAAAAGCAATTAAAAGTGATGATAATGGGACTACACTTTATATTATGGTTGAAATGGATCACACTCAATTTAGGATTGCTTCCAGTGATGCGTCCAGTTATGCATCCTCATTGAGTTCCTTCTGCACAGAAAATTCTGTGACTGAGTTGCCGTATATTGTAATAACTACAAATCCAACAAGACCAGACAATGATGTGGTTTCAAAACCTTGGATTACACAGGCATTCGACTCGGATTCGTTTAGGATGAAGTGTGATGGAACTTGGAACTATGACGATTCAGACGCAGAACAATACAACTTAAAAATAGATGGTAAAAATGGATCAGGTGCAAATACAACATTTAGATATTCACCTTCTAGTCCATCTGGTCATGCTTCGGGTCCATGGAATGGAATAGGAATGCAGTTCTTTTGTGCGGCTGGATTAACACCCCCCACATCGGGTGATTCCGCGGGTAGTATACCAATGTCTAATATAAAACTAGAGTTAGGAACAAATAATTCTGGTGTATATGCAAAACTTTCTGATGGAAACCCAACAGGTTCAATTTGTTCTTAAAAAGTGAGTATGTATCGTGAATTTTTGTTGCCATGATGATTATACCAAGGCAGGAGTATTTTCGGCCGATCATAAAAATATTTACATTGCTTGGCAAGCTTGGCTAGGTACGTTTGAAACACAATCGGATTTCACAACATTAACAGATTTCCAATCATATTTTGATACACTTGTATCTCAGGGTCAAGTAAATGCTTTAATTAATCCAATTGCAATTTTACCTGACCATCCAAGTATAGGAGTAGATTGTGCTGATTTTACGGAACAAGGCTCAATTGCCGCTGACGACAAAAATATATTCATAGCATTTCAGGCATGGTTAGGTACGTTTGAGCAAGGTGAGGCACTTGGCACATTATCTGATTTTCAATCTTATTTTGATAATCTCGTATCTCAGGGTCAGGTAAATGCCTTGGTGAATCCTGTTAAACACCTTCCATCTCTTGAATCAGATGACCAGGTAATTACCGATGGTGGACTTGTAGACAAAAATTGTGGAGAACCACAACCGTGGGATACCGCAGGAAACGCAGATCAAGATGGTCTTATTGTCATCACAACAAATTTGTCGGAAACCCTTACCACAAATACCGATGCAGGTGATACAACAACAGGTTCAACTATAGTAGAATGTGAATATGTTCCGTTTACATCTACAGGTGCTGATCAAGAATATATTGTACCAGAAAATGTAACTTCTATATTTGCTCATGTATGGGGAGCAGGTGGATCATCTGGTAGATACACCAACACCGCAGGTTCAGGTGGTTATGCAGAAGGTCAGTTTGCAGTAACACCTGGTGAGAAATTAATATTTGGAGTAGGTGAAACCACAAAAGGAACAACCAATGATACCAAACGAATACCAGGTTATAGTATCGGAGGATCAGCAGGTTACGGAGGAAATGGAGCATACGACCCACCACCTGGATCATTTCCTGCTACATTCTTTCCGTCATCAGATGGATTATCGGGTGCAGGTGCTGGAGGAGGAATGAGTGGAATTTTTCGTGAATCAATTACACCAGAAAATGCTTTGATTATAGCAGGTGGAGGAGGTGGAGCTGCGAATGTAACTTATCCTGGTGTTGGAGGTGGAGCAGGTGGTGGAAAAAACGGAGATGCCGGTTCTGTTCTTCCAGGTGATAAAAAAGGAGGTGCAGGAGCAACACAATTGTCTGGTGGTGACGGTCATTTTCTTGGAAGTGACGGTGAAACAAATTCATGGGCAAGTGGTGGTGGAGGAGGAGCAGGTTGGTTTGGTGGCACAGGAGGTCAAACAACAAGTGCAACATGGACGAACGAATCTTTACTTGAATCTGCACAAGGAACTGGTGGAGGTGGATCGGGACATCTAGATAATGTAATTGTATCAGGATCATTTTCAACGGGTACAACTGGGAGAAAAGGTGAAACTACAATAATCAAATCTCCAAAACCAAGCATGATAAATTGTGCAGATGATACGGTTGTAACTTGTACACCTGATTTTATATGCATTGAAGAACCTGGAAATGGTTCTGATATTCCACCGAATTTAGCAGGTATGGCGGGAACATATAAATTAAGAAAACCGGGTACAGACTCAGTTTTAACGGGTAATTCATATCCAGATAAGTGGATTGGTTACAACAATACGTGGATCAGAACGACCACCTATTTAGGTAATAAAAAACCAAGTTCAAGTTATGGCATTTTGACACGACAGAATGACGCATGGGGAGGTCAATATTGGATATATTATGCAAGTGTGGTTGGATATTTTGATATGCATGGTCACGCAATAAATCCGGCGCAATATACTGTCCCCGTGGAGACCCGCACCACCCACTTCAATATTCCAAAAATATTTGATTCGGAAAACACTGAAACAACGTGTATTACGAAAGCAACATCTATATTGTTTGGAAATAATCCATTCCGCGTGGGTTATAACAAAAAAATACCCATCATTGTTACTCCAACTGAATGTCCACCTGTTGAATGTACATTTGAAATTAGCAACATTACGGATACAGAACCAACAGGAACAGAAAACACAATCGGAACTTTTGATTTAACGATAAATTTAAGTAGTTTGTATGATTATGGAACCAGTGGTTATGTTCGTGCAATGGAAGCAGAATTTAGTGGAATAGAATTAGCAAAGAATAATGCCATAGTAGCAACAACCTTTGATTTATATAAAAACGATTCTTCAAAAACAAATGAAGAACAAGAAATGTGGACGGAACTTAGCAATAAAACTCAAACTATTTTATCAAACATTGGTGAAATTACTGAATCACGAAACAAAATAATGTTTGCGGATTTATTGCAGAATCAAGGATTTAGATTAGCAGCTTATGTAAACACAACTATTACATTTACAATTTCATATACTCAAAAAACCACCGACTATTTTTATGTAAGTTCTGCGGAATTTTATGATTCGTCAACGGATATAAATCAGTTTCATGGAATAATATGTACACCCAACACACCAACTCCGTCACCGACAATTACTCCATCACCTACAGTTTCACCAACGGTAACCGCATCACCAACGGTAACTCCGTCTCCAACTATTTGTTTTGAAGATGCGTTTTGTATTGTAGAATCTGCTGATTTATACGGACTTCATGCAAATTACGAATTAGTTGAAGAAGAAAGTGATGAAAATGGTGCGACTTACATAGCAGTAAATGCAGATATAGCATTTGATGCTGATATTCATGTGCCTATAAAAATTAAACAAATAGGTGGTTACTCTTCGAATGTTTGGCAGATTCAAACAGATGATCCTACTAAAGAACCATGGCCAATCAAAAATTTGTTTAAACCTATGTTAAATCAAGACTTGCATTTCTTAGATAAAAACAGAAATCATGTGCATTGTATGAGTCAAGTTAGTTACATTGATTTTGCTGATGCAGGTATTACATCACACGGATCAACTAATAATCTAATAAGAACTGGTGTACGAGAATGGGACGCAGAATCAACTACCAGTGCATTTACTCGTTATATAATTACACAAAACTTTGAATTGTATGTGGCAGGTACCAGTAACATAGGTTCGGGTCATTATTATAATTCATCATATTCATACTCAGATACCAATCCGTATTACTTAAGAGGTTGTAATCCACTTGGAATTGATTATACTGAAATTTCTGAACGACGTTCTGTATTTTTACCAGATGGTTATTGGCATGAAGGTGTAGTTTACAGAAGTTTTGAACATGATTTTGATTTTTATCAAAAACTTCCGATAGAAAATGTTCAAAAAGTAAGAACCAGTGATCATAACTTTGGTTTGTTAATTCAAACACAGACAGGTGAAGTTTATGGTACAGGTCACTTCAAAAAGAGTTTAACTGAAAATATTTCACGTATTCAGGAACTAGATGGAATTGATATTGATGAATTGGTTACGGTGGACACTGTATATTGTGAAAATGATGCAGTTAACTCAGACGAACCAATTTTAAACTTTGCATTTGCGTATATTGATAAAGCAGATGAGTCAAAGTTAGTTTATTATGTACCTACATTTACTGAACTTTCATGGAGTGAATTTTTGCAGACAGGTGCTTTTACAGACATTCAACTGAATTATCCTTATGTAACTGGTTATACAAAAATCACAACTTCTAATTTAACTAATGTTAAAAGTATTATTCCGTTTAAAGATACTGGATTTTTCTGTGTACAGACCAACGATGATAAATTATGGACACACGGTGTGGTAAAAGAAATGCAGATTCCAAGTGGTTCTGAAGTAGTTAGTTATCTAGGAGTGGGTGGTGGCACCCGTGACTACAATGTTTCATTCATTGATTATACGAACGCATTTGATGATCAAAACCAAGTGTTTACAGAAGTTCAAAATATACCAACTATATTATATACCACAACAGACGAACACGGATTAAGAAGTCCTGTGTTGTCGTATATGATTCAACTATCCGACAAAAATGTGGATGTTTCACTAAGTGAGTTCTTGCCATATTATTTGAGTGATACCACCAATTTGAAATTGATCAAATCGGGAGTGGATTATGATGAAGTTACTGGACACGAAACGACAAAAATGTTTAGAGTATTATATGCTTCACAAAATTCAAACTGGGAATTAGATACACATCATATGCGAAGTCAGTTTGCAGTTGCATACAACGAAGACAAACTAACATTTGGTTATTTGACAATAACTGACAAAATAAACTTTAATCATAATCTTGATTCTACATTGTTGGAGAATTTATTCACAGATGCCAATGACGCATATAATGTAAGCAATCCAACTGAATTTTACAATAAAATAAAAAAGATTACATTTGCAACTTATCCATTTTCAAATGGAGAAAAAATAACAAGACAATCAGATGGTGAACTTGTGGTTCCTGTGACTCGTACACACAAGCATATTGTGTCGGTATTGTTTAATGAAAATCAATACAACAAACGATTGGCAGTAGATGCGTTGATATCATATCATTGGAGTTTTCTTTACTTAGGTAGTTCATATTCATCAGCTGAATTGGAATTACAACAAGAGCAACACAATTATGAAATTTCAATTTATAATTTTAGTCAAGATTACTTTTATGCAGAAGGAACAGGAAGTTTAGTTGATGATATATCAACATTTGGTTATCAATTAAACACTTCAATTGAAAATAACTATCGATATTATGAAGCAGACGGATTCAATGGTGATCACATTCATGATCGTGGTGATATAGTTAAATTTGGTCTTGGAACTGAGATAAGTGTCGTGGATGATTGTACATTCGAACCACCCACACCAACTCCTTCAAGAACCACTTCATATACTCCAACACCGTCAATAACTCCGTCACCAACTATCACTTGTGGAGAACCGGATTACACTAATGTAGAAAATACTTTTGTATGCGTTAATGGGATGACATTACAATTTGTTGGATTTGATAAATTAGAATCACAAGGAGGAAGACCAATTTATGAAACACCAAGTGGTAATGCTAGAATTTATTGGGGTGGTTACCAAGGATGGATTTTAATAGTATGTAATAATCCTGACGAACCACTTCGGGACGATTGCTACAGTGAATGGACTCACTCTATTCCAAATGCGTGTGATTTTTATCCGTGGGAAGCAGATTGGTCCGTAACTCAATATGATACACGCATTCAGCATTTAGTGGATGATAGAGGGGGTCAAGGTGATAATGATACAAGATATTTTGATTATTGGTACGCAGGAAGTCCAGTTGGTGGAGAAAGTGACTGGTACGGGTCAGTTGATGTCAAAAATTGTACACCATGTGATGCTTGTTTAATAGAACCAAATCAATATAGTTTGACTGAATTAGGATTACCCGCAGTAAATTCTTTAAGTGCAGAATGGTATCGTGATTTTGGTGGATCATTGTGTTACGGATTGATACATTACACACAAAATGAAAACTTTCAAATATTCAAAACATACATTGCTTACATTGAAAATGATGCATCACCAATCGGAACAATTACAATTACAGGTGAGTTCATCGGTTCTGATTTAATAACTTATCAGTCACCTTTAAATGAATGTTATATTGCAACACCTACCATTGAAGGATCACAAAATGTTTATAGATTTATCAAAGAAGAAGCAACACCGACACCATCCGACACAAGTTCACCTACACATACACCGTCTCCTACATTTACACCGTCTCCGTCACCTACCATAACACCAAGTCCATCACCGAGTCCGTCTGTAACGCACACACCAAGTCCAACTGAAACACCTGAATCCGAGTTATCTTGTTGCACAGAAGGTTTGATTGCAAACATAATTTCTAAAAACACAGAAATAGAATTTGGTTCACCGACAATAACTGCAACTGCGTTTACTTTCAATGCGGAAGTTTGTGTAGATGTGCCTGATGGAGGATTGCCATATAGTGTAAAACTTAAACTGAATAATGCTATCGTTGGAGTGCTAACCACAACTGGAGTTATGACAGGAACAATTTATGTAAAAAACACAGACACAGAAGTTTGTTACACAGGAACAATTGTAAATGATGAATGTTCACTAACTATTTTACAATAACTTTAAATAACCTAATATTTATATACTAACGAATTTCAAATGGCAGACTTAACACAAATCAATGGAAATCAACGAATCGTCATGGGATGGTACGGTTCATGCGATGATGCAGGATGTGAAGATTTCCCACTCAAAACACAAGAAGTGTCGGATGCAATTGATAGTGTTTATGAAATTCATACAGATTCAACCCGAGCAGTTGCATTTCATTCTTACATTTATGAAACGATGCCCAATCAAACTCAATCGTTGGAATCGTTAAAATGTGGTCATTCTTATTACATTGCATTGAAATCTGGAAACGAAACTTTAACAATTGAAGAATTTGTTCTCGCAGATGAAAGCACAACGCAAGAACGATATGTAACAACTGATGACCAATGTGGTGATGGAGGTGATGGTGGAGGTGGAGGTGGAGAATGTCCTGAGTGTCCTGATTGCCCATCAGTTGATCCAATAATTTTACCTACAACTGGAACAATTGCGTGTTGGAGTAATTTAAATTTTGCGTTAAACGGATCAGATGCAAATTCATTTCCTAAATACAAAGCAACTACTGAATTGGGTCATGTTATTGAAATTTATCATGATTCTGATAATAAAAGATGGATAATCAGAGGTCATGCGGTTACACACGGAGCTCCCACATCAACTCCAATTGGATTAGCAGCCTTTTCAAAACCTTCACCCTGTGCATTTTTTCCGTGGCAAGTAGATTGGGATGTAGATAAAAATTCCGAAGACGCATCTGCTTGGTTACAATCAATAAAAACAGAGTATCAATATTCAAATATATGGTGGGCAATGTCTACTGATTTTCCGCAGGGAGGTGATGTAACTACAATCACAAACTGCACACCACTTACGGCAGAATGTCCTCCTTGTGTTAAAGATGCAACTATTGCTTTTAGTGCGAATCCTACCATAAGAAATCAAGATTCAGTTCCGTTAGGTTTTACATTTTCAGTTGATACATCAAGTTTAGCAAGTGAGTGTTCTTCAAACGAATGGAAATATTCTTTGTCTATAAAAGATGGAGAAACTTTAAAAACATCACAACAAATTTCAACTGATACAACTTTGATAAATGATTTGGTACCGGGTGGTGGAACTTACATAATAAAAATATGGGGTGTAACTGAGTCCGGAACATTAATTACACCTGAACCTCATGTAGAAGCAGAATTGATAATGCCTTGGCCAGCAGCCAATTATGAAGTACAAGATGATATTGATATTACTTACTTGGAATTTGAAGGACCCAACGATGATTCAGTTACTTTGTCGGATCCAGAAGGATGGGTTGCATCTGCGACAATTAAAAAATCAAGTACAATAACAAACGCAGAAAAATGGAAATATAGTTTAGACAATTCAACTTGGAATGAATTGACTGCATTAACAGAGACTACTATTTCAACAACTGCAACTTTGTATTTCCGTTTAAAAGTCGGACATCTCGGTGGAAATGACGATACAGATTTAACTACCTTGAATAAATCTTACAATTCAGAAGTTACAATTGCTTACACAGAAAATAACGGAACACCACGTGAATTATCGTTGCCATTAAAAGGTAAAGTTTTAAATAGAATCATCGGAATAACTTCTTGGGTGAACAACAATAATACAGATTTTAAAGCAACTTTAACAATCAGCAAAAATCAGTTGACTCGTTGGCAATATCAGTTGGAAAAACTAAACGATGACGAAGCATCATATGGTACTCCTAAAATTTTGACTGCATATGGAGCAATTCAATCTGATACTTCAGAGGTAATTGATCTTCAAACTTACATAGAATCATCAACTGCTGATATGGGTCCTGGATACTACAAAATAAGTGTAAGGGGTGTTCATAATACAGATAATAATATTGTAGTAACTCCGGAAATATCAGTACACGACTTTTTTAATTATCCTGATGTAATATTTGATATAAACGATATTTCATGGCCAAACTCTAATAGTGAACCAGTGCAGCTGCAGGTTGAATATCGTGAATATGAAGGTCCTACTGAAATGGCACAATTCAAAATCACAAATGACAAGTATTTTGATCATTGGACATTTGCGTATAATACCGAGTCTTCATCCTTCCCTCCTTCCGATATAACACCCAACACAGATTACAATTATCAACTTGATGACGAATCTATTATATCGTCATTGCCCACAACGCACACAAATATAGCAAAAAAAGCACTAGGTATCCAATTGATTTCAAAAAACGCATCAGATACACCAACCGTTTACGAGCTCGGTGACATCCAATCCCGGGAAGATCCTCTCAGAAGAGACTACTATGCATGGGTCCACATCCACATATACGGTAAAAACGCAATTTCAACACTTGCAGAACCTGCGAATCCAGTGTACTACAGTGCCGAGGTGACAACTTGGGTTTTAGAACGTTATATAACATCTTTCTCTCCAGACCAACGAGAATCTCCTTACCACAACAAAATTACGTTAGATCTACAGTGTAACTTCAATGAAATTAATCGTGCTCAGATAATATGGACAAAAAATACAACTGAGTTAACCGACACAGGAATTACACAACTACCAAATTATAATCATTTTATAACACCTGACTACACAATTGATTTGAATGACGTTCCAAGTAATTATCTTACAGATAACAACGATTTCAATATTTCAGTTATTGGTCATTCAACAACAGATACCGATGTCATTCACGAAGCCGGATGGATCGCAGGACAAGTTGCACCTGCACTGGAACACACTTTTACGGTATCATGGCCAACTACAATATTTACGGTGTCGGAAACAATTTCCGATACTTATATTTGGCAAGGTGTTACTGCAACACCAGCAACAAACGGAACATTAGCATCAATCACAAAAGGTTGGGTTAAAACAATAACATTAAATAATCCCACAGGAACCGATGTTGGCAATTGGCAATATTCAATAAACAACGGAGAAAATTGGAGTAATTTGACAGGTGTGAACGTGGAAGTTCCTGATCATACATCAGAAGGACCAAAACTTAAATTTAGATTAAAGGCAAATCTAGAAGTGAATACATACAATGATGTAACAGTTGATTTGGTTGCACATGATGTTCAAAGTGCCAATACGACAAAAACAATCAATTTAAATGGTTCAGTAACAAAACCAACTCCAATTTTCACAATATCACCTACATCTATTTCAGGTGAATATCGTGAAACAGAAGGACCAAGTGCAGAAAAAACAATTACGATTACAACGAAGTTCTTAAGTTCATTGAAGTGGAAATCATCCGGAGAAATTTCTTGGGAATATTTTGATACAACTTGGAAAGATTTACCAACGAATTATGTCACGATACTGAATAAACCACTTCAAGCAGGTCAAACACATTCTACACAAGAATCGTTGACGATTAAAGTTCGTTTAAAAGCAGGACTTGAAGTGCCTAATGCAGATGATATGGATACGCAAATAGAATCTGCAAATTTCAATAATGTAATCACCTTTGAAGCAATTTCATCACACGATGTTGATGTTACTGCCGGAAAGCAAGTTGCATTAAACGGAACGGTAACCGAGTATCCAAATGGTTGTGCTGACTATGATTTGTCGTTCGATACAACAGGTAATAAAGTTGTGTATGAAGGTGATGGGGTAACTATTATTGGTTTTGAGAACGGAGGCCACATTTGCGTTGATAATTTTGGAGGTGAATTTGGAACTAAGAGTATATCACTTGAAGTGCGTGATTCCTCAAATAATGTGATCACAACAGGAAGTGTCACTACAAATTGGAGTTGGGGTTCTGGAAATAATGTTGTGTATAAAGCACCGGATCAACAAGCATACCAAGTATTGGGATTTTCATTTAGTCAGGATGGAAATATAATTTTAACACCAATGGATTTAGGCTAAGATGGCAACATTAAAACAAAAAATGTTTGTACCAAAAACCTATATAGGTTGGTATGGGGTATGTCCTGAGAACGGAGAAAATGCGTGTGAACCATTTAAATTAATAAGTGATACAAACGAACATACAATTTTACCTGGATCACCTACAACAGGTGATATCGGCACAAGTCAATTAATTGATTTAATAATTTCATATGAAAATGTGGCCGGAAGTGCATACAACGGAAAGGTAAACAAAGGAATTTCGCAAGGAAATCAAGGAATTAAAGAACTTATATGTGGAAATGCTTATATAATAGTTTTAAAACCTGGAACTGATGCTGAAAATCTTCTTGAATTTACAATTCCGGAATTCGTTATTGGTAATATTGAAAGTGACGAAAAAGAATCGGAAGAATATATTCTTACCACAGGATGTGGAACTGGAGGAGTTGACGAAAGAACTCCAACTCCATCACCATCAATTACGACAAGTCCAACAGAAACTCCGAGTCCGTCTCCAAGTCCGTCCGCAACCGAAACTCCGAGTCCTTCACCAAGTCCTTCACCGAGTATCACACCAAGTCCGACAATTACGACAAGTCCGTCACCAAGTCCAACAATTACTTCAGACTTACTTGAAGAATGTTGTGAAGAAAATATGTTGACACATGGTTTGAGTGCATCTCAGATAACATCATTCGGTGAACCAACAATAACCGCAACTGGTGTAACACAAAACGCAACAATTTGCGTTGGAACACCAAGTGGTGAACTTCCGTATACTTTAAAATTAATAATTGATAATCAGATCGTTGCAGTTTTAACAACAACAGGTACATTTGATAAAACCACAATTTATTACAAAACATCTGAAGGTGAGTGTTTGATTGGAAGTATCGTAGATGATGAATGTGTATTGTCAACCGGATCATCGTTAAATTTTAGTATAGAAGGTTCAGATATTCATGGATTTGAAATTAAAGCAATATTAACTAATGATTCATATTTACAAACCGAAGGTACTGATTGGGTTGCAACTACAATGGGAAATGAGTTGGTGATTTCTGTGGAAGATACAAAATATTTATCAGATAGCATTGCATCTTTACAATTCTTTGAATTAAGCACGATACCTAATGTTTCATACGATAAAAGTAGTTGTACAATTATAGACGAAGAATTAACTTTTATTTATCCAATTATTTCGGAAAAGTTAAATGGTGGCACTTTATTAAAGTGTATTGCTTCTAATTTATCATCGTTATATTCACAATTTACTGATGACAACACATTTAATACTTTTGTTGATACAGAGAACTTTAGTGTTGATAACATAATTAAAAAATCGGAAAATGATGAATTTGCGAAAAACGATCAAGTCAATGACAAGGTAAGTAAAAAATTGACTGTTCTGTTGGAATCGGTGAAGTTGCAAAAAAATTATTCATCAAGTAAATCCACAAAAATAATTGACACAATTACGGACATAAAAAAATCCCAAAAGGCATTTGATGTATCTCAACTCAAACTTATCGAGAACGATAATTTTGCAAATAGTGTAAATTACTTGCTTACGGAAATTAGCAAAGATAACACATTAGAAGGTGGTGCTTTCATGAGTTCACTCCGGGAACATTTAAATTTACCATTTCAAGCAATTAACAATATGTCAAATAAGGCAAAAGAAAAATTGCTTGAAAAACTGAAAAATCATTCACACAAAAAAGATGTTTGTGATTTACAACCACCTTCTTGTTGTGAAGATGATATGAGCATGAACACTGTTATCAACGACACATCGGTTCAATTAATAGAATTTGAAAATAATGCCAATGTAACGATTTCAGGAATTTCAGATTCAGCAAAAAATTCGGAAATCTGTTTTAGTGAACCGGATACAACAGAAAAAAGTCTTCCGTTCTCGGTAATAATCAAGAAAGACAATGCAATTTTAATGGTGCTGACAAGTGTCGGAGAATTAACAAGAAATAAAATCTATTACAGAACAAACAATATATGTTATAGTGGCATTATTGATGGAAATAATGAATGTAATTTGCAATAAGTATATATTTATGAATATTGAAGTAATCAGGAGAATTAAAAATGGCAACAATTAATAAGCAATATAGTTTTATATGGTACGGAAAATGTATTGATACAGGTACAACAAATGGAGGATGCACTTCATTCACTTTAGATAACAGTGGTGAGTCGGCAAAAATAGACACCGTTTGGCAAGTAGATGAGCTCGGTAATGCAAATGCATGGGTAAATGGTGCTGAAGGAACACAATCATTTTCAACACTTGAATGTGGTCATGCTTATTATATTAAATTGAAAGGTCCAGCATACGATTGTGATATTCCTCATGCAGAATTGAGTGGATATAGTCAAGAGACGGCAACTGCATTCAGAATAACAGAAGATTGTAACGCAGGTGGTGGTGGAGGAGGAACGGTTCTTCAAGCAAGTATTGCTTTAGGTGCGTGTCAATCCGCAATTACTCTTTCCGCAACACAATTAGATTCAGATGATTCTTATACATCGTGTCAATTACAAAAAACTGGTGCAACATTCGTTGCAATTTCCGACACTTTAACAGATAACATTCGTTACAATTTAACAGACGGTGGACTTTTAAGTTACAAAATTGATAATACCGATGATGTGGGTGCTAGTTTAACTACCGGTGCTATAACTATAACTGCAAATGCAGATGAAGGATATGGATTTGGTAGTCAATCAAATACATTAACTGTTACGATCAACGGTTCAGTTACTGCTCTTCCGAAACCAGTGATAAATATCACAACCACTGTTTCACCAACTAATACAGTGACATTTATACCAGATTTTAATGATGCAACAAATTGGGGTGGAACAAATTGGAAATATCGTCTCAAAAATGCAATTGGTCAATCAATTACAAATTACACTACTGTTACTAATTTTCAATCAAATGCAATTGATATTACAAATGAGTTTGATCACGCAGGAATTTATACAATAGACGCAGAAATAGTCACGACTGGAGGTGATTCTATTGCTGGATCAACTAAAGTAGAAAATCAATCTATTAATATTCCTCGTTTGGCGGCAAATATTTCGGTAGGTAATATTGCTCATGGTAGTATTGATCGTGATACTTTACCAGATACAAAAACTGCTTCGGTAACTGCTACCAATATATCAGGAGATTGGAGTATTAAAACTGATGCAAGTAATGCAGCTATTACTGCTACAAAAAATAATAACAATTTACAATCCGTTTTAAATACACAAGAACTTGGTGTAATAGATAGTGATAATAAAGTAACGATTTCAGCACAAGGAACAAAGTGGAATCAGGTAGAAACTGCAGGCCTTGGTGGAAGTGACCTTGTATTAGGTCCTGCAAGCAATGAAGTTACTGCTGAATGTACAATTACTGCTACTGTAACTGATGGTGTAGTATTCACTTCATCAAAATCTTCTGTAAGTGACAATACACGTGATACGGACGATGCAATTCCATCTCCAACTAAAATCACTATCACCCACGATGATGTAGATAGTTGGGTTGCTTCGTTAAATGGTACTTCAACAAATTGGAAGTTTAGTACAACGCAAACTGGAACATATAGCACTGATCCAGCAACTTTGTCAAAAAGTGGTTTAGATCATGCACCAGGTACATTTGATTTTTGGGTAAAGTATGACACCAATAGTGTTGCGGATGAAACACTCACTTTAACATTATCAGAATCAGCAACTGATGGTCATTCAGACGTAGCAGATATTACAATTACTTTAACTGGTGAAGTTACACAAGCAATTGGAACTGCAATTTTCTCAGGATGTAGTTCAATTGATGCAATTTCAATTGAAGTTGGAGATACGTCGAACTCCACGAATAATAATAAGACTTGTGATTTAACAACGACTGATTGTAGTGTGGACGATGTGACTGCAACAACATTGGGTATATTTACTTATACGATCACAAATAACAAGGTTAATTACTGGATTACAGATGCATCTAGTGTACAAAGTACGGAAACTGAAACTCTTGACGTCACCGCAAAGGCTGATACGAATTTCCTCATTGATGGACAACCTACGAAAATAATTTCAATAACGTTGAGTGGTACGGTAAATGCAAAAACTGCAACTGCTTCAATAACAACCAATCCATCGGGAGTTGGATCTGTAACTTTTGGTGAAGATTACTCGTCCCAAACCGATACATTTAAAATAACAACAAATGCAAATGCAAATATAACGATCCCTGCCACTACTGCTCTACCAATCACCCAAGGTGATTTTGAAATTACCGATATTGCAGAGAGTGGTGGTGTTTATACTTACACATATAAAATAAAAGCAGGTGTTTCCACGGGAGCAAAATCTGCAACATATGGGGTGACAGTAAACGCAGATACCAATAGTCAATTTGATGGACTGGCAATCAACGCATCTAAAACAATTAACGTAACTTTAAGTGGTACGGTTGAAGCTGCAACGATACCTGAGAATTCAAGCATCGCAAACGGAGCTTGTCCAAAAGATATTTCTCAGGATGCATCAACAACTGCCACTCAAACAAGTTGTCAACTTACTCTTGTCAACGCAGTGTGTGTACCAATAACCAATGCTGTTCATGGTGGACTTAAATATTCATTGACTGCACAAGGATTGCTTACATACGAAGCAAATGATCCTGAGTCAGTAGGAGAACATTCGCATGAAGTAACAATAACTGCCAATTCAACTGATTCCTCTGCATCATTATTTGCTGGACAAGCACAGACTGTCACACACAAAGTAACGATGAAAATAACAGTAAATGAAGTGGTTGTTGCCGATGATAAATTGTGGATAGGATTTGCAAAAGACGCATCAACATTTTATTCATGGTATGAATTGGAAGCAGTTGAAGAATTAACTACTCAAATTCAATTTGATAATATGGCTACGTTTACTCAGTTCTCTGCTATGGCTCCTCCTGCTGAAACACCGGCCGTTGGGGAAAACTTTAATTCAGCAACAATGAATATAATGGGTTCTATATATCCAATAAATACTGCAAATCTTCCTGGTGGTGTTGTTATTACTGATTTAAATGGTCTTGAAATAAAAGGAACAGCTGATGCAATGTATGTTGATCTTGTATCAACACTTGATCACACTCAATTTAAATTCCAAGACGAAGACTTCTATACTTCATTAATGACGGAAATAGGAACTGCCGGCCAGTTGGCATATACAATGATAACTGCGTCACCGACTGAACCAAATTCAAGTTCTCTTACCACATCTCAAAAAACAAATTCATACAACAATGATTTTCTGCGATTAAAATGTGGAACAACATGGAACGGAGACCAAGTAGACGGAACAAAGAAAGCAATTCTAAAAGCAAAGTTCGATTCCTCGGATGACGGATCAGATACTATTGCAACTGCTTCATATACTGCTCAGGTGAGTACAAATGCACTATTGACATCGGGTAACTGGAGTGGATGTAATGCTATTTTTGCATCAGGTCAGTTCAACGATTCCAATGGAAACCGTCCACGTATCAAACATTTTTACTTTGAAACACAAAGTGGAGCAACATTACTTAAGTTCTCCGATAGTGGAACTGCACAACCCCAATGTTAACGGAAGGTTATATAAATGAGTTATTGCGAATGCCATGATGATTATGTAAATTCAGGAACATTTGATTTATCTAATGTTCGGGTTTATCGTGCGTTTCAAGTTTTTCATGAAGGTGGAAAGCAACCTATGCCTGGCCAAGACTCATCGACACCTATCATGGACAGATTCACGACATTCTATGCGGATGGCCAAGCAAGTGGTGCTTATCCTGCAATTGGTGCAGCTGTAGTAACACTACCAGCAGACCCACCGGAAGAAGGAATTTGTGCAAATTATGACGAAGATGAAGCAGGAGTCTTATCATTGTCCGATTATCGTATTTTTCGTGCATTTCAAGTGTTCCATGAAGGTGGACGACAACCAATGCCAGGTCAAGACTCATCAACATCCATTATGGATAGATTTCTTGCATTTTACGCGGACGGCCAGGCAAGTGGTGCATATCCTGCAATCGGAGCAGACGTTAAGCACTTACCTATTCTTGAAGCAGATACTCAAGTAATTACCGATGAAGGTCTTGTTGACAAATGTGATACGGGTGCAGTTTGTACTTGCAGTGCAGTTGTAGAAGATACTGTATTAAAAGTTGATTTTGATGCAAGTGAGTTGACAGGTGGAAACGGAGACATAAAAGGTGTGGAAATCGTATTTGATAATGTTGTATTCGGAGAAAAAACAGGATTATCAGGAGGTAACGCAATCATAAACGACAATTTTAAAGATACTAACGATGCAGCTACTTTAGACTTTTATTATGATTATAGCATCCGTTCAACCTCAGTAAACGATATAGAAACAGAACCAAACAAAACAAAATCGGTAATTGGTTTCATTGATACAACACAAAACGGAACCGGAGCAACCAAATCTGAATTAAGTTCTTTTCAGTTTTCAGTTCAATCTTCGAGTTTCACACAAACAGGAGACAATCCTATTATTGCTGATGTAAGAGTTTATGATTCTTCTGCGGAAGTCGTGCAGTATGATATAACAAGGTGTGGAGAATAACATAGGATTGTTATGGTACGATACGGAGACATTGTAAATCCCAATGGAATACCTGATGCAAATGATGTACAAGCATTATTGAATTATATTAAACAAGGAACTTTACCTTCCGAGGGAAGCATCAATTTTATTTTAAGTAACATCACGCAAAAAGAATCATATGTAGGTCCTGGTTTCTTTGAAGTATTATATTTAACAAAAAATCGCAACACCACAGACTATACAGGTCCTGGTTATGAACTTGGTTTAGCATCTGGTAAAGGAAAAAGCATAGATGCAACCGAAAACAAGTTCATTGCATCATTTCCTTATGCGAAAGTCCAAAATTTATTTACAGACGATGAATATGCAGGTATCGCAAAAATTTATTCAAAAAATTTAGGAACAGGAAAATACGAAGAAAGTGATTTGCTTTTTCCAGATACAATTACAAATCCTGATCCTGAAACGGGTGATGCACAACAAACAGTTGGAAATCATTTTCACTTTGGAGAAAATTCAGTTGCGATTGATGGTAACTTTGCCGCTGCATCTGCATTAGATGGTTCAAAACCTTATGTTTTTGTTTACGAAGATGATGGTACAGGATTTACACGCATTCATACTTTATCAAGTTTCAGTTCAAGTTCATCAGCTGCTCCAACGGTAGAAATTTCCGGTAATCGTTTGTTTGTTGGAGATTATACCAACAATAAAGTTTATGTTTATAGTATAATTTTACTGAAATCCTCGGACGAAGCTAGCAAAACAATAAGTATAGAAACTTCAACAGATGTGTCTTTGTTTGGTCAAACACTTGTATGTAAAGATGAAACTAATTTATTTATAGGTAATCCAACGGAACTGGTTGACTATTCATCACCGGTCGATTTTAAAGCAACAACGGGTGTTGTGTATCACTATGCATTTGAAACTAATGCATGGAATTTAAAAAACACATTGCTTCCGGTGTTTGCTTCCGAACCAAATGCAATAGACAATGCAGGAATGTATGGACCATCCGGAGGTGTGACCGAATATGATCTTGATTCAAAATTCGGATCGTATTTGGATGTCAAGGAGAAGGACGGTTCAACAATTTATGTAGCAGTAGGTTCACCCAATTGGTATCAAGATTCAAATGCAGAACAACTTGATAATCGTGAAGGTGCTATTTTTGTATACGAAGTTACTACATCAAGTGCGACTTTAATAAAATCAATAACCAAATCGTCTGTGGCAAGTGGTTCTGTTCTGGTCAACTATGAATTGGGTACAGGTGTATCATTGGGTGAAAATTACCATTTATATTCAATTTACAACAAAGATGAAGGATCGATATTAAAATTCAATTCATCGGTAGATGACGGAACTCGTAACTGGGCAACTGGTGCTGAATTGATTAATTTGCAAAACGCAGGACTTACGGGTGGTGATCTTGCCATAGATTCCACCGACTTGGTATACGGAAATGCAATAGCAACAAATTCATTGCGAGTAGTTTATACAGGTGCTTCCAACGATGTTGGTACATTCTCAAAATTGAATTTAAGAAAACTTAATTTGTCTGCTTCATTTCTTAAAAAAAATAATGAGTTGAAATCATTTTCAATTAACAATGTTCCTGCGTGTTGTGATGGATTTGAAAATAGCATAAGCACACATGGAGATGGAGATGAACGACCAAATGTTGCGGGAATAAGTGTTCAGTTTTTTGAAGATGGTGGTAGTTTGTGCTTTCACAATTTAAACATTGATGGTTTAAGTAATCCATATGGTGTTCGTATTGACATGGGCAACAAAGTTGTTTACGGAAAAATAAAAGCAACCGGTAAATTCCAAAACAACGAAGTGCTTTATATTTCACCTACACAAAAGAAATATCGTGGACAACTTACAAGCAATTCAGGATTTGAAAACATTTTAGCATTTGAAGGAAATTGCACTGTAGAACCAACTCCAACTCCAACTCCAACAAATGATGGAGTGATTGATGACGCAACACCACAAACTCCAACACCAACTTCTGAGTTGATTGAAACACCAACTCCCACTCCAATTGTTTACGAAACCACTAAAAATCTGTTGGAAATTCATAACATTGATATGAATAAAACGGGATTGTATAATCAACGTCAAAAAATTGCTTCTATAAACGGAGATTTGGAAACGGCAATCAACGCAGATAAAAATGAATATATTCAATTCAATTCAGATACAGGTCAATACGACTTTGTATATGATGCTAATATCAACTTGGCAAAATATCCGTCTGTGTCAGTCGCAGGAGGTTCTGGTGGATTTGCATATCAACTTATAATTGCTTTAAAACAACCCATCACAATTCCAAAAAATTCAAAAGTAAATGCACACTTTGTTCCTATTAATGTGTCGTTTGGAACTGCCGGTGGTGCAAAAAATACTCAAACAAACAAATCACCAATGTCAGGATCATCTACATTGGAACTAGAATCACTGAGTGCAACTGCTCACACTTGGCCTGGATGTGTATGTTGTCCATTTTATTCGTTTGCATTAGAAGAAAATCTCGGAAGTTCAGTTGTTCAAAAAGATTATATAAGCATAAAATATTTAGCAATAGGAGGATTTGTCGGAGGATGCAACGGAAAACCAAATTACTTTGCTAGATTGCAATCAATTGCAATTACTAGTCCTGACATCAAACCACCCACTCCAACACCCACTATAATAGAAACTTGTACAGAATTGGAACATTGTGACAATGTTTCTTTGAATATTCAAAGTACAAACAAAACCGTATTTGAACTTGTTCAAGATGCATCTTTGAATGATTTTAAATTTCGTCATATGAACGGAGTTCGTTTCAATGAAAATGATGCGTTGTATGGTGATACCTCAATGTACTTTGATGGTGAAGATGATTATTTGTTGTCAGATGATATGGGAAATGCAGAACCACTTCAGTTTGAACAAGATGACTTTACAATTGAAACTTGGATTAAGTTAGAACCTGCTCCGACTCCCACACCAACTCCCACACCAACACCAACTCCTACCGCTACACCGACTTTAACTCCAACTCCGACTTTAACTCCAACTCCGACTTTAACTCCAACTGCGACCGTTACTCCAACTGCGACTTTAACTCCAACTCCAACCGTTACTCCGACTGCAACGGTAACTTCAACTGATACTACCCCACCGACTCCGACACCCACACCAACAGAAACTCCATCTCCAACAGAAACTGTAACACCAACAGAAACTCCAACTGCAACCAGAACAACTTCATATACACCAACTCCAACAGGTACTCCATCACCAACCGGTACTCCAACTGCAACAGGTACTCCAACCGCAACACCTTCTGAAACTCCAACACCAACTTGGAATCCATATAATTGCCCAATACAAATTGGAGATACCTTAGATGGCACAGACAACAGAGAACGTTTTGGAGAGATTGCAACTATATCTTCTTCTGGAGACCGAGTGGCAATAACTTCTGTGTGGAAGAAAGTTGGTGAAAATCCATTCATGGGTGAAGTTAAGGTATATGAATCAACTGCTCCTGGTGAAACTCAATCTTGGATGCAACTAGGAGAAACTATAACAGGTGACAATTCAACTTCGGAAAGCAGTTCATTTGGTTCTTCACACGAATTTGATAAAACTGGTGAGATACTTGCAATTGGTCACGAAAACTCTTCAACCAGAGAAAGTCCAAGTCAATTAATCAGTAACCACGGAAAAGTTAGAATATATAAATACAAAACGGTTACTTCCACGGAATGGAATTTATCAAATGTGTTGGATACCAATACTTCTGATAAACCTATAATTGTTAATCATGGCAAACCATATAGTGCGAGTAAAAAATATTGGGTACAACTTGGTGGTGATTTGGGAGGAGTTTCGTCTAGTCAGGCAGGAGACGGATTTGGTAAGTCAGTTTCATTGAGTGACGATGGCAATATGCTTGTGGTTGGTTCACCTGGTGATTCGGGTACTGGAGGAAAAAAAGGAACTGGTCGTATCAATGTATTTCGTTTTCAAAACAACGAATGGCAAGACGCAGGTGATATACCAGGTAACAAAGATATACCTGATACCGTATCAACTGTTGGTAACTTTTTCGGTAATGCAGTTAAACTGAGTGGTGATGCGTCAACATTGATAGTGGGCGCACCCCAAGGAACTCAATCAGGACCAGGTTTCATCCGTATTTTTGCTCATTCGCAAAATAATTTAAATGTAGATATATGGACTAAAATAGGTTCTTTCGCAGGCACCTCAGATGGTCAGGGATATGGTACAGATATTTCGTGCAACTCAGATGCAACAGTTGTCGTAGTGGGTTCACCTTACTTCAACGATTCTACCGGTAGAGTATACATTTATACAAAATCAGGTAATTCATATACAAATTCCAAAATTATTAACGGAATGCACAGTAGTTCTTTGTTTGGCAGATCAGTTGATTTAAATGAAGATGGAACGATACTTGTAGTGGGTTCACCTAATATGAACTCACGAGATTCAATTAAAACTGGTGCATCTTTGACATATGAAAATGATGGAGTAACGTGGAATTTAATTGCAGTAACCGAGGGTGATTCCGATGATGATCTCTCCGGTACATCGGTTGGGATTAGTTCAACTGGAAAAACAATTGTGGTTGGTTCGTCCGAAAACACCACCACCTCACCAACTGGTGATCTAAACACAGGATATGCAAATGTATACGATTTGAATTGGTGTACTGATTGGAATAACGATGGAAAATTTGGTGCAACTTCATTAAAAGCAATGTCTCGTACAACCAAGTTTGATGTGACTTCGTTTTCAACTTCAGATACATTGGATGTATTAAGTTCCGACAACATTGATTTGGAGTTATCGGGATTATACAACAAACAAAGAAAAATAGCATCATTTACAGATGGAACAATAAACAATGCAGTTTCAGCAGAACAAAACGAATTTTTGCGATACAACAATCAAACAGGACATTATGATTTTAATTACTCTGCTGATGTTTCTCTTTCACAATTTCCATATGTATCTGAACCAGAAGGTGAAGGTGGATATCATTATCAATTGATTATTGCACTTAAAAATCCGATTCGCATTCCAAAGGGTGCTAAAATAAATGCAAACATCGTACCCACCATCACAGACTGGGCAGGATCAGGACAAGAGTTGTATAAAAATATGGAAACCAATGTGGTTCCTGTTAAAGCATCATCTCATGTTTCGTTGGAAACGATGCCATACAATTCGTTATCATGGACAGGATGTGTATGTTGTCCGTTTACTGCATATAAATTTGAACACAACCTCGGAAGTTCAGTTGTTCAAGGTGATTATGAAGAAGTTAGATTTTTAATGATTGATCAGGTTCTTAATGGATGCAATGCAAAACCTTCATATGAAATGAGATTGCAATCTTTGTCTATAAGAAATCCAAATCCAATTCAAACAACCAATCAAGGATGTTGTGATGAATTTACAAATCGCATAGATACATACGGAGATGGTGCAGATCGTCCCTCAGTTGAAGGTGTAAGTGTGCAATGGTTTGAATTGGGTGGTAGTTTATGCTTTCACGATGTAATAATTGATGGTTTAAGTAATCCATACGGAGTTAAAATTAATGTTGATGGAAATACCGTTTATGGAAAAATAAAAGCAACCGGAAAATTCAAAAATAATGAAGTAGTTTATGTATCACCAAACGGATCATATTATCGTGGTAAATTAGAATCATCTCAAGGATTCAGTAATTCATTGATTTATGTGGGTGAGTGCAAATCAACCGAATTGCTTGATCGTGGATTGTCGTATCCGATTTTTAATATCGGAGGAGCAGCTGCATTAACATATGAATCGGAAAGTCGTGAACTTAGATTTCTTGAAAATTATTCGTTGGACACAACTCATAAAGTTGATGTAGGAATTGAACAAAACACATGGACACATCTTATGGTGTCTCGTCATAATAATTTGATGTACTTTTATGTTAATGGAAAGCAAATTGGTGAACCATTGCAAAACGATATTTATTATGGTTATCCAACAAAACTCGAAATTGGCAGAGGATTAAACTACGAAAACAAATTAACTTATTTCAGAGGTTACATTGATTCACTTAAAATTGTTAAACGTCATGTAAAATATGGATGTGAATTTGAACCTGGATATTTTGGAAATTGTGAAAGTGATGTACTTCCAACTCCAACTCCAACTCCAACTCCCACACCAACTCCCACTCCAACTCCGACACCAACTCCGACTCCTGTTCCTGAAAAGACATTAAGAATTTATAGTAACTATAAAGATACTGCAAATATAGTGATCGTCAACGGAAAGCAAACACAAGTTGATGACTTTTATGAATTTTCCTTGTTACCTGGATCTAAAATTGAATTTATTCCAACTACAAATCATTCATACATTTTTAAACAATTGCATGGTGATACAAGTTGGTTGATTAAAAATAAAGGTGTTATGCCCAATTATGATGTAGATATTCGTTTTGAATATGCAACATATGATCCCAAAGATTACATGACTAATTGTGAAGATAAATGTCCATGTGATGAACCAGAATTTGAAAAACCGATAAATGTTGTACCAAATCCAAGGCAATCATTGATCTTCCACGAACATTTGGATCAAAAGAAAGTATTTGAACGAGATGAAGAATTTGAAGCATCATTACCAGGAACACCTGGTATCACGTGTGAGTATGAAGTGGGTATGCGAGTTAGTGGACCGATTATCCGAAATTCAAAAACCGATAGTGCATATATTTGGAGAGACTTGATATTAATAAGAAACAACAAATATGTTTTTAATTTTGAAAATAACGAATCTATTATCAAATTGTACGACAAACATGGTGTAGAACTAACTGAATTACAGGGAGTGTATTCTTCGGAAGAGTGGGTATATCCTCTTATAGTTATGCCAAACGACAGAACTCCTGATTTCATAGAATACAGATTATTTGAAAAAGATATGGGTCACGGTGATATTATGGTTAAAAACTTAAACCACATTGCTGGTTTGGTTACTGCGTACAATTATGTATTTGGTTCAAAAACAGAGATTGCAATTGAAAATGGAGAACTACTAACTAGTTCACGTAAAAATGGTGTATACTACGTAGGAATAACTGAGTATGTAGATTTAAACGAAGTATCTATAACTTCATCAAGTGGTCAGGAACCCAATTTACAAGAAACCAATAGTTTAAATTACAAGAATGTTTCTGGATATCTGGATACAAACTTGATAACTACAATGTTCTCAGAGTTGCTTGTGGAAGTGGGCAATTACAGAAAAACTCATATAGAGTTGTCAAGATTCTTGGGACTTCGTCCTGGTAAGAACTTATTAAAATTAGATTATATGAGTACATTTATGTGGACAGACCATTTAAATTTACATGAGTTGACCAAAATTTTACTTTTAAATTTATTGTTTGAATATGCTCACAAATTTAATCAGTTTGATAAACTAATGGAAATTCTAATAAATCGTATTACAAAATCAAATCAATCATTTAAATACGAAGACGATTATTATATCAAAGACTTGCTTACCTCCGCAGAATTGGATGCAAGATTCGCAGAAGTTTTCTCAGTTGTGTATGTAAAGATTATCGGTAACATACATTCTGAAGACGGTCTTGGTAATTTATATTCATCTATAAAACTCATTAAAACTGAGATTCTAAACAAAGAAAATTATTCTGTTTATATTTTCCATGATAAATTCCGTGAAAACATGAACTCACTTTCTTACTTAGGAACATCTCAGTTGATGATGCCTGAGTATGTTTTATTAAGTTCCGAGAGATGTACAAATTCTCAACTTGGTAATTACGTGATAAAGAAATTTGATGACTTGCTTACGCATCCGATGTTTAATAAAAACGAACCATCTGATAAGATGCTGAAACACATGACACATCAAACATTAAGAATATCAGCATTCAAACAATCTTTTTGTTATACTATACTACCTGTTCCATATAATTTGTATGGTATTTACGATGACATAGAATCATATCAAATTCTTGACAATTACGATGATGCAGATGATTGTTGTGAGATTGTCAGTATCAATGAAACTTACATGGATAATGTAAAACCACAAATTCAAGAAAATGAAGTGGGTATCTTCAAATTTATCGAAGCAGGTACTTCGTACAAAATGCTACATTTCCCAATCACCACTTTCAATTTACCTGTGGAAAAAATAAATCATAATCGTTTTCGTGTGTATATCGATGCGAAAATTGATTTAACGCAAGTTTCACATTCAGTTCCTGGATACATAACAACTTCAAGAGGAACTGCAAGTAATCTTGGATTCAAATCTATTGATGTAGGATACAATTCAAATCATCATAAACGTGAAGTGCATAACACTCAACTTGCAAGAGAAACCGTATCAATTCTTACCACTTGGATGATGCAAGATGGATATTTGAATATTGTAACAGATACATCAATTGAATTACAAATCGGTCAATTTATTACAATTCGCAACTCAACCAACAACTCAGTTCTCAACGGAACACATCGTATAAGTGAGGTATCAAACAATTCGTTTGTAATAAACTTTAGAGTTCCTGTGAATATGACTATGGCTGATATGCAAAATACTACTGCCGAATTTGATATGCTTACATTCACAAAAATTTATTGTAATGTTGAGGGTCTTGTAGTTGGAGATGAATTGGTGTTTGATTATGCAAGTGGCAACGGAAAAACATTTCCAATTGTTGGTGTATCACAAGATGATGCTGGGGTTTATGCTTTGATTGATGGAGTTCTTGACCACGAACCTAGTTTCGTTATCAAAAGTGGTTATGACATAGAACCAGAAAATCATGTAATTTTTACCCATGAAGGAAGAAGCACTTATTACGAAGTAACCAACACAGACATTCTCAAAGAATCATTGTGGTTGAGTCATTTACCAGATTCAACGGATGAAGGTAGATTTGGTAATACTGTTTCGTTCATTGAGATATTTATTAACGACATTTAATTACGAGGAAAATCTTCAAGATGCAAACCGTAACAACTGATTTTATAGAATTATCTCAACTTAAACAATTCTTACAAAAACATAAAAGTATAAATTTGGATGATTTGGAAAAACACAGATTCGGTCAATCTGTGTTGAACAACAAGTTTTTTCACGACTTTGACATGGACGGCAAAATAACTTTTTCTGACTATAACATTGCGTGGAATTGGATATTACAAGGAAAACCAACCGACATTTTTGAATTTGCGAAAAATAAAAGTGCATCACCAAGAGCATATAAATTACCTTATCAGTTTATTCAAGACAATGATGATAATATTCTATTGGATAACCGAATACCTGAATATGATTCTAATGATGGATCAGTTGTAGGAGAAGCAGTAATTTCAATGAGTGGTGAATCAACTTCAGCTGAATTTGAAGTCACAAAAAGTAGCACAAGTGAACCTTCATCTGATTTTAATAATGATGGTGAAGTAGATGATCTTGATTTACAAATTCTTGAAGGTTACATTTTAATGCAACCAAGTACATTAGAAGAATACAATGCTAACCGAGGAAATTTTCCATTAGCAGTAAATTTACCAAGTGTTCTGACTGCGAAATTTTCGTGTGATCCTGTATACTATTATGGTGATATTGATATGTCTGGTCATGCGTTAGTAAATGATGCGGACATAGAATATTATATTGATATATTAAATGGAACAGAACCGTTACCTGGACAAAAAACACTTGCTTTTCTATTAAGTAATACAATTCCATATGAAGCAGTAAGAACCTGTGAATTAAACGGAAGCATTGAAAATTCAGAGATATGTGTTAAATTACAAGAAGGTGTATTTGCAAAACAAAATACACAAAGTTTTACAAGCAGTTTGTATTTTACTTTAAATTATGATACAACACAATCATCATCAACTAATCGTGATGTATGGAGTTATTCTGATTCAGATGTAAATATTGAAATTGGTGGAAAAATCAACAATTCATGGTATATCATTGTAAAAGATTTGACACTTGACGGGAATGTCATGGATGCGTTTTATGGAACGATGCTTTATTTGTCAAAAGAAGACCCAAGTGCAACTTATCCTTGGTGTGCAGATTGGGATTGGGATGAAGGCTACGATGACAATACTATTCCAGATGCACATAATTTCAACGGAAATTCAAGATACGAGTCAGTTTTAGAAAAACTCGATGAACCAACTTTTCAAGGAATAAGAAAATTAGTAAACGAAGTAAATCAAGGAACTTGTTCAGATGTTTACGATATGAGTACATTAAATTTTCTAAATCAAGAATCTGAAAATTATGAAGTACAAACTATTGGAGAATTTAGAAAGCAAAATGCTACTTCAAGTGGTGTGCGAAGTGATTATTTAGGTCCGGGATTTCGTCATACTTTAATGGCGTGCAATATTCGTGACGATATAGTTGCAAAAGAACTTCATAGTACCATGATGTTTAAAGTAGACTACCGAGATTATCTTATTATGAAAGAGTGGTTACGATTGGGCAATCCTGATACAAAAAATCTTCAGTCTGAAAATAGTTTAATTGATTGGTTTAATGTAAATAGCAGAGATGGTACACCAATTGCCTGTGCGCTTCCATATCAAATTTATGATTGGATAGGAACAGGATTTGCATTTGCAAATGCTTATTCCGGTGAAGAAAATCTATAAATAATTATTATAAAAACTATCGTAAATTGATACTTATATTTGAACTCAATGATAAACGATGGGATATGATATAATTGAAGAAAATAGGTTGCCTCAAAAAGTAGAGTCGGTGTTTTATCACTCATTTATGAGTGGTCTTGCCAACAGAATGAGAGCATGGGTAACAAATTCTGCGTTTGCGGAATATTTGGATGTTCCATTTATTATGAAATGGAGACCCGATGATGCGTGTGGCAAAAAGAAGTTTGAGGAATTATTCGAAATTCCAGAAAATATGCAATATGAAAGTGGTCGTAGTTATCAACCAGATTCTACTACATTGTGGGTAAAATCAAATTATCCAAATAATAAGTTTCACGAAAAATTCATTGAAGGTAACTTTAATTTAACTACATCTGAGTTTCAGGAATATGTGAATAATCAAATTCGTCACATCAAACCGTTACCACATATTCAGGTAGAAATTGACGATTATACAAAAAAATTAGATGTAGAAAATACAATAGGACTTCATATCAGAAGAACTGATTTAAAAGAACAACATAAAACTCCTGACACTTGGTTTGATCAAAATATCAAACTGGAACTTGAAAAGAATCCAAATGCAAGATTTTTACTTGCAACTGACAACAAGTGGACAGAAGAAAAATTTATGATGAAATACGAAGAAATTATGGTTAAAATTGATCGTGATTTTGATGATATACCAGGAGGAGAAATTTACCCAGGAGGTCATCGTCATCGTCATTCTCCAACTGAGCAAGGTTTAGTTGATATGTTGCTTCTTGGAAAAACACAAAGAGTGTACGGATGCCACGGAAGCAGTTTTGGTCGTTTCGGTGCATGGTTTGGTAGAAAAAAGTTTATTTTGTCGGATTTATAAGTTGAAAGGAGATGTTGTGTGAAAAAGTTCAAAAATTGTTTATTGTCGTTGCCAAGAACAGGATCAAATTGGGTTCGTTATTGGTTTGAATATTTTTCAAGTGAAAACACAAGTGAACGAAATATTTTAGTGGAAATTAATCATTGGGGAGAATCCCGAACAGAAAAAACCAACGCAACATTATACAAACGACATTTATTATCAGAAGAGGATATTGTAAATCGTGACATTCAAAACCTAGTTTACGTGATCAGAGATTACCGAGAGTGCTTTGTTCGTCATTGTCGTGGACGAACCTTTGACAAGAAGATAAGCAGAATGAGTGATTACACCGACAATTTGAGTGTTTATGATGCGTTTCAAGGAAATAAGATGGTGATGTACTATGAAGACTTTGTAAGTGATCCTAAGACCTATATGAAGCAATTTTTGGACTTTTTGGAAATAAAAAACGAATGGCATGATATTGACGTCAAGGAACACCGAGATATATCGGTTAAATTATATGAAAAGGGTGGAAGTGAAAATATAGGTTCACAAACAAGAGGTGCACCGTCATTAACAAAGGGAAAAGCAGATTTTCAATTTCATCAAAAAGATTTAGATGATCAAACTATAGCAATGTTGGAAAATTGGTTCATTGAAAATCATAAAGAATTACACGACAAATATCTTGATCGATACAAGTTGGATAATTCAAAATGATTGATAAATTTACAATATTAGGTGAACGATGCAGTGGAACTAATATTCTTCGTGCATTGATGTTAAAAAACTTTGAATTAAAGTTCACCGAGGAATTTGGTCATCGTCATTTTCAAATATTTCACAACAACTTTGAAAACTCAAATAATTGTTTGTTTATAAGCATCATAAGAAATCCGTTTGATTGGATCAACTCTTTATATTTGAAACCTTGGCATCTATCATATGAAACTGCACAAGATAAACATCACTTTCTAAATCATTTGTTTTTTAGCAAATGGCCATCTTACGAACGCAGAAATACAAAATTAGAGCATATGAACATAGATGTTGAAAATAATCGTGAACAACTGAGTTGTGGTTATGAAATTGAACAAGATGCACATTTGATTACCAACAAAAAATATAAAAATGTTTTAGAATGTAGATACGATAAAATAAATTTTATGCAAACTATTTTGCCAATGAAAGTTGAAAATTGTATTTTAATAAGATACGAAGATTTGATAAATGACTTTGATTATACGATGTTTCGTTTAAGAACTCAATTCAAATTGATTTCTTGTAATGTTGGTTTTGAAAAAGAAGAATCATATAAAGGTCGTGCAGTGTTAAAAAAAGGCAATTACATTAAATACCAACCAACTAATTACACAGAATTTCCTGAGGAAGAAATTAAAAGTCATAACTATTTTGATATGAAACTAGAAAATTCATTTAATTATGTATAATCAAAAAAAAGATAAGTATTATAAAAACTCACTAACTAATATTTATATTACATGGGAGATTCATCAAAAATATTTGATATAGACTGGAACATTGTCGTTAATTTAGGCATCAAATGCAATACTTTAGGAATATCACGTTCCGCAGAAGTTCGTTATTATTCAAGTCCATTCGATAACATGGATACAGTTGAAGGACTTACAGAAACCGCAGACTTGATGTCCACTGGATTTGCAAATTATTTTGACGATATAAAGGATTGGGAAATCAAGAACGAGGTAGCACCCAGAAGCACCGATATTCGTAATAAAATTGTGTGGCATAAAAACACACCGAACGTTTATTATCCTCACTTTGCAGATGTGTGGTTCAAAGATAATATGAGTAAAGATGAACTGCACGATTGGAAAGTTGGTGAAGATTTAACAATTGAACCGATTTGGGAAGATTTAAAAAGAGTATTCGGAAATCGTCAACAACGTCTTGTGTCGCAATTAAAAAGCAACAACAAAATATTGTTCTTCCGAGCAGACGAAAAACGACAACTCAAACGAGTTCATTCAACAAATCAGGATGAACATCTTGAAGAATTTATAACAAAAATGCAAACTGCATTTCCTCAAACCGAGATTGGATTAATGTATTTGTATTGTAACAATGCAAAATTTAAAAGAACATTAACATCATCGGAGTATGTTCACACAGAATTAATTCCTGACGGAATGAAAGAAGATGAATATTCAATACAAAGACTTAAAGACTTAAGTGTGTTGCCGAGGGAACAGGTGCTTGCAACTGACTTTGACATTGAGTGTAACGATACAGAATGATAAGTCACAAACATAAATTTATTCTTATTCACATTCCGAAATGTGGTGGAACGAGTGTAGAACTTGCTTTGTTGAAAAATGAAGGCATTGAAATGAAAAACTACGATCAAGATGATCTTAATTTTTTGTCGGAAAACCAAAAACAAAAATATAGAATCGGATACGACTATAAAGGAACATCAACTCAACATCGTAAGATTGATCAATTCAAGGATGGCAGAGAAAAGAATTATTTTACGTTTACATTCGTCAGAAACCCGTGGGAAAGATTTTTAAGTGAATATTTTTATATTAAAAAATCCGAAGGTTGTAAGTGCAATAAAGACTTTGATAAGAAGTTTCCAACATTTAAACACTTTGTAAAAAATAATGGAATCAAATGTTGTTATTATGCTCACGATTATCCACAAATTGACTTTGTATTTAATGCAAATCAAAATAAACTTACAAACTTTGTCGGTCGTTGTGAAGATATGCAATATGATTTTGATTATGTTTGTGGCAAACTTAAAATACCAAAAACAAAATTACCAAATAGAAATCCAACAAAACACAAACACTACACCGAATACTACGATGAAGAAACAAAGCAAATTGTTGCGGAAAAATACGCAAAAGATATTGAGTATTTTGGATATAAATATGGAGAATGAGAAATGAGAATATCGCACAAACATAAATTTTTATTTATTGAAGTCACAAAAACAGGAAGCACCTCAATCAGAGGTGCGTTAAGTCAATTTTCTGATATTCCGGCCACAACAGAAAAGGACTCACCTCACCCATTAAACATATTAAACCACACTTCTCCGTTTCGTATTCATGCTCCAGCGTGGGAGTTAAAAAACCAGTTCAAGGAAAGTGAGTGGAACTGGAGTGAATATTTCAAATTTGCATTTGTCAGAAACCCCTGGGACAGGTTAGTATCAATGCATAACTATAAACTCCGAAGAACGCAAACTTGGAATGATTTTATGTCAGAGTTCCAGGGTCATATGATCAATATGAACATGGACATACAAGAGCTTCAATCCCGAGCGTTCTCCCAACCGGTAGAAGAAAAAAATAATGACCATTGCATGAAAATTGATGTGCCTGATTTTCGCAAATTTGCCTCAGATCCAGACACACCACAAACCAAGTGGCTAGTGAGTGGTGACGATTTGATCGTGGATTTTATTGGTAGATTTGAAAACTTACAACAAGACTTCAATACTGTTTGCGACAGAATAGGAATACCACACCAAGAACTTCCTCATGCAAATAAAACCAATCACAGACACTACACCGAATACTACGATGACGAAACAAAGCAAATCGTTGCGGAACGATACGCAAAGGACATTGAGTATTTTGGGTACAAATTTGGAAAGTAACACACTCAAAAACTTATTATAACAACTAATTATAGATATGGCAGAAAAACGAAATATACTTGTATGTGGTGGTGGTGGATTCATTGCCGGACATTTAGCAAAAGACCTTCAAGAGCAAGGTCATAACGTACGTGTGGTTGACAAAAAACCATTAGAGCAGTGGTATCAACCGATTGAAGGAACAGAGCAACTTGTTCTTGATCTTGAATTGCGTGAAAACTGCATGAAAGCAGCCGAAGGCATGGACATGGTATATAATCTTGCGTGTAACATGGGTGGAATGGGTTTCATTGAAAACAATCATGCTTTATGTATGCTCAGTGTTCTTATTAACGTTCATATGCTTGTAGCAGCCAAGGAGCATGGCATCAAAGACTTTCTTTATAGTTCTTCTGCGTGTGCATACCCCACCTTTAAACAAACGGAGATTTTAAGTGCCTCTGATCAAGCATTGGCAGAACCTGATGCTTATCCTGCTGATCCAGAAAGTGGATACGGATGGGAAAAGTTATTCAACGAGATTCTTACGAACTTCTACGAATCAGATTATGATATGAATGTTCGCATTCCTCGTTATCACAATGTTTATGGTCCTTATGGAACTTGGCAAGGTGGTCGTGAAAAAGCACCGGCTGCTCTTTGTCGTAAAATCATTGAAGCAAAATTAAGTGGAAATCACGAAATTGAAGTATGGGGTGACGGAGAACAAACTCGTTCGTTTATGTACATTGATGACTGCATCACAGGAATGGATAAAATGTGGGAAAGTGATTATACTAAACCTTTGAATCTTGGAAGCAGTGAAATGGTCAGCATCAATCAACTTATTGACATGATTGAAAAACTAGCAGACATCAAAGTTGAAAGAAAATACGATTTAACAAAACCTCAAGGTGTTCGTGGAAGAAATTCTGACAACACTTTAATCAAAGAAGTCACCGGTTGGGAGCCTAGTGTCGGATTACAAACAGGTTTGGAAAAAACATATGCTTGGATTTACAATGAAATCAAACAAGGAAAACAAGACGCAAGTTTGAACTATTCCGAAGAAGCAGGTGTATAATATAAAAATTGGGAGATAAAAATGGAAGAGAGAACGAAGACAAAATTGTTGTCTTACGTTAATGGTGGTTATTTGGACTTTGCTTTAAACTGGTTAAAGTATATTCGTGCATTGAATATGCAGAACATGGTGATAATGTATTGTTTGGATGACGAATCATTTGAACATATGTCCACAGAAAAAGACATTGAAAGTAAACGTTGGATAAGTTCTAATTTTCATATAGAAACCACTTCCGAGTTTCACCAAAAAGGATGGGATGCACTAATGTGGAACAAAATGGAGGCTGCACATCAGTTGCTTACGCAAGGGTACAATGTTCTTTATGCTGATACCGACATCAACTTTTTAAAGAATCCATTATCAGACCTTGAAAAAATTTGCGAAGAAGGAAATTATGATGTGGCATTTCAAGTTGCAGGTGGAGCAAGCATTTGTCCTGGTTTCTTTTATGCCAAAAGTAATGCTAAAACAATTCATTTGTTTAACATTGACCGAGAAGATTTCAAACAAGGATACATTGAAACAAACGAAGACGGAGAAATCAAACAACGCAAATTTAAAGAAGATATGATGCTTCTTAATCTTCGTTTGCATCGTGCGATTGAACCTGATGATATAAATTATGTACAACTTAGTGCGAATGGTTATCCACAGGGAGTTCATTGGGAACGCAACATTAAAAATCGTGGTCGTGAACGAGCAGAACAAGACGCATTTATTGTTCACTTTAATTGTACTGTAGGTTGGAGCAACATTGATGAAATGACTGCAAACGGACTTCACAACTTTGATTATCATCAACGTAAAGTATGGAATATGCTTCGTCATGATATGTGGAAAGGAGATGTACCAGAAGGTATGATTGTACCGAAGGAAATTGTGGAAATGAAACCAGGACCTTTAACGAAAGCATTTCGAGCAGAAAAACGATCAAGAAGAGGTCGCAGAAAACGCACAGAAAACAAAGCAAACTGATATTTATTATAAAAAGTATTTAATGGAGAGAAAAAATGGCAGATAAAATTAAAATAAGAGCAGGTACAGGTTTACAAACTACATTACAAAGTACAGTAAACTACGCACAAGCATTCACAGAGTTGGCAAAAAATAGTTTGCAAAATGGAGCAACATATTGTGATATAGACATCGTAAACGCAGAAACAGAAACTTACATAAAAGTAACTGATGATGGTCGTGGATTTGATCATGTTCGTGATGAAGAATACAATTTGAATGACTTTGAAAAATACTTCACGTTTGGTACTTCGTTTGATTTAGACAAACATGGAGATGGACCAAAACTCGGCAAAATGGGTATCGGTGGAAAGGTAAGTAACGATAAATTATCAATTGCAGGTGAATCTCATTGGCAAATTCACACCAAGAATATTCACGGAAACTGCTTTGTAGTTGATTTTAATCCACCACAGGGTGCTAATTTCTTTGATGATTATCAACCACGTTGTGTAGAAGTGAAACCGGAAGATTCTTTAATCAAAACCAAAACTGGAACAGAAGTTAGAATTTTGAATGTCAATAAAGAATTTTTGAATACCGATTATGAAGCATCTGTAAAAGCAGAATTGTTGCAATTTTTTGCTCATCTTATTGTCTCATACAAAAAGAACAATAAAATGCTTGATATTATTTTCATGGGAAATAAACTTGATTTTGATATTGATTTGAACGGAAATTATCGTGGTAAGATCACACGTACATTTAGTTATGAAATTGCAGGTGAAACAAAACATTCCACCTTTGAAATTGCTCTTAATGAATTTCGTGGAAGAATTCGTAGACAAAAAAACTCAAGTATTGTAAAAGCACTTGAATTAATTTCAGAAGTAAAAGTATGTGACATTCATTTAAACAATGAAGAAATTATTGAAAATATATTGTTAAAGTTATCCAAAGAAGAAAATACAGATATCGATGATACAGACTTTATGGGTAGAATGCATGGTTTTATTGGTTATGTTCGTTGTGATGATTTAAGTAGAATTGAAGATGATCGTGGTATGATTGCAAAAAACATCTCTCACCACGGATTGAATGATGAACATCCTATGGTAAAACCATTTCTTGTTGAAGTATATTATGTGGTGATGAAATTATTATACAATATATCTGCTTTGAATGTAAGAAAATCTACACGAACGGTAATGAACAAAAATCTTATTGCGTATAATGTCGCAAAACTTTTGGCAAATGATTTTTCTAATGACATGGAAATTCTTACTGACAAAAAAATGTTGGGTTTGGACACTGTACAAAAAATAGATAACGCAGTTCAAAGAGACGATTTGGTATTAGAAAAATTACTCGGAAATACATACACTCCAACTGATAAACCAAACAAAGAATCAACTGATAAACCAAACAAAGAATCAACCGATAAACCAAACAAAGAATCAACTGAAAACGAAACAGAAAACCTTCATACAATTAAACTTGATGAAAAGAACGATAAAGTTGAAGACTCCAATACAGCACCAAACTCGGTGACGATAAATGACGAAGAAGTTGCCAAGGAACACAAACAATCAGAATCCTCACCTGCACCTGCACCGACACCGAAAACATCGATGGTAGGTTCTATTGTAGATTCCACCAAGAAAAGATTTAATGAAGAGTCTGGTGATAACTCCGAAGCATCAACAGAGTATACACAGATGACTCTTCCTGAATATAGAAAAATGTTATTGAAACGTTCTGGACTCAGAATTGATATAGAAGAATTAAAAGATGAAATAACAAGTGGAAATAAGACTGCAAAGAATACAAATAAACTCAACGAACTTGAACTTGAACTTCACACCATTGAAAATGTAATAAGTGGAATAAAGTTGTTTTATGCGATTGATTATATAGATAATCCTATGGTAATTTCAACTATTCGTGAATATCGTGATGGATTTATCATCGTAGTTAATGAAAACAATGTTCGTTATCGTTCAATTCAGTCCGACATCATGTCACTTGCTCTTCATGTTGCAGAAGCAATGATCAAAGAAATCATTTATATTGAAGATAAAACGATTGATAAAGACCGTTTAGATTCTGAGTTATCAAAATTCTACGAACGTCATTACAAACAATTACTAGGAAACGATTTACTTTCAATGTAAGGTTTAAAAATGATAAACCACGATATTAAATGCATATTCATTCATATACCAAGAACTGCTGGTTCAAGTATATCAACTGCGTTATCTCAACGCAAAAAAGATGGTGAACGATTTGAAAAAACAAAACGTGATCCAAACGAATCCAAGAAGATTCACTTTAGTGTAGAACAGGCACAAAAAATGTTCGGCATGGATGTGTGGGAAGAGTATTTGACGTTCGCATTCGTAAGAAATCCGTGGGACAGACAAGTATCTCAATATCAATGGAGACTTGCCAAAGGAGAACGAGACGTTGCCAAACGTGACTTTAAAGAGTGGACAAAGTGGAGATGGGAAGGTTGGTTAAACTGGTTAGAGAATCCACGCAAGGTTATTCGTGGTGTTCCACAACTTGGACACCGTGATCGTGCAGTTGTATTGACAAAAGCATTTGATGAAATCTACGATGAAAAAGAAGACAAGATTTTAGTGGACTTTGTGGGTCGTTATGAAAATCTTAGAGAAGATGTTGAAACTTTGTGCGGAAAACTGGGTGTAGACAAGGACATCCTGTTACCCCACAAGCACAATGCAAAAAATCGTCCTCATTATACTGAATTCTACGATGATGAAACAATTGAAATTGTTCGTAAATTTTACAAGAATGACATTGAAGTTCTTGGGTATAAATATGGGGAAAACTAATGCTGTATTTATCTCTTGGGTCACAACCAGTTGTATCGTCTGTATTAAAAGGTTGTAATTTAAATACGAATTCAACTATTTTCGATAATGTCGGAGATTTATCATTTAAAACATTGTTGTTGTGTTTGAATACCCAATTCAAAGATTTTTTTCCACCTGAAAATCAAATTCAAATTTATGGTGGAATTGTAAATGTTATCAATCAAGTTCCATATTATATAATTAAAGATAAAAGAAACGGAACATTATTTTATGATGTATTGCCTGTAGGAAAGAAATCGGGTGCAATATACAACGGAGCAAAAACAAGGTATACAAAACTTGCTTCGGAATATACTAAAACAATTCAGACCAATTCATCTATAATTTTTGTACGACAAATGCTTGATGATAACGAAAATGATACAATTGAATTGACGAACACTTTAAAATATGTTTATCCATCTTGTAGATTTTTTTTAAAACACAGATATGCAGGTATTGTGGAGAGTAAATGCTATCTATATTGGAAATCGGAGTTGTGTAAAATATGAAAATATTATTTTTAATATTGGATCATGCAAGTGTTTATGACCAATCAATTGCTTGTCAAAGAACATGGGTTAAAAATATTGACACCAGACACGAAATAATTTTTTTAGGTGACACCTCGATGCCGGGTAATATACTTTTACATGAGGTGTATAAACCTTTACACTCGGAAACTCGGTCAGATATAACTGAAAAAATTGTCAAGGGATTTAGACACTCGTTAAAAAAAGACTGGGATTATTTGGTCAGATGTGATACAGATGTATATTGTAATATATCTGAATTAGAAAAATTTTTAAATATTTGTGATAAAACCAAACCACTATATGCAGGACATGGAGTTTACAGTCAGTCTCCAACGGGACATCCGAATTATATGGTGACTGATTTAAAAGATATACCGAAAAAGAAATACTGGTATTTTGCCCAAGGTGGGTTTTATATTCTATCAAGGTCTGCACTTGAAAAGACTATTGATGATATGTATTTTCCAGGTCCAATTGAACCGGAATCAGAAGATGTAATGGTGGGAGATGTTATGAAACAACAAGAAATACTTTTAAGAGACAGACCTGATTTGTTCAATGTAGGTTGGGTTGGTGAAGGGTGGGGTGGAAACACTGAGTTGCCGAGAGAGAATACTTTATCTGAACATTTGGATATAATGAATAACAATTTTATTTCGACACACAAAGTAAATGCAAAGCAAATATATGCAATTCACGAACTAATTGAAAAAAAATATGGATGATTATTGTGCATTATATTGTATTGGTGATACAAACTCAGAATATTTTGAGAATGGTTTACTTGTCAGTATAAGGTCACTTAGAAAAAGTAATCCAAATATACCAATTGAAATTTTTTATACAGATTTAAATAAATCGCAAATAAATAAATTATCAAAATATAATTTGACAAAGATTAATCCAACTGGATTTTCGGAAGGAAGTCGTGACGATCTAGGAACTGCTATGTTTTTAAGGTTATATTGTGGAATATTACATAAAAAATATAAAAAAATAATTTATTTAGATGGAGATACAATAATATTAGATAATTTAGATAAACTTGCAAATTTAAGTGAGTATCCAATTTATGCAAGAAACTGGATAAACTTAGAGCATTTGGAAACCAAGTGGAATGAGAAACTTTTCAATGAATTGAAACTTTCAACAAATGATTTCAATATAAATTCAGGTGTGCTTGTTATAGATCCAAAATTTATGAATGAAACTAATTTTTGCGATAAAGCAAAAATGCTTGGTAATAATATAGGATTTGAAAACTTATATAATCCAGACCAAATCATTATTTATATGTTATGTAAACAATTAAATTGTCTTGGTACATTTGATCTAACATGGAATTTTATGAAATATAAAGATTTTCAAACCGAAGATTTTGAGTTAAAAATAAATTCGAATAATTTAGTGTGTCCATTTTTATTAAATAAGAACCAATTTGTTAACATTGTTCACTATAATTCTACCGAAAAACCCTGGACGACAAATATGACAGAAGAGTATAAACAATTTGTATAGTAATATTTATTTTAGAATGAACAATGTCAAAAAAATATCAATGGTTGTAATGAACTGGTTAAGACCAGAAGTTCTTCAAAATCATATTCTTCCTGATATGACAAAATACGAACTCATTGATGAAATCATAATTTCACATGGTCGTGAAGATACTTATTTTGAATTTGACCATCCAAAGATTGTCAATCGTAAAGATTGGGGTGAAATAAATGAATATTATGGTCTTAGTCGAAGATTTTTGGCTGCATCGGAAGCAAGTAACGAAATAATATTGATGATAGATGATGACGAGTATCCAACTGAGGATGCAGTCAAAAAGATGTATGATATTCACACTGAAAATCCAAAAAGGATGATAGGACCATTTGGACAAAATTTAAGATGGGGTAACTACAACTTACATATGAGGTATGGAGATGTGTGTGTTTTAATAACAAAATGTACAATGTTTGAAAGAAGTTTATGTAATCACTTTTTCAAGCATATGCCAATTATGCGTGAAATTTTAAAAGAAGGTCAACCTTATTGGAACGGAGAGGATATTTTAATGTCAGCAGTTGCACGATTTCATTATGGGGTTAATAATCTTGGTGTAAAAAATTGTGGTAATATGAATCCCATTGAAGGTCGTGAAAATAAAAGAAATAGAGCAATTGCGAGTTGGAAAGGGCATCGTGAATATCGTGGCAAAGTAGTGTGGCATTGTGCCCGTTACTTTAATATATGGCACGAATGGACAGGAGAAAGCAATGAATAATCCGTTTGACTTTTTTGATGAAATATACTGCATAAATCTTGAGAGACGAACTGATAGATGGAATCAATGTCAATCTGAGTTTGATAAAATTGGAATTGCTGATCGTGTAATAAAATTTGATGCTTTTGATAACAAAGAAAATCCCAAGAAGGGTTGTTATGATAGTCATTTGAGTGTTATCAAGTTAGCATATGAAAGAAAACTAAAAAATGTATTGATCTTTGAGGATGATGTTGCTTTTTTAAAAAAATATGATGATAAAATATTAAGCAAATCAATTAAAAGTTTAAACGAAACAAATTGGGAATTTTTTTATTTGGGTGGTTTGGAGAGAAGAATTAAACCACGACCAAAATACAACCGTTTATCAAACGAGTGGCAAGGTGAGTTTAACGAAGAGTATGATTATATAATGGAATGTTCATCGGTAGGTTGGGCGCACTCATTTGCAGTAAATTGTTCAATATTTGAACGTATTGTGAGTGACTACGACAATAACATTTGGAATGTTCTTGTGGAAAGCCATGACAGTCATCTTGATAGATATTATCAAGAAGTGCTAAAACCGAAAACTTATGTATGTGTACCTTCACTTACAACACAATACAATTTAGTGAGTGATTTGACACGCACTCGTACAAACCGAAATTTGAGATTAAATCCAACGGATAATATCTAATGAAAAATCCATTTGATTTTTTTGATGAAATTTATTGTATAAATCTTGATCATCGCACAGACAGATGGAAAAATGTGCAGACTGAATTTGAAAAACTTGGAATTGCAGATAGAGTGAAGAGAATATCTGCGGTTAATCGTGAAGATGTAAAGAAAAAACACGGTGACTTGGTTACACATCTAAGTAATCCTAAACTTGGCCAACTTGCAGTTACAGAAAGTTCACGTAAATGCATAGAAGATGCAATCAAATGCAATGCAATAAATTGTTTAACATTTCAAGATGATGTTTGTTTTCGTAATTATGATGCTGATTTTTTTCGTGAAGCATTAAATGAACTTCCTGAGGATTGGGAAACTTTATTTCTTGGGTATGAGTGTTGGAAACGAAGGCAATTGAAACAAATACACTCAGAAAGACTTTTAAGAATTGAAAAGTTTTGGATGGCACACGCAGTCGCAAACAATGCAAGAGTTTTTGACAGATTATATTTAGATATAGATAAAATACCAAATCCACTTGAAAACAGAGAAGGATCGCATGAAGAATTGTTGTGGGACTATAATAATTATGGTTTGAAATATGAACATAGATTTGCATTTCAAGTGGACAATGAAAATGATAGTGATATTAATGACGGAAAAATTTTATGAAAATAGTAAGTGCGTGTAATTTTGGATATTTGCCATTAACATTAAATTGGTTAAAATCATTAGAACTTCTTGGTTTACAAGAAAATGTATTATTGTATTCACTTGATAAAAAAGTGCAAGAAGCATTAAATGAAAAGGGAGTAGAAAATATATTATGGGAGACTACCAAGTTTTCAGACATTCCAGAAGAGCATAACTCAATTCATTCAGATGCTTGGGCAGACATTGTATTTAGAAAAATAGAGTTAGTAAATGCGACATTGAAATCCGGTGAAGATGTATTTTTCACGGATTCCGACATTATCTTTAAAAAGAATCCTATTGAACACTTGGAAGGGATTACCAAGAATTTGGACATGGTTATTCAATGTGAAGGACATCCCACTCGTAATCCACTTGCTTGTAGTGGTGTTTATTATGCCAAAAGTTGCGAATCAACAATCAGTTTAACAACGGTTGACCTAGAGTATATGGAATGTGTGGCAAACAGACTTGTAGGACTACGTAGAACTCCATTTAAGTTTGATTGCGACCAAGGGTACTTAAATGCAAGATTGGGATTAAAACCACGCACTTGGAAGTTTAACAAGATGTTTGCAGATGAAGAAGTTCGTTTAGACGTAATGTCTGAACCACACACCAAGTTTGATTTTCTGTCAAGAGATGAATTTCCAACTGGTGATTATTGGTTGGACAATCAAGAACGAGTCAAGGATAGATGTTATTTGATTCACTACAATAGTCATCGTCTTCAGGGACCAATGGAGAACAAGATAAATCAAATGAAGAAGGATGGTAATTGGTTGATATGAAAATAAAAAACAACATAACAAATTCATATCCAATCGCATTCCATTTAAATGGTGGATTTGAAAATTGCAAAGTTGGTTACGATTTGTTTGACGATGAAACAATAAACAATTGGAATTGGAATTCAACAGAAGAATTGAGGGATGACGTGACTTTGTGTTTTGCAAAGTGGGGTGACGAATCCAAGTTTGTATGTACCTTGGATGAGAACTTAAAAAGATTCAATATGTCTTATCTGAATATTGGAGAAAACTTCGATCCAACTAACTTCTCGTATGATGAATCAAGAGTACGCAAACCACATTTGTTGCATGAAAATTTAAATGAAATTACCACGAAATATATCATGGGGTGGGATGTTGACGTATTTTTTACGGAACATCCAAATCACGTAGTTGAGAGATTTGAAAACGAGTTTGATTGTGAATGGTTGTTTAACGCAGAGAATACTTGCTTTCCAATGACTCGTCCACGGAAACAGGCAATGGGTCTTTATAGAAAGTGGAAGGAACACAATGATCTTGTTGGTGAATCTCCGTTCAAATATTTGAATTCCGGATTGTTCATTGCAAAGGTTGATTTCTTCAGAGAGATTTTTGAAGATATAATAAACACACCATTGTTTGAAGATCAAACTGATCAAGGTCAGTTTCATCAAATTTATAGAAAGTATTTTCCACGAATGCAAATTGATTATGGTTGCAGAATTTTTCAGTCTTTGTATAAGTTAGATGAAAATTGTTTGGAGGTGATATAAAAATGAAATATTTGACTATTACTAATGAAATCTCCACACCGGGTCGAAGGTATATAAAAGCAAACCACGGACATCAGCTTAAAGATTGGATTGGTGGTCTTGTAATTTCTAAATTGCTTAAGTTAGAATATGTCCACACACCCTACGAATATTTAGATTTTTTTACAACTGATCAGTATGATTTGCAAATACATGATATGAAAAATCTTGATACACTGGATTTCAGTGACTTCTTGCAAAATAAACACGGAAGACATATAAATCAAATTTGGGGTCAATACCACGGCCACTATGTAGATCAAATAAACTTGCTCAGATGTGATGAACTTAATAAAATTTCAGATAATATTGTACTAAAAATAAATAACGGATCAAAAAAATGTAAAATTAAATCTGGATTCAAAAACATGAGGGTGTATAGAATGCAACCCTGTGTAGTAAACCAATGGTTTCGTAATAAATTTATTTCACATAATATATTGGATGAAATAATAGATGAATTGACAAATAAATTTAAAAAATATCATAAAAACTACAAAAGTTATTATGACACGGATAAAGTAAATGTTGCTGTTCATATTGGGCGTGGGGTTGACTATAATGATGAGTGGTTATTAAACCAACCATCTTTCGTGGAACGTCATATGTTTAGTTTGAAGTATTTTGAAACCATTTTTAATCAACTTCGTGTAATTTACGGAGATAAAATTATTTTTCACATTTATACTGAAGAAAATAATTCAGAGGAAATAGTATCTAAATTTTGTAATAAAAAAGATATAAAATTACATATTGGAAATAACAGAACTGATTTAAAATATAATCTAGTACACGATATTTTCTATCATTTTGTAATGAGTGACATATTAATACCTTGTAATAGTGCGTTTAGTGTCGTTGCTTCTTATTACAGAAAGAACAAAATAACTATTTATCATCCACATGAACATTTATTTGGTATGCCAAAAAAAAATGGATACATTCCAACATCGGAAGATGGAATATTTGATACTAAATTTGTTAGCAACTACACAAAGGAATGTGGTTATGGGTAATTTACACATCTGCTTTTGTGGTGATGAATCTGTCGTAAATAAATACACTACGGTTATTAACTCCATCCAAAAAAAGAATTCGCACCATACTATTAATATTCATTTTATCCGTCCGTTTGATTCATGTGAAGATTACGAAGAATTAAAAAAACACGTTGCTTCATTTGACAATCTTAACTTATTTGAATATCATAAAACTTGGGAAAGTAATTATAATGGAATGGAACATATAGAAAGTTCTGCTACAATGATAAGATTGTATATTCCTGAATTACTAAATGTTGACAAAGTAATTTATTTGGACATGGATTTAATTGTAAACATGGATTTACAAACATTATACGAAATAGATTGTGAAGAACATGGAATTGCGATGGCAAATCATATGGACACACCGAGACGTGATAGAAGAAGATTAGGTTTGGGAAAAAAATTATCGGGTAATGCAGGTGTAATGGTGCTTGATTTAAATCGTCTTCGTGAAAATGATTTTACAAACAAGTGCTTAGAATATAATAAAACACACGGAGGCAATGACCAATGTGCAATCAACTGGTATTGTCGTGGAACACACAAAATACTTGAAGTAAAGTATAATTTATTTTACGCAGATAATGGTTATTTGATAAATACCTTAGAAGATTATATTTTCCACTGGGCAGGTCCATATAAACCTTGGCATGATAAAATTGACAAATATGATTTTTTGTGGGAATAAATTATAAAAATAAATATTTATAAAAAAGGAGAATTTTATGAGTGATAAAAATGAAAATATGGTATTGATTATTGGTGATTCAATTGCAAGGCATTACTATCCGTTTGCCGAAGAACATCTTAAAAATAAAAACGTAGAAGCAGTAACATCAGTAAAATGGGTGTCGTGCCAATGGAAGCAACTGAGATTTCTTGAAAAAAATTGCAAACCAAAACGTCGTGGGTGTGATATTCCGGCTGCTTATTGTCATTTTAATTTTGGATTGCATAGTATTAAACTTCCAAGCAAGGGACATGATCCAGAACATCAACGTGCAAAACCTGAAGAATTTGAAATTTATGAAAAAGAGTTGGTAGAGCAAATTGAAACTTTGTGGAGTTATTCAATAAAACCATTATTTTCAAATACTACACCAAATCCAAAAAATGCCGCCACTCGCAATGATGCGGATGTTGCGATACTCAATGAGATTGCTAAAAAGGTATGTAACGAAAAGGGTATACCACACAATGATTTATATTCATTCGTAAAATCTCAAGAAGATTATCCAAGATTGTATTTACATCCACGTGCAGAAAATAATTGTCACTTTGATACACACGGAAGAAACATTATTGGTGAAAACATTGCGGAATTTATATTGGATAACATGGAGTAATTTCTTGGAAAAGAAAATTATATTTGTAGGTTTTAATAAAACTGCAACGACAAGTATTCATTCTACACTTAAACAAAATGGTATAGATAGCAAGCACCGTGCGGGTGTTTGGCGTTTCAAGAACCGATACAATAAACTGAAACAAGTTGTGACAAGAAGAGATGCCGTGAGTGACTGGGGTGACACTCATGTTTCAATTGAAGTTCTTTTGAGATTAAATTCTGACTTTGACAATTTATTGTTTGTGTTGAATACACGGAATTTAGAAAACTGGATCAAGTCAAGATTTAAGCATTATTATTTTAATAAGTCGTGGGATTTTGATAATAGAGAAGTCGGTCTTGATGATATATGTTTAGAAAATGCTCAAAAATTTATACGTCACCGCAATGAGTTTTATCTTAAATGTTGTGAGTCGTTTGATAAAAATAATTTCATTCTACTTGATATTGATAAAGATAATTTTTATGACCACATATCTTCCAAAATCAATTTAAAATTAAATAAGATAGATTCTAGGAAAAATGTAAGACCCATATCAAAACTTGATCAAAATTTTAGTGAAAAATACAATAAAGTTAAAAATGAACTGTTGGAACACTACAATGAAGTAACATTAAATAATGTGCTTACTACAAACGACTGCACCAATCAAAAACTAATGCAGTTTGAAAATAATATATAAATGAAACAGAATTTAATAAATGATTTGATTGATAAATTTGTATTGCTTAAAACAAATAGTGATTATCGTGTGTACGATTTGGTAACTCGGTACGGTGCCAGGTGGAGAGAAAGTAAACACGAAATAAAAACAAATCCAATTTATTCAGATACAATATTATTTAAGTATTTTAAAAGACGGGGTAAACGTGGCAAACTTGATATAAATTTATTATTGAATACAATAATAGAACATAGAGATGAAAAAAAATATAAAATACCAAATGAAGACGAGTTGGTATTTCACTTGAGATTGGGTGATCATGCGTATCATAATAACTTTTTATCCAAAGATTATGTTGGTTTAATAAAAAACATAGTAAAAGATAATAATATAAGAAAAATAACCTTTGTCGGAGCATTTGCTTATCAGGTGTGGTCAGAAGATACAATGAACATTAAACCTAAAGATTGTCCTACTTGGGAGTACACCGATGAAATACAACAAAGAAACATAAATGGATTAAGACGGGTATTTGGGGATATTTTAGACAATTTTGATTTACCGATTGAAATATATTCAAATTTAGATATTGATAAAGATATATGCTATTGTGTATCTGCGAAGCATTTTATATGTGATGTTGGAAATTTAGGAGGTTTGATGAAAAAACTAGGGATTTTAAATCAGGAAAATACAAAGTGAGCAATCAGAATCCATTTGATTATTTCGATAAAATAGTTTGCATTTGTGCTAAGACAGAGTCAACACGATGGAACTCCATTCAAAGTGTTTTTGAAAAACTAAATATTAAAAAAAGAGTTGAAAGGTTTGACGAAGTAATAGATTCCGATAAATTAAAAAACGAATTCAACTCCGATGAATTTAGTAAAACTGATTATTGTCATTACAAAATAATTGAAACTGCTAAAAAAGAAAAATTAAATAACATTTTTATATTTGAAAGTGATGTTGAAATAAATGAAGATTTAGTGGATATAGAACTTTCTATTTCTCAGTTAGAAAACGTAGATTGGTCTTTATTTTTTCTAGGAGGAGTTCCACATAATGTTTTAAATGTGCATACTGAACATTTATTAAATGGAACAATGTGCCAGGCACATTCATATGCGGTTAACGGGAAATATTTTGATGATGTTTTGAATAAATTATTATCAGAGAAAGTTGCAATAGACCAAGTATATAAACGAGATCAAAAAAATGAAATAGGTGAAAAGTCTTATTTCTCAGGCAAATGTTTTTTCGTACAAAAATTAGACGAAGATATTCCGAGAGCAGAACTTCCTCATAGAAAACTAATATCTGAGTTTAAGTACAATTCTATCGTCAAAGATGTAATTGATTTATATAATAAAAATATAGCATGGGTAGTTAGTGATACCGGTAAAGGAAAACTTCATAGAATGATTCGTAGTAATTTTGTAGAATCATTAAAACGAAATAAAATAAATACTACTCCTGCTTTTGTAAGAATTAAAGATTTACCAGAGAATTATGGAAAACGAAAGTTTACAATGATACGAGACGAACTTTCACAAAATAAAATTTGCTTTTTTTCAGATACAAAGGTAGTGTTTTTAAAAAACTGCTTAGATGAATTGTTTTCTTATTTGAATGAATATGATTTAATAATTATGGCAGATGGTGGTCATTTACCTGCATATGAATTTGAAAAAAATATTTTAAATTTTAATGTATGCATAGCAAAACCCACAGATTATATAAAATCATTGTTTTGGCCAAGAGGTTATGGTGAACCGGTTTTAAATGATTTACGTGAAGATGTATCTATTTTTAATGACAAGTTAAACTATAAAAAGAAATTTACACATAATACTAAAATAAAAATTTTAGATTCATCTGAGTATTGTATGCTAGATTCATATAATGCAAGTGGTGATGAAAAAATAATTAACTTTGCAACAGAAGATTTGTTTGATAAGCATCCACGTACTATCATAAAATCATTTAAGCAAGCAAACTGTTGGTTTATCGAGGATGAATGATTTTAAAATAATTTCATTTTGTAGTTTTGATTACATTGAAGTTGCAAAGAACTGGGTACAGTATCTATCCAACTATAATATTGAAAATTATGTAATAGTAGCAATGGACACAGAAACCTACAATCATCTACTAGAGCAAGAAATTAATACAAAACTTGTACATGGAGAAATACTAAAACGGTCGGGAACTGGATGGAAGTTTCGTTTTCAAACAATGTATGAAATGCTAAAAGATGGAAATATCCTTCATTGTGACTTGGATGCCATTTGGTTAAAAGATGCTCGTAATTTACTTGATGATGAACATGATATAATTGCATCAAAAGATGACGGTGGGTGGCCACCAAAAGCATACGAACATTTAAATTTCACGATGTGCATGGGTTGGATATTTTTCAGAAGCAATGATAATGTTAAGAATATATTTGAAAAAATTCTTCAAAAAGAATCTGACTTTGATGATCAGCAAGAATTTAATGAGTATATTGTTGATAATTTAAAAAGTAACAATATTTATTATAAAAATGAAAACGAGAGAATTTTAAAGGTTGATGATGTAAAAATACGTGTTTTAAATGAAACGGATGTATTTCGTGGAAATTACAACGAAGCATCTTATGTTTGTCATCCGTTAATAAAAAAACAAGCAAATAAACAAGTTCAACTGAAAAAGAGAGGACTTTGGTACAATGAGAAATAGAAAAAATAAAAAAGATGTAGATTGTGAAATACTAATTGCTATTAATAGTTGCGAAAAAGATCGTGAGCATTTAGAAAAACTTAAATCATCAGAATTTTATGCAGAACTTGAAAGAAATCCTGATATTGGTATATTTGAGTTTTATCGTGGAAGTGATGAAGTTAAATTTGAAAATCAACAACTTCATTTAACAGGTGAAGAGCGATATGATAAACTTCATGTAAAAACTTATGATATGATAAAATGGGCAACAAGTAATTTAAGTTTTAATCGTTTGGTGAAACTTGATTGTAATTTTATGTCTTATAGCCATGTTGGTGAACGCACACGAAAAAAAATATGTGGACTTGATCGTGTAAATCGTGCAATTTTTAAACAAAAATTTGCATCATACTTAGGGTCAAATGGTCGTGAATTTTTGTTAAGAGATTTTCGTGCATGGTCAAAACAAAAAGGAATTGTGACGCAACTCGATGAACCAACATGGTTGACTGATGGAATTTGGTATTTTTGCGGAAAGTGCTATCGTGTTAGCTATGAGTTTGCAAAGTTTATCGCAGAGCAAGACGTATGTGTTGAAATGTTAAAACAGCATGATGTTAAAAATATTCTTGGCCATCATCCGTTCGCAATTGAGGATGTAATGATTGGCAGAATGCACAGTGCATATGAAGAGCATATTAAAGCACTCACAGAACTCGAAGAAAATTCTGCCGATGAAACAATACATAATAACAGAACGTGACGTAGGCCTTGCAAGTTTATTCTTTCAGGTCATCAACGCACTAAATCGTTGTGAAAAAGAAGAACTTGGAACACCAATCGTTTACTTTAAGAATCAATGTGTTTATTATAATCAAGAAGGTCATCAAAACAAAGACAATGTTTGGGAATATTATTTTCGTCCTGTTGTAGAAACTGCGGATACTTCGTGCATATCAGAACAAAATAAATTGGAAATTGAAAATGCTTATCTAAATACAGAACCCAAGAAACTAAATAATAGTCGTTTCGTTAAGTTGAGTAATCGTAACAAAATGTGTTGTCATTACGGAGATAGAAAACTGGGACACACTATGATTGTTCCTCCACATTTGATTCCAGAAGTTTATGAAGATGGTCATCGTGAAAAAGCAAATGCAATCATCAACAAATACTTCAAACTTAGAATGTATCTTAACAATAAAATCAACGACTTTTTCGCAGAAAATTTAGCAGACGCAAAAAAGGTTCTTGGTGTTCATATTCGTGGAACAGATGCACTTGTAAATAATGCGGAAAGATGGAGAAAGACCTTCGATATTCAGAATTATATTAACTGCATACGAATATTTATAGACAAGTATGGAGATGAAGGAAAAGTGTTTGTTGCAAGTGATGATGCGAAGTTGTTTAACATCGTTAAAAACGAATTTAATGATGCTATCGTTGAATATGATACATTTCGTCAAGAAGAGAATGATGTTGGCAAAAGTGGTGATAATACAAAGGGTAATGCTATGATGCCAACATATTTATGCGATGACGGAGCAAAAGCAGCTCAAAACGGAGAAGATGCAATTGCTGAAATGTATTTACTAAGCAAGTGCGATTATTTGCTTCACAACGCAAGTGGATTTGCTCATGTTGCTTTGTTATTGAATTCAGAAATGAAACACACAGATAGTCAGAGACCGGGTGGCAAAGAAACTTTGAATAAATTTGAAGAAATTGTATAATGAAAATTGATGTAATAATAGGACACTCAAATACACACGATTCCCGTGATAGGAATCTTAAGTTTATTGTTGCACGATATCAAAAATTGCTTCCAAGTGCAAAAATAACAATCGTTGAACAAAACACCGAATCGGATTTGTCGGACATCGGAGGAGATGTATCAATTAGACATATATTTAGAAAAACTCCAGAACCATTTGATTATAGTCGTGGGTATGGATTCAACGAAGGAGCAAAAGTAACTGATGGAGATTATCTTATATTCTCAGACAATGACATTATGTTGCATGAAGATTTGCTGAAGAATTTTGAGAAACTTGTAAATGGATACGACTTTTTTGTTCCTTCGCAAAAATTTCTTAACATTTCACGTGACGGAACAAAGAAGGTAATTGCAGGTGACAACCTTGATGAATCTTGGTTGGGAAGAAATCGTCCAAGGGTTGCCGACAATGGTGCAGGGGGAGTCTGTATAATGTCTAGAAAAGGTTTTTACAAAGTATACGGATGGGAACCGTCAATTGGTTCTTGGTGTCCTGAAGACGAGTTAATGCGAAGCAAAGTAGATACATTTGATTTAAAGATAGGAAGATCACCTTACGATATGTATCATCTTGATCACGATACCAAGGCACATAGAAGACTTGCACGAATTAACGACAAAAAACAATGGAAGGGAATGGTAGAGAGAATATCAGTATTCAAGCAAATGAGCAAACAACAACTTTTAGAACATTATAAGAAAATCGGGGAGACGCATTGTAGATGAAAAATCCATTTAATTATTTTGATAAAATAGAAATTATAGCAGAATCTAAACAAGATTACGATATACTTGTTGAAAAATTAAAATTAGATCAAAAAATTTATTTTAGATCACGGAGTCACAGTGAGAGTGAGACTGATTGTAAAAAAATCATGGAAATACAAAATTGGAATGGTAGACTTGATAGGAGATTTCCTGAGAATTGGTCACTTGGAAGATGTCACGACCATGTGAATATATTAAAAGAAGCAAAAAGTGAAAATAGAAGCAATGTATTGGTATTTCAAGTACCGGGATGTGATAATATTGTTGAAAACTATAAAGATATTGTAAATTGTGCATTTAACGATTTAAAAAAGATTGAATGGGACATTTTATATCTAGGATGGCATAACCCACATGGTATCAAAAAACTTACAAAAAAACATTCTGAATGTTTATTTGAAACATTTCCACATAATAGGTGTGGGGTTGGGGGAAACTATGCGATTTGTTATAATTCAAGTTGCTTTGATATTTTAATTGATAAAATAAATCCTTTTAACAGACATCTACACGGTCCGAGAGGATATCTTGATAGATTTTATCGCAAGTCTCCATATTTCAAAAGATTTATGTTACCAAAAAATACAATGTACAGAAATAAATGAAAATGAATATATTTGATACAGAATGGAATGTTGCATATAATATAGGAGTAAAATGTAATGCCCTCGATGTTACTAAAACTGCGGGAGTAAGATATTTTTCAAGTCCTTGGGACAATATGGATACAGTGCGTGGATTAACTCAAACTGCCGATTTGATGGCAAGTGGATTTGAGAATTATATGGTTGATATAAACGACTGGACAATATGGTACACAGAACGACAACGACAAATAAGACACAAAGACTATAAATGGTGTTATTATCCTCATACGGATTTTCAATGGGTTCATAATTATACAACCGAGGAAGATTACAATAAATGGAAACGAAGTAAAGAGTGTGATTTGAATCCAATATGGAAAGGTTTTTCTGAAACATATACAAGAAGACAACAACGAATGACATCTATTTTAGAAAGTGAAAATAAAATGCTTCTATTGAGAATTGATATTGATAATCGTCAACTCAGAAAAATTAGAAATGCAAATAAAACATACCACCTAAACAAATTTATGGAAACTATGACGAAGGCATATCCAAATAAAAATTGGGGATTTCTATATTTGTACTGCGATGAAAACAGAAATTTAAGTTGTGATTATGATAATTGTCACTTGGAATGCATTCCACCCGGAAAGTCAGGATACAGAGATAACTGGGTTGTAGATAAACTAAAAGAACTTAAACTTTTACCAAGAGACGAAATGAAACCATATGATTTTGAAGAAAAATGAACTACATTAACATACATTTAAAAGGACTTCTTGCAAATCAAATGTTTTGTGTATCTGCTTTGTTTGCTTATGCTTGGAAACATAATCTTACACCGATTGTAAAACTCAATCAAATATCCCGTAATCACGATAAAGGACGAGAATCGTTGCTAAAGGTGTTTCCTAACATTCCTTTTAATGACGATGTAGATTTTAAAATTGAAGAGTTTTTAGAAGAACCAAAGTCACTTGGATTTCGTTACCAGGAAATACCGTTTCATCCAAACAAAAATGTTCAAATGCGTGGATTTCGTCAAAGTGAAAAATATTTTGTGGAATACAAAAAGGAAATTCAAAAAATGTTTGAACCACATCTTGAAGAAAAAGAGTATCTTGAAAGCAAATATGCTGATGTTTTAAAAAATAGTGTGTCACTTCATATTCGCAAAGGTCGTGATAATGCCGACACATATAGTTCTGCTTATTATTGTTTGTTTGAAGATTTAAACACTTATTATCCGAATGCGATTCGCAAAATTTTGGAACTTGGTAAGACAATTGACAACATAGTAATATTTTCAGATGCAGTTGATTGGGTAGAGAAAAATCTTGATTTGTCTGAGTTTGATACAAACATTACTTTTGTTCGTGGTGAGAAAGATTATATGGATATTCATTTAATGAGTATGTGTGACCACAATGTAATTGCAAACTCAACATTCAGCTGGTGGGGTGCTTGGTTGAATTCAAATGAGGGAAAGGTTGTTATTGCTCCAACCGAATGGCACCCGTTACATAAGAAACGAAAGTTTAGTGATGAAGATATAATTTGCGAAGATTGGATTCGTGTGGATGTGAAGTGATGTTTTCAAGACAACAAATTTTAGACTACATACAAAATCAGGAAGAAACGGATATATCGTATGTTAAAGTCGGCAATGGTGGTCAGCATCTTATAGTAAGTTTTGGGCATAACGGTCACACTGGTTTTGCACAAAAAACGAGTCTTGTAGATTTAATGCTTACACGAAATGATTTTGATATATTGTATTTAAGAAATCATGCAAAGTGGTATCTCGGTGGATTGAAAGGTATTGGAAAAAATATAAACCACACAATTTCGTTTCTTAAAAAACAATTTGCGGAATATGATAAGATAATATGCTCAGGATTCAGCTCGGGGGGATATGCAAGTATTTTATTTGGAAGTTTGTTGGAAGTGGATTCGGTTATAGTGGTAAATCCACAAACTGATTTGCAATTCATACACACATCTTCTCAAACTCATTTAACGAGTTTAGTTAAAAAATGTACGAAAACTTATCAAAAGTATAATAATTTAAATGCTGTTATTACAGAAAATGTAAATTATTTTTATTATAGTGCAGGAGATAAAAATTTAAATGGAGACGAAGATTTCGTTTTGCATGGTGATCATCATTACGATAATATCAAGAATTGTTCATCAGTAACTAGGATTGATAATAAACCTGATGTAAATTTTATTGATAGTTTGTTAAATCAATAATTACTTGTTTTTATATTTATATTGGATGAGTGATAAAAATCCATTTGACTATTTTGACAAGATATTTTGCATAAATCTTGATTCTCGTCCTGATAGATGGGAACAAGTGCAGAAAGAGTTTGACAAAGTTGGAATTCTTAACAGAGTTGAGAGGTTTTCTGCACTCACTGGTAAAACAGAGGGGGGACCACAAGGCAAGAACGTAAGAGGTTGGTTAAAGTGGAAAAACGTGGACGGAAACAATTTGAGCAATATGTCGTGCATCAAGTATGCCAAGGAAAACAATTTGAACAATGTATTGATATTTGAAGATGACATTTATTTTCGTTGGTGGAACAAAGAACGATTTCAAAAAATCATAGACACACTTTCAGAGCAACAATGGAGATTGTTCTTTTTCGGTGGAACAATCGATAAACGTGACCACAATCCTCCGTTTAATAAAATTTCTGATGAATTATACAACATCCACCTTCCTCTGTTTGGAACAAGTTCCTACGCAGTTCATTCATCAACATACGATGCGATTCTTAACAACAGATACTTTAAAGTAGACTGGAGTATTCCTGATGTCGTTAAACATCATCGCAGAATTTGGAATCTTGATGTATTGCTTGGGCGAAAGTTTGATGGTAAATATACGATGCGAGAACCAATGTGCTTGCAGATTGCAGATTATAGTGAAGTAAGTGACGGAGAAACCGACCACCATGCAACCGCAGTTGATAGATATAAGGAGTTATTTGGTGAATGAATAAAAAAATCGCAATAATACAAACAAGTCCGCAACGTTCCGCAAGCACTTTGCTGATGAATGCTATTCTTGGGTTTATACTACCAAATCAATTTGCATATTATGTGGATGCACCCGGTAAAAAGACGCAACTTTCACGGGCAAAGTCTGCAATGGAAAATCCATTTATAATAAAAAGTCACGCATGGAGTGTACAAAATAAATGGCAAAGGTATTTAAAAGATTATGAATGTTATTTTATAGCATCTGAACGCAGAGAGTTGGGTTTAAATGTTGATATAACAAATGATAGAACATTAGTTATTCCATTTGAGATGTTACTTGAAACTCCATCTTATTCATTAGATGAAATCGTTGATCAGTTGTACAAGAAATTTTTAAACTTTTTACCGAAACAACTCACTCTTGATAAGAAAGATTGCGTAAAAAGACTCAGAGGTATGAACGATATGACTCGTAAAATGAGTAACAAAAGTTTTTCAGACTATGATCTTTTTTACGGCATACATGGTGGTCACCGAAATCGTGGAGGTAAAAATTTTTAATTGTTTTGTCAAGTGAAATATTTAACTGCAAAATTTGATTCTGGTACAAATGACGGTGCGACTTCACAAATGCACCGTAGACTATCAATCTGGGCATATTGCAAACTAAATAGTATTCAGTATGTTCACACCCCATTTTTTACAACTGAGCATAATTACAATAATGATCCTAAGTTTGAAGACAAATGGGAAACTTTTTTTAATTTAGGTGACGGTGAATTGTCATTAAATGAAATCAATGAGTCTGAGTTAAATTACGAACCCTTTATGTCACACTATTTTAATCAACATGGTGTGGATTTATATGACAATGTGCGTGATGAATATCGTGAAAAATATTTTAAAACGGAAAAACCAAAACTTGTTTATGATGAAAATTGCATGAATGTTGCAGTTCATGTAAGACGAGGCGATATTCTTGGTAAACACAGATTCAGGCAATTTGGTTTGTCAGATGATTATTATATTTCCGTCATGAAAAAACTTAACAAGGAATCAAAAGAAAACAGTGATAAAAAAATTAAGTTTTATGTATTTTCGGAATACAAAACACATACCAACAAACAACTTGGTGTAAATCTTAAAACCGGTAAGTGGGGCAACTACAATAAAACATTGTTTGACAATTTTAAGAACTTGGATTTGGACTTAGAACTTATATTAAATGGATGTCCGTTTTCGGATTTTCACCATTTAATGATAGCAGATATTTTGGTAACAAGTAAAAGTTATTTTTCGTATGTACCTGCGTTAATGACAAAGAGTAAGGTAATATTTCATGATTGGGGAAATTATGCTTTACCGAAATCGTATTGGGAAGTGAATAAATGAAAAAACACTTTATAATCAAATCGGGTGACGAAAACGCAGGATTCACTGCATACATAAAGTTTGCTTTAAATGGCATTCTTTATGCGGAGCAACACGATTTGATTCCCGTTGTCAACTTTGACAATTCAATTCGCAATTTCTTTTACGAAGAATCTTACGGAGAAAATACATGGGAATATTATTTTGAACCAGTTGCGAAGATTTCATATGCAGATGTGACCGAGAACAATTTATCAAAGTGTACACTGAAGGATAGACAATTCCGTAATCAGAACTCACATCCGAATCCTGATCGTGTTGATACGTTTTGGAAAAGTGATAGAAAAATTGGTGGAGATGAACATAAAGGTGATCCAAAAAATTGGTTAGAAAGCAAACGTAAGATTGCACGTGAATTGATGAGAAAGTATGTTGTTGTAAAACCACACATTCAAAAAATCGTGGACAACTTCGTTGATGAAAATTTTAATAACAAGAATGTTATAGGTTGCCATGTCCGTGGAACTGACTTTGCCTATGCCACCGCAACTTCAGTTGAAAAATATTTTGAGATATTAGATACGCAAAAAGATGTATACATTTTTCTTGCAACTGACCAAACCCAATATGTTGACTTGTTTAAAGAACGATACGGAACTGAAAAAGTTTTAACATACGATAGTTTGCGAAGTGATAATGATGTAGCTGCGTTTGAACTTGAAAACGGAAGTCCATATAAAAAAGGAGAAGATGTATTAATTGACACATTGCTTTTAAGTAGAACAAATTCAATTATCAAGTGTGCAGCTGCTGGTGGTGAGTTTGCTTTATGGTTCAATGAAAATCTTAAAGTCCTTCACGACTTTGCATTAGAAAGTCAATTTCAAAAGGGTGGTCATTGGAATCGTGAAAATACTGCATTTCAAAGACTTAAAATAAATTAAATATATTATATTTATAGAGTATGGGGGATTTATTAAAAATGTTTGACGGAATTGTGTGTATTTGCATGGATTCTGAAGAAGATAAATGGCAATCACATTGTGCGCCTCAATTTCAGAAACTTGGATGTTTGGATAGAGTAATTCGATACAAAAGTTTGAAAATTAAAGATGGTTCGGATATTAGAAAAAAATACAAAGGTACGACTTTTGCACACTATAATGCAATAAAATTATGCCAAGAAAAAAACTTTAAAAATCCTTTAATACTAGAATCAGACTTTTGGTTCGTCTCAATGAATTCTGAAAATGAAATAGAAAGACTTGACGATGATAGTAATTTTATTGATAAATCATTTATGGATGCGAAAACTAAAAATTGGAAATTGTTTTCACTTGGTGGACTCATAAGAAAACTAATTTCAATTGAAAGTGATTATCTTTTTCGAGTGTGGAGAGAGCATTCTCATGCTTATTGTATAAATGGAAACTATTATGATGACGTATTATCAACAATTGGCAAAAAATTAAATAAACCAATTGATTGGATTTATACAAAAAAGAAATTTGGTGGGGACTTAAGATATTATAGTTATATGACATCTAAATTACTTGTTGTTCAGAAATGGGGTAAACTTGAAAGAAAAAGGAGACGTCATGCAAGAAAGATGTGGGGACGAAGAACACTAAACTTTAAACCAAATAAACCTGAGGAATAAATGGGAAGACCACAGAATAAAGAAAAACTAAATAAAGAACAATGATCTATACACATATACCATATACACCAAACGAACATGGAACTAATTTAGGTTATTCCTATAATAAATTTATGGAGATTCTTCCAAATGATGACGATTGGGGATGCTTTCTAGACCACGATGCGATGTTCACGACATCAACTTGGTATAATCAAATATCCGAAATTGTTGAGAAGAATCCTGATATAGGTGCATTTGGAGCAAGAACAAATAGAATTGCAAAAAAATATCAACTTGTTGGAAATATTGATCCACATAATCATGACATCACATACCACAGGAAAATAGGAAACTATTTGCAAAATACTTACTATGATGACATCTTGCATATCAACAGAAAAACACGTCCAAAGGGATTTGGTGGAGTTTTCATTTTGCTAAAGAAAAGTGCGTGGAAGATTATAGGTGGATTTAAGAAAACAGGATTTACAGGGGTCGATGATGATTTGAGAAGTAGATTACATCATGCAAAAATTCCGTTTCATATTATGAATGGGTTGTATGTGTATCACTGGTATCGTGCAGATAATCCATATTCTCATGGTCAAAGAAGAATGGCAAAGATAAACAAGTTTTACCAAAAATACAATAAAGAAAATTTTGATTTAGATAAGATATTTTTGTATTAAAAATAAAATGAAAGGACTAATATTAGCAGGAGGAAGTGGTACTCGTTTGTATCCAACAACGAGTGTAGCAAGCAAGCAATTGCTTATGCTTTACGATAAACCAATGATTTACTATTCGTTGTCGAGTTTATTAAGATTCGGTATCAACGAAATATGTATAATCTCTAACGACATCGGGTTGAGATTTTTCCGCAAACTTTTTGGTGATGGAAAAAAGTTCGGATGCAAATTTGAGTATGTTCATCAGGAAAAAAGCAACGGAATCGCAGAAGCATTTATTCTTGCGGAAGACTTTATTAAAAATGATCCTGTGTGTTTGATTTTGGGTGACAACTTTTTTCATGCTTCAAATAAATTCTTTGAAATTGAAACGCCGATAAAAGGAGGAACAGTGTTTGCTTATCGTGTGGAAGATCCAGAAAGATACGGAGTTGTTGAATTTGATAAAAATAAGATTGCATTGAGTATTGAAGAAAAACCAAAGAAACCCAAAAGCAATTATGCAGTTACTGGATTATATTTCTACGACAATGATGTGGTGGAGATTTCCAAGAATTTAAAACCATCGGATCGTGGTGAACTTGAAATTACAGACGTCAACAATGTGTATTTGGAACGAGGTGATCTTAAAGTAAAAGTAATGCCCAATGGAAGTGCGTGGTTAGACGCAGGAACTGCTGAAAGTTTCTTTGATACATCTTCGTATATTCGCACCATTCAAAGAAGGCAAGGAGTGTGTATAGGATGCTTAGAAAGCATTTGCCTAGAGCAAAACTTTATTGATGTTCAGCAATATGATCGTTTATTAAGAAAAATTCCGAAATCTTCATATAAAGATGCTTTGCGTGGAAAGTTTTTATGAATAAAAAAACATTAATAACATTTATTCACTATGATCGTGGTGATAAAGAAATACTTTATAGAGAAAACTTAAATTTTTTTCAAAAAAATGGTGTAATTGAAAACGAAAATTATCATTATAAATTTGTGATAAATAGTGAAACTGGTATAGAAAATATTATTCCAAGAAAAAATGTTTCTGCAATTCAAGGACACAACAAAGGATATGACTTTGGTGCTTACAAACAATCAATTGATTCTGTAAATATAAATGATTTTGATTATTTTATTTTTATAAATGATACTTGTCGTGGTCCTTTTGTTGCTGATTATGTTCCTTCAAGTTTAACTTGGGTTGATATGTTTTTGGATAAAATAGATGATAAAGTAAAAATGGTAGGACCTACTTGGTGGAATTTGAGAAAAAATAGGTATGTAGAAAAGAAGTTCGGGTGCAAACGCGGGCAGGGAACACATATTCAAAGTTATTGTTTCGGTGTAGATAAAATAGCATTAAATCTATTGCTAAAAAATAATAAATTTGATACAGAAAATAAAGAAAGAAATCAAGTCATAGGTGAACACGAAATTGGATGTAGTAGGTTGTTAATAGAAAACGGATACAAAATCAGACCATTTCAAATGTCAAAATATGATTGTGGTGAAACTGGAGATGTAGTCTTTCCCGACCAATATTTTGGTACAACACTAAATCCATTTGAAATTATGTTTATTAAAACAAATAGAATCAACAATCAAATCGTTAAAAACTATACAAACTGGTTTATGCAAAAATAAAAAAATCTTCATACAAAGATGCTTTAATAGGAAAGTTTTTATAATAACTCATATTTATTATTATGATATTATTAATAGGTGGTACAGGATACATCGGACTTAAATTTCAGGAGATTTTGTCTTCACGAAACATTGAGTTTAGAAATCTTTCAAGAAGTGAAGTTGATTATTATGATTTCAAAACATTGAACGATGTAATTGTTAATGCAAAACCTGAGTTTGTATTAAACGCAGGAGGTTTCACAGGAAAACCAAATGTTGATCAATGCGAAATCAACAAAAGTGGAACTATCATTGGGAATGTTCTTCTTCCTCAGATTCTTGGTCAAGTATGCGAACTTAACGATGTTCCTTTGGTTCATGTAAGCAGTGGTTGCATTTATGCGGGTGACAAAGGAGAAGATGCTAACGGAGATAAAATCGGTTTTACCGAAGACGATGTTCCAAACTTTTCATACGATCAACCTCCTTGTAGTTTTTATAGTGGAAGCAAGGCACTTGGTGAAGAAATACTTTCCAAGTTTGAAAAGGTGTATACTTGCAGACTTAGAATTCCATTTGATGAGTTTGATTCTAATCGTAATTATTTATCCAAGATTCAAAGATACGACAAAGTTTACAACGCAGTTAACTCAATTTCACATCGTGAAGAATTTGTTAATGCTTGTCTTGATTTACCATTGAATAAATGCGACTATGGAATCTATAATGTAACCAATGGGGGATATGTGACAACCAAGCAAGTCGTTGAGTGTATGAAAAAGAAGTTTAAGTTGGAAAAGGAATTTGAATATTGGGAAGATGATTCAGAGTTTTATAGCAAAGGAGCAACTGCACCACGATCAAATTGTGTGATGGACAATAGCAAATTATTAAACACAGGTATTAAAATGCGTTATTGTATGGATGCAATTGCGGATTCGTTTGACAAATGGGTAAAGGAGTAGAAAACGATATTACAAAGGGTAGACATTCTTATTTTAATGGCTATGTAACTTGGAATTTATTTAATCATAAATTGATTATTGGAAATTTTTCAAGTATAGCTGCAAAAGTAGAAATTATGCTATCAAACGGCAGAGGTCACGATATTAACAATGTTTCTACGTTTCCATTTGGTCATATTCACAAAGAAATCTTCCAAAATGTAGATCAAAAATCTAAAAACACAAATGGAGATGTTGTTATTGGAAGTGATGTATGGATTGGTGAAAATACCAAGATACTCAGTGGTGTTACAATCGGTGATGGTGCAGTGATTGCAAATAATAGTCATGTAGTTAAAGATGTAGAACCATATTCAGTTGTCGGTGGAAATCCTGCAAAACATATCAAGTTTCGTTTTGATGAAGAAACTATTAAAAAACTTCTTAAAATACAATGGTGGAATTGGGACGATGAAAAAATTCAGGAAAATGTGAACTTATTATGTAATGATGACATACAAAAGTTTGTAGATAAATTTTATAATGAAACCTAAAAACATATTAATAACAGGAGGTTGCGGATTCATCGGTTCAAATCTTGTTCTGCATCTTGCGAAGAAGTATCCTAATTACAAGTTAATCAACTTGGATTTAATGACATATGCTTCTGACGCAAGTTATTTAAAAACGTTAAAAGACAATCCAAATTATTTACTCGTGAAAGGAGATATTCGTGATGAAAACTTGGTCAATTCACTTTTTGATGAACACAACATTGATTCAGTAATTCACCTTGCAGCCGAATCACACGTAGACAATAGCATCAAACGACCATTGGACTTCGTTACAACGAATGTGGTCGGAACTTGCGTATTGCTTGAGGTTTTCCGTAGAAAATGCACAGGAAGGTTTCATTACGTGTCCACCGATGAAATCTATGGAACACTCGGCAAAGAAGGTCTGTTCACCGAGACCACTCCTCTTGCTCCGAATAGTCCGTATAGTGCAAGCAAGGCAAGTGGGAACTTTTTCGTAGACGCATATTACGAGACTTACGATTTGAATGTAATTACAACAAGTTGCAGTAACAATTATGGTCCACATCAGCATCGTGAGAAACTAATTCCAACGATTGTTCGTACTGCGATTGCAGGAAAGAATATTCCAATTTACGGAAACGGAGACAACGTGAGAGATTGGTTGTTTGTAGAAGATCATTGTGTTGCGATTGATGAAGTATTTCACAACGGAAAAATCGGTGACATATATAACGTGGGTGGAGACAAAGAACTCAACAATCTTGAACTTGCAAATAAAATCTGTGATATTCTTGATGAATTAAAACCCAAAACAACAAAATACTCCAAACAACTAACGTTTGTTGAAGATCGTAAAGGACATGATTTCAGATACGCAGTTGATTTCAGCAAAATCCATAACGAATTAAATTGGAATCCCACGAAGGATTTTGAAGGAAAGTTGCGTGAGACAATAGCATGGTGCATCAAAAATTTGTAATATATATTATATTTAAGAATGATGGATGAAATTAAAACGGCAGTTTATGCGTATTGGGCAAAACCATTTGCAGAAAAAAACGTTTATAGTAATTTCCAACGCAAAAACGATTTGCTTGTTTCATTAAAACTGAGTGTTGAGCAATCAAGAAAGTTTTTTGACAAGATTGTATTTTATGGAGATCACGAAGCAATTTCTCAGATTTGTAAAATCATTGAGTTTGATGAAATATACGATGACATTGAAGAATTAAATCAAAAAAATATTCCTGATTATTTTTATTCTTTGCCCAAGGCAATCGTATGCGAAAAAATGCGAGAACCATTCGTGTTACTTGAAAATGATTTTTATTTGTGGGAAATTCCGTCCGAAAGCAAACTGTTAAATTCTGAATTAATTGTAGAAGATATGCACGTAACACCAGATGGTTACTATAAAGAAATATCTAATATGAAATCAGACGGATTAAATACTCGTCCAAGGTGGTATCGTTTTGCAAACAAAGGAGAATTTAAAATACCAAGCAAAGGCATTTACGGAGGAACAAACATCAAGTTCATTAATGAACACGCAGCTGAAGTAATTAAGTTAACAACTAATCCTGAAAATTTATCAAGATTTCAAGTTGAGAATGCAAATAAATCTTACAAAAATACGCACTTGGTTTATGATCTTTGGTATTGCGGAGCAAAAATTGATACACACAAAATAGAACCATTTAATGTTCGTGTGAGTGATGTAAAATACACTCATTTGTATTCAGATAAAAAGAATGATCCTGATGTAATCATTAAATTATACCAACGAGTCAAAAAAGATTTGCCGGAATTTATGAATTCAATAAAAAGCAAAGAAAGTTCCGTGTTTGATCCTCTTTCAGATTATGATTATTTTATTGAACCAATCAAAGGAATTGATAATGTTCCGTGTGGTAAAAAGAAATTGACTTTCGTTATGGCATTAATGAATCGTTCGCATCAAATTGAACAAACCTTATTAAAAAATCTTGAAGATAATTGGGAAGACCGTGATGATATAGAGTTTCTTCTGATGGATGTAAACAGTAAAGACGGATTTAGAAATTGGATTCGTGAACAAAATTTAGAAAAATACATTGAGTGTGGTTATTTGAGATACTATGAAACTGAAATACTTGATCAATGGCACGCTAGCATAGGCAAAAACACCGCAACACATCAAGCACGTGGAACAATAGTGGTTACATTAGACTGCGATAATTTTACAGGCTATCGTGGTGGTAGATTTGTGATAACGCAGTTTGAACAAAATGATTACAATTGCGTAGTACATCAATATGATTGGAAACCCCAAAACGGAAACTTTGGAAGAATTGCATTAACCAAAAAGAAATTCAATGAAATTGGTGGATACGATCAATCGTTACTTCCTATGGGTTATCAAGATTGGGACATCATAAAACGTGCAGAAGCATCAGGATGCAAGTATGTTAATCCAACCGATGAAGAATTTAATCGTGCAATTATGAATGAAGGTGGAAAAGAACTTAGTATGGCAAATCAAACAGATGTACACAAACAAATGGGATGGATTGAAATGAACCGTATCAACAAATTAAAGTGTCATATCAATCTTTATCAGAAAAAACACAAAGCAAACGAAGGTTATTACGGAATTCGGTCTGACGTTCGCAATATTTATGGTGAAGAGTAATATATATTTATGTGGACAAACGCATAAATGAAGTAACATCCTCGGGCATTTCAACTACAACAGATTCAGAACCCGATTTTGGAAATTGGTTGGCTGCCGGAAAGATAAGAAAACTTGGAGTAGAAATGAGTGGAGATGCTGATAAATGGTTTCGTACCGGAGGTTATACACAAACTGAGTTTCCTCAAGCAGATGATATTTGGGGTGGAAAGTTTGATGAACTAACTGCATTTAATCTTGATCCTGGTATTTATAGGAAGTCTGCCACCGAAAAATTGAAAGTTCCACCTACATGGTCTAACTTTGCAACACCTGATGAAGCAGAATCGTTACCAAAACCAAATTCGGTAACAACTGATGATGAACTGGACACAGAAGACGAATTTGATGATATAAATGTAGAGATTCCAAAATATCGTGATTTCTTTTGAGTATTATTGAGTTATTATAATACTTATAATTGGTAATGGAAGCACCAATGATAATCGGATTAACGGGTCTTGCTCGTTGTGGAAAAGATACTTTTTGTAATTATGCAAGAGAATACTTAAAATCAAAGAACTACGAATCACAACGACTTGCGTTTGCGGACGAACTTAAAAAGGATTTAGATGCATTTTTGATTGAGAAACTTGGTATTTCAGCATTCACAGAAGTAACATCAGAAAAAGAAATTATACGTCCTATGCTTACAACATGGGGAACGGAGATAATGCGTAAACAAGATGATTTGTGTTGGGTAAAAAAAGTGGAAGAAATCATTGTTGAAAATCAAAAAAATAATATAGTAAGTATTGTAACAGATATTCGTTTTCCAAATGAAATTGAATATATTCACAAAATGGGTGGATGTGTAATTCATTTGACTATGACAGGCAATAAACCTGCTAACGATTATGAAGCAGAAAACGATCCATTGTTACGAAAGAATTCCAATTGCCATGTTGAATGGGAACGGTACGGAGATGATGCTCTAGAAAAGTGCATTGCTCATGTTGAAACTGCATTCAAAGAGTGCATCAACAAGTAACTTTGTTTTTATAATTTCCTCGGAAACTTCTATTTATATAATATGAAGTATAATCCAAAGAAACGAAAAAGCACCAAAGAAGCACACGAAAACATGACATTCATGAATAGTCGTGAAGCACGATGGTTGAGAGTTCTTGCGGAATTGATGGAAACAGAAGCCAGAATGAAAAAAACTGGTATTAGACACACAATTGTTTTTCAAGGAAGTGCAAGAATCAACGAAGAATCTGAACAATTTAAAAAGAACAAATATGATCGTTATTATACCGAAGCATATCAACTCAGCAAGCAATTGACTGAGTGGTCAGAAGAAAACTTCACAGAACGAGAAAACAAATTTTATATCAGCAGTGGTGCTGGACCAGGCATTATGGAAGCAGCCAATAAAGGCGCACACGATGCAGGAGGAAAATCAGTTGGTCTTGGAATCAATCTTCCGTTTGAACAAACCAACAATGAGTATGTAACTCCTGAGTTGGATTTTGTTTATCATTATTTCTTTACACGCAAATATTGGTTTCTTTATCAAGCAAAAGCATTGGTTGTATTTCCAGGTGGTTTCGGAACAATGGACGAACTATTTGAAGCATTAACTTTAATTCAATGTCAAAAGATTGAAAAACCTGTTCCAACAATTTTATACGGAAAAGATTTTTGGGAAAATGTGATTGGTTGGGACAAATTTATTGAAGCAGGAACAATCAGCAAAAAAGACTTGAATTTGTTTAAAATTGTAGATGATGTAGAAACTGCAAAAACTTTTTTGATTGAACAGTTAACAAAACACTATAAACTTCATTTTTAGATGCGACTTTCATGGACACATAAATTTTTGTATATTTCTATACACAAAACTGCAAGTTCAACGGTAAGAGAACTTTTAGATCCTTATTCGGATATGACATCATGTGGTGACAAACAAACAATTTGTTATCATCATATTCCTGCAAAGAAAATGAAATATTATTTTGATGAAAGATATATTAAAGCAGATAAACAGAATTGGGACTGGAATAACTTTTTTAAATTTACCACTGTACGAAATCCTTGGGATAGAAAATTATCTACATTTTCATACTTAAAACGAAAAGCACAGGAATTCAAAAAATTTGATTTGGGGTTTGATCCAACATGGTTTGTTGAAAAAACCTTGCGAATAGATGAAGAATGTGATAACTTTAAAGATTATCTCAAAAAATATTGTAAACCAAATAAAAAAAGAAATCGACAGGTTGATTGGGTACTTGACAAAAATGGAAATAATATGTTAGACTATGTAGTTAAAGTGGAAAATTTAAAACATGATTTAAAGTATGCTTTCAAGCAAATCGGTTTACCTGAACCTAATCTCGTTCATGCAAACAAAAGTGAACATCGTCCTTATACGGAAACATACGATGAACAATGGATGATTGATAAAGTTGCACAAAGATACAAAGATGACATTAAACACTTTGATTATGAATTCGGAAACTAACATTATATGAACAAAAAACTATTTACATCAGAAAGTGTGTCGAGTGGACATCCAGATAAAGTATGCGATCAAATTTCAGATGCAGTTCTTGACGCATTTTTGACACAAGACCCCAACGCAAGAGTTGCGTGTGAAACATTTGCGACAACCGGATTGGTTGTTGTTGGAGGAGAAATTACCGCAGAGGGTTGGGTAAACTTTCAAGAAGTAGCACGTGAAGTTTTATCAGACATTGGATACACCAATGAAAAATACGGAATAAGTGCAAGTGGATGCTCTGTATTGTTTACAGTTGATCGTCAAAGTGCTGATATTGCTATGGGGGTTAATGAAAATGAAGGGGAGCACAAAGAAGCAGGTGCAGGTGATCAAGGACTTATGTTTGGATATGCTTGCAACGAAACACCTGAACTTATGCCATTGCCTATTATGTTATCGCATCAAATTATCAAACGGGTAGAATCAGCAAGACACAACAAAGAACTTGAGTATCTTCGTCCTGATGCAAAAGCACAAGTTACGGTGGAATACGATGAAAACGATAAACCAATTCGTGTAGATACAATTGTGTTATCAACTCAGCACGATGAGAATATAACGCAAGAAACAATCAAAGCAGATATAGAAGTTTTAATTCGTGAAGTTGTGAATGAAAAGTATTTAATGAACACCAAATTTCATATCAATCCAACAGGTCAATTCATTATCGGTGGACCCCACGGAGATACAGGCCTTACTGGTCGTAAAATCATCGTTGATACTTACGGAGGAATGGCAAGACACGGAGGTGGAGCATTTAGTGGCAAAGACCCTACCAAAGTAGATAGAAGTGCGGCTTATATGGCACGACACGTTGCTAAAACAATTGTAGCAAGTGGAATAGCAGACAAATGTGAACTTCAACTTGCTTATGCAATTGGAGTTGCGAAACCTGTGAGTGTTCGGATTGATACATTCCAAACAAGTAAAGTCGCCGAGACCAACATTGAAAATGCAGTTTTGAAAAACTTTGATTTAACACCAGAGGGAATCATCAACTACCTTGATCTCAGAAAACCTATTTATCGCAAAACTTCTTATCACGGACACTTTGGTCGTAACGATGTTTCGTGGGAAAATATAAACGAAGACAAAAAACAAATTTTTGTGGAATTACAAAACAATTAAAATATCATGGCAGACGAAAAAGAAAAAGTAGCATTATATGATGCAATTGATGCAAGCATATTAAAAACAATTCCAAATCCAAGCAAAGAACCTTACGAAATAAAAGTAAAAGTTCCTGAGTTTACATTTCTTGGTGTGAACGAACAACCAGATTTTGGTGTGCTTTATATCACAATTTATCCAACCAAGAAAATTATTGAACTTAAAAGTTTAAAGCAATACACTTATCAGTTGCGTAACATCGTTGTTTCATATGAACGACTTATCAACGTGGTATATGATCAGTTAATGCAAGTGTATGCTCCAGATCGTTTGCGGTTGGTTTTGAAAAGCAATCCAAGAGGTGGTATCAGTAGTCGTTTGGTTATTGATAGTGATTGGTCTGCAAGAGGTGGCAAAGAAAAATATCGTGACTGGGGATCAACTGATGATTCTTGGGAAGTAACGATGTGACTATAAAAACTCGTTTCCAATCATATTTATGAATTGGAGATGATGTATGTTACTTTCGCACGACAAAAAGTTTTTATTCGTTGCAGTTCATAAAACTGGAAGCACTTCTATTAGAAGGTTGCTCAACAAATACACAGATGTAAAAGCATCATCGGATAGTAAATCACCTTACTTTTTTCATGCGTCTGCGTTATCGTTAAAGCATGAATTCGCAATGAATAAATGGAACTGGTCTTCTTATTTCAAATTTGGATTTGTTAGAAATCCGTGGGAACGATTAGTATCAGCATATTTTTATCGTCAGAAAATGGTAAAAAAATGGAAAGAAAACCCACCTACCACCAATTTTTATCATAATGTCAATGAAGCATTTTCTTATGAACTTGGAACAACAAAAAACTTCAAAGATTGGATAAAGAAGTTTTTGGTAAACGGAAAACATGAAATTGTAATGCATCAACACAAATATCTTGTTGATGAAAATAAAAAATTGTTGATAAACTTTGTTGGAAAACTAGAAAACATAAATCAAGATTTTAATAAAATAATCAACAAACTTGGTGTAGACGTAAAACCTCTTGAAAACAAAAACAAATCAAATCACAGAAAGTATTCAACTTACTACGATGAATATACTCAAATGTTGGTGCATGATTATTACTCGGTTGATATAAATTTGTTTGAATATGAATTCAATGAAAAGTAAATACTTTATGCTGAAACCTATCAATGGTCTGGCAAACCGTTTGCGAGTTTTATTTTCCTATAAAATAATTGCAGATTATTTAAAACTTCCATTTTATGTTTACTGGACGAAGTCAAGTGGATTTGACGAAACGCAGTTAACAGACCTGATTTCAGTTTCGGACTTGGAATTTATAAACGAAGATGTATGGAACGAACATCGTCCTGTGTCATTTCACATAGACAAACGAATCTCAGGAACAAGTGAGTTTAAACTTGATTCAACAAAAGAAAAGAAAAGTGAATCAATGGCAAATTTATTGATGAACAAAACATTTACCAAGATAACCGCAGAAGTTTCAAATTTACCGAACTGGTCTTTTAATGATGCTCTTGTAAATAAAATACCAAATCATAAAAAATTATACAAGAAAATGGTTCGTTCATTGTCAGTTTCAAATAAAGTAAAAACTGAATCTCAGCAAACATTGAAGTTATTTGATAATGATGTGATCGGGGTGCATTTAAGATTTGGTGATGCAATGGATTCCGAAAATCCAAAGCACAAACTGCACACTAAAAATAATTTGGAAAAAATCATAGATACTTGTAAAAATCATGTTGGAAAAGTTTTTGTATCAACGGACGATCAAGAAGTGCTAGAACTGTTCAAAAATAAATTACCCAATAAACTTCTATTCAGAGAAAAGCAATTCGTGCAAAGTAAATTAAATGCACAAAAGAATGGACAATTTGATGCAATGGTAGATTTGTATTTATTGTCACAAACAAATTATATGCTTCCCACAAGTCCGAGTTCATTCGGAAAGTTTGCATCTGATGTCGGTGGGGATTTGTATAAAAAATATAGAAGTAATGAATCAAATATTTTAAAAGAATTAGAAACTATAATTACTTGGTAAATGATATTTATATTAAAATGGATTTAACTAAAGACAGATTTTTAGCAATTGCTCCGGTAAATGGTTTGGGTAATCGTATGCGGGCAATATGTTCATACAAAGTTCTTGCTGATTATTTGAAAGTTCCGTTGTTAATATATTGGCACAAAACAGAAGGATTTGATGACACACCAATTGAAAAACTAGTAAAGACCGATAAATTAAATGCGACATTTATAAAAGAGTCTGAATGGCAACGATGCAGAGAAAACTCCAAGCATATTGATAAATTAGTTGCAGGTGTATATGAAAAAGATATAGCATCGGCCGACACAAGTGTCGAGGATTCAACTGCACACATTGAAAATGTAAACAACATCATGTCAGGATCATTTAAAAGTTATAGTGTAATGACCAGTAATTCATTTTGTATTCCGTTTTTTGGTAATTCATCAGGATCTGAATATACAAAATACAAATATGATTTTTGGAAAGCATATTTAAACGAAATAAAAAGTTTAGAACCGAGTGATGAAGTTTTAGCAGCCTGTGGTCAAACTCTTTCTGAGTTTGATGCCGACACCATCGGAATTCATATAAGAAGAGGAGATGCAACATCACGTGATAATCCAAATTGCTATCATTATGGAATACACCCTAAATACATTGATCTTGAGGTAGGAAAGTTGATTAAAAAAAATTCCAAGCTTAAAGTATTTTTGGCTACAGATTCGGTAGATACACATCAAAAATTAAAAGCAAAATACAAAGATAAAATAATTTCATACGATAAAAGTTTTGTCGAAAGTAAGTTTAACTCGGAAAAACCCGGACAATTTGATGCAATGGTGGAGGTGTATTTGTTAAGTAAAACAACAAAACTATATACTACCCGGTGGAGTACCTTTTCAGAATTAGCTCGTGGAATGGGGAAACTACCAAGTGAGGTAATCTCAGTTTCTCCTGGTAGCACAACATCGTTGCGTAATTTACCCAAGCATACAGGTGTAAGTTTGTTAACTTGTTGTATGAACAGAAATGAAAATTTAAAGAAATCACTTGAAACATGGCTAAAAGTACCTGAAATAGATGAGATTATAATAGTTGATTGGGGATCGTCCGTACCTGTTTGGAAACTAATTCCCAAAGAAACAAATGGAAAGAAAATTAAATTAGTTTCTGCACCTGATGAAACAAAATGGATTCTGAGTCGTGCTTTTAACTTGGGTGCGTCATTTGCCACTCGGCAGAATTTACTTAAATTAGATGCGGATATAATGTTGTCTCCTGATGTTATCAAAGACAATAAACTGACTGACCACAATTTTTTTCATGGTACTTGGAAAACTGCCAAAGACTTAAATGAAGAAAGTTTAAACGGGCAATTATATTGTAAAACGGCAGACTTCTGGAAAGTAAATGGATACCACGAAGGAATTGTTACATACGGTTGGGATGATGATGATTTGTACGGAAGATTGATTGGTGCTGGATTGACCGAGGAGTATATGACATCTGAACATATTTACCACATACCGACTTCACATAAAAAACGAATAGAGTCTCAAGACGAGTTTAAAGGCAAGGATGCTAGTTTGGAGATTATAAGAGAGTCTATTCAAACAAATCGTAAGTGGTGTCTTGAAAATCCGTGGGGCCCAAGCAAAAGACTAATAAATTACGATGTGCAAAAAATTGACGAGTATGTTTATGTTTGCTTTCCAAAGAGGTGATGTGAAATGGGATATCCTCTCGTTTCAATAATAACATCGTTGTATGATGGTGATGAATATATCCACGACTTTCTACAAAATATAACAAAACAAAGCATTTTCAACAAATGCGAACTCATTATTATTGACGCAAATTCACCCGGTGAAGAACATTCAGTAATTTGCAGTTTTCAAGAACAATACGATAATATATTTTACGAATGTCTAGACCACGATCCAGGTATTTACGAAACATGGAATCATGCTATAAGAAAATCAAAAGGCAAATACATTACAAATGCCAATCTTGATGATGGTCGTTTATCAACGCACATTGAAGAATGTGTAAATGCGATGGAAAAAAATTCCACAATTTCAGTTGTTTCAACTGCGACTTATGTAATAAACGAACACGAAAACTTTTACGAAAAAAATGCAGATTCAATTCAACGATGGTTTATGAAAGGAGTACCTGAGTTTTATTGTGCGAAAGATATGTTTACAAACAAAAACGGAAAAATTGAATCTCGTAACATACCACACAATAGTCCTGTTTGGAAAAAATCCATCCACGATGAAATTGGTTATTTTGACGAAGCAAATTTCAAACACGCATCCGATTGGGAATTTTGGTTAAGAGCATCAACCAAAGGATTTTATTTTTATCACATAGCAAAACCACTATCGGTATATAGAATTGTGGAAAACTCCCACAACCGACGTTCACGTGAAATTCACACCAACATCGCAGATAAAATTATCGATACGTATTATGATAAATCCCAGAAGTTGAATGGAATATTTGATTTCAATACTCAGTTTAAAGGAAGTTATGGAAAACATCGTAGTGGGTGGTCATTTGTAATGAATAGTTTGAAACCAAGAGGGAATAATCCACACGGATTAATATTTTCTTCGTTTATCGAACGAGACTTCGGATGGGCATTCAGTAACGAACTAATGAAGATAATGATGTTTCGTGGTTGGGTCGGCATTGCCCACGCACCCCATGAATATCCAAAATTTCTTGCAGACATAGTAAATCAATATCCAGACAAATATGTTAAAGATAAAAGATTTAGAATGGTGTGGGGCAAATGTAAGGGTTTATTTACATTGACTGAGTATTTGGCAAACGAATGGAGACGGTTGCTTCCAAATGTTCCTGTGTCTGTATTAAAACATCCAACTGAATTTACGGATGTTAAGTTTTCGATGGAAAGATTTTTATTGAATCAAGATAGAAAGATTATTCAAATTGGTTATTGGTTGCGTAAAATGACTGCAATTTTAAGATTAGAACCGAGGTATGATGTTCAAAAGGCAATCATTGAAATCGAAATAGATAAACATATTCCACATATTGCGAAATTATGGAATGCGTGTGTGAAGAACGAAATGCGAGAATCAAAATTTCAATTAAAGTTTGGACCCAATGACTTTGGTGACAATAAACGGAAATTTGACAATCTGTGTTCCAAATATAAAACACAAGTTATACCCCGTCTATCAGATTACGAATATGATGTGCTGTTGTCGGAGAACATAGTGTTTTTTGATTTCTATGATATTTCGGCAAGTAATCTTGTTGTGGAGTGTATTGTTAGAAACACCCCGATACTGATAAAGAAGCATCCTGCCACAATTGAATATTTGGGTGAAGATTATCCGTTTTTCTTTGAAACGATTGAAGATGCAAACTTAAAGGCAACTGATATGGAATTGATAAACAGAACTCACTTATACATGAAAACAGAAATTGATGTTCATAAATTTACCGCAGAAAGTTTCATCAGTTCTTTTTTTACAAGCAAGGTATACAATCAAATAAGCAACTCAAAATGAAAATATCGTTTTTGACTTCTTGTATGGATAGATGCCACCATCTAAAAAAGACTTATTTGAAGAACATTGAGAATAGCAAACCAACTTCGAACTGCGAAGTAGAGTTTGTGCTATTAAACTACAACTCCAAGGATGATTTAACATCTTGGGTAGAAAAAACCAAGTTTTCTCAGAACTTTAGATTTTTGACAACCGACAAACCAACACAATTCAGTATGTCAAAAACAAAAAACATACTTGGTCGAAATGCAACCGGTGATATATTGTGTTGGTTGGATGCCGATAACTACACTCAACATGGTTTTGTTGATTATGTTGTGTCTGTATATACAAAGCAACCAAACTCTGCGTTGCGTGTCACGTGGAGCAATCAAACACAAGGAATGTGTGGGCGTGTCGTGTGTCGTAAGTCAGATTTTATTAAAATCGGTGGTTATGATGAGCAACTAACTGGTTGGGGATACGAAGAACTTGACTTTTGCAAACGACTAGAAAAAACAGGAATCAATATGATTGAATTACCGTATCCGTTTCTTGGTAAAATCCAACATACGGACGCAGATAGGTTCAAAAATTATCCAACGAATTTGGTTGAGAAGTTGCCAAGTAATCATATATGTAGTCAAATGAATACCAAGTCAAATTATTTGAACTTCAAACTCAGTGAAAAAAACATCAAAAGAAATAAATTTATAGCAAACAAAAACTCTGATTGGGGTATTATATAAATTATAAAAACTCCTTTGTTGTATATTTATTATATTAATGGGAGCATCATCTAAAGATAAAGGAAACGCATGGGAACTTGAAGTAGCAAAGTTCCTTGAAGAAAACTTCGAAGGTAAGTTTAGTCGTGTTCCTAGATCAGGAGCAATGTTCGGTGGAGAAAATGCGGAAAACGCAGAAGGAGAGCGTTCAGATGTCGTTGAAATACTCACAGGAGACATTATCACACCAAAAGACTTTCCGTTTACCATTGAAGCAAAGCATTATGATGACTTTAAGTTTTCTCATTTGATACAAGGTGAAAACAAATTACTTGACGGGTGGTTGGAGTCTGCAATTAAAGACGCAGACCTTGCCAAGAGACTTCCTATGATAATGGCAAAGTTTAGTTACATTGGAAGTTATGTTGTGTTTGATTACCGAGTAGTGAAATCTGACAATGGAATATGTCCGAGTACATATTTTGAAAATCATTTGATATACAAACGAAAATGGTTGATGATTTCATTTGATGAATTTGTAAACGTTAAAAACATAATTGTGGATATGGCACGATTGAAACTTATATCAGACTGATCATGTATCATACGATTTTGGCATTTTTATTTTACTTACATCTAATTCTGGGTGGATTGATTATATTCGGTTTTCTTGGAAGTGTATTATATACTTCATGTACGAATATGTTGCAATGGATAAGTTAATTGAGATATTAAAATTTTTTGGTATACTGATACTGATAATCATACCTGTGGTTGTATTTTGGTACATATTATCAATGTACATGATCACAATCAATCTATTTGAGTTTTTCATTGGAATCTTCTCATAATAAAATTATAAAAACTAATATATACCATAGTTATTATAATATGAAGAAAGTAATATTTATCGGCAACGGAGATATGTATCGCAGTAAATTTGCGGAAGCATATTTTAACAATTTGGGCAAGTTAGAGTGTTTGTTTATGTTGAATACTCATGGAATGGGACGGTATCCCAGTTCAAGGTATCCAGCTGCATATAGCAGTAACATTGAGTTGACTGATTCGGTTGAGTTGAATGAGTTTTCAAAACAAGTATGTGATAGTTACTTGATGTTCGGAAATGATTGCTATTCTAAAGAACATACAGCTATATCAGACGAAGATTTTTCACATTGTGATATTATCGTGGTGGTAAGTGAAACAGAACAAAAAGATTTTATGATGAAAAACTATGAACAATATGCAGACAAAATGCAGTTCTGGAACATCAAGAAAGTTGCAGGTGACGAAAACGTAAAAACGAAAGTCACTTCAAGCATACGAAATAAAGTAAAAGAACTTTATGAAGATGTAACCAAAAAAAAGTAAACACATATTTATAATAGATGATGATAAACCAAACAATCAAGCATATTCGTGCATTTGATAATTTTTCCACCGACAAACGAGTGGTTTTAAATTATACATCAAGTGCCAAAGAAATTGATGGAATCAATCGCAGTGCGGTTGATTCATTTTTTGCGTTTTGCAAACAAGAAGGTTGTTTAATATCAATGAGTGATTTTTCGTTGAAAAGCATGGCAGGAGACTCAATTTCTAGGTTTGAGGGAACATATTTCAATATAAAATATGTTGAAACCACAGGTCAAAGAGAAATTTTGTTTGAAACCAAGTTTCCATCTGAGTCTGTTAAAATACTTTTTTTGAACCGAAACAAATCGGTTCGCGTGATAGAAAACACTTTTGATAAAAATCAAATAAAAGGTTCTTTGTTCAAACGAACTATTACAGAACTACCAAACTTACAATATATAGAGAGAATTTAATTATAATAACTGGAGATTAAAAATGGCAGAGGGAAAGAAAATTAGTGAATTGACAAAGGTATCTGAAATTTCTGATAACGATGAATTGCTTATGGTGAACAAAGAAGTCACCTCAGGCGATGACGCAGGTTCAGAAGGACAGACGAGTATAATCACATTTAGTGATTTAAAAGATGCAATTGGTTCACAAGGTCCTATGGGCCCAGCTGGACAAGTAGGTGACACAGGTCCTGCAGGACCTAAAGGTGAACCAGGTGATTCTGCGTTTGCAATCAATGATGGAAAGGTTTCACTTGGTGACAACCACATCGGCATCGGAACAACTGATGCTCAAGTACCTTTACACATTTCAGGTAAACGACCTGCAATTAGACTGACCGACACGGAGTTACCAGGTACGGCAAACTTTGAAATAGTAAACAATGGTGATAAATTAGCATTTTTTAATCATCCAGGTTCTACCATTCTGGCTCTTACTGCCGATGGATCACTTGGTGTTGGAACTGAGACTCCTGCAGCTCGTTTACACATAGATGATAAGCACACAAACCAAGCAAGTGCTTCTGGTCAACTTTTGTTGAGCAATGGTGCAGCTAATGGTGGAAAGTGGGGAATTGGTACAACTGCTGATCAATGGAACATCGGTGGAGGTGGTAAGTTAGGATTTTTTGCTGACAATAATGCTGATGACGCACGTGTTGTATTTACACAAGACGGCCATGTTGGTATCGGTACATCTGATCCAGAGTGGCTACTTGACTTGCAGGGAAAAAACAGTACTGTACAACTTCATATGAGTCGTTCGGGGGATAACGTCGGTGAAGCATGGATGGGTGCAAACGAAAGTGGTTTTCATTTAGGTGTCGGTGAATATGGTGTGGGTAACGATCAATTAACACCAAACGGATTTTCAGTTTCTACACAAGGAAATGCAACTTTCAAAGGTAACATTGAAGCAAAATCATTTTCAATTGGTGGTACATCAGTCGGAGCAGCCGATTTAAAAGGACCAAAGGGAGACACAGGTCCTGTTGGTGCAACCGGTGCAGACGGAGTAGATGGTGAAGACGCATTTGCAAATCGTCATCTTGATCTTGCAACCGATGGTCCTTTGGGTATGTCAATCGCATCTCCAAGTGGTCATAGTTTTTCTAAAACATCAGGTGACCAGCAATGGAACGCAGCTGTACATTCAAAAGTAGGATTTACAGGAGGATGCTATATAGCATTTGCTTCTTCATACAACAACAAGTATTTTATGATGGGTCTTTCCCAAGACGTAAATCGTGGAACAAATAGTGGTGATCATTATGACGGCATAGATTTCGCATGGTATTGTGCAAACGGTGTTGCTCAAATTTACGAAAGTGGATCAAACAAAGGATCGTTTGGTGCATATAGTGCAGGAGACAATTTTACTATTACATACGACAACGAAACTATTCGTTATTTCGTAAATGGTTCAGAAAAACGAGCAGTTCCTGTTGGAGAAAATAAAACATTTTATTTAGATTCATCTGTGTATCATGTTGCAAACAACATAACAAAGTATCTTCATTTTGCACCAATGGCATCAAGGGGTGCAGTTGGAATGACAGGTCCTCAAGGTCCTATCGGTGCAGAAGGTCCCAGTGGAGTTCAAGGTGAAAAAGGTAACGCAGGTGAAAAAGGTGAACCAGGAGTTGCGGGTAACCCAATGTCTGTTGCAGAACCAATTAATCGTTGGGATGCATCTAACTATTCAACTGGTGCATTGTTGTATCCATTAAAAGGGTCTGCTCAACTGAATGTTGTAGGAAACGTTATTACAACTGACGATGAACGAGGAAAAGTATTTGAATTTCCTGCGGTTCCTGGTGGATTAAACAAAACACAATTATGGTCACCTGATATTTGGGATGCAGAAATTGCAGATGGAACATTTTCGTGGTCTGTGTGGGTAAAACCAAGATCACTCAACGCAACGACAGATGATACAAAAGGACATGGATCAGTAATTGCTAAATGGAATACGGCAAGTCCGGTGGACGGTGGAAATAATTCATTTATTTGTTATGCTAACGGAACATTCGTATCATCATTTTCATATTCAACAACTCCTCTTAATAATTGGACACCTGAATTAAACAAATGGACACATTTAACATGGACATTAAATAATGGAGTGTGTACGTTATATGCAAATGGAAAACTCATTCCAACTGTATCAAGTCCTGCCGTGGCATCCTCCGACTACCGAGTAACAGAAAGTTCATATAATCCTGCAACGATGGGTGATTCAAACTTTATGTCTACAATACAATCACAGGGAGACCTAATTTATATAGAAGATTTGCTCGCAGACCCAAGTATTATTACCAAAATCGGAGCATCTGAGTTAAATAATGTAGGAATGGTTGTGCGTGATCCTAGCAAGTTAAGTAAACTGAACGGAACTACACGTACACTTTACTATGATCAAACAAGTCCTTCTCTTAAACGTAATTATTATTTACAAACAGGAACAAGTGGACTTACACACACATACAATGGAAGTCATCCATTTAGTGAATATAATTTATACATTAAATCTTGGACTGGTTCATATCAGTATCTTGTTTCTGATCCAATCGTGTCCAACGGTTCCAGTCCACAACACCAATTCAAAAATAGTTCAGAGAGAATCCGTGTAGGAGCTCTTTCTTCACGTGGGCATTATCAGTTTAATGGTAGCATCGATGATGTTAAGTTTTACGATGTTGCACTTGATGAAGGTGAAGTTTATTTTGCTTACAATGGTATCGGTGGTGGAGGACTTGTGGGTCCTCAAGGTCCTGCGGGTATCGGAGAACCAGGAGAAAAAGGTGACATAGGTCCTCAAGGTCCTGCTGGAATTCAAGGTGAACGTGGTCAAGAAGGTATTCCTGGAACACCCGGTGAACCAGGTGAACCAGGTGATAAAGGTGATAAAGGTGATAAAGGTGATAAAGGTGATTCAACTCTTATGAATTTTGCGTCCAATGTAAATTGGGAAATCGCAACTAATAGACCAACTTATTCATCTCAAGATGGTGATTTGTTTGGTGTTAATGGAACAGCTGCGGAAAACTCGGTGGCATGGGGAAATGATCCATTTGGTCGTAGAGTCAAAATTTGGAAAGCAAGAAACAATGACGCAGCTTCCAATGCAGATGGTGGATGGGGAAAAATCATCAAGGGACTTAAGAAAAATGCAGGATATATGTCTGTTGTTTATATTCGTAGAAATGGAACAAGCACAAATGGTAGATTTTATCATGGATGCAAACAAGGCACAGATACACTCAACTTGGATGGTACACCAAATGGAAATCCATATTTTCATTATCCAACAATCGGTGAATTGCCACAAGACAAATGGTTATTGTCGGTAGGATTTATTCGTGCTAATAATGATACAAGTACAACTCAGTCTGGATTAAGTGGAATATACGATGTTACAACAGGTAAAAAACTTACATTGTCGAGAAGTTTCGGTGATTATAAAATGGGAACATCGGGTGTACAATCACATAGAACTTATTTGTATTACTCAACAAACGGAAATGATTCAATTGATTGGACATTACCTGGTTTTTACGAACTTGGTAGTGATGCTCCTACAATAAACGATCTATTGAAAATAGGTGGTGGAGGTGGTGCTTCTGCGGTATCCACCAACTATCAAGTAACAGAAAGTTCATATAATCCTGCAACGATGGGTGATTCAAACTTTATGTCTACAATACAATCACAGGGAGACCTAATTTATATAGAAGATTTGCTCGCAGACCCAAGTATTATTACCAAAATCGGAGCATCTGAGTTAAATAATGTAGGAATGGTTGTGCGTGATCCTAGCAAGTTAAGTAAACTGAACGGAACTACACTATCACTTTACTATGATCAAACAGATCAAGGTCTAAAACGTAATTATTATTTACAAACAGGAACAAGTGGACTTACACACACATACAATGGAAGTCATCCATTTAGTGAATATAATTTATACATTAAATCTTGGACTGGTTCATATCAGTATCTTGTTTTATCTGCAACCGGAGGAGTGCCTGGTGCAAGAGGCCCACAAGGGGAACAAGGTCCTCCCGGTGACGTCCGAGAATTAGCAAGCACAACACTTCCAAGTCTGAAAACTCAAGCACTTACTATGGAAGGTGACATTCGCATGGCACAACATAGTGTGCGTTTTGGAAATGCTTCAACACGAATCTTTGATTCAAGTGGAACTCCACACTACTACTCAGCATCTGCCGTTCATAACTTTAATAGTTCGGATGGTGGGAAGGCAACTGTTAATGTGAATACAATTTCTACTGCAAAATTTAGTAGTTCTGCAATGAAGTTTGGTGAAAAGGACAAAGAAACACAAGTAGATTTCTTGGGAACGTTGACTTGTGGCAATGTTGTAATAAATAAAAGTGGTCATCAGATGTATGGTGGTTCTCAGATTACTTCTATGTCGGAAAACAACGGCGCAGGAAATCATCTTTATACCACAAATGATGGTGTGTTTCATATACAACCAAGAGAACGTAATGGTAACAATGATAAACTTGCAAGAGTTTCTTTTAATAGTCGTTTAAGAATTGATACGTCCGATAGAGCAAATACATACATTACTGCTCATACGAATCCATCACGTGATCCTGGCACTTCGCAAGACGGTCCTAGAACACTACATTTGGAAGCACCAAAGGGTGACATCAATATCCGAGCAGGTGATGGTTCACGTGGTTGGGGTACAATCATGCTTCGTGCAAGAGGGTACGTATCAACTATGGGTATCTCAAAGAAACCAAATGAATATTTTGGAAATCCTTGGTTTTCTTCAAAAAATGCCGCCAGAGAAACGATAATTAGAATTATGGGTGGAGCAATGTTCCCTGAGAAGGGTCATACTGATCTCGGAACACCGAACTTTGAGTATCGTTTTGATACGTTGTATGCAAAGAATCACATAGATACCGGTTCTGACAAACGTCTTAAACGACAAATTGAAAAATCAGATTTGGGACTTGAGTTTATTACAAAACTTAAACCAGTTAAATACAAGTATAAGTCCGAGAAAATCAAAGACCAGGAGACCGGAAAAGTTCAGACTATTGATCACAATCGTTTTCACTACGGATTGATTGCTCAAGATGTCAAGGAAGCACTTGGTGATACGGATTTCAGTGGATATGTTGATCCTGCTCATGGTGGTGAAGAACTGCCTGAAAAAGATGCTATGTTAGGTCTTCGTTATGGTGAGTTTATTTCACCTATGATTATGGCAATTAAACAACTTGATAGAAAACTTGATAAACTTGAAACTGCGGATGTAAACAAGAAGAAGAGAATTGGTGACCTTGAACAGAAACTTGAGAAGAAGCATAAAATGCAAATGCAGAAAATCAAGGATATAGAAACAAGTGAAACTACAACAGAATCAGAACCTGTGTTGACCGCTAAAGAACTGGACGCAAGGGTAGAAGAAAAGTTCAAGTCAGCAGAAGCAGAACGAGAAACTAGATTGCGTGAAATGGAAGAACACCTTGAAACCACACGAAAAGAGTTGGCATTGGAATTTCCTTCTCATTGGGGTGATCAACCCGAAATGGAAACCAACGATTATGTGAAGTTACCAGGTCATTATGGATGGGGTAGTTCAACACTTAAAAATTGGATTGAAGTTAATATGCAGTCTGACAGAAATGAAATGGATGAATCAAAAACTCTTAACCTAAAGATTTTGGATACTCTTAAAACAATAAACGAAAGATTAACAAGACTGGAAGGCAATTCTGATCCAGAAACACAAGAACTATAATTTAAAAATGGAGGAGGTCTAAATCCTCCTCCATTTTTTCAGGAGACAACAGAGATGACAAACGAAGAATTATTAAACGAAATCAATAAACTTAAAGCAGACCTTGCTAAACTTTCACAAAAACTTGACAACAAACAAGGTCGTGTGGCGGCAAGAGTTTCTGAGTTGGAAGATAGCACTAAAAAGTATAAAAACCAAATCGCAAACCTTGATTCTGCAAACGACAACAAAAAAGAAAGAATTGCAGGTCTTGAAAGAAAACTTGATACCAAGCAGGGTAGAATGGGTGACCGAGTTAGAGCATTGGAAGGTGTTGTTGCTGGTCAAGCAGATGAAATTGCGGAACACGCAGATGATGGTGATGGCCACGTAGGATTAATTCAGTCTAAGGTATTTCTGATGAAAGGAAGTATCAACCGAGTTAATAATTCTTGGAGACGATTGTCGTTTGATGGAAACTATGCAATGGAAATGGAAGATTGGACTTTCACAAGTGCAAGTGGCCACAAAGGATTGCGTCCTTCGGTTACTGGTTTCTACGACATCGATTTGTCAATGGGTCTTGAAGCATCCCCCAGCAATACGATGATAGTGTCGCAATCAATCCGTGTCTACAAAATGAGTGTAACAACGGATCAGATTATCGGAATCTTGGCAAAAACAATCAATACTGCTTCGATACGTGGCGACGATGCACCTACAATTTCGTTGTCAGTCAAAAACGTTTATTTAAAAGACGATGAATTTATTTTGGTTGTCGCAAAGACTGATGATGGTGAAGCAAATGAATTCAGATTTATAGACGGAACACCTGAAACAACTCATTTGAGTTTGGAACTTAAATATGCTCATGTGTTGGAAGGACTTGAAATACAGGAACCAGAAGTTGAACTACCAGAGATACTTTCAGTTGACTTTACTCGTAGTGATTCCGTGAGTGCAATGTCATCACTTCCAGTAGTGGTGGACTCTACAGAACCAACTGCAACCAACAATGAATTTTCTGAATTGTCGGGTAACTATGTTATTGCACCAAATACCCACCAAGGTGTGGCATATTGGAAGCACGAAGATGGCCATTATATTCATTATTCAGGAGAAAAAGATACGTGGGTGATAACTTCACCTTCAAATACATCTGAAAGTTGGGTTATGTCTACAATGACACCAGTACAAGATGCTCCATCATGGCCATGGACAGGTTCTTGGGTAACGGAAAATGCAGAAGGTGAATTACTTGATCTTCCAATAGTTGTGTATGGTGGAAAACTTCCATCTACTCCAACTCCAACTCCAACGACTGGAAGTTTCTATGAAAAAACACCAACTCCAACGACTGGAAGTTTTTACGAAAAAACACCAACTCCTACGACAGGAAGTTTTTACGAAAAAACACCAACTCCTACGACAGGAAGTTTTTACGAAAAAACACCAACTCCTACGACAGGAAGTTTTTACGAAAAAACACCAACTCCTACGACAGGAAGTTTTTATGAGAAATCTCTAACAAGTTATGAGGGAGCAATTGATAAATTGAATGAACAACAACTTCAGTGGAATTCGTTGAACATAACCGAGTATAAGTTTGAGTTTGTATGGAAGTGCTATTGTTCAGCTGAATACACAACTCCCGTGATACTTCATGTTAGAGACAACGAGATTATTGACGTAGAGTGGGCAAACGCATCTGAAAATGATGAGGAACTTGTAAATCCTGATGTGGAAAATTATTATACCATGCCCGAGTTGTTCTCATTTACGTCAGATTACTATGCAAAGAAACCACATACAATGGATGTAAAGTTTGATGATGATCATCAGTTTGTTGCGGAAATGTATGCGGATGTTCAAGAGAATATAGCAGACGAGGAAATGGGATTTGTAGCAAGTAATCTACAAGTTATTTCTGAGTAATTTATACCTTAGATACCTCGGTATCTAAATTTCATGTGGAGAGAAAAATGAGAGATGATGAATTAAAATTACCTGAGTTTAAGGTAAACGAAACGATGAGTACCCTCAGTCAACGAATTGATTGGGGATTGCGACAATTGAATGTACCAAAAACATGGAGCATTACACGTGGTGAGGGAATTACTGTTATGGTAATTGACACAGGACATCCTGTTCATCCTGACATCGGTGATAATGCAATAGAAGGAAAAAACTGCATTCCCAATGAACCAATTGAAGATGAAAACGGACATCAATCTCATTGTACAGGTATCATTTGTGCAAAAGACAATGAAACTGGAATGGTGGGTGTTGCTCCTGGATCAAAATGTATTTCAGTAAAAGCATTAAGTAAAAGTGGAAGTGGAAGTTATCGTGGATTGGCAGAAGCATTGGATTATGCAATTGAAATGAAACCAGACTTGATAAGCATGAGTTTAGGAGGTTCTTCACCTTCAGCTGCTATGCAATCACGCATACAAAAATTGTACGATATGAATATTCCTGTTATTTGTGCAGCTGGAAACTCAGGTGATGGTGGAGTTAATTATCCAGCAGCCTTTGATGAAACAATAGCAGTTGCAGCTTACGACAAATACGGAAATGTAGCAAGATTTTCTTCTAAAGGAGAAAAAGTAGAATGGGCTGCTCCTGGTGTAAACATTTATAGTACATATCTTAACAATGGATATGCTAGTTTAAGTGGAACTTCAATGGCGTGTCCGTTTATTGCGGGTGTTGTGGCGTTGATGCTTGCAAAGCACAAAAAGCAAGAAGAATCAACTGGTATGAACGATTGTAAAACAGTTGAACAAATTCGTGAGCATCTTCTTAAATACACCAAAGACAAAGGTGAAGTCGGCCGTGACAATTCATGGGGATACGGAGTTATTGATGTAGAGAAACTTATCGGTGGTGGTGATATTGAACAACCAGTTCCAACACCTACTCCAACACCTACTCCAATAGAAAAACCAACACCTCAACCACCTGAAGAGAAACCTGTGGAAAAAGAACCGGTGAAAGAAGAACCAAAAAAGAAAAACAAAAACACTTTATTTATTGTTATTGGAGTTGTGGTAATTGCAACAATTATTGGAATTGCCGTGGTAATGAACAACAAAGTTGATATACCAACACCACCTTATTATGATGAAAATGGTGAAATCAATTGGGACAAGAAATTTGAACTTGATCGATAACTTTATTAAATGGGAGAATAACAAATGGAAAATGATGTAAAAAAAGAACTGGATGATTTAAACAAAAATCTCAGAATCATAGAATCTGAATTGACATGGCAACTTGACAAGCTCAAAGATTATATGAAACGAGACAACGAAAATGATATGGAGTCTCATTTGAAGATTGCAGATATTAATGCCAGTATTGAATTGCTTCAAGAACAAATTAAATCTCAGGCAGAAATTTTCACAAGCAATTCAAATAAACAATCATCGTCAACAAGCAACTTGAAGAAAAGTATTGAAGATATATCAAAAACAACAAATTTACTTCAACAACACTTTGAGTTTCAAAAAAATAAATTGTCAGAATACATTGAACGAGATAGTGAATTTACAAAGCAGTTTGGTGATACATTACGAAAAATGCGTGACGATATGAAAACAATCACATATTCAAAATCAATTGTAGATACACTCAATGTTGCTAGTCAGAAAGATGATGTGGATAGTCTCAAAAAGAAAGATGTATACAGAAAAGAAAAATTGTTGCATCTTGAAAAGAAACTTGAGAACACCCACATTAATATGAAGAAACGAGTTTCTGAACTTGAAAACAAGATAAAGAAACTAGAATCTTAATTGACATATTCATTATTTGCAATGTATTCCATAAATTCATATCAATAATAATTATAAAAATAACATCATTTGCTATTTATTATAATATGGGAACTGATGGAAAAACAATTTTTCCGACTGAATATTTGTCGGCTGATTACTTTGAAAAAGTCGGAGGTCGCAAAGCATATGCATTTTGGTTGGTTGGTAATAGTGGAAGTGGTAAAAGTACACTCACTAAGACCGTAGAAACAATGCTGATGGAACATGAATATTGGGTAAAGTGCTTAGACGGAGACAATATGCGAAGCACCATCAATTCAGACTTGGATTTGTCAGTTGAATCTAGAACAGAAAATGTTCGTAGAAGTGCTGAAATTTCAAAAATGTTTTTGATGAATGGAACAACTACAATTAATTGTTTTATTTCTCCAACTGAAGAAAGTCGTAATCAAGCACAAAAAATTATTGGTGAACGTTTTTGTTTGATTTATATCAAAGCATCACATGAAGAAGTTAAAAAACGAGATGTTAAAGGATTATACAAAGATAATGCTGAAAACATGAACAATTCTTTGAATTTATTTGAAGAACCTAGTGACCCTGATTTGATTATAGACACCACAGGTAAAACGATAAAATATTCTGCGAATATTTTATTTAATTTTATAATAAACCAACCCATTTGATATTTATAAAAAGAGATGAAAAAATGTAATTTAACACACTTAGAGGAACTTGAAGCAGAAAGCATTCATGTGTTGCGAGAAACCGCTGCACAATTTTCAAGTTCAACATTGCTTTTTAGTGGTGGTAAAGATAGTTTGGTCTGTCTGCACCTTATCGCAAAAGCATTTTATCCTGCTAATGCTCCGTTTGTTGCACTTCATGTCGACACAGGACACAACTTTCCAGAGGTAATGGAATTTCGTGACAAAGTTCTTGAACAATACAAAATGAAATTATTTGAACGCAAAGTTGAAGATGCGATTGCAGAAGGTCTTATTAAAGATGAAATCGGCATCGGTGCAACTCGTAACGAACTTCAAATACCTGTGCTTCTTGATGCAATTGAGCATCACAAGTTTGATGCTTGTTTAGGAGGAGCAAGACGAGACGAAGAAAAAGCAAGAGCAAAAGAACGTTTCTTTTCACATCGTGATGACTTTGGTCAATGGGACCCAAAAAATCAACGACCAGAAATTTGGGATGCATTTAACGGAAAGAAAAATCAAGGTGAACACTTTCGTGTATTTCCAATCAGTAATTGGACTGAACTTGACGTATGGACTTATATAAAACAAGAAAACATTCCGTTGCCATCATTATATTTTTCACACAAAAGAAAATGCTATGAACGTGACGGAGTTTGGTATGGTCACGCTGATTACATTAAATTAAAAGACGATGAAAAACTAGAAGAAAAAGTAGTTCGCTTTCGTTCAATTGGTGATGTAACAACAACTGGTGCTTGTTTAAGTACTGCAAACAATCTTGATGATATTATCGCAGAAGTTGCAAGTGCAACCACAACTGAACGTGGAACAAGAGGAGACGATAAAAAATCCGATACAAGTATGGAAGATCGTAAGCAACAAGGATATTTCTAAGATGGCAAAGAACAACAACAACGATAAAGAAAACAAGAAACCTGTGGAAAATCAAAAAAAAGAACCAAAACAGAATGTTGATAAGTTGCAAAACAACGAACTTCTTCGTCTTTCAACTGCGGGTAGTGTAGATGATGGCAAAAGTACCTTAATTGGTCGTTTACTTTACGATACAAAAAGTGTGATGAAAGATCAATACGAAGCAGTTCGTGCCACTTCCAAAAAGAAAGGTGAAGAAGAAGTAAATCTTGCTTATTTGACAGACGGACTTAAAAGTGAACGTGAACAAGGAATCACGATTGACGTAGCATATCGTTATTTTAATACTGCGAATCGTAAGTTTATTATTTCAGATACACCAGGACACGTTCAATACACTCGTAATATGATTACAGGTGCAAGTAAAAGCAACGTTGCAATTATTTTGGTTGACGCACGAAAAGGAATTTCTGAACAAACAAGAAGGCATTCGTTTATTGCAAGTCTTTTGAAAATACCTCATGTTATTTATGCGGTAAATAAAATGGACTTGATTGATTATGATGAGCAAAAGTTCAATAAAATTCGTAATGAACTTAAACAATTTAGTGCAAAATTAAGATGTAACGATATTCGTTTTATTCCTATATCAGCATTAAAAGGTGATAATGTTACAACCAAGAGTCAAAAAACATCTTGGTATAAAGGTGGTCATTTGCTTGGTATGCTTGAAAACATTGAAATTTTCTCTGACAATAATTTGGTAGACGCACGATTTGATATTCAAACTGTGATTCGTCCTCATAGTGATAAATGGCATGACTTTCGTGGATACGCAGGAAAAATCGTAAGTGGTAGTTTTGAAAAAGGACAAAAAGTTTCTGTGCTTCCAAGTGGATTTGAAACACGAATTAAAGATATGCGAGTATATAAGGATTTAATAAATCATGCGTGTACACCTGCGAGCATCGTAATGCAACTTGAAGATGATATAGATGCAGGTCGTGGTGATATGATTGCCCGTGTAGATAATCTTCCAAAAACTTCTCAAAATTTTGATGCAATGATTTGTTGGATGTCGGATGGTGTTATGCAACCTCGTAAAAAATATTTGCTAAAACACGGAAGCAACGAAGTAACTGCTATGATTACAAAAAAGGTTTATACATTAGATGTAAATACTTTCAGTAAAGCAGAAGATCAAACATTGCAACTTGGATTAAATGATATTGCAAGAATCAGCATAAAAACAAGCAAACCCATTAACTTTGATTCATTTGAAAGCAATCGTGCCAATGGAAGTTTTATTTTAATTGATACGCAAACAAATGAAACACTTGCCGCTGGAATGATAAAGTGAAAACTGTAATTGTAACGGGTGGTCTTGGATACATCGGTAGTCATACCGTTGTGGAACTTTTAAATGCAAATTATGATGTGGTGGTTGCAGACAATTTGTCAAATTCTTCGGAAAAAGTAATTGACGGAATTCGTCAAATCACGGGCAAAAGTATAACCTTCGTTAATCTTGATATTCGTGATTATTTTAAATTAGAGTCATTGTTAGGATTTTATCAGCAAAGCACAATTGGTGTAATTCATTTCGCTGCTTGTAAAAGTGTCGGAGAAAGTATGAAAGAACCAAGCAAGTATTATGATAATAATGTTACAGGTACAAACAACTTGCTTAAAGCAATGAAACGATACAAAGCAGATAATCTGGTGTTTAGTAGCAGTTGCACTGTTTATGGTCAAGCAGATGATTTACCAGTCACAGAACAAACTCCACAAAAACCTGCGGAAAGTGTTTATGGTCGTACCAAGCAAATTTGTGAGCAAATGATAAAAGATTTTCACACAGAACACAATTACAATTCTGTGCTTCTTCGTTATTTCAATCCAATTGGCGCACATGAAAGTTCTTTGATTGGAGAACTTCCAAACGGAACTCCCGACAACCTTTTACCGTACGTCGCCGAGACTGCAAGTGGAAAACGGAAATTGTTTACTGTGTTCGGAGAAGACTATGACACCGAAGATGGAACTTGCGTTCGTGATTACCTTCATGTGGTTGATTTGGCAAAAGCACACGTTTTGGCATTGGAAGTTTCGGTGGAAAAAAATCTGAAAGCAGAACCTGTTAATTTAGGAACAGGTACTGGATATTCCGTGAAACAAGTTCTTGAAGCATTTGAAAAAGAAAACGACATTAAGATAAACACTCACTACGGAAATCGTAGAAAAGGAGATGTTGAAGCAATTTATGCAGACCCAAGTTACGCAGAAAAGTTGCTTGGATGGAAATCAAAACTTGGATTAAAAGAAATGGTAACTTCAGTTTGGAACTGGCAAAAAACAATATCAAGCAAATGTTGTGGTGGTGGTTGTGGTTGTCATGTAAACAAAGAAATTTAGATTGGTTTCGCTACCAACCTATTGGTCACATGGGATGGACAGGAATTAAGTTTCCTGTCCATTCTTCTTTATAAAGTAAATCTTTTTTGTTGACTTTTTATAATAAGTTTAGTAGGATACTTGTATGACAATGAGAGATAACAAAGTTAATTTTTTTGCTAAAGTCACTCCTGAGGAGTTTGAAGACGAGATCCTTGGATTAGAGGAGTTGAATCGTTTGCTTGTGGAAGATGCAACTGACGAACCTACGGAAGTTGAAAAAGAACTTTTTAATGAACCCGCATCCATTGGTTGATTATGAAACATAAAATCGAGTTAACAACCGAAGAAATGCTTTGCATTGCTCAGTCAACTGAACGAAATCTACAAAATGCTATTGACAACAATATACCATGTAGGATATTATTTTATACAAATATGCGAAATAAAATACAATTAGCACTTTCAGGACCTGTAGCTCAGTGGTTAGAGCAGGACACTCATAATGTCTTGGCCGCAGGTTCAAATCCTGCCAGGTCCACCATTGTACTTTCCAACTAATTATGATAGATTTCAAAAATGTAACTAAAATTGTGACTCATCCAGGTCATGCACATAGAGACGACTTTCTGTCGGTCTGTTTTGTTCTTGCAATGTGTTCACAACATCAAAATATGCCATCAGTTTACAGACGTGATCCAACAGAGCATGAACTGAAAGACCCCAACATTGTAGTGATTGATATCGGAGAACGACACGAACCTGAGTTGAGTAACTTTGATCATCATCAATTTCCACGTGATCACAAACCATGTTGTGCATTATCTTTAATTTTACAGAATATGACCATCTACGAAGAAGCAAATCGTGGATTTCGTTGGTTAACTGTAACTGAAAAGTTTGATAGCAAGGGACCATACGAGGTGGCAAAAGATATCGGAGTAGATTGGAATACCATTTCAGATGCTACATTTTCTCCTGTAGAGGAGGCTGTGTTACATCTATTTGCAAAAACATTTGATGGTGGTCAAAGTGGAATATATCTGGGTTTAATGACTACCATCGGAACTGAGTTACTAAACACCCTTGAGATGTTCACAGGTCGTTGGCAACAATTATCAGATTCAATTACGACATCGTTGGTATACGGAAACGAAGTAGTATTTTCACTTGGTATTTTGGGTGACAATGATCCTTCATTTGCATTGAGTGCATATGTTGAAGAAAATCATCCGAATGCAGTTGCCACAATCACCCACGATGATCGAGGAGATGGTTATTGTCTGTTTAGACTCAATGATAGTTCAAAGATTGACTTTTCTAAAATTGAGAATGACGAACACATATTATTTGCTCACAAAAATGGATTCGTGGCAAAGACTCATACTACAATTTCAAATGAAAAACTTATTGAACTTCTTGAAAAATCTTCAAAATAAATCGACTTTTTATAACTTTGGTGTTGACTTTTTACAGTAAGTTTGGTACTATATATACATAATCAAGATTAAACCAATTAAGACAAATATGAAAAATAAAATACTACTAATCGCAATCGCAACTTCGTTTTTCGCAAGCAGTTTATCTGCCAATAATGGGTGGGGTTCAAAGCAAACTTCACGCACCGTTGGTGGTGCTTTAGGTGGAGCAACTATCGGTGGAATCATTGGACATCAACACGGCAAGCAAAAAGAAGGAATCATCATTGGTTCTGTACTTGGTATGCTCATCGGAAACAAAAGTGGCAAGGGTCACGATTCACGAATGGAGCAACAGAGGTGGGAACAACAACAACGAGAAATGGCACAACGTGAAGAGTTGCGTAGACATGAACAAGAACGTCAACGTCAATATCGTGTACAACAAATGCGTACCAACACAAGTTCCAATTCGGTTAGATCTTCTTCAGATGAACTAACCCAAGCACGTCATCGTGCAGAACAACGTGAAGCAGAACTTCAACGTGAAATGGAAATTATACGAATTCAACAAGAACGTCGCAGAGCATTAGAAGAATATCGTCAACGTGAAATTCAAGCACAACAACAACTTGAAAGAGTTCGCAACGGAGAATCAGTTCAAACTCAGTCTTCAAGCAGTTCTAGGTATTCTCACAATCTTAGTTATTAATAAAAAATTTATTTAAAACAAATGCAAAAACAAATCAAAGATCTACCGATTGCTTTTCAATCATTATTTGCGGAATTGAAGGCAGAAAAAGATGCAGAAGAAGGATCGTCAACTGACTATGTAATTCAACCAACCAAGAAGGATGTTCAAGAAGAATACGAACAACTTGACACCGTTCTTGAAGAAGAAAACGAAGCAGATTATGATGAGTATGATGAAAACACATATGATATGAATGCAGTATCCCCTTATATGCGAGATGCGTTTGGAGAACTTGATGAAGACGAAGACGAAGAATACGACTACGAATAAGTAAACTCAAATCAATTTAAACTAAATAATGCAGAAAATACCATTAGCTTTGTTGATCAGTTTCGTTGCATTTGTTGGATATCTCGTAATATCTAAAGTATCAGGTGGTGACTTTACCAATCAACTTGAAGTTTATGTTGGTGGTGACAAAATATTACATCTGGTGCTTGCATTCGTATTGTCGTTACTTTCAATGATGTCATTTTCACACAAATTTTCCAGCTGGAACATCTTGACAGTATTAATGATTATACTGACAATTGAAGAAACTGCTCAATATTTTTTACCAAATCGTCATTTTGGATTTGATGATTTAATTGCAGGGTGGAGTGGATTGATATGTGGAGGACTTTTATACAACTTAATAAAAACACTAACAAAAATAAGATATGAATGAGAACAGCGCACCTTGGGGAACAATATTATTAATTTTAATCGCAATGATGCTTATTATGTGGAAATGTTGATTATGGACGATTATATCAATTTTGCAAACCTACCACATATTCTTACGATAACACATCGTCAAACTAATCAATTGATTTTAAAAAAGAAATTCAGCAACGAAGGTGATGCATTGCAGTATATGAACGAAGCCAGAGAATTTCAAAATAACAAACAAAACTTTAGTTTCGTGATCTCTGGTCCTAATATGTATTATAGCACCTGATGTACACATCTGGAGTCAGAATCATCATTTGGATATGTGCAATATTTTATTTATTGCAACATTTATATTATCCTTTGGTAAGTGAAATGTTCGGACTTGCTTATATTGGTCATCCCAATTTCAATTCATTGCAACTTTTAACTTACACATTCTTACACGGAGATGCGTTCCACATTTTTATTAATATGTTTATGTTGGCAATTTTCGGACCACGCATAGAACAATCAGTTGGAATCCAAAATCTGTTTGTATTGTTTGTATTATCTTCAATTGGTGGTGCGGTTGCTCAAACAATGTTTACTATGTTTTCTGTGTACACTGCGTTCGGAACTTTGTTTCCGATTGCTCCACTTGATTTTTATGAACAAGTTCAATTTTCACTGATACACGGTCATGAAGCATCAGCAACATTCAACAGAATAACCATAGGAGCATCTGCAGGGGTATTCGGGGTGATGCTTGCATTTACGTGTATGTTTCCAACACAGCGACTTGGATTACCTTTATTAAACATCACATTGTCTGCACGATTAATTATGATTATTTACGTCGTGGGAGAAATTTACATGGCAATATACGATCCCACTCCAAATATTGCTCATTACGCACACATTGGAGGAGCAATCGTTGGATTACTATTGGCATTATATTGGAGAAACTCACTCAAATCAAAAAATAATGCTTGACTTTTTATAATAAATTTGGTAGTATACTTGTATTGAGAGTGACTAAGAACCAAATTAAAAATTCAAACAAAAGAGAGAAAATGAATATTGAACTAAGCAATCCTGTGATTTCCAAGTTGGCAAACGATTATGTTATGTCGTTTCTTCATCATACTGGTGAAAATACCAAGCATATCAACAATCAACAAAGTGGGGACGTTAAATTTTATCACGCAGATGGTTTCGGAAATTTGTCGGAAAAATCAAATAATATGTATTCCGAATCAATGAAGGATATGTTGTTTGATTGGAGTCACGTTCGTGATTCATCTGATGAAGCATTTCTTGCAATGGCACACGCAATAAGTGCTTGTGTTCCATGTGAAGCAAAATTTGCTGATTCGTTGCTTGATTTTAAGACATACGTTGCAAATCATTTTCAAGACCTTCGCAGAGAATTGGATTATTATACATTGCACGAACCTGATGCAACTTCAGAGATTGACAGAATTGATCAAGAACTATATCACGAAGCACAAGTTTAAGATGACAGAAATAGCAAAACAAACAATTTTAATTCTAAGCAACGCAATGCTTGAAAACGACATTGGTCCCGTTTGGGATGTTCGTAATAACATTGATACTTTAAAAGTAACCGATGAAGAACGGGAAGTTATTCGTCAGTTGATGGTAACTGCCGATGCAATGGTTGAATTTCAGCACAATGTGCTATATTAATAATAAGTAAAAGGAGAGAATAATAAAATGGGATTTTTTAGTTGGAATTGTAAGTGTTGTGGAAAGAGTATTGTGTCACCGTATTCACCCAAGCAAATTGATTGGATGAACAAAATTACGATGGTTCTTGAAACAGGAGAAGTAGTTCAAGGTGAGTATGATGGATACGGAAACATTGGTAATCGTACTGATGAACACGCATTTGGGGATAATTGGGACATAGATGAAAATGCTGAAAGTATTTGCTTAGACAATGAACATCAAGCAACTTTTTATCATACTGCTTGTTACGAAGAAAATAATCAACCAGGATTTCAAGGTCAAAATGATTCTGCAAGTGATCAAGGATTTTTCTTGGAAGAATCAAATTATGCTGATTGCGTACCCACCAATGCGTCATGACACGACAAGTCAAAGCAACATTGCAAGCATTTTCAGAGTACTTTAACGAATTTGAAGATGCCGAAGATTTTAATTATGGTTCAATTCAAATGTGCTACGAAATAGATGAAGAACGAGATGATGGAAGTGTAATTGGAAGAACGATGGTTTATTCAGGTCAGAATAAAGATGGTCATTCAATGGTTCGTGATGAAGGTATATTTGAAGTAAATGCCAACGGAGAAATTATGAAATGCGATGGATTACTAAGTTCCACTTGCGATTATATTTCAGATAAAGGATTAAAACTTTACGAAGAAGAACATTGACAAACATTTTGTTATAGTTTAATTTAGTATCTGTTATGACAAAAAAATGTAAATTTGAAGTAGAAGTTACGTACAATTCTGATTATTTTGCAGAAGGAGAAATAAAAGATACAATTAAAAAAGCAATTAAAGATTTAAACGATGCCAAAGAACAAAAATTTGGCAAACGAACTATGTGTGATCCAGGTAAAACAAACAAAGGAATCACCAGCAATGTAACTCAAACTGTATACACCGATAATAACGAATCAACTGATATAGTAGAAACATTAGTTAGTTTAAGTGCGTGTATGGACGAGACTGAATCTCCAAACATTGTTTTACCTGAACCTAAAATCGAAGAATTAATGTCCCAAGTACGAAAAACATTCAATCAATAAAATGGCAAAACGAAAACAAAAACCTTCTCAAAAACAACTTCAACAAATACAAGATGAATACATTGACTTTTGGAGTCGTTGCGTAACCGAGTCAATCTTTTGGTTGACTCCTTATATAATAATTTTTATAGTTCTCGGATTTATATTTAATTGACATGAATGAAGTAGCAATATTACTACAGGTGTTTGTAGCACTTGTTATTTTTAACGTATGGACTTTCCGTTCAGATAAACCAACAAAATATCGTGGTGGATCAGCAAGAACATTGAAAGAAGAATTCGTTGAGTTTGGTCTTAGTGAAAAAATTTATTTGTATACAAGTTTGGCGAAACCAATGCTCGCAGTTGCTTTGATAGTAGCAATATTTTTTCCATTTATGACTATACCCGTTGCATTGGCAATGGCATTTTTTATGGCAGCTGCATTGTTAATGCATTATCGCGTAAAAGATAAATTCATAAAGTTTATTCCTGCGGGTATTACTTTTGCTTGTTGCATTGCCATTGTCATTGTTTCTTGATGTCTAAAGCAATTGCTCTACTAGAAGAATTCGCCGAGACCAACGATGATGTCATTTCTATTGATGGTGACATTTTGTATCGTTGTTTAAAAAAATATATGCCAATTGTATATCCACGATTAGCAAGCATGGGGTACGCTGTATCTGAAATAGAAATACTTGATTCTACAGATGAATATATGAGTGTAAGATTTTATTCCGTGTTCAAAAAATGAACTCGACTTTTTATAATAACTAAAGTATATTAAAACAATGAAACTAGGACTTGTCTGTATCTCTGAACAACTAAAAAGCATCAATAAAGAAATTGCGTTTCGCACAATGACACGCAAACGATTTAATGATTTAACTGCATTATATGATCGTGATTATGCTATCAAAGAATTGTCGGAAAGAATTCTGATTAACATAGAAGTTACAGGTTTAGTTATTGATCATTGCGAAAAACAAAACTTTGCTCATTATCGTCTTACTTGTGCAGGATTTCCACTTATCACAGATCCCACACTTGATTTGTCGTTTACAAAACTGCACAATCACCAAGAAATCAAAAAGCAACTAAATTTACTTGGAAAACAAATCAATGAATCATCAGTAAGCATCGGAAGTCATCCTGATCAATTCAATGTTCTTGCTTCTCTTAATCAAGACTCGGTAAATAAAACTATCAAGGAACTTAACTTTCAAACGAGTATCATTGATATGATGCTTCAACCAAGAAATCACAAATGTCCTGTGAACATTCACATCAACGCAAGTCCTGCAAACAAATCTGTCGATGTATCAGATCAAATAGAAGAAATGGTGAATCGTTTTTATGCAGGTTTCTCGCAATGCAATGAATCAGTTAAAACTCGTCTGACTTTAGAAAACGAAGACAAAGGATTTTTCAGTACAGAGCATATTCTTATGTTTCATGCTAGATTAAAGGAAAAGTATGATGTTGATGTTCCTATATGCTACGACAACCTCCATGATGTCTGCAACAACACTTGTGGTAACGATGTAGAAACTAATATGAACCTATGCATGGAAACATGGCCAAACGATGTAGAACCCGTGTTTCATTGGTCAGAAGGCAAAGAAGATAAAATGCGTAGTCATCGTGATTATTATACCGACAACTTCTTTCCACCAACTGCAACTCGTAGCATAAAGTGGGAGTGTGAAGTAAAAGCAAAAGATAATGCAATTTGCCAGTTGCTTGAACAACACGAAGCACACAATCTACTTGTTGCGTGATTATGCTTGATATATCATGCACATTGGTAGATTTAAGGTGGAAATCCAGAAGTTAGGTGCTTAATTCTGTATATTGCATGATATATCATGCCTAGCAAGCAATTTGGTGATTATTATAAAAATAATGCTTGACTTTTTATAATAAATTTGGTAAGATACTTGTATTGAGAGTGAGAAAGAACCAAAACAAAAATATTAAAAATATGAATAACGATCAAAATATAAACGAGAGAATAGAAAACTTTATGCAGTTGGTAAACCAAAATATGCATAATCATTACAGAAACAACTTTCCTTCCACTTATGCGGAAACTGCCGAAGATCATCAGTATGTGATTGCTGATACCGGCCGTAAGTTTCTTAGAATTGCAAGTGTTGATCGTGATGGCAATGCTCGTAGTGTTTATTGCTTCGTTGCTCTTGTTGACGGAAACACCAAGAGTATGGGTTCATATTCCGTTGGTGACATTCTGAAACCAGCAACTTGGAAGGCACCTGCAAGACACTCAAGAGGTTCAGTTCTTGCTGATGACTTTGGTCTTTCGTGTGTTGGTCCTTACGGAGTTGATTATTTAACTCGTAAGGGTGGTACTTACAAGTTTTCACCTTTAACGGCAACTGCATAATAAAAGTCGATTTAACTTGACTTTTTATAATAATTTTGGTAATATACTTGTATTGATGATAAGGAAATACTTCCTTTAAAAACAAAAAAAAGAGAGAAAATAAAATGAGTTTTAATAACGGAGATAGAGTTAGAAGTAGAAATGGAATTGGCTTAGTGGGAATTGTAAGTTACAGAATTGAAGTTCCTCCACCCCGTTGGGAAGAAAACGGAGAAACTCAGATTTCATATGCGATTTCATATCCCACCATCGGATCACAAACGATTCTTGACGAAACTGATATAGTTCTCGTAGAGAATCCACTAATATAATTTCAGCAGAATATATATGAGTATGGATTGGAAAGAATTAGCAGAAGATTTAGTATTACTTGAACAACTTAAAAAAAGATTCGTTGAAATTGGTTGTACAGACGATGATGCGTATACATACGCAACTTATTTGTATATGACCAATCAACCTATCATAATCAAAACAACAACAATTTCGGACAACAATAATAATAGATAAATTATGACAATAATCAAAAAAAGAGGACCAGGTCGTCCCAAGGGTAGCAAAAATAAGATTCAAGCAAACAAATCAACAACTTCGGTTAAACGTGGTCGTGGACGTCCCAAGGGTGCTAAAAACAAGGTGGTAGAACAAGTTGTAGTAACTTACGAATTACCATTTCCAAATCCTATACATGAATCTCAGAGAATTGAGAATATTCGTTATATGACATCTTTTTATCAACATCCTGACGGCAGAGCAAAACAATTGGCAAGTAAACCCAAGAAACGAGGAAGAAAGTCCGAACTTGAAAACTTTGATCCAGAAAAACTTCTTAAAGAAGACTTGGATTCAGATAAAATGACTTACAAGGAATCTGATATTCAAGACGAGTTGAGTCGTATGGACGGATATCGTGATATGTCCGTAAATTCTGCCAGATATTCCGATTCTTTTTGATGCTTTGCAATATTTATTATTGTGAGACATTAAAATGGGAAACGATAACCAAAATATAAACGGTTACAACAATGATGATGGTGATGAAGGTACTGATTACAGAGAGCAAATCTTGCAACTTTGTAAGATGGCACAGGGCAACATAACCACGATTTATTGGTGTAAACAACAAATACGAAAACGATTGAAAGTTCTTGATCGTCTCGTCAAACGGTTATCAGATACTAAAGAAGACGATGAATCCCAAAAAAGTCGCATAGAAAACATCATCAAAAAGCAAACTGATGCGTGTAAAGAACTTGGTGATAAAATTGAAACTGAAATCGAGAGTTTAGAAGCAATTCGTATAGCAGCTAAATCATTTGGCATTGACATCAAAGCAAGATTACTCGAATTGGATGATACATTAGACGGTGAAGATATAGATTCGTTTTTTGAAGACGAGTAAAAAACTTTAGTTTTTATATTTTCTATATATTTATATTATATAGAATGAAACGAACTGCTTACAATTGGCAATATGGTGATTGTCTTTATAGAATAGAGCATTGGAGAAATGCACCAAACGATGTATGTCCGTTTACCGTTTATATGCTTAGTTCTAATAATGGAAACGGACCAGGAAGTTTTATTGGTTACTTTATGAGTAAAAGTGATGCAGAAGATGCAATTCAAAAAAGTACAATAAAAACCTTGAAAGTTAAGATGTCAAGTGGTATTATATTACCATAATGATGTTTTCAGAACTTTCTAATCGTGCCAAATTAAACTATGTGTTCTTTTGGATTAATTTAATTGTTGCTTTTATACTTGCATACGGTGGAAGTTGGTTTTGTATATTCAGTTTGGTTGTATCCTTTTTTTCATGGACGGCATACAAATTTCAAGATAAAATTGAAGACCAAAATAAAAACATTGACGAAGAAAAGTAATTTATTTAATATAATTAAATGAATAATCGTCAGATAAGCATTGATATAAAATACGGAAACGAGATTTATAAGAAAAATTTTTCGGAATACGACAGTATTGCTTACATTTCGTTTTTGGAAGAATTCAAATTGTGGTATGAAATTAACGATGCAACGGATGGGGAAACTCCGGTATTTGACGAAGAGTATATAGAAACGGACGATAAAAATGAGCAACAGAAAATATTATGATTACACAGAAATACATGGTTTTTGTGAAACTTTAGCAAATAGATTAAAACGAAGTAACTTTGATTCGGTAGTGGGTGTAAGTAGAGGTGGATTGATTCCTGCTACTATCATTGCCGAGTGCATGAATGTGCGTGAATTAAGAACGGTAGGAGTACGTTCTTATGCGTTAAATGGAATTGGCAAGAGAAGCACCTCCGTTTTGTATCAAAGTTGTTCTCCGTACTTAAAGGGTGATGTATTATTGATTGATGATATTGCAGATACAGGTGAAACTTTTAACTTTCTGCTTGATCATTTCAGCAAAAATAAAAACATCAATAGCATCACCACTTGTAGTTTGTTTGTTAGACGAAGTTCAAGTTATGTTCCCGATTATTATCATACAGATATTGTAGGAAATGATTGGATTGTGTTTCCTTGGGAACCTGCTCCACCTTCTAATTAAGATTTCCGCAAAAAAAAGTTATTGATTTCATCAACAACTTTTTTTCACTTCAATCAAGTTTTTGATTGACTTTTTATAATATTCTTGGTAGTATGTAAAAAGAATGAGAGATAAAAGAGATAGAGTTTTAATTGATGGTGGAATTTCTTGGCAAACAGATAAATTGCTTGAAAAATATCCTATATCAAATGATACAGAGTGGAATGTTGATTTTACAAGCAATCGTTATCCGATGATCGTTTCAAGAATCAAAGAACCTAAACATGATCCTTGGGATCGTCCTACTTTGCCTTGGAATTTCAATCAAGGTGATGGCAACAAATATAACTGGACTGCATCATCAATGCACGTCAAAGAATATACTCATTTTCGTTATACATCAATCAAAGAAACTGCAATTAAGTTATGGCAAAAGAAACAATAGAAATTAATCCGAATGTTGCTTGGTATTCGTTGCAAGAATTATCATTTAGATTTCCGGTTGTTAATAAACGTTGGCAACGCAATGGAGATTTATTTGAATATTTTTATGATTTAGATGAACAACCTGAAAGTGATCCGTGGGGAAGAAAACTAACTCCGTGGACTCGTCTCGGACAAACTGAAATTAATCATTGGGTAAATGCAACTACCAACGGAACATATTATCGGCTAACATCGGTTATGCGAAAAACGGTTGCATTGTGGATGTATCCTTCACCAAGTCATCCTTTGTATAAATGACATTGATTAAAAACGGAATTTTGAATATTGATTTGCTTGCTCCCGGCAACGGACTGCACATTCAATCCGAGTATGAACCGAAAAACAAACAATGGTTTCGTTTAGATTCTGAGTGGATTGCTCACGTGCGTCCTGAAACAAACAAAACATCAAGATGTCCATTGTTGGAAGAAATTAAAACTGATCCGTGGGAACGGCCACTTATTCCGTGGACTTATGCGTATGCTCAACCTGGTGAAGATTGTTATGGAGCACAAAATTGGAAACCAGAAACTAATGATCCTGATGTTCTCAAATTTTATCGGTATGTTACAATAAACGGAAAATATGTAAAACTGAAATTGATTTTCAAAAATGATTGAACCTATTACAATTCGTGGAAACCGAAGTATGACTAATTATGGTCAATTGATTTATGATCGTAATCAAGAGCATTTTTATACTTGGCACGAAGAACTTGATTATATTATCAAAGAGTATCCTATAACGAATCCTGTGTACGATTATTCTCCACATGATATACGATTTAACATAGCAACGAAAACAAATGTAAGTGTGTTAACGGAGCGGCAAAAAAAGTTTCTCGACTTTGATCCTTGGAATCGTCCACTTCGTAAATGGACTGCAACAGAAACCGCATATCCTGATACAAACTTTGCAAGAAAATATGGTCGTGGTCCATACGAATGGTTAGATATTTATGACGGAGTTGATTTTCGTTGGACAACAATAGAAAACAAAGGAATTCGTTTTTACAAATATCTATGAAAACAAACAACGATTTTATATTAATTAAGAAATGGCAATTTTATGATGTTTATCCAAAGATTGTGGGTGAGAATGCGTTTCCGATTACCAACGAAGATGAATGGGAACGATGGGTTGAACCCATTAATTATCGTAGTCATTTGATTGCACTTGTACCGAATCCTAAATGTGATCCTTGGGGAAGGCAAATGCTTCCGTATAAAACTGATCACGAAAAAACTCCTTTAATGTGGGGAAAAGTTGGATGGCCACATCCTCCGTTGGATGATATGAATTCCGAAACTTGCATGACGGTTACTTCAGTAAATGGATTTGCAGTAAAATTGTATCGCAGAAAAGCAGAATGGAATGATCCTTGGCATCGTGCAGAATGCAAAAAACTTGGAATAACTTTGAGTGAATATTATGATCGTAAAAAAAATAATAACATTTGACATAATTTTTATAATATCGTAGAATATAATTAGTAGTATGAGTAAAGAGTGGGATGTAAATAAATTGATAAACAAATATCCAATCAAGAATATTTGGGAATGGAAATTCACAGGAAATGTTATTACTTCAGTTGTTTGTTTGCATGATATAAAACAAGATCCTTGGAATCGTGATTTCACAAAAACAAAATCAAACTTTACCGTAGATGAAATGGGATTACTTGTGCATGGATTTACAAAAGTAGATGGAAAAAAAATAAGATTATGGAGTTGTGTATAAATGAGAACATGGAATAAAGAAAAACTATTATTAAAGTATCCTGTGAGAAATTCATCGGATTATGATGTAAATTATGTATTGGGATGTGGCAACGCATATTGGTATCCTGGATTACCAACTAAAATTGTAACTACTGATGGTGATGTTGCATATGATCCTTGGAACCGTGAGTGGCAAAAAAATACAAAGTGGGAAGCATACAAACCACATAAAGATACATACTTTCGGTGGGTGACCGTTGATAAACAAAAAATTGATGTTTATCTTGTTCAAAAAAATTATTCAATATAATGCCTGTAAAAGAACTTAACATCAATAAAGATACTTGTGGTAAATGGAAATCACGATACATTCTTGATATTCTTGAAAAGTATCCACAAATCAATTTCAAAGAATGGGAACTTCTTGAAATGCATCATCAAAATAAACCAAATGAAATTGCAGTTAATATGGTTTGTAAAATATGGTATCCTAAATTTGATCCGTGGAATAGAGAAATGTGCGATTGGACAATTGGAAATAACAAGTTTTCTGCAAAACACGGAAATCAAGTGAAGCAAGGTGATAACCATTCAGTACAACTTCCAAGTATGAAAATCTGGAATACAACGGTTGCAGGACAACTTGTGCGATTGCATGGTCCTGTAAAAAGTTATTTTGTTATTCGTGGAACATCTAAAATTTCATAACATGAGTTCTTACGCAAATAGTATTCCTCTTTATATTCAACACAACGATATTCAATGGGATGCATTTGATTTGGTAAACAACAATTATCCAATTGAAAATGATAATTGGGAAATACAAGAAGGTAATTTTTTGATGCTCAAAGAAAATTCTTCATTTGATCATAATTATGATCCGTGGAATCGTAAACTAAGAGCATGGAAGTTTCTTGATAAAGATGGTTTTATTGTAGAATGTGATGCGTGGACAATGAAACTTACAAGCAACATTGCAGCTTCACTTTACGAAATTCGTTACACCACGGTTGCAGGAAAATCAATTCCATTATGGAGATATTGCGATGAATCAAAATATGTGTGCGTTCCATCCTGAAGAAATAATTTTAGAGAATTTTTCAATGGGTGATCACTGGGGAACCGTTGAACTTATGAAACGATATCCAATTCAAAATCATGAACATTGGTCGTATGTATGTGATCCAATGGATGTTGATTGTGATCCTGATGTAGCAAAAAAAATAACTTGTATTTCTGATACAGAATTTGATCCTTGGTTTCGTAAAATGATTCCGTGGAAATGGAGAGGTCATCAAGAAAGTTGTGAGTGGGATTTTCCTACACCTCATTTGTTTTTAAACGGAAAAAAGAAATATGCACTTGCAGAACGATACACAACAATTCAAGGAAAGCATACAAAATTGTATAAACGAATATACGATTATTAATACAATTCTATGAATTTACACAAAACAATATTGACTTAGAACCTCTTTTAAAATATATTATTATTATTATGAACAAACAAATACCAAAAAACATTCATTCTGCTTTAATTAAAAAATACGAAGCAGAAGCAGATATGGCAAAAGCAAATCTCTCGGTTTACGACAACAATATGGTCGGAATAGGAGAACATCAAATTATCGCCGAGACCATTGAAGCAGAATACAAAAAACTTGATTCAGCAATTTCAATGCTTGAAACACTAAAAAACAATCCGATTGGTGTATAAGCACATAAACTGATTGTGGCAACGATGGATAAACCCAGTTTAAACATCAACTTTTATTCAGGTGAACAATGGAGTGACATCACACTTGTCAAAAAATTTCCACCAAGCAATTCTGTTTGGAATATAGGACTTCACTCTGATGTTGGATACGAACGATATTTCGTATTACCTGATGATGCTTTGCATGAAGGACAAGACCCGTGGGAACGATGGATGCTTCCGTGGAGAAAAAACAAAACAGATACAACTACATACGCATGGACTGACACAGAAGCAGTTTTTGATTTACCTGAGAATCTTGAATATCAATTTCGGTGGACAACTGTAGCAGGTAAAAGAGTGAAGTTGTGGCGTAAAAAACCTTGACTTTTTATAAGATTTCAAGTAGTATACTTGTATGACGATGAAAGAAAAGAATGATGTTTTATTTGTCAATGAAGAATTACCATATGATGGTTGGGTTAAAAAACTTTTAAAAGAGTATCCTGTTAGAAATGCAGGTTGGAGTATTTTCAAACAAAACAAAGAAACTGCGTTCGTTTGGAACATTGATGATAATTTGATGACAGGTCGTGAAATTCCTTGTTATTCTAAACGTGATCCTTGGAATCGTCCAATTCGCAATTGGAAGTTTTTTGAAAACGATGAACCAAATGTTTGGTTACCTGTTGATGATATGCAACGTCAAAGTTTTGAAGTTCCAACGAACGCAATTCAGTATGCGTGGACAAGCATCAATAATCGTTGCTTTTGTTTGTATTTGATTCAATGAGTAATTTAACTGGAATCATGGTTGGAAGTGACTTTTATTCGTATAAAGAATTAAAGCAATTGATAATTGACTTTCCTATTCAAGTAAACGGATGGATTTGTGATGTAAATAAAACTCATATGTATTTGTATTACGAAAAAGCATTTGGATTGAGCGATCCACTTTTAACTTTACGTGATCCGTGGAATCGTAGCATTCGTCCTTGGACTTATTATACAGATGACAATCCCACAATTTGGCAAAGTCGCAAAGCAGAACATCCAAGTCGTAATGCTATGTTTATGCCAACTGCTCCAAAAAAAGCAAGTCATTATGCGTACACAAGCATAAACAACAAATGGATATTTTTGTATGTTTGATTTAACAGAAATTGAAGAACGCATTGAACAATCAGAAAAAACGTTGATTGCGATTACTGATAAAATAAAAGATATGCGAAGTGACTTTGAAGAAATATATTCAGAACTTGAAAATAAAGAGGATGCATATTTTGAAGAACATCCGAAAGAACGAAAAGCATTAAATGAAAAAATTCGTAAAAGAATGTCGGTGTATGATTTATTAAAAGAAACTGCTGAGAATATTCGCACCAAGACATTTGAAGATATGCGATTAGTATTTGATGAACTTCAGAAAAACAAATATTACGAGTAAGAAAATTATAAAAAAGAAGCATTTAGGTGTTGACTTATTATAATAGTTGTGGTAAGATTACTGTATTGAAAGTGAGAAACGAGAATTTAAAAAATATGAAAAATATAAGTGATATTACCGGGTATGATTACAATGATAAAGATGGATTTTTCCCCATATCGAATTCAACAGCTACACCAAACAACCGAACGATTCTTAAAAATGCAAGTGATCGTAAAATCAGTAATGCTATGAATCCTTCACTTAAGCATCGTTGGGATGCCAAGAAAAAAAGACAGGTTAGAGAAATTTCAGACAAAATTAGTGCAGAAGACATTAAAAAGCAAAAACTCAAGAACGAGTTTGAGTCTGCCAACTCTGCTATTTCACATAAGCAACTTGAAAAGAAACTCAAAAAGGAATCCAAGAAGAAATCCAAGCATCTTAGAAATATGATGCTGGAACCTTTCAAGGCAAAAGTTGCGGAAATCGCAAATACTATTGAAAGTCGTAGAATCGCAATGATGTATATAATAAAGGGTGCAACTAACCAAGGCAAAACTTACACATCAGCAAAGTTCGCAGTTCCTTATTTAATGAAGAAGCAAGGTGTAGATGTTGTTTTTTATACTTACCCTCAAAATGAAATCTTCAATAAGAACGAGTGGAGAACCAAAGGTTACAAGATTATTGCTATTGGTGAAAATGATCAAAGAATTTCAAGTCAGATTGATTCACTTTTAGATGACATTGAAAATGATGTTGATCCTGTCAAATATGTAATCGCAATGACCAACAAAACTCTTGCGTGTGCTAAAAGTAGCACTAATCGTGAATCGCATGGAAAATACCTTGCCAAAAAACTTCATTCACTTGGTAAGAAAATGGCATTCATTCTGGATGAATGTCACACATGGACGATCAGCCACATAGATGCTTACACTGATGTCACGGGTAACACGGGTGTACCTCCTCAGTATGATGCTTCATTGTTTAAGTTTGTTGCTTGGTTGTCTAAGTACACTAAATTTCTGTTCGGACTTACCGCAACTCCTAACTTTGAGCAAACTGGATTACGAGATACAATTAAAAAAGAAGCAAAACTTGATTACTCAGTAATCAACGAGTTTCCTGAACGTGAGGATTTGCTTCACGGACAAGCATGGTCAAAGAAGTTTGATTTCATGGACATGAAAAATGAAAATGACATTCAGACTAAAATTAGAAATATCACACGGGAGCATCTATCGGACAATATGACTTTGTCAGCTGCTGGACTTAAGGGAACAATGTTTATTCAGTCTAACACAGAGAAATCCACGAATAATAAAGCATTTGATGTGATGGACAGAATGAAGACTGTTGTCAAGGATTTACTCATTACTGACGATACCATTGATGATATTTATGATTATCTTAATCCTGAGACTGCTTCATTTGCGATTATATCTTCACATGATGACTGGCAAGGAGTATATTCCCTTGGGTCAGCATCCCGTCCGTACGACAGATTGGGTGGTTATCTCACCGAAACAGAAATCTACAAAAGGTTGGGTAATCCCAACGACCCACTTACTTTTTTAATTGCAGTTCAAAAAGGAAAAATGGGATTAAGTGTACACTCGTTCAGAAGTCTTATTTCCTTCAAAAATACCGAAAAGAAAGGCAAAGACGATGATAACAATTCTATCATAGTAACAACTATGCACGTTCAAACACTTGGACGTATGCCAAGATTGTATGTCCGACCGGACAACAAGAACTATGTAAAAGAATTCGGATATTCCACATTTGAGTATATAGCAAGAGCAAATGAATCAGAACTTAGTATATTGAAACTCAGTAATTCATATAATGTCCTCGTTGCCGACTCGCAGACTTGGAGAGAATCTGTTGCCTGCTTCAACAAGCACTATGGTACTTCTCTTGAAATGGCAGAAAAGGAAATCGATAAAGTTCGTGCTGAATACCCAAAGGCAAATCAAATTCCGGTCAATCATAACCTCCCAATAAACGGTGGTATTGTTTCAAACAAAAACGGATTTATTCTTGAAGCAAAGGTATGTCAGGCACTTATTTTTCAGGTGGAAGAACTCAATGAAAAACTTGGATTAACGGGTAACGATATATACAGAGTTCATTATTTCAAGTACAAGAAACTTCTTCCTTTGATTGATTCTAAGTATCACTATCTGATTGCGTCCTACCCAACCGATAAAACACCCGGTGGTCACAGAAAAATTCTTTCCAATAAAAATGAAGGTGGTGAGTATTCTATTGATTTAGATGCTTATATTGCTACACAGAATGATCCATTTGATATAGCAATCGGGTTCACAATTAAGAATGCAACCAAAGATCAAAACGGAGACGGACTATTAAATGGACTGACAGCAATGGAAGTTGATCTTGGGTTCCCTGGAATCGCAATAGTAAATCTTTATAGTGTAGATGAAAAAAAAACCCAAAAAAAGTCAAATACCTTTGCAAACAAGAAATCATCAAACACCTACGATAAATTTAAGTTTAATCAACACAAGTATAAGAACTCATTGGAAAGTGAAAACTTCAAGATCTTTGGTTTGAATGATCGGTCCGACTACGAGAAAATCAATTCAGATTTTCGTGACATGATCGGATATTACTATGATGAAGGAAGTGCTGAAATTGACCGACTTGTTACGAACCACCACACGGAACTCAAAGAAATACCCACCAAAATACCACGAAGAGGTGTGGATTTAATCTTCAGTTAGTGCTTGATATCAATCAATCCATTTTCATTGTAAACAACAAACGGCATTGCATTGGTAGTATGAGCAACACCATAATTACCTTTAGAATCAATTCCAATGTACCCATAAAAATGTTTTCGTTGTTTTGCTTCTACAAAAGTTTTGTTGAATGCTTCTTTCAAAGACATTCCATCACGAATTCTCGTTTCTGTTTTTGAAGCAACTGCATCGTTGGTAATTTGTTCTCCGATACCTGTGACGGTAACAGCTGCAAACTTACTTGCATAATTTCCTGCGATTGTCCCAGAATCCGAAACTCTTCCTGGCATTTCATTTCCGATACCACCGGTTGATGATCCACTTGCTAATTGTCCTTTGCTATCAATGACCACACAACCAACTGTATCATGTTCTGCCGTAGATGGGTAGTTTTGTTTGTGAAGATTACTTAACCACCTTTTAGATTTATCCTCGGTCAAATTAGAAGCAACGGGTAACTTCATTTCTCTTGCAAGTAATTCAGCACCTGGTGAAGCAAGAACCTTGGCATTTCTATTTTGAAGTTTTTCCGCAAGTTTACTTGGATTGCTGATGTAAGGAACAGATACAACTCCACTGAAGTTTTGTTTGTGTCCATTCATTATACTTGAAGTTAATCGTGGAACACCATCAGATTGTAATGCACTTCCGATACCTGCGTTGAATTGTTCATCATTTTCAAGCATTTCAAGACATTGAACTACAACCTTAATTGCCGATTTGCCAGACTTTAAATTGGACATACATATATCCGCCATATTTTCTATTGATGCAATTGCTGATTTTAAAGCATTTCCTTTTGGATCAATCGGACTTGCTCCTCCGTGAATAATGATTAAAGGTAATTGTTCTTTTCCGTAAAATTGATTCACATAATATAAGTATTTAATTATATTTATATAAACGCAAACTGAGTATTCTAAACAAAATTAGGACATACAATCGAGAAACAATAAATGAGTGAAATTAAAGTAGGAGATTTTTATAATTCAGATGGCGAGATCACGCAAGAGGATATTCAGTATTTTTTACACGGACTGAAGACTACACTCTTTTCGGAGGCAAACACTACAGAATTTGAAAAATCAAATATAACACACAAAGAAAACTTTCGTGGTCCTGGATTTTATGAAGTTCTTAAACTTACATTAATTTCGGGTTCAGAAGTTCCAGATCCAACATTCTACACAGAATTAACAAGCAACAATACAATAACTTGGACTTGGACTAAAATCGATGGAGCAGTAAAATATTTAATTAAAATAAATGAAGAATCTAAAAATCCAGTAACTACAGAAGAATATACTATTAGTAATTTAACTGATGGTTCATACAAAATAAGTGTCGCAAGTGAAAATAATGCAGGTATAATTAGCAATTATGGTACACATAAGGTAGAAGTTGATTCTACTGCTCCTGATGTTCCTGCTCCATCACCGACAACAACAACAACTAATACAACTCCAAACTGGATATGGAAACGTGTAACTGATGCAGTTAACTATGAGGTTAACCTAAATGGAGAAAGCAAAGGTTCTCAAACCGGAAACAGTTATACTGCACCCACTTTGCAAAATGGAGAATACACAATTTCTGTGATTGCGATTGATGTGGTGGGAAACAGAAGTGTTGCAGGAACTCACACACTAACAATCAATGCAGATGGTGATTCTGAAAATGCTGAGTTTACAATGAATACATCAAATGCAACTGATATGCAATATATGTTTAGTGGTTGTTCATCACTCGTTGAGTTAAATGCTACTAATTGGGATACATCAGCAGTTAAAGAAATGGATTATATGTTCAATGCTTGTTCATCTTTGACTTTCGTTGATCTTGGAAAATGGGATGTTTCCAACACAACTGGAGGTGATGCAGACGTAAATGGCATGA